>Ga0209172_10000220_pt1 | contig 170511 bp, 145 predicted proteins | sample LarsenN4metaG_FD_184113 | JGI IMG/M metagenome (GOLD analysis project Ga0209172, IMG submission 184113) | Hot spring sediment bacterial and archeal communities from British Columbia, Canada, to study Microbial Dark Matter (Phase II) - Larsen... ... | reverse complement strand
GGGGTGAGGGCATGCATCAGCGCGAAGCCCTTCGCCTCTTCCTCGCGAAAGACGGACGTGCCGGCATATTTGCCGAATTCCGCGCTGACGGGTTCGGAGCCCATGAAGGTCGGCGTCATGACGAGCTGATCGCCGAGGACGAAACAATTGATGATCAGGTGATGACCGTCGATCTGCCAGCCCCACGGCGCCAAGGCGGATGGCGTGCCGAAAAGACTCATCCAGTAATACCACTCGCTGTACTCATCATCGCGGCCGGTGATCTCCCGGATGTGCTCGTTGAGCTTCATGACGTTCCGGGCGGTCTCATATCCGGCGGCGCTCAAACTGGCGCGCACCAAGGCGAGGGCTGCATGCTTCTGTGCATCATGCAGATCATCGAGGCACACGCCATGGCGGCATAGATAAGGATGGATATTACTCCAGTTCCGCCACTCGATGTTTGCCCGACCCGTGTCGGTGGACCTCTGCTCCGCTGTGCCGGGACCCATCTTGCCGTTTCTGCTTTCAGTTCTGTGACTTCTACGATAAAATCCCATACCACTTCAGGTATACTCCTAGGATCCACTGCCACAAGTTCCGGTACTCCGGCCGCTGCGACCGGTGCTGCACCAGGCCTAAGCAGCGGCAAATGCCCGTCGCGGGGCTATCGCACCCGGTGCCTCAATGGGATAGAGGTGTTGGTGTATGATCGCGTATGCCTTCCTTGAAGTCCGGGCTGGTTCCAATGAAAGGAGCGGGAGATGGGGATGACAAGACGGGTGTCCTTTAACCTAGTCGCGATCGGCATCGGCGTGCTGTTGGCCATTTCGGCGGGCCAGCTGAGCGGCCAACCTGCCACCAGCGGAGCGGTCGCCATCGATCAGGATGACATCGGGGGGGTGGTCACCAGCCCAACTGGGCCGGAAGCTGGCGTTTGGGTGATCGCGGAGACCACCGATCTGCCCACGAAGTTCGCCAGGATGGTGGTCACCGATGAGCAGGGGCGCTACGTCCTGCCCGATCTACCTCAAGCCACGTATCGCGTCTGGGTGCGGGGGTATGGCCTGGTGGACTCGCCTAAGGTGCAGGCCACACCTGGGACCGCGCTCAATCTGCAAGCCGTGACCGCTCCCAATGAAGCGGCCGCCGCCCAGTACTATCCGGCGATCTACTGGTACGCCATGCTCAAGATCCCGGAGGCGAGCCAATTCGGCGGTGGGAGCGCCATTCCCGCCAACGTCACCCAGCGCGACTGGCTCACAGTGATCAAGAACCGATCGTGCATCGGCTGTCATCAACTGGGGCAGCTCTCCACGCGTACCATCCCCGCGGCGCTCGGGACCTTCGCGTCCTCGGAGGAGGCGTGGCGGCGTCGCGTGCAGTCGGGCCAGGCCGGGCGGCTCATGGTGACGCCGCTGGCTGGGCTGCTCGGCGGTGCGCCCTTCAAGTATTTCGGCGAGTGGACCGACCGCATCGCCAAGGGCGAGTTACCGCATGCGAAGCCTCCGCGTCCGCAGGGGGTGGAGCGCAACATCGTGGTGACGACGTGGGAGTGGGGAGATCCCGAGACCTACCTCCACGACCTGATCTCCTCCGATCGGCGCGATCCCACGGTCAATCCCTACGGCCCGCTCTTCGGGTCGGCCGAATACAGCACCGATGTGATCCCGATCCTCGATCCCAAGACCCACACCGTCACCAATTTCGTCGCGCCGGTGCGCGATGCCGACACGCCGGAGGCACTCGGCCCCGGGCATGCGGCCGACGCCCAGCCGATGGCGCCTTCGCCCTACTGGGGCGAGAAGAAGATCTGGAACAGCAAGGCCAACAACCATAATGGCATGTTCGATCAACAGGGCCGGGTCTGGTTCGCCGCGAGGCTGCGTGACGCCACCAACCCCGACTTCTGCCAGCAGGGCTCCGACCATCCCTCGGCTAAGCTGTTCCCCCTGGAGCAATCGCACCGCCAACTCACGAGGCTCGATCCCAAGACGATGCGGTACACCTTCGCCGATACCTGCTTCCAGACCCATCACCTACAGTTCGGCTACGATGCCAACCACACGCTGTGGACCAGCGGCGGCGGGCCGGTGGTTGGCTGGCTCAACACCAAGCTGTTTGACGAGACCGGCGACGCGGCCCGATCGCAGGGGTGGACGGCCCTCGTCCTCGACACCAATGGTAACGGCCAGCGCGATGCCTACGTCGAGCCCGACCAGCCGGTCGATCCGACCAAGGACAAGCGCATCGTTGGGGGCTTTTATGCCGTGATGCCGAGTCCGGTCGATGGTTCGATCTGGGGCACCGTCGGGGTCTTCGGCGGGAAGGCGGCGGTGGTGCGGCTCGATCCGGGGCCCAATCCGCCCGAGACGGCACTGGCCGAGATCTACCACGTGCCGGCGCCGTATTTCGGCATTCGCGGTGGCGATATCGACCGCCAGGGCGTCGTATGGGTGTCGCTCGGCAGCGGTCACCTCGGCAGCTTCGACCGGCGCAAGTGCAAGGGCCCGCTCAACGGCCCCCAGGCGACCGGCGACCATTGCCCGGAGGGCTGGTCGTTCTATCAGTACCCGGGGCCGGGGTTCCAGGGTATCGGCGAGAACAGCGCCGAGTCGAGCTACTACACCTGGGTCGACCAGCATAACACGTTCGGGCTGGGCCATGACGTGCCGATGTCGACCGGCAACCTCAACGATGGTTTGATCGCCTTCAAAGACGGCCAGATGATCGTGCTGCGCGTGCCGTACCCGCTGGGCTTCTATGCCAAGGGGTTCGACGGGCGCATCGACGACCCGCAGGCCGGATGGAAGGGCCGCGGACTATGGACGACTAGTGGGGATCGGGCGCCGTGGCTCATGGAGGGGGGCAAGGGCAGCAAGCCTCGTGCCGTGCACTTCCAACTGCGGCCAGATCCGCTGGCGAAGTGACGGAAAAGAGGAGTGGGAACAGGGCCACTGTCGAGGTAGAAACAGGAGGTGAACCATGCACACGCGGCGAGTTACAGGAAAGTGGCGGGTTTCGCTGGCGGTCGCAACCGCCGCGCTGCTGACGCTCGGACTCATGGGGGCGGATGCGCAACCGGCGGGCTTCAGTCCCCTTGACAAAAGCAACCCTGCCGCCAGCAGGCAAAGCACCGATCTCAAGCCGCACCCGACTCCGTCGACGGTCACGCCACTGGAAAAAATTCCGGTCGACAAGCTGCGCCTACCGGCCGGCTTCAAGGCAGAAGTCTGGTCGCATGGCCATCCGGGCGGGCGTACCATGGTGCGCGGCGACAAAGGCACGATCTTCATGGGCACGCGCCTCATCGGCCGCGTCTACGCCATCACCGACACGGGCGGCAAACGCGAGGTCAAGACGTTGCTGTCGGGATTGACCCAGCCCAACGGCCTCGAGTTCCATCAGGGCTCGCTCTACGTGTTCGCCATCAACCGGGTGTTGCGCTACGACAACATCGAGGACAAGCTCGATAGTCCTGGTGAGCCGGTCGAACTGACGGAGGCGTTCAATTTGCCACCTGAGGTCCACCACAATTGGAAGTACGTCGCGTTCGGGCCCGACGGCAAGGTCTACGTGCAGGTCGGCGCCAACTGCAATATCTGCGAGCTTAACCCTGGCATCTTCGGGCAAATCCGGCGCTATCATGCGGATGGCTCCGGCATGGAAATCGTCGCACGCGGCGTGCGCAATACGGTCGGTTTCGACTGGCACCCGGTGACGCAGGAGTTGTGGTTCACCGATAACGGACGCGACTGGGCCGGCGATGACGGCCCACACGACGAACTCAACCGTCTCCCAAAGGGCATGGAGGGTGCCACCTTCGGCTTCCCATACTGCCACGCCGAAGGCATCCCCGATCCCGATATCCGCATCCCGAACGCCTGCGCTGGCGTGATCCTGCCGGCGGCGCTGACCGGACCACACTCCGCCGGCCTTGGGATCAAGTTCTACACCGGCACCATGTTCCCGCCTGAATATCGCCATGTAGCGTTCATCGCGCGCCGTGGCTCGTGGAACCGTGGTCAAAAGTACGGCTATGATGTCATCGTTGCCGTCCCCAAGCCGGATGGGACGGCGTCCATTCAGCCATTCATGACCGGCCTGCTCGACGAACAAAAGAACGAGTTCTATGGCCGGCCGACCTATGTCTTACAGATGCCGGATGGCGCACTGCTCGTGTCCGATGAGTATAACGGCGCGATCTACCGCATCTCCTACGCGAACTAAATCGAACTACAGGACATTGCCACACGGCGATGGATGATCACCCCTGGTCCCTTCCCCCCGGCGTGGGGGAAGGTGAGGATGGGGGGGCTCCCCGGTGTACCGATCTTCTATGATCCGACTTAGAAGCGGAGGGACAGCCGCGCGATGGCATGGCGATGGGGGCTAGCTCGGCCGCTGGCATTGACGCTAGCGACCAGTCTCTTGATATTGCTGACAGCGCAGGGGAAGCCTCTCGCGGACATGCCGTTGCGCGAGCGCATCGATCAATGCGGCACCTGCCACGGCGAGGATGGCAATTCACGCCGGGAGAACATCCCCTCGTTGGCAGGCCAGCCCCAGTTTTTCCTGACCAATCAGTTGATCTTGATGCGTGAGGGCGTGCGGCAGGTCGAGGCGATGGAGCCCTTCGTCAATGACCTGACCGACCCTGAAATCGAGGCGATGGCCGCGCACTACGCCGGCCTCGAACCGAAACCCAGCGGCGAGCCTCCCGACCCGGCGCTGATCGAGCGGGGAGCCGAACTCTCCATCGCCTTGCGTTGTGGCTCGTGCCATCGGCCGGATTTGTCCGGGCAGGAGCAAATGCCGCGGCTGGCGAAACAACGCATCGACTACCTGATCAGCGCGCTCAAAGCCTTCCGCGACAATACTCGCTCAGGGGCCGACACGCTGATGAGCGCCGTCGTGTATGGCGTCAGCGACGCCGACCTCGTGGCGCTCGCGCACTACGCGGCGTCCCGCTAATGCGCGGCGCCAAGCCGTTCAGCCACCAAGCTCTTTGAGGGCGATCTGGGCGATGATGTCCGCGCCAGCGTGAGGCCTCTCGCGGAGCGGAGGGGTATGGGTTATCGCTGGCCGCGCGGCGACCTAAGGGTCTCTAGAGCAAGGCGCTTTCGAGAACGATGTCGCGATCGAGGGCGGCGATGCCCTGACGCAGGCGCTCTCGGAGTTCCGGCATGACTTCCGGGCTATCGGCGAGCTGACGGCAGAGATCGATCAGGCGCCTAAAGGCGCGAATCATGTCGCCTTCATGGCCGCCATACGCCTCCTGGACCAACCGCGTCCAGTCCGTCTCGCCAGAAGCCCAGCGGTATGCGGCCGCCAGATACCCGATATGCAGTGAGATGGGGAGCGTCACCTGGTGGGCACGCTGTACATCGAGCAATTCCTCGGCCAATCGGCCCATCGCTTCGAGCCGTTGCTGCAGATGTGGATGCTCACGCAGGAACAGCCAGGCATGGCGGGGTTCACTCTCCCGTGCCTCCTCGCTGAGACACGACAGCAAGGCGACCAGTTCGGCCGGGTTGAGTCCATCGAAGATCCCGGAAAATAGGACGCGCGCCACCAGCAACTCGTTGTCATGGCGTAAGGACGCGATCAAACGCCCTTCCGGCGACAGCACCCCGGCTTTGAGATAGCCAAACCGCTCGAGGATCCGCACCACCCTTAGAAATTGATCCCAATAGTTATCTTGCAAGTACTCCAGGAGCCGTGTGCGGTGGGCGAGCGCTTCCCGAACAGGTTTGGAGCGCTCCAGTCGAGCCTCGCGGCGTTGGCGGTAGGGGCAACGATGACAGGGGATGCGTGATAGCTCCTGTGTCATCGCCTTCACCCGTCGTCTGGTCTCTTGATACAACGCGTCCCAAGCGGCGGTGGCACCGCGCTTCCGTCGCCCATGCGGACGCTGCGCGGCACGCAGCCGTTGCAGTTCGGCTTCGAGCAGGGCGCGCTTCTCCTGATAGGTCATGAAGTCGCTCAAGGCACAACAAGGGGGCTGCGCGCCGTCGATGGTGTCAAGCTGCCGTAACAGCGTAGCGCGCTCGCGCTGTAGGGCTTTGATACGCTGACGATTCTGAAACTGCCCGAAGCTGCGCTCGATAGTGGTGCGGATCGCTTGGGGGTCCGGTAAACTCTGCACCAAGAGGGCGGCCGAGCTGTAGCCGATGCGGAAGCGGCTCTCGATCGGCTCCGGCTTCCCCCTGATCAGCCGGAGGGCGTCATCGAGGGCCTCGCGATGGTCCACCGCGACCAAACAGGTGCCTTGGGGATCGATCCCCCGCCTGCCCGCGCGGCCGGCCATCTGCGTCAGCTCCCCCACCGTCAACGTCCTGAAGCCCACGTCCGTGCGTTTGCGCAGGTTTTCGATGACGACGCTCTTGGCCGGCATGTGGATGCCCAGGCTCATCGTCTCAGTGGCGAACACCACCTGCACCAGACCGCGCTCGAACAGCACTTCCGTCAAGCGCTTCAAGGCGGCGATGATGCCGGCGTGGTGGATGCCCACGCCGCGTCGCAAGCCCTCGAAGATCAGGCGATGCAGCTCGCTATCCGGGGTGATGCTGGGATAATCCTGGAGGGTATGCGCGATGGCCTCTTCCACCTCGCGCTGGCGATGTGCATCGATCAATGACGAGCCTTCGCGCAAAAAACGCTGCAGGGCAGCTTCGCACCCGGCACGGCTGAAGATAAAGTAAATGGCCGGCAGCCAGCGCCGCGCCCGCAGTTGCTGGATGAGCTTATTGGCGTCGGGGCCACGTCGGCGACGATGACGACGCACGTGCTCGCCTGGTTCGAACATGGTACTTGCGCGCTTGCCGATGCCGGCCACGCTCAAAATCACACCGGAGGGATCGACCAGGAAGTACTGCAGGGGGACGGGACGGACCGGATGATGGATGGGGACGATGGGACGGTGGACTTCGGCGATCCAGGCGGCGATGTCGTGGAGATTGGAGACCGTGGCCGAAAGAGCCACGAGCGGGACATCCTGCGGGCAATTGATGATGATCTCTTCCCAGACGGTACCGCGGCCTTCGTCCCCCATGTAGTGACATTCATCCAGGACCACGCAGCCCAGATTGTCGGGTGGGGCTAGATAGAACATGTTGCGCAGGATTTCGGTGGTCATGACCAGCACCGGGGCCTGGGGATTCACCTGCACGTCGCCGGTCAAGATGCCCACCTGGGCCTCGCCGAATTGTCGACAGAAATCGGCGTATTTCTGGTTGCTCAGGGCCTTGATGGGAGTGGTATAGGCAACGCGTTTGCTCTCGGCGAGCGCTTTGAAGATGGCGAACTCGGCGATTAAAGTCTTGCCAGCGCCGGTGGGCGCCGACACAATGACTGAAGAGCCGGCAGCGATGTGGCTGATGGCCTCGTTCTGAAAGGCATCGAAGGTGAAGGGATACCGTCTTCGGAAGGTATCGATGAGGGATACCGCTGTTGAACCTGGTATGGGTGCATCGATGATTTGCCTCATGATGACAAAACTTTACCATACCAATGTCCAGCTGGCAACCTGCGCCTGCACATTCACCTCCCCCCATTCTGATCGTCCCCCACTGGAGGGCATACTCGGGGTGGCTCTCATCCCGCTGAATGGGCATAGGCTCCAGGAGCAGGCCCCAGAAGCCATCCACAGGGGAGCCACTATTCGCTCTCCTTACCCCCGCCCTCTCCCGCGGGGAGAGAGCGGGCTGACCCTGGCGCCCATGCCCTCGAGGGAAAAGGCCAGGATCAGATGAGGACGAGAAGAAGTATATTGAAGAGGATGCCATGGATACAGTGGACAAACACGAACAGATGGAACGCCTGCGGGCGCAAGCCCTCACCTGTCCAAAATGCCCGAACATCAAGACGCGCGTGCGCGTGGTCTTCGGCGAAGGCGACGTCACTGCTCCAGCGATGCTGGTGGGTCAAGGTCCAGGTGTCTATGAAGAGCAGATGGGCCGCCCTTTCGTGGGGCCAGCCGGAGCTTTGCTGAACCGAGCGCTGGATGAGGTAGGCCTGGTGCGCGAGCAACTTTGGCTCACCAACGTCATCAAGTGTCGTGCTGTCAGACAGGAGAAAGGGCGCCTCGTCGATCGAGCCCCGTCGGCCGCTGAGCTGAAAGCCTGTCGCCCGTGGTTGGAGGGTGAATTGGCCATCGTGCAACCGCGCATCGTCGTCTGCATCGGCGTGCCAGCGGCACACGCCCTGATCGACAAGAAATTCAAGCTCAGCGAAGAGCACGGCCAGTTTCGCGACGGCCCCAATGGCACACGGCTGATGGGCGTGTTTCATCCGGCCTATGTGCTGCGCCTGCGCAGCGTGGATGCAGAGGCCTACGAGCGCACCTGGCAAGCACTACTCACCGATCTGGGCAAAGTGGCGCTGGCCCTCAAGGAAACGACTTGACGGCAGGAGGCGATCAAGCCATTTGCACGACGAGATTGAGGTATTCGTCCGTGCAGGCTTCGTCTCCGGGTCCGATGACCACGGTGGATTCGCGCTCTTCGAGGATGGCTGGGCCGCGCACACTGACGCCGGGAACAAGGCGATAGCGATTGTAGACCGGCGTCTCGACGAATCCGCCCGCCTTGGGAAAATAGGCCCGACGGTAGCCTTTCAACGCTGCTTCGGCCGTGGTTCCGGGCACCGCGGCCTGCCGCTCAAGGCGGATCGACGGCGCCGGCCCCGCGGCCACCAAGCGCCAGTTGACCACCTGGATGGGCAGACGCTCGTACGCGCGGCTGTACAATTCGCGGTAGACCCGATAGAAGGTCTGTTGAACGGCGGGAATATGTTCAGCGGTCAGCGTCTCAGCGGGCAAGGGGACAGTGATTTCATGAATCTGGCCGACCAGCCGCATGTCTGCCGCCCGTGTGAAGGTCATGACCGACGGCGCCACGCCGGCATCGTGCAAGACGGCGCGACCATGGTGCTCGAGTTCGGCGAAGAGGGCGGCGACGGCACCCCAGTCCATCTCGTCCAGTCGCCCCGGAAAAGCGCGCACGAACTCGAACGACAACGGCGCCGCCAAACAGCCGAGGGCGGAGGTCACCCCGGCCGCCAGGGGGATGATGACGCGACGCATGCCGAGAATGCGCGCCACCCGGCCGGCGTGGGCTGGCCCCGCGCCGCCGAACGCCACCATGGTATAACGACGCGGATCTTTGCCCTTCTCGATGAGATGGATGCGGGCGGCCGCGGCCATGTTTTCGTTGACCACGCTGTAGATCCCCCAGGCGGCCTGGGTTTCCGACAACTGCAAGGGGGTGGCTACCTGGGCGACGGCCTGCCCCGCCGCCGCGAGGTCGAGCTTCATGCGTCCGCCGAGAAAATAGTTGGGGTTCAAATAACCCAGCAGCAGCAGGGCATCAGTCACCGTGGGCTGCCGTCCCCCTAATCCGTAGCAGGCCGGTCCAGGGCTGGCACCAGCGCTATGCGGTCCCACCTTGAGCAATCCCAACTCATCGATCCAGGCCAGACTGCCGCCGCCAGCGCCGATCTCGATCATATCCATGACGGGAATGACCACCGGCATTCCGCTACCCTTCTTGAACCGATGCACCCTGGCGACTTCGAGTTGGTGCACCACCGCCGCTCGCCCCTCATGAAGCAGGCATGCCTTGGCCGTCGTACCTCCCATATCGAAGGACAGCAAATCCTGGACACCGGTCAAGTGGCCGTAAAAGCCCGCCGCCAGGGCGCCCGCCGCGGGGCCCGATTCCAGGAGGCGCACTGGTTGCTCGCATGCCGTGTCGGCGGTAGCCGTTCCTCCAGCCGACAGCATGAGGTAGAGGCGACGACGGTAGCCCCGCCGCGCCAACTCCGCGCTTAACCCCGACAAATAGGCCGCCACCAGGGGTTTGACGTAGGCGTCCACCACGGTGGTAGCGAGGCGTTCGTACTCTCCCAACACCGGCGCGATTTCGGAGGAAAGGGACAGCGATAGGTCCGGGAAGGCGTTGGCGATGATGTGTTTGACCGCGCGCTCATGGGCGGGATTGCGGTAACTATGCAACAAACCTACCGCCAGCGATTGTATCCCTTGCCCCTGCAAACGGCGGACGAGGTCGCGCACTTCATCTGGATCAGGGGTTTGCAGGGGGACGCCATCGCGGGTCATGCGTTCGGCGATACCGTGACGCCAATGACGTGGCACCAGCGGTTCGGGAAAGTCGGCGAAGAGATCGTAGATGTCGTAGATCTGTTCGCGACCCATCGCCAGGATATCGCGGAAACCCTTGGTGGTCAGAAGGGCTGTAGGCACCCCTTTGCGTTCGATGACGGCGTTGGTGATGAGGGTGGTGCTATGGATGGCCGCTTCGACCTGCCCTAATGACCAGTCCATCTCCTGCATGAAGGCGTTGAGGCCCTGTAGCACGCCGCGTGCCGGATCCTGGGGGTCGGTGAGCACCTTATACACGCGCACGGCTCCGGTCTCAAGGTCGAGCCGGACGAAGTCGGTGAAAGTCCCGCCGATGTCGAATCCCAAGGCGTAGTTGGCTGGCACGGCTCACCGCCTCCCCATGTTGAATGGATTCCCTTCAGGGTGAGGCGTATTATCGGCCGGCCGTACAGAGGGGTCAAGAGCATGTTGGTGCGGCTCGAGGTCTGCTATGATGGCGATCATCGCGGATGACAGACTGCCCTCAACGTTGGCGAAGACCGAGGAGGAATCATGACAGCGATGGACAGGCGAAGCGACGGAGCGACCCACCTCCTGCAGACATACTTCGGACTTCTCGTGCTCGGCGCCCTGACATGGGCAGCGCCTATGGCCCAAAGTGCCTCGCCGGAGGAGCGCCCCCAGCCCCCGTGCGGCTGGAGCCGGTCGTGGTCTCCGCTGGTCGTCTGGAGCAGGCTCTGCAGGATGTTCCCGCCAACGTCACGGTGCTGACACGGGAGGATATCGAGCGCTCCGCCGCCCGCACCCTCGATGACCTCTTGCGTCAGATCCCTGGTTTCAGTTTATTTCGGCGCAGCAGCAGTTTGGTGGCTCATCCTACGACGCAGGGGGTATCGCTGCGGGGCATCGGACCGAGCGGCGTCAGTCGCACCCTGGTGCTCCTGGACGGTGTTCCCCTCAACGATCCCTTCGGGGGCTGGGTGTATTGGGGTAAGGTGCCGTTAGAGAGCATCGAACGCGTCGAGGTGGTGCGTGGCGGGGGATCGGCGCTGTATGGCAATTACGCCCTCGGCGGCGTCATCAACATCGTCACACGTAAGCCAGAGGCAAGCGGGGTGCAAGGCAAGATCGACGTCGGCAACCGCGATACGGTGGACGCCAACCTCCAAACCGACTATGCCACCGACCCTGTGGCCCTGTCGCTCTGGGGACGGATGTTCAGCACGGGGGGCTTTCCCATCGTCACGGAAGAGCAGCGCGGCGACGTCGATATCGAGGCCGACCTGCATCATCAAACCTTTATCGGCCGGGTGGAGCACACGTTCGCGGCAGACACCTCGGCGTTTCTCACCGGCAGCTACTTTCATGAGGACCGCGGCAACGGCACGCCGTTACAGGAAAACTCCACTGAGGCGGGCTACATCGCGGCCGGGGGCCGCTTGCGCAGCCGCGATGGCAGCGACTGGCAATTGACGCTGTACTCGCAATTGCAGACGTTCAACAGCACCTTTACCCGCATCTTCAATAACCGTAACGCCGAGGCCTTGACCCTCGATCAGGAGGTGCCTTCGACCGGCGTAGGCGGGGCCTTGCAGTGGACCAAGCAACTGTTGCCGATGCATCTGGTCACCGCTGGCATCGATGCGCGCTGGGTCGAGGGCCAAAGCGACGAGAACGTGTTCAACTTCGCTGGCACTGCGGTGACCACCCGACGTGAAGCGGGAGGCGAGCAGCGCTCTTTCGCCATCTTCGCGCAGGATATCTTTAGCCCGTTGCCGCGGCTGCAGATCACCGCCGCTCTTCGCTTCGACTTCTGGCAGAATGGCGACGCCTCACGTACCGAGCGCGCCATCGCGACCGGAGCGCTGACCCGCACCGGCTTCCCGACCCGCACCGATACGGCTCTGAGCCCCAAACTGGCTCTTCTGTATCGCGCCACCGACGCGTTGACGCTGCGGGGTGCCGCCTATCATGCCTTTCGCGCCCCGACCCTCAATGAGTTGTATCGCCAATTCCGCGTGCAAAACGTCGTCACCTTGGCCAACTCGGATCTAGGGCCGGAACGCTTGACCGGCGGTGAGATCGGGCTGGATTATGCCCTTGGCGAGGCATGGCTGGCGAAGGTCACCGGCTTCTGGAACGAGTTGAAAGATCCCATCTCAAATGTCACCCTGTCGCCGCCGCTGCCGGCAGACTGCCCTAGCGGCACGGTGTGCCGGCAGCGTCAGAACCTGGGGCGGACGCGCAGTCGTGGGGTGGAGGTCGAACTGCACTACATGCCGACGCGGCCATGGGCTTTCTCGGCGAGCTATCTCTACAACGAGTCCAACGTCGTGGAGTTCCCGGCCGACCCATCGTTGGAGGGGAAGCGGGTGCCGCAGGTGCCGAAGCACACGTACACCCTTGGCGTGCAGTACCTGAACGCCAGGTTGGTCAATGTGGCGGTGCAGGGGCGCTTCGTCGGCGACCAATTCGAGGACGACCGCAATGAAGAAGAATTGGGGAGCTTTTTCGTGGTGGACCTCAACCTGTGGCGGCCGATCCCACTGCCGCTGGCGTCTGCCAGCGAGATCTTCCTGGCGGTGGAGAATCTCTTCGACACCACTTATGCCGTCGGTAAAGACCCCGCCACCGGCGTCATCACCACCGGTACGCCGCTACTGGTGCATGGCGGGCTGCGGTTTCGGTTTTGATGCAGAAGGGATGCTGCCCACTGCGGCAAAGATCTAGCACACTGACAGAGTGCTGGGGTGTGTTACCGCATGCCCTCAGTCCGTACCCGATGTTCCTCCTTATCGAGTTGACGCATGCGTCCATCGTCGATGAGCAAAATGCGATCGGCGGCCTGGGCGAGTCGGTCGTCGTGTGTCACCATCACAAAGGCCACGCCGACCTCGCGATTCATGTCGCGCATCAGGGCGAACACCTCCTGGCCCGAGCGGCTATCCAGGTTGCCGGTCGGCTCATCGGCTAAGACGATCCGCGGCGCATTCGCTAGGGCACGCACAATGGCGCAGCGCTGGTTCTCGCCGCCGCTCATCTCATCCGGGTGGTTGTCGAGGCGATGTCCTAGGCCGACTCGCTCCAGCAGGCGTATCACTCGGTCACGTTCGGCATCGCCGACGCTGCCCTGGCGGATGATCAGCGGTAAAAGGACGTTCTCCAGGCAGGTATATTCATCGAGCAGGTGATGAAATTGAAAGATGAAGCCGACCTCTTCGCTCCGCAGGTCCGCCAGGGCATCATCATCCAAGGTGCTGATATCCACGCCGTTGATCAGCACCGTGCCGCTGGTCGGGACATCGAGTGCGCCGAGAATGTTCAGCAGGGTCGATTTGCCGCTGCCGGATTGGCCGATGATGGCGACGAATTCGCCGGCAAAGATGCGCAGATCGATGCCGTGCAACACCGGTACGGTCACCTTGCCGAAGTAGCTCTTTTGCAGCTCCCGGGTTTCGATGACGACAGGAGGCATCTCTGATGCGGCAGGAGGCTGGGTTGAGATGAGGAGGGCGTCGGCTGATTTCATCGCTTATCGTATCACGTCAACGGGGTTCAACCTGGCGGCACGTCGTGCTGGGAGCAGGGCGGCGACCACCGTCGACACCGTCGCCGCCACCATCGTGAGGCCGATGGAAGCCGGGATGATCGCCACCGGGAATAATGCCTCAGGCTGCTGGCCCACGCGCGTGATCGGCTGCTCGATCAGGCTCAGCAGGTAGACGATCAACGTCCCGAATGACGCGCCGGCAACGCTTCCCACCAACGCAATGCCCAGTCCTTCGAGGAGAAAGGCCCTGAGGATCTGACGACGGCGGGCTCCCATGCTCTTCAGAATGCCGATCTGCTTCGATTTTTGCAGCACGGAGACGATTAAGATCGACGCGATCGCAAAGGAGGAGGCGATCAGGCTGAAGCCGGAGATCAGATAGGCCGAGGCCGTCTGCATCCGTAATGTCGACAGAAACTGCGGGAACTCTTGGATCCAACTCCTGGCCTCATACGGCACTAAAGCCCGGATACGCCCGGCCACGCGGTCGGCCTCGTAGATGTTCAGCACCTTGACCTGGATCGTGTTGATCGCGGTGCCGAGTCCATAGAGGCTTTGCGCCGTGCGCAGGGTGATATAGGCGCTGCCACGCCCGCGACCTTGGCTATAGATGCCAGCAATGGTGAAGGATTCCACCGCGCCAGTGCTTGACGTCAGGCGAATGCGGTCCCCTGTGCTCACGTTCAAATCCCTGGCCAGCTCGTAGTCGATGACGATCTCTTCGCTAGTGAGTCCACGGTAGTGGCCGGCGATCAGATTCTCCGTCACCGGCGTCACCTGGTCTTGGATGTCGGGATCGGCACCGATCACACTCACCCCGATGGGATTGCCCCCCTTGGAGGCAAAGGCCTGGTTGCTGACCGCTGGCGCGACCACACGTACACCGGGGATGTCGCGCACGATGGCCACCACTTGGGCCCAATTCTCGATGTTCCTCCGCTGCGGGGCGCGCTGTTCTATGAGAGTCGACACCGCTCCGGCGGAAACTCCTGGGATATCGGCGAGGGCCATGGGCGTCAACTCCGTCACCCGTATCGTGATATGTGGGATGGCTTCGGTCAGCACTTCCGTCCAGCGTCCCTGAAGCCCGAAGATGAGCGCGGTGACGAAGACGACGATGATCACCCCTGCAGCCACCGCGCTGACGGTCAGCAACGTCTGCCTGCCCCCGGCGCGCAGATGCCGGACCGCCAATTGGCTCTCAAAGCGCAGGGTGCGGGGGATGAGGAGCAACCATCCATGCTCGTTCATGTTGCTCGCCCTCCACCCTCAGCGCACCACCACGCGCTCGCCGGCGGTCACGCCCTGCACGTCCGCTATGATGCGGTCCTCAGCACTCAACCCGGCCAGTACAGGGATCCCTTGGTCAGTCGGCGGCCGGGTGATGACCACTTTTTCCAGAGCAAGGCCGTTCTCCACCACCAAGACCACGGTCCGATCTGCGGAGCGGCGGACGGCTGACGCAGGCACGAGCAGACGCGGCTCAGCTTCGGCCGTGATGATGTTGACGTTGACCGTTTGGCCTGGGCGCAACCAGGCTGGAGGTTGCCGAGGCATGACCGTCACGGTCACCGTGCCACGCGCAGGATCTACGGCGGCGGCGATTTCCGAAACCTGACCGCGGAAGACATCTCCCGGATAGGCACTTGAAGAAATGATGGCTGTTTGTCCGACAGCCAGATCGGCCAGATAGGCCTCATCGACATCCACATTGATCTCCAGCTCACTGCTGACCAGTCGCACCACGCCTTGCGTCCCGACCGGCTGACCGGGCTCGGCGTTGATGGCGGTGATGATCCCATCGAACGGCGCCGTCACCACAGCTTCCGCTGCTTGCTGGCGGGCGACCTGTAAGGCGCGCTCGGCGTCTGCCACGCGTTGGCGCGCCACCTCGACCTCCTCGGGCGTGGCCCCGATCTGCACGGTTCGCAGACGCGCTTCGGAGGCGCGCACATTGGCCTCTGCCGCCTGCACCCCAGCCTGCGCCGCCCGTACATTGGCCTGCGCTACCTCCACGGCTTGTTGCGCCGATGCGACCCGCTGCTGGGCAACGCGGTACTGAGTCTCCGCTTGGTCATACTCCGAGCGTGCGATATAGTCACGCTCGAGGAGTGTGGCAGCACGTTCGCGTTGCATCGCGGCCAACTCCAGCTCCGCCCGCAGTTGCCGCAGTTGGGCTTGAGCCTGCTCTACCGCTTGTTGGTGTTGTAAGACTGTGGCCCGCTGTTGGGCCAGTTGAGCGCGTGCTTGTCGCACCTGTTCCCTGGCGGCCTCGACCTCGGAGGCTAAGGGCCTGCTCTCGAGTTCTGCCAGTTGCGCCTGGGCCGTCCTGATCGCCTGCTTGGCCTGAGCCACGCGTGCCTCTGCCACCTGCCGCTCTAAAACCGCAAGCTGTTGCCCCGCCGTCACGCGATCCCCCTCCGCCACGAAAAGGCGTTCGACAATGCCCGACACCGGGGCCCCGACCATCGTCTCGATGACGCCGCTCACCCGGCCACTGCTGGCGATCGTCTCCGTAATGGCTGCAACGGTCGGATGGATTAGGGCGACTTCCTGAGGGCGGTGGGCTCGCCAATACCAGAAAGCGATGGCGAGGGTCACCGTCGATAAAACGGCGACCCACACCAGCCACTTCCGTCTCGTTTGCGGGCGGCCACGCGTCGGCAGCGATGGTGTTGGCCGCTCGATGGTAGGTGGGTGCCCATCTCCGGGCGCGACCAGCGGCCTTGTGCGGGATTCCCTCGCACGAATTGCGTCCTTATCTATGGTATCAGCTTTTCTATCCAAATGCGTCGCTCATATGATGAAGGCTCATTCGCCCGGGTAGAAGAGTGTGTGTCAATTCAGTCGACGTTAGTAACATACCATCGCCGAACAGGGGTTACTAGGGGGAAGGTTCGTGTAGTGGGAAGGGGCACATCCGCTCTGGCAAAGGCTGGTACGGCAATCTCGGTGGATACAACTTCGCCCGAGCGGGATCAGAGCGATGCGATGCCTCACTCCGCCCACGGAAAGGCGTTGGGAAAGGCGTCGTCGACCGGCCGCCCGTGCCAATCGAGCTGCGCATAAGCAGACCAGTAGGCCTCGGCGAATTGCTGAGCCCTGGCCAGCAGGGTATGTATGGCCGGTGCGCCGGGGATCTGTCGGTTCTCCATGACGATCTGACCATCGACGATGACGGTTTCCACATCGCTCGCCACACCGCAATCCACCAAGCTACGGATCGGATCCACGATGACGCCGTAGTGCAGCGCCTGCTGATTGACAATGGCCAGGTCGGCTTTGGCGCCAGGGGCCAGACGGCCGAGATCATCGCGGCCCAGCGCCGTGGCGCCGCCGATGGTGGCAGCATTGAAGACCTCGCGCGCCGTGCCGCGATTGGGCGATTCCGCCGCCACCTTGCAAATCAGGCCGGCGTCCCGCATCTCGCGGATGAGGTCGAAGGGATGGATGTCGGTGCCGAGCCCGACGTTGATTCCCCGTGCCAGATAGCCGGAGAGATGATGCAGATGCATGCCACGCCGCCCCAACGAGACGGGACAGTGCGCCACGTTGGCTTTGGCAGCGGCAATCAGGTCCAAATCATGGCCATCGGGGTAATGGGCTTGTGGATGGCCGCTCACCATGATGCAATGGCCCAACGTCGTCCGTGGCCCTAGCAGTCCAGCGTCATCGAGCAATTCGACTGGGGTGCGTCGATATCGCCGGAGCGTCTGATGAAACTCCATCAGATTCTGCCCGGTGTGGATCTGCACCGGCACCCCGAGTTCTTCCGACGCTTTGGCCGTGGCCTGCAGCAACTCCCGCGTGCAGGTATCCGCTTGCAACGGAAAGAGCATGCCGCGGATCCGGCCATTCGCTCGGCCGTCGTGCTCGCGAATGAACTGACAAGCGGCTTCCAAGCCGCGTTGCCCGGCCGCCTCATCCCAGTCGTATTGAATCACGCCATGGGCATCGCGGTAATAATTGGCGCTACGATAGCCCGGCCCCAGATATGCCCTGGCGCCGAAGCGCTCGACCTGCTGTACCAGATGTTTGACCAGGATGGCCGAGGCCCCCACTTCGACTAGCGTCGTGCAGCCGCCGGAGAGCAATTCGAGGATGTTCAGCGTGGCGCCCGTTTCCGCCTCTGCCTCGGAGACCGGGTATGAGGCGCCGTAACGGCCGGCGTCGGTGTTGGGAAAGCCAGCGCCGAAAAATTGCGGATCGCCGTGATCGCTGGTCAGCCGCCAGTTCGCCCGAATGCCGGCGTGCCAGTGTAGGTCGATCAAACCGGGGATGATCAGGCGGTGCGGAGCGGAGAGGGTGCGATCGACGACCTGGGGGTAGGCTTTGCCGACGAAGACAATGCGGTCATCCTCCCACACCACGACGCCGTGACGGATGAGCACGTGGCTGCGCCCATCATAGCCAACGACGATGCCTCCCTGAAGCTTCGTTCGCATGAGTGAACCCTCCCCCTATCACACGGCGCTTGCCCCTGTACTTCCTGAGGCGCGGTCGCATATTAAGGTGGCTGGTATCAGGCGACCCATCGTAGCATCGGACGGGTGGGGAGGCAATCGAAAAGAGGCAGCATGGCGTGCCAATTGCTCTTCGACCCCCTAGAGCAGTTCTCAGATCAACATACGGTAGGTGAGGACCGACACTGCCTGGCCTTGGCTCTCTCGCGCCCTCACCCCGCCCTCTCCCAGTGGGAGAGGGAAAATGGAGGTAGCTGTGCTGGACCAGCATCACCGCGGGGGTGAGCCAGGCAGCGACAGTCGGAAGTAATGCAGCGGTTCCTGGAGAAAGGGGTATTTGTTCAGGAAGGAGATATTCGGGCACTGGACCTGCATCCGCTGGACGGCCGCTTCGTAGCTGCCCCAGACACTGCCCGACTGAAAGAGCACGTGGACATCATCGCCCCAAAGTTGGCGCACGATCTCAAAGAGGCGGAAACCATTGCCGTAGTTGTAATACTTGCTGGCGATGTAAGAGGGATCGACGCGCAGCTCGATGGCCTCATGGATGAACTGCAGCCATTCGGCATAGGTGTCGGGGAAGTCGATGTCGAAGATGTAGTGGTCGAAGCGAATGTGGGCGATCAATTTCTGCGCCATATCGAAGGCGCCCGTGTGCACGATGTCGTATTCGCGACCGATCGACTCGACGATTTGCCGCGCCGCACCGGGGAAATCTTCCACCAACAAGATGCAGTCGCGTTGATGGCTGCTATGCAAGCGCCTCTCCTCTCCTTACTTATGCCCTTGCTCAGCCCCTCACCCCGCCTTCTCCCGGAGGGGGAGGGGGATCAGACAATGGGCGAAACGCTGGGGGTTCGATCATCTGCACCCAGACGCGTGTCCCCGCCTCACACCCTGGGCTATCCGCGCCGCGATAGATCATCCCATTGGCGAGCGTGAGCGGCGGCAGGTTGGCGACCTTGGCTACAGAGAGAGGGATAGCAGCCATATGCTCGCGCCGCACCTCCACCCACACCGGCTGGAAATGGGCCCGATCCCTTGTCGCTGGCAGTGGCTGCGTCAATATCGCCTCTAGGCGCGGGGGGGCGAGGATACGGCGCCCGGCGAGCTTCCAAATCGCCGCACGTACGATAGCCTCGAAGGTTACATAGGCAGCGATAGGCGATCCCGGTAAACCGCACAGAGGGATCTTACCATAGTACCCGAAGAGCATCGATCGCACGTAGTTGGCAGCGATGTCGCGGAAAATCATCCGCCCCCGTGCTCCGCTGAGCAGGGCTTCCACGAAGTCAAAATCGCCGCGTTGCGAACCACCCAGGGTGATCAGCAGATCGACATCATCGGCCTGAGCCAGAGCGCGCCGCATATCATCGAGCTGATCGCGGGCGGTACCAAGATTCCGCACCACGCCACCATATTTCGTCACGCTGGCCGCCACGGCGTAGAGATTGCTGACGCGAATCTGCCCCGGCCCCAGAGGCGCCTGTGGCGGGATCAGTTCGTCTCCGAGCGCCAGCACGCCGACCTTTGGCCGTTCGTAGACGCGCACCTGGGGCATTCCCACAGAGGCAAGCAATCCGATCACGGCAGGCGTGACGACTTCGCCGGCAGCGACAACTAACGTTCCCGCCGGAATGTCCCGTCCAGCTGGAATGACGTGGTCGTAGGGGCGCACAGGTTGAACCAGCGACACTGCCTCAGCGGTGAACGAGGTGTCTTCGCGTTTGACGACGGCATCGGCGCCATCGGGGAGTGGGGCACCAGTCATGATGCGGACGGCTGTGCCAGCGCCAAGCGTCCAGGCTCCAAGGCGTCCGGCGCCCAGCGTGCCCAGGATGGTGAGGGAAACTGGATGAAGTGGACTGGCCAGCGTCGTATCAGCGGCGCGCAGCGCAAAGCCATCCATGGCCGATTGAGCGAAGGGCGGCACAGCGTTCTCGGCGATGATATCCTGGGCCAGCACCCGACCGAGCACCTCCTCGAATGGGAGGACCTCCGTCCCTTTGGGGTGAAGCCCCTCCAGGATGCATTGTCGGGCGGCCTCGACGCTGAGCATGGGATCACACCCTTCTGATTCGTACCCTCCGAGGTGGGAATAAGAGCTCTCCCTGGGCACCGATAACCCAGCCTACCGGGACAGGCGTCCCCATGATGGCGCATCTAGAATCGCCCGCACGGTACGCAACAGGGTGTCTGGTGAGAAAGGCTTTTGCAGAAACGCCATGTCGAGGTCTATCTTGCCGTGATGGCCCAGGGCATCGGCAGCATAACCTGACATGTACACCACCTTGATCGTTGAATGCAAGCTCCGCATATGTCGGGCGATGTCAGGACCGCTTAAACCGGGCATCACCACGTCGGTGAGCAGCAGGTCGATGGCGCCATCGGCTTGAACGCAAATCCGCAAGGCTTCCTCGCCGGTAGGTGCGGCCAGCACCGTGTAGCCCGCGGTGCGCAGAATGTTTTGCACGAGCTCCCGGACCGCCTCTTCATCCTCAACCACCAAAACCGTTTCCGAACCCCTGGACGTTTTGACGTCCGATGGGGTGAATTCCGACGTTTCGACAGCAGCTTCCACCTGGGGTAGATAAAGCGTGAATGTGGTCCCCTCGCCCGGGACGCTGTCAACATGGACATACCCACCACTTTGAGTGATGATGCCATAGACCGTGGCCAGACCCAGCCCTGTCCCGATGCCGGGAACCTTTGTCGTGAAGAACGGCTCGAAGATATGCGACCGCGTTTCAGCATCCATACCATAGCCGGTATCGCGCACGACGAGCGTAACATAGCGCCCCGGTGGGATGGTCATCGACTGGCAGTCACAGGGTTCGAGCAGATCGATGTTGGCGGTTTCGATCGTCAAAACGCCGCCATGGGGCATGGCATCGCGGGCATTGATGGCCAGGTTGAGGATCACCTGTTCCAGTTGGCCTGGATCCGCATGCACATAACCCAAGGCCGGTTCAAGATAGACGACCAGCTGGATATCCTCGCTGATGAGCCGGCGCAAGATCGTGCCCATCTCGGTGACGACGGCATTCAGGTCCACGATTTTTGGTTGCAATACTTGCCGACGACTGAATGCCAAAAGCTGGCGGGTCAAGCTAGACGCTCTGTCGGCGGCTCTTTGAATGGCGGCGGCCGTCTGACGCAGGGGATCTCTTATCCTCAACCCGCGCAGCAGCATCTCGCCATGGCCTGAGATGACCATCAAAAGGTTGTTGAACTCATGGGCGATCCCGCCAGCCAGTCGGCCGATAGCTTCCATCTTCTGAGCTTGGCGCAACTGCTCCTCCAGATGTTTGCGCTCGGCGATATCGCGGGCCACCTCGACGCGCCCAATGATGCGTCCGTCCACGACCAAATTGGCCACGGATACTTCGACCGGGATGCGTAAACCACCCTTTCTGAGGATCTCGGCTTCGAGGACAGCGGGCACCGCTGCGCCGCTGATGGCTCGTATGTGGCGATCGACTAGAGCCCATGCCTGATCGGGGGCATAGAGTTCCGTCGAGACACGCCCCAGCAAGTCCTGGAGTGGATAGCCGGTCAGCCGCTCCAGAGCAGGGTTCCCGAAGGTGATCCGTCCCTCGGCATCGACGGTGTAGACCGCATCATGCAGCGATTCAGTCAGCACGCGGTATTGTTCCTGAAGGCGCTGGACTTTGCTGAACAGTTCGCTATTTTCGAGCGCCTGGAGGACTTGCCCCGTTAACACGGTGCCTTGAGCCAAGTCGCGCTCCGAGAAGCGATCCGGATTCTCCACGTCGGCGAACAATAAAGCGCCGGTGACCTGCCCTGTGCGTTGCACCAACGGCACGACCAATAAGGCTTGGGCTCCCAAAGCGCGGGCGATGGGATGGAGATTGAACGGGCTCGTCGTCAGGCGATTCATGAACATCGGCTGTCGCCGGCGAATGGCCAAAGCCGTCAGGGAGTGAGGATCATGCAAAGGCTGGCGAAACCCGAGAAATCGCTCAGCCCCCTGTCCAAAACAGGCCCTAACGATCGCCGCCGACTCATCCTCGATGACGCGCCAGAGGTGTCCGTAGGCGTAGCCCTGGGCTTGCCCGATGGCTTCCAGCAGGCGGGTCTCCAGTAGGTGGGGGTCCAGGGTTGACATCGCTGCCTGGGCCACGGCGGTCTGCGCCCGCAGGAAAGTGGCCTCTGCCGCCAGCGCTTCCTCGGCCTCCTTACGTTCAAGTGCCGTGCCCAGCACGTTGGCGATGGCTTGGAGGAAATGCACGTCATCGGCGCCGAATCTCCGCCGCCGAGTTGTGTAAGCCCCAAGCGTCCCAAACGGACGATCCAGCCCGTAAATAATGACGCTGGCACCGCTGACCACGCCATGGTCGCGCAGCAGAGGTGGGATACAGAAACGCGTTTCGGCGCGGAAATCTTCCACGATCAGCGCTTCGTTGCATAGCAAGGTGTAACCGGCGGGCGAGTGCGTGCCTGCCCCAACCGTGACGCATCCGACATCGCCATCTTGCCAACCCATACCGGCCCGTAAGCGCAGCGTTTTGCCGTCGGGGTGCAGCTCGAAGACCGCACAATACTCTACCCCCAGGGTCTGGAGGATCAGCGTAACAGCCTCGTGCATCAAGGTGGATAGATCGGTGCCGATGAGCCCTTGCTGCCCAAGGGTGGCTACCGCTTCGTGCTGGCAGGCAGACGTTTTCAGGCGCCTTTCGCGCTCGGCCACTGCCTGGCGCATCCCGGCAAAAGCCGACACCAACATCCCCAGCTCGCTGGCGTCTGAGGCCAATTGTGGCAGCGGGGCGGAGGCATCTCCCGCCGCAAAGGCCTGGGTTGCGGTTGCCAGCTTGCGCACCGGGCGCGTCAGAGCGCGCGTGAGGAGCACGGCTGTGATGAGCGCCAAAACCGTGGTGGTGCCCAAGCCGGCGAGCGCGAGATTCCAGGACCGCCTGGCCGGGATCAACACCTCCATCTCAGGACGCTCGACCACCACGGTCCAACCGGTATCCGAGATTGGCGCATAGCCAGCGATACGGGACTCGCCGTCCAACTGATAGCGCACGGTGCCCGTGCTCGCCGGGCGTCCCCCCGTCGGGACGCCGATCATCGCATAATCATAGCCCATCTGTAAGACTGCACGTTCGGGATGCAGCAGGGCACGCCCGCTGGCATCGATGACGAAAGCCTGGCCGCCGCCGCCGATCGAAACCTTTCCCACCACGGTGGAGAGGTCCCGCAGATCGACGGCAACGCCGACGGCCCCCACAACAAGACGGGCGTTGTCTCGAATTGGCGTGTAGATCAGCAAGGTGGCCTGTCCACGGTTAACATCATGGGCGACCGTCCATGTCTGTTTGCCACGACTGAGCGTCTGAAAGAGAGCCTCTGGCTGCGTCGGCATGGGCGCATGCGTCCCATCTGAGGAAGCAAGGGGTTGTCCGAAACGGTCAAATGTCCCGACACCTGCAAGGTGGGGATAATGCACGAAGAGTTCGCCGAGGACTCCGGTCTGCGCTGACGGCGACATGCTGACGATGTTTGGCAAGGAGGCGATGGCGCGTGACGTATTCAACAGCCCGTCAAAGTAGACTTCGAGCTGACCGGCCAAGCCCCGTGCCAAACCGGTCAACTCCCGTACCGATTGCTCTTCTAGGGCGTCGCGGTCAAGGGTGGCAACCCCAAGTCCGACCAGTCCCAGCGGGAAGATGCCAACGAAAACCAAGGCGAGCAACACCTGGGCCTGGAGGGTATGCAGGATACGGAAGCGAGAGGAGGGCATGCTCCTCACCTCGGTAGCTTCGGTTGCGCGGCCGGAACCAAACGGCCTTCGCGCCACACCGCCATCAGGTAGTCTTCGGCGCGCAAGGCGTCGTGGTACTGGGCGGTGAAGGCGGGGGCATAGCGTTTGATGAGCCCATCGTAAGGGTCGAGATGCTCCAGCGCTTCACGGATCTTCGCGCCTTCGGTAGAGCCGGCCTGGCGGATCGCACGCGCCAGCAGGTGAACGCCATCATAGCTGCTCGCTACCGCGATCGGGACGCTGACTTCTTCGACACGGCGCGTCCCGAACCGGGCGTGATAGGTGCGCAACACGGCTTCCGCTTTCGGTGATAGAGGACCGACGAAGGAAAAGGTCTGCAGCGTCAGCACGCCTTCGGCATTGGCGATCCCTGCCTGTTCGACGAAGCGGCCGACGCTGGTGCCGCTGTGACTGATCACCGGCACTTTCCAGCCTAGGACTACCATGCCGCGAATGATCGCCGCAGCCTCAGGGGCATTGGCGACGAGTAAGAGGCCATCTGCTCCGGCGGCGCGCAGCCGGCTAAGCGCGTGGTGCATGGCGGTCTCACCCTGGTCAAAGCGCTCGACACCCGCTGTACTGGCGCCCAACTGTGCTAACCAGGTGGTCAAACCCGCGACATTCGAATCTCCCCAGGCGGTCGTGTCGGCGATGATACCAGGATGACGTGCACCGACGACCTCGAGCGCATAGCGCACTAGAAACTCATTGGCGTATTCATCACTCATGGCGATGCGAAAGGCGTAATTGGGGCGGCGACCATTCTTCACGATGCCTGTCACCGAGCCTAGAGGATTGATAAGCGGAAGGTGGAGCGCGTGGATAGCGTCAAGTTGAGCCAGGATGACCGGGCTGAACGTGCCGGTGAAGACAGCGACAATACCGTGCTGGTGCACTAACTCTTGCAAGGCCGCAACCCCCGCTGGCGGGTCGTTATCGACGTCACGCACCACCAATGTCAGCGGCCGGCCGAGGACGCCTCCCTCGCGATTGATTTCATCGAGGGCGAGCAGCATACCTCGTTGAATGGCTTGCCCGGCAGCAGCAAGGGAGCCGGAGAGCGGTGCGATCAAGCCGATAGGGATCGCGGGTGCTGCCTCCCTACCTCCCGTGCAGGACACCAGCCAGAGGCTCAGGAGGCCGCTGCACAGCCTCAAGAGCGTCGCGACCCATCGATTGCGGGCAGACCGATTGGCATACGTTACAGGCCTGACGGAGGCATGGGTCTCAACGACGAGAGATTGGCTCATGTGGCAGCATCGATTGCGCACATCAGTATCCGAGGATTCGGGTTCCCCTTGCCCTTGATTTCTCGTCTTTTTCTCTCATCCTTATCCATCTCACATTTATGCAGGATAATCAATGAATTTCTTCATCATCATCGAGAAAGCGGCCGTGGACGATGTTACGATGCACGATCCGGCCCCCCGGACCAATGTCGATGCGGACTTGCATGACGGCACGACAGCCCGCCCCGACGACTTCACGCTGCAAGCGCCAGGCGACACCGGGCTCATCGAAGATCTGCACGCAGTCGGTGGCTCGGTTGATGTGCAGGTGGAAGCGCTCGCCACAGCGCTCACAGGCGACGTCGAGGAAAAATCGGTCGCCGACGCTGGAAGACGGGACAGCGGTACCACCTCCGAAGAGGCGTCGCAGGAACCTAAGCATCATGACCTCCTCGCTCGAACGTGCGCACTGGCAGACCGTAAGAACAGCGCTAGCGGCGTCGATTCTACCGCCAGCTCCGAGATCGCTTCGTGAGGCAGCGCCATTCTACGGTTGCGACGGGCATTGTCAAGCCGATCACCCTGGGGCGCGAAGTCTCATCCGTTTGCTTACCGATCAGGCAAAGTACGGTGAAACTTGCGAAAATTGTTGACACTCCGGGTCGATTCGGTGTATGCAGAGAGCACGGCTCAGCATGGTTTTATGGCGTAGTGCTGCGAGCCTGACATCGCCGGGGTGATGCCACTTCGAAGCCTCCTCCTGCCCTGCCGCCGCTCGATCCCATCAGCCTGTTGGCCACCGCCGGCATCGATTCTGCTATGGCTAGCACTGACCACAGCAGGGGTTCAGTCGAACCGCTCGACAATGACGTCCCCTATGGGAAAGGAGCGTGGCCATGCGAAATCTGCACCGATTGTCTCGCCTGAGTCTATGCCTGATCATGATGCTCGGCGTTCTGCTCCTGGGGGGGATGTCCTCCGCGGCCGCCGCCGAACCGAAACGGGGTGGTACCCTCAAATTCATCCCCCACGCCGACCTCAAGGTCCTCGACCCGATCTGGACCACCGCCTACATCAGCCGCAACCATGGCTATATGGTGTACGACGTGCTGTTCTCCCTGGATGAACAGCTCAACATCCAGCCCTAGATGGTGGAGAGCTGGAAGAAAGGCCAGGATGAGTTGACCTATACCTTCACCCTGCGGCCAGGCTTGACATTCCACGATGGCCAGCGGGTGACGGCCAACGACGCGGTGGTCTCGATCAAGCGTTGGGGTCAACGCGACGTCATGGGCAAACAACTCATGGCGGCGACGGCTCGTCTGGAGACGGTCGACGAGCGGACATTCGTGCTCGAGCTCAAGGAGCCCTTCGGGTTGGTCCTGGATGCTCTGGCGAAACCGAGCAGCAACGTGCCGTTCATCATGCCAGCGCGCATCGCCGCCACGCCAGCCGATGAGCAGGTCAAGGAGGTCGTCGGCTCTGGGCCCTTCAAATTCGTCAAGGAAGAGTGGCAGCCAGGGCATCGCGTCGTCTATGTGCGCAACCCGAACTACATCCCCCGCGACGAACCGCCGAGCTTCGGCGCCGGTAGCAAACGCGTCTACCTCGAGCGGGTCGAGTGGCTCTACATCCCCGATTCCGCCACTGCCAATGCCGCCCTCGAAGCAGGCGAAGTGGACTACTGGGAGCGGCCACCGGTGGATTTCATCGCCCGCCTTGAGAAGAATCCCAACGTGACGGTGAGCATCGTCGATCCGATGGGCACACAGGGATGGTTACGGCCGAACCATCTGCACCCGCCGTTCAACCATCCCAAGGCGCGGCAGGCGCTGCTCTACCTCGTCAATCAGGAAACCTACCTGCAGGCGGCGATCGGTGATAAGCGCTATTGGCAGCCGTGCGCCGCCTACTTCATCTGCGGCAGTCCATGGGAGAGCGAAGCTGGGGCGGAACCCTACAAAAAGCAGGACATCGCGAAAGCTAAGCAACTCTTGCAAGAGGCCGGCTACGATGGCAGCCCGGTGGTCTTGCTCGACCCCACGGATATCCTGATCTTGCACGCGGCGACGTTGGTGACTCGTGAACTGCTGAGCAAAGCCGGCGTCAAGCGGTCGTATTTCCCTCATCGTCGGCGTGAGCGTGGCGATCACCAGCATCGCGGTGGGCTTGGCCATCGGTTTGGTGAGTGGCTATGAACCGCGTATCGATATGATCGTCATGCGCGTGATGGATGGTCTCATGGCCATCCCAGCCATTTTGTTGGCCATTGCGCTGATCGCTTTGGTCAGCGCCAGCGTGCAAAACGTCATCATTGCGCTGGCGATTCCAGAGATTCCTCGCGTCGTGCGCGTCGTGCGCGCCTCGGTGTTAAGCCTACGTGAACAGCCGTTCGTGGAGGCGATGCGCGCCGCCGGGACAGGGGTTCCCCGGATCCTCTTGCGTCATATCATGCCGAATACCCTGGCGCCGCTCATCGTCCAAGCGACCTACATCTGCGCCTCGGCGGTGATTTTCGAAGCCTACCTCAGCTTTCTGGGCGCCGGGACGCCACCCCACATCCCCAGCTGGGGGAACATCATGGCGGAAGGACGCGCCTACGTGCAACTGGCGTTCTGGATCATCCTCTTCCCTGGCCTGTTCCTGGCAACCACGGTCTTGGCGATCAACCTAGTCGGGGATGGCTTGCGCGACACGCTTGATCCCAAACTCGCTCGGCGTATGTGACTCCATGGCATGGCTCATCTCCCCTTTCGATGGTAAATCGGGTATACTGGCGCCTCATTGTTGCAAATACTCAACCGGCTCGAGGGCTGAGACTACCTCGCTGCAAGCACAGGGTCCCAATCACATGATGTTGTTCCTGGCGTTGTGCTTTGGGATTTGACCTACACCGCGGCTTGCCCTGACCTTAACCATCATGGCGATTATCGATGGTCTAGAACTCACGTCCCCACTACCGATCTCTTATGTCCTGATGCGGAAGTATCCTGTATGGCACACGTACGAATCCATCGAGGAGGTGCCTGATGGCTGCGAATGCCGAGGCCGGAACCTCCAGGCGAGCTTTCCTGACAACGCTTGGCTTGGGGGCGCTGGCGGTGGCGGGATTCGGTCCCCTCATCATCACATCGCAGGTGCGGGCACAACAGAAGACGCTGAAGATTTTGCAATGGAACCACTTCGTTCCACGCTACGACGAATGGTTCGACAAGAAATTCGCCAAGGAATGGGGGGAGAAATATAACACGCAAGTCACGATCGATCACATCTCCGCCGCCGAGATCCGCGCCCGGGCCGCGGCCGAAGTGGCAGCCCGGAAGGGGCACGACCTCTTCATGTTCTTAGATCCCCCAGCTGTATACGAGGGGCAGACCATCGATCACACGGAGCTCGTGCAAGAGATCGAGGGGAAGTACGGCAAGATGGTCGATCTCATCCATAGAAGCACGTTCAATCCGGGGACCAAACGGTATTTCGGCTTCTCCGATAGCTGGGTGCCCGATCTCGGCAACTATCGCCAGGATCTATGGCATGCGATTGGCATGGTCCCCGATACCTGGGAAGACGTGCGCATCGGTGGGGCGAGGATCAAACAGCAGTTCGGCAATCCGGTCTGCATCGGGCTGTCGCAGGAACTCGACACCAGTATGGCCATGCGCGCCATCATGTACTCCTTCGGTGTGCACGAGCAGAACGAAAATGGCCAGGTGACGATCAACTCCAAGGAGACGCTGGAGGCAGTCAAATATGTGCAGGCCCTCTTCAAAGAGGCGATGATGCCTGAGGTCTTCACGTGGGACGTGTCGTCGAATGACCGTTTCATGCTGGCTGGTAAGGGTTCCTTCGCCATGAACGCCATCTCAATCACCCGTAATGCGGAAAAAGATGTCCCGGAGATGTCGCAGAAGATTCAACTATCCAAACCCCCGGCAGGCCCTGTGCGCCGTATGGGCTTGAAACATGCCATAGGCGTGTATGTGATCTGGAAGTTCTCAGAGAATCAAGAAGGCGCCAAGCAGTTCCTGCTCGACCTTGTCGACAATTTCCGCACGGCGTTCCTGGAGAGCGAATTCTATAATTTCCCGAGCTTTCCCAACACGGTTCCCGACCTGCAGCAGTTGATCGCGAATGATGCGAAAGGCACGCCGCCCGATAAGTACAAGATCCTGGGTGATTTTCTCGACAATGCCACTAATGTCGGGTATCCCGGCTACTGCTCAGCCTGGATCGACGAGGCGTTCAGCACGTTTGTCATCCCCACGATGTTCGCCAAGGCCGCCCGCGATGAGTTGAGCCCTGAGGAGGCCATCAGAGCGGCTGAGCGCGAACTCAAACGCATTCACGCCAAGTGGGAAAAGATGTAAAAGAGAAGTGGGGGCGTTCAGACCAGTTCGAGTCGATTGAAGAAGAAGGGAATTTCGACTGCTGCGGTCTCGGCAGCATCCGAACCATGAATGGCGTTTCGCTCGATGTTCTCGCCGTACTCGCGCCGAATCGTCCCCGGCGCGGCTTGTCGCGGATCGGTCGCGCCCATGAGGTCGCGGAGGGTTTGGATGGCATTGTCGCGCTCGAGGAGGATCGGCACGATCGGCCCCGAGGACATATAGCTGGTCAAGCTGTCGTAAAAGGGCCGTTGCGCATGCACCTGATAAAAAGCCTGCGCTGCCCCCTTGCTCAAGTGCACTAATTTCAGCCCGCGCACTTTGAAGCCATGTTCTTCCAGACGCGCTAAGATCTTCCCCGTCAGCCCACGGCTCACGGCATCAGGCTTGATAATTGCCAAAGTCTGTTCGCTCACCGCTCTCCACCTTTCGCTGCACCGCTATCAATAACTGCCGCCACGGCGCGCCCGAGATCTGCCGGACTGCGGCAGACCTGAATGCCCGCCGCCTGCATCGCTGCCATCTTCGTCGCCGCTGTGCCCTGTCCCCCGGAAATGATGGCGCCGGCATGCCCCATGCGCCGCCCGGGCGGTGCCGTTTGTCCGGCGATGTAGCCGACGACAGGCTTGGTGAGATGCGCTTGCACAAAGGCCGCGGCCTGCTCCTCGGCCGTGCCGCCGATTTCCCCGATCATGGCGATGGCGTGGGTCTCGGGGTCCGCTTCGAAAAGACGCAGGCCGTCGATGAATGACGTGCCGATGATCGGGTCGCCTCCGATGCCAACGCACGTCGATTGACCGATCCCCAGTTGGGTGAGCTGCCACACCAGCTCATAGGTCAAGGTCCCACTGCGCGAAATCACCCCCACATGGCCGGGCAGGTGGATATGACCGGGCATGATGCCGATCTTGCATTTCCCCGGCGAGATGACGCCGGGGCAGTTGGGGCCAATGAGCCGGCTGGGCTTGCCTTCAAGAGACCGTTTGATCAGTACCATATCGGTGACGGGGATACCCTCGGTGATGCAGATGATCAGCGGCAGGGCGGCGTCGATGGCCTCCAAAATGGCGTCGGTGGCGAAACGCGCCGGCACGTAGATCACCGAGGCGTTGGCCTCGGTGTCACGGACCGCTTGCTCGACGGTATCGAACACCGGCACCCCGAGATGGGTACGGCCGCCCTGTCCCGGCACCACACCCGCCACCACCTTGGTGCCGTAGGCGATGGCTTGCTCCGTGTGGAAGCTGCCTTCGCGGCCGGTGATGCCCTGCACTAGCAGGCGCGTCCGCTCATCCACCAGAATGCTCATGTCCGACCCTCGCCGCTGCTGTGGAGGGCAGCCACCAGTTTTTCGGCCGCATCCTGCATATCGCTCGCCACCATGAAGTTGAGTCCGGACTGGCGCAACAACTCCCGGCCCGTCTCGACGTTGGTGCCCTCCATACGCACCACAATGGGCAGCTGGACATCGACCTGAGTGACCGCGTGCACGACTCCCTGCGCGAAGACGTCGCAGCGCAGAATGCCGCCGAAGATATTGATGAAGACGGCGCTGACTTTTGGGTCCATCAACAGGATGCGGAAGGCGTTCTCCACCATTTCCGCACTGGCCCCGCCGCCGACGTCGAGGAAATTCGCCGGTTCGGCGCCAGCCAGCTTGATGATGTCCATGGTGGCCATGGCCAGGCCAGCGCCATTGACGATGCAACCGACGTTGCCATCGAGCTTGATATAGTTCAGGTGATACTTGGAGGCTTCCACCTCGAACGGGTTTTCCTCGTCCGGATCGCGTAACTTCTGGAGTTCTGGATGGCGGAAGAGCCCGTTGTCGTCCAGCTCAAGTTTAGCATCGAGGGCCAGCAGTTGGCCTTGTCGGGTGACGATCAGCGGGTTGACCTCCGCCAATGCGCAGTCGTTTTCCAGGAACGTCCGATACAGCTCTTGCATCAGCCTGACCGCCTGGGACTGCTGCTCCTGGGTGAGATGCAGCGCATAGGCCAGGCGGCGTGCTTGAAAGGGCCGCAGACCGAGCAAGGGGTCGATCCATTCCTGACGGATCTTCTCCGGATTCTGTGCTGCGACTTCCTCGATGTCGACGCCTCCAGCCTCGCTGGCGATCATCACCGCGCGCTCTCGCTGGCGATCTACCGTCACGCTCACATACAGCTCGCGCGCCACGTCCTGGGCTTCTTCGACGAGCACCTTCCGGACCAATCGACCCTCTGGACCGGTTTGCGGGGTCACCAGCGTCATCCCCAGGATTTGCGCGCCCACACGCTCCGCTTCTGCGGGAGAGCCCGCCAATTTGACGCCACCGCCCTTGCCGCGGCCCCCGGCATGGATCTGCGCCTTGACGACCACGCGGCCCCCCAGCCGCTCGGCGATCGCCCGCACGTCGTGAGCTGTGGAGGCCACTTCACCGCGCGGCACAGGGATCCCATAGGCCGCCAGCACGGTTTTGGCTTGATATTCATGGATTTTCATGGGCGATCCCAGGAGCGAGGACTGAGGCTTTACAACTTCAGCTCTTTGATGGTGGCCATGACCTCTTTCGCCGAGGTTTCCAGGGCAGCACGCTCCTCCGGCAGGAGATCGAGCTCGATCACCTGCTCAACGCCACCAGCCCCTAACTTCACGGGCACGCCGAAGTAGATGTCCTTCAGGCCGTATTCGCCTTCGAGATAAGCCGTGCAGGGCAAGACGCGCTTTTTATCTTTGACGATGGCTTCGACCATTTGGACAACGGAAGCGCCGGGGGCATAGTAGGCGCTACCGGTTTTCAGCAGATTGACGATCTCGCCTCCACCATCGCGGGTGCGCTGGATCAGCCGATCGATGGTGTCTTTGGGCAGAAGATGGGTGATGGGGATGCCGGCCACCGTGGAAAACCGTGGCAGCGGCACCATCGTATCGCCGTGGCCACCGAGAACGAGGGCTTGCGTGTCCTCGACGGAGACGCCGAGTTCTTGAGCGATGAAGGTGCGGAAGCGCGTGGAGTCGAGCACACCCGCCTGCCCGACCACACGATGTTTGGGGAAACCGCTGACATGCTTGGTGAGATACACCATGGCGTCGAGCGGGTTCGACACGACGACGAGGTAGGCCTCAGGGGAATATCGCACCACCTGCTCGGTCACGGCGCGCACGATGTTGGCGTTGGTGCTGATGAGGTCGGCGCGGCTCATGCCAGGTTTGCGAGCGATACCGGCGGTGATCACCACGATGTGGGAGTTGGCCGTGGCTTCGTAATTGTTTGCGCCCGTGAGTTGGCTATCGTAGCCCTCGATGGGCCCGGCCTCTAAGAGGTCCAGCGACTTCCCCTGGGGGAGGCCATCGATGATGTCCACCATGACCACATCGCCCAATTCCTTGTAGGCGATGAGTTGTGCCACTGTCGCCCCGACATTCCCCGCGCCCACTACGGTGATCTTCGTCCTCACAGCCTATCCCTCCTCCCGACGATAGCTGCCCCGTGCGCCCTCGCTGCCCCCCTTCCTCCAACCATCCCCCGGCATGGATTATCGCTGCCTATACCAACGCGCACGCGGGCCCCTCACAGGAACGTTGAAGGTCGACAGCCCACAATGGACCATGGGTGACTTGGAGCGATTCTAGACAGCCCCTCCCGGCTTGTCAAGTTATCTCGCTCCAGATTTCTGAGATGTGAAGCATCTCTATTCCCGCTGTACGCTGAACTGCCCAGCCTCCGACTGGATGATCGTGTACCGCTCTCCATCCCTGGGATGGATGGTCTGGCTTTCCTGCTTGGGGGGTGTCTGTGCCCCATCTGGCCATCGGAAACGCAGCGCAGCTGGCCTGCACTGCTGGTGAGTTCTTGCATACTGCGGTGGTAGCGTAAACGAGCGACCGCCGATCTCGTATGAGATGGCGGCGGCAGAGCGGTTGACGATCGGAAACTCGATGCGCTGCGAACTCGGACGACCGAACATCTGGACGGCATAGTAATAGCTCGTCTCGTCGCTCGGCGCGACGGCTAACCCTGTCTCCGTTTGAGCGCTGGAGCACTATGGACCACAAACCCAACCCCCGCGATCATATCCGTCCCACACGCTACCCTGCCCCTCTGCCACGGGGAGAGGGCATCAGCGCAGAGACGCCATCACAGCAAGGTGACGTGCAGCCGGTAGGCTACGGCCAGCTTGACAAGGGAGGGGTTCAGCAGTAGAAGTTAGCGAACCTAACAGTTCGGTGCCACACTCGATCCCAGAAATGCCATGAGGGTCGATGTGCAACCGTAAGACAGCGATGGGAGGATGGATGGTCGAGCCGAAAGTCACAGCCAAGGTCACCCCAGAGAGCTGCGCCCGCGATATCATGGAAACCATCCCGGTGGTGATGCGTTTTATCCGGGGGGAGATGCGCCGTCAGCGGACGCGCTCGCTGTCCGTGCCCCAGTTCCGCGCCCTGGTCTTTTTGAGCCGCCATCCCGGTGCCTCGCTGTCGAGTGTGGCAGATTATTTGGGGGTCACTCGGCCGACTACCTCGGTGCTGGTCGAGCGCCTGGTGCGGCGTGGCCTGGTCACCCGCACAGCGCACCCTGAGGAACGACGACGCATTGTCTTGGCACTCACCCCCACTGGAGCGCACGAACTTCAGCACGCGCGCGACGTGGCCCGTAACCGTATCGCCGCGGTGCTCGCCGACCTGTCGCCAGTGGAGCTACGCAACATCAGCAGGGGGATGGCCCTCCTCGAACGTGTGTTCAAGAACGCTAGCCCGCAAGATGGCTCCTGACGGCGGACGACACCCTTGCACAGCCGATGGCGGAGCACATGAGGACCAGGGTTCTCCTCCCAGATCCAGGCCTTCTGCAGCGCCCGTATTGCAGCCCACTTGAGGGGGAGGGTGTTGCCGAGGCGGTCCCGGCCATGAGGTTCCACTGAGGAGGTCATTCATGCGTTTCCCGCAGCCGATCGCCGCGGCGGCGCGTTCGATGCGACCATGGAGGGTGTCGTTGTCTGGCGCGAGGGTGAATAGGCGTGAAGCGGACCAGGAGGTGCACGATGGCAAAGCTAGCGCTCAGTTTGGCGGTGACTCTGAACGACCGCACGCGGCCGCTCATCGATGGCACGGTGCGTCCAGAGGGCATCAACCTGACGGTAACCGTGGCCGGCGCTGGGGAGATCTTCTGGCGTCAGTTGCATTTTCAAGAGTTCGACATCTCTGAAATGTCCCTCTCTGAAACCCTCATGCTGGCGTCTCGCGGCGAGCGGGCCTGGGTGATGCTGCCAGTCTTCACCACACGTCATTTCTTCCACACCGGCATCTTGGTGCGCGTCGACGCCGGCATCGAACAGCCGAAGGACCTGCGTGGCAAGCGGGTGGGCGTTCCTGAGTATGTGCAGACGGCCGCTTTGTGGACGCGCGGCGTGCTCCAGCACGAGTTCGGGGTGCAGCCCGAGGAGTTGGACTGGTACCAGGAGCGCACAGAGGGCCTGAGTCATGGCGGCACCTTCGGCTTTCGGCCCCCGCGGGGGAAGTTCCAGCATATTCCCGCCCACACCAACATCGGCGCCATGTTGGTCGCCGGCGAGTTGGACGCCACGCTGTTCTACAGCGGCACGCCGAGCTTGGTGGACCGCAGCAGTCTCGATCTGCGCCAACATCCGGCGGTGCGGACCTTGTTCCCCGATCCGCGGGCGGAAGGGATACGCTATTACCAAAAGACCGGCATTTTTCCCATGAACCACGGCGTGGTAGTGCGGCGATCGCTCGTCGACAAGCATCCCTGGGTGGCCCTCAATCTGTATCAGGCGTTCGCCGCTGCGAAGGCCCACGCGGCGGCGCGCACCCAGGAATTGGCGGATATCTACGCCAACCTGGGGTGGTTGACGCCGGAAGCTCGCACCGTGTGGTCCACTGATCCCTTGCCATATGGCGTCAAGAGCAACCGCCAAGCGCTGGAGACGGCGGCTCGGTATTCCTATGAGCAGGGGTTGTCGCCGCGGCTGGTAGCCCTAGAGGAAGTGTTCGCCGCGCCGACGCTCGAGATGTAGGACGATCTTGCTCGCGCACCGGACGCCGCGGTCCGATGCAGGAGGTTGGGCGGGATCGCCGGCGGAACGGCAGAGCAACCCCCAGGCAGAACAGCGACTGTCCCACTCTCGTACCTCGGAGCTGCTCGGGCCGGGGTGGCGTGGATAGCTCACGAAAGGAGAAACCATGGCGAGGCTTCAGGATCGCGTGATCATCGTGACTGGAGGTGCTCACGGCATCGGGCGTGCCTACTGCGACGGCCTGGCCCGCGAAGGAGCGCGTGTCGTCGTGGCCGATATCGACGGCGTCGGGGCGGAAGCGGCGGTGAAGGCGCTGAGCACGGCTGGCTATGAGGGCATGGCGGTGGAGACCGACGTCTCGCAACCCGAGGCGACCGAGCGCATGGCGCGGGCCACAGTGGAGCGTTTTGGTCGGATTGACGGCCTGATCAACAACGCCGCGCTCTTTCAGCGCCCGGCTATGTCTCGCGTGCCGTTCGAGCAGATCTCTGTCGAGGAGTGGGATCGGCTGATGGCCGTCAATGTGCGGGGTGTCTTCCTGTGCTGCCGCGCGGTCGTGCCGTACATGAAGCAACACCGCCGCGGCAAGATCGTCAACATCAGCTCCGGCACCGTGTTCCATGGCTCGCCGCTGGTGGCCCACTATGTGACCTCGAAAGCGGGCGTCATCGGCTTCACCCGATCCCTGGCGCGGGAGCTGGGAGAATATAACATCAACGTCAACGCCGTGGCCCCAGGGCTGACGCTCAGTATGGAGAGCGAGAGCGAAGCCCGCCTGACCCAGAACCAGCAGCGCGTGCAGGCCCGTGCCCTGAAGCGTACCGAAGTGCCGCAAGATCTGGTAGGCACGATCGTGTTTCTCTGCTCAGCGGAGAGCGACTTCATGACCGGTCAGACCCTGGTGGTCGACGGTGGTGCCCAAATGCATTAATCCAGGCCAGGCGAGCGACCTTGTGTGTGAGGCGCTCTGTTGAGGACTTGATTCGCTGCCGCTTCCGATGTTCCTGGCCCGATCCGACTTCGTGACCGTTCGCGCGGTATTGATCAAGGGGACCACCCATCTGATCGGCTCGGCACGCCAGAGCTGACAATGACGAAGCCTACCGCTTATTTCATTGAAACCGCCCGCGGCGCGAGCGTGGACAAGGAGGCGCTGGCAGACGGCACCAAGGACGCCGTCATCGTCGGTGCCGGCCTCAATACCTACGCAGTAGAACGGCTGCCAATGAGCAGTCAGCTGCGCCGCTTGCAGCCGGAGCGCGTGATCCTGATGCCGTATAGCCTGCCCCACTCACGGCAGGAGCAGGAGGCCAACCTGTGCATAGTCGTGCACAACGTCCTAGGGCTGGCGGCCGGCCGTGTGCCGGTGCAGGTCGTGAATCAAGACGCCATTCCGGCGTATGAGTAACGCTTTGCAGTGCCCATCACAACGTAAGGCGTGGCGATGGAGTGCCTGAATGGGCTGCGGTCAAGGGGGGAGAGATCATGTCCGAACTTCTGATCGGCACGGAGCAAGGGGTGTTCTGCCTCGGGAGCGACGGAAGCATGCGACAGGAGAAAGGGCCGCCGACGGTGGCGTTTTTGACGTGCGCAGACCAGGGCGCCAGGGCGATGACGCGGGAAGGTGCCCTGTGGCGCAGAACCAGCAGAGACGGGTGGCAATTGGTGAACGAGTGCCCCGTCGCTGAGGACATCTGGGCTTTTGCCGCCGACCCCCAGGTGCCGGGCCGCCTCTACCTCGGGGTGTCGCCGGCGCTGTTGTATTGGAGCGAGGACGACGGGAGAAGTTGGAAGGCCTACGATGCCATCCGCCGTATTCCGGGCTACGAGTCCTGGACCTTTCCGCCACCGCCGCATATCCCACACGTGCGCTCGGTGGCCCCGGATCCCCACGTCGTCGGTGCCGTGTACATCGGCGTCGAAGAGGGTGGCATCTATCGCAGTACGGATAAGGGTGAAACGTGGCAGAGCCTGAACGAGGGCCTGTATTGGGATGTCCACACTGTAGTGCCCGCCACCGAGGGCGCTCAGCTCTATGCCACGACAGGCCGGGGCTTTTATCGCAGCGATGATGGCGGCCAGCGCTGGCGCCATCTAATGACTGGTCTGGAGCGCCGGTATACGGTACCGCTGGTGGCCTCGCGCCGGCGGCCTGGCAGGTTGTACACCGCGGCCGCAGCGGGTCCGCCTCCCAGTTGGCGCCAGGGCGCCAATGCCGCCGTCTACCGCAGCGACGACGCTGGTGAACACTGGCTGCGCCTGGAGCATGGCTTGCCTGTGCAGTTCGACGCCATGGTGCGGTACATGGTCATGGACGAGGCAGACACGCTGTATATCGCCGCCGGCCATGACTTATTCGTGAGCCAGGACGAGGGCGATAGTTGGCGCTGGCTGACAGGCGAGCTGCCGACGATCCACGCGCTGGCCGTACTCTAAGCCGTGCCCTGGTAGTCGGCCTATTCCCGCTCTTCTTGGGCGGGAGGGCACTGAGCCGATTTACTCTCCCGGCGTCGGGAACCGCCTGAGCTGGTCTCACAGCACGTTGAGGTTGGCATCCCGATGGTTTCCCTGATCGCTCCCCGGCAGTCCGGGAGAAACGAGCAGGAATACGCCTCAACCGAGGAGTCGGTGATATTGATCATGTGCTCCCGGGAGCGGTCGGACAGGTTGGCGCTGATGATCCGATTCGGCTCCCACCTCGCCAGACGGTATTCGGCTGCTCGGCGATCCGCACAGACCGTCACACAAGTTCCCCGCCCGATAAATGTTCTGAGGACCGCCGGCCGCTGATTCGGTCGCTAGCCCGAGGATGGCGGGGTGTGATTACTCCTGCAATCGGATGTCCTCGTAGGGCCCGGTATAGTAGAAAAGGGGGATCAGTCCGAAGCCTGATTCCGCCACCCGCGGGCCGACGCCGTTGGGCCAACCCAGCTCATAGATAGGGGCGAACATGGCGCGCTCGTGCATGAGTCGCTGGATCTCATGCAGCATGGCCTCACGCTTCTTGCGGTCGCGCTCGACCGACTGCTTTTTGAACAGCTCGTCTATATCCGGATAGCTATTCCTGACGTAGTCCCCGCCGCCAATGGCAAAGGGCTCCAGGCGCACCGCGGCGTTGCCGAAGGCGCCGCTGCCCCCCAAGGCTAGCCCGGTGAGTTTCTTCGCTCTCCAGTCAGCAAAGAAGGCCGCGCGCTCCATTGGGCGCACCCTAATCCGTATGCCGACGGCCTGCAGGTAGGTCGCCACCCCCTCAGCCAGGGAGTAATACGGCGGGCCTATGGAGATTTCCCCCGCCTCAAAACCATTGGGGTAGCCTGCTTCCTTCAACAGCTGTTTGGCTTTCGCGGGATCGTAAGGGTAGGCTTCCAGCGGCAGCGAAAACTCGAAGGCGCGGGGCACGATGTTGGCGGTGGGGTGGGAGGCTCCTAAGGTCTGCTGTTCGTTAAGCGCCTGCCGGTCGATGGCATAGTTGAGCGCCTGGCGCACCCGCAGGTCATGCCAGGGCGATTTGGGGTCCCACTGCTGCGTAAAGTCGATGAAGAAGATTCCTGGACCGTAACTGTAGGCCAGCTTTAGCTTGGGGTCCCGTTTTACCTCCTCAGCCATCGAGCCCATCATGGCGTAGGCGATGTCTGCCTCGCCAGTCTTCAGCATGGCGAGCCGTGTCGCATCGTCAGGGACGGTCCGCCAGATGAGCTTTTTGACATGGGGTACCTTGCGCCAGTAGCCTTCGTACGCCTCAAGCACCATCTCGATGCCGGGCGTGTGGCTTACGAACTTATACGGTCCAGCGCCAATGGGATGCTGTTTGAATCCATCGTCCCCGACCTTCTCGACATACTTCTTCGGCACGATCCAGCCAGCCCCCGTGGAGGGCGTGCCGTAGAACGTCATGAAATCCGGCCAAAGCTCTTTGAGGTGGATGCGCACCAGGTGAGGATCGACGATCTCGACCTCTTTCACCTTCTCTCGATACAGCTTGGCACTGGCACCGCGGTAACGCTCCAGGCTGAATTTGACATCTTCGGCCGTGAAGGGGTCGCCGTTGTGAAACGTCACTCCTTGCCGCAGCCGGAACTCATACATGAGCCCATCCTCGCTCTCGCGCCAGGATTCAGCCAGGCTGGGGGCCTGCGGGTTGCCTGGCATCGGCTTCACCAGGGCGTCGTGCAGGGCGTAGAGAAAGAGAAACGGGGTGATGATCCCCGGTGTTTCGGCCGGGTCGAAGTAGGTGGGGGCCGTGGTGAAGTGTAATGCCCAGGTCATCTGCCCCTTGGGTTGAGCGGTGACATCGTCCGGGTGAGCGGTGCCTAGCAGAAACAGGGCCAGGCTGAGGCCCAGCCACACACGTATACGGATACAGGTGTTGCGCTGCATCGTATCCCCTCCTCTCGTGGCGCAGAAGTTGGCCTGAAACACCGCGCCGGCCGCCGCCTCGCCTTAAGCCCTACCCGCTCCCCTTCCCTTGCCACCGCCTTGCCCACATCGGGCGAACTACCTGCCCGACCATGCGGTGCGATTCATGATCGCGTCGAACTCCATGGGAGAAGCCCGTCTCTGTCGGCATGGGACAGATGATGCCGGTCCGGGAGTCTCGGGTGCAGCAGGTGTTCAAACATCGACTCCTCACTCCGCCCTGTCGCTGCCGTGGGAGGGAGCATGGGAAATCAATGGGGAGTGCAGGCATGAAACCCAGCACGAATGCGGCAAGGAACCTTCATCTGTCCCGCTCATTTGCGTAGCCATGTGGTCTCGAACTGGATCTTGAAGCCATGCAGATGTTGATATCCCTCCACATGAGGGCGCGCCGCCTGCAGAAAGGGGACGGAGGCGATGCTGGCGATCATCATGGTCTCCGCGATGTAGCGCTGGAAGTCGTGCCCCGCCTGCCGAAATGCCTCCTCTGTCGCCGCCTCCTTCATGCGGTCGATCAAGGCGTCGACGTGCTTGTCCTGGTGGTTGAGGGTGTTGTTCCCAGCCCGCGTGTCGAGGGCCCGCGCGATCGAATAGGCATCCCAGACCGCCCCGCTAAAGATCAGCACCTGCTCCCAGTCCCGATCCCGCGTCAAACGACGGAGGTAAATGGGGCGATCGATGACCTCCACCGTCACCTCCACGCCAAGCTTGGCGTATTGCGTCTTCAGGATGGTGGCGACGGTGGGCAGGGCGGCTTCTGCAGCATGCGCCATGATGCTCAAGCGCAGGGGATTCTTCGCATCGTACCCCGCCTCCTTAAGCAAGGCTTTGGCCCTTTCCGGGTTGTAGGGGTAGTGCTCCCCAAAGTCGATCTGATCCTTGGCCCCATGCGGCACGAGGCTCCATAGCGGTTGTCCCAGCCCGAGGAGCGCCGTCTTGACGATGGCCTGGCGGTCGATCCCATACCCCCCTAACGCCTGGCGCACCCGCACATCTACGAAGCGCGGGTGGTTGAGGTTGAAGGAGGTGGACACCCGCTGGGTCTCCCGACCCTGTAGCACTCGGATCTGCGTGTCCTTGGCCAGGCGCTCGACATGCTCGCGGGGAATGGCGTTGGCGAAGTCCACCTCCCCCGTCCGCAGTGCCGTCACCCGTGTGATCCCATCTTTCATCACGCGCAACTCAACGCGGTCCAGGTAGGGCAGACCCGGCTTGAAGTAATGCGGATTCCTCTCCAGCACGATGACTTGGTTCTGGTCCCAGCGGGCAAGCTTGAACGGCCCTGTGCCTACCGGATGCAGTCGGATCTCCTCCTTGCCCCAGCGCTGGTAGGAGGCCGGGGACATTTGCAAAAACCCGGCGCGGTTGGCCGCCATCACTGGCAGCAGGGTCATGCTGGGGTGTTTGAGGGTGAATTTGATCGTATGGGCATCGAGGGCTTCCACGCTCTCCACGATGCTGTAATAAGGAGCGTCGAACGCCTTTTCTTCGGGATCCATGATGCGCTGATAGTTCCAGCGCACCGCCTCGGCATCGAAGTCGGTGCCATCGTGGAATTTCACCCCCTTACGCAGGTGAAACACATACACCTTGCCGTCTTCGAGGACGTCCCAGGACTCGGACAAATCGGGGACATAGTTCAGCTCAGCATCGATGGTGACCAGGCTATTGAACAGATTGCCCACCACATGCCAGGCCTGAATACCGGGGGAGAGATGGGGATCCAGGCCGCTGACATCCGATTCATACGCCACCCGCAATGTGCCCCCAGGTTTCGGCTGTTGCGCCCAAACTTCGGTGTACACCAGCAGCAGACCTACGGCGATCGCAATCGTGACCGTTGTGCTGACCGGGTGCCCTTTCATCGACGTCCCTCCTGGGCGGATGCCCCATGCATGCCGCTGCGACGCCTGATCGTAGTCAGGCATGCGGCGACAACGCCAGACGCTGCCTATTCCCCCTCTCCCTCCGGGAGATGGCGGGGTGAGGGCGGGTTAGAGCCAGAGATAGACACTGACGGGCCTCACCTGCCAGACGTTGCTCTGAAAACCGCTATCGATGCGTGAGCGATTCCCCTGCCATAGCCCGACGTAAGGGCCAGGGCGGGGGATCAATCCCCTGGAGGTACGGAGTAAGGGTGGAACCGCACGATGTCCCTCCCCACGGGGAGGGATTAGAGAAGGGTCAGCAATTGGGGCCGGACCAGAAACCAGGAGAGCATGGAAAGACGAAGCGTGATGCGAGGTGGCGAGATGAACTCGGTATGCGTGCGCGTCATGGGTGGATCCCCCTTAGCCTTGACGGTAAGTTGGGAAGGAGGCATGAGCCGCACGAAACTGCATAAGATTCCCACATCTTAGTGGCGCCGATGGGGTGTGTCAATACCACCCCAATCTGGCCACCATAAACGCCGAGCCACTGAGCCTCACTCGCCGCCGGTGTCCTCAAGCAAAATAGCCCGCTCTCCAGGGTCCGACCCTACGGCCCCTGGCCTTCGGGCTTCTTGTGGGAGGGGTGTAGCACGTGCCATAACGTAGTTGCCCACCCCCAATTCATCGATGGTCACGAGCTGATCCCCGCGCCGAATCCAGGTCCCCGGCAGAATGGCCAGGGAGACCTCTTGTCCCCCCTGCAACGACATCACGATCGACCCTTCACACGTGCCCGGTTGGAGGCCGCATTTATCGATCTTGACGGACTTGATCTGCCCCCGATACTCCTTGACCGGCATCTTGGCTTTTTCTCCAGCCATCGCCAGGGCTACCACGATGCCCACGAATAGGACCCCGAGTCCGAGCATCATCAATCCTCGCGTCATACGCTCTTGTTGCATGGGTCGCCCTCCTTTGCCTGCACCCGCCCCTGCCCCCACGTACTTTGGGGAGAGCGCGCAGGGCTTGCATCGCCCACATCCCACGGAACCGCGGCATCGGGTTCCTTCAGCTGTCCTTCTGCGCCATTGATCGCCGCGTTTACTCCAGCCCCCGAGCCTGGTGGCCCGGATCACCGCCGACAACTTCGCTTCATGTGCTGACTCGCCCGTCTTGCTCTCATGTTGCTCATGACGGTTCTGGCGCCGGGAAGCAGGCCATCAACAGACACAGGACCTCGGGACGCCGGAGCCAGCTCAGGCCCTAGTTGCCGGTGGCGAGGAAGAGGCGGTTCTCCGCCAAGGGAGCCAATACTAGGCCCAACAACAGCGGAGGCCGCGGCCAATTCAGCTGGACCATCACCCACCCCAAGGCTCCGAACGCCAAGACCACGATGAGATCGGCGAAGGCATTCTTCTCGGCGAAGGCGCCGATGTAGATCAGCCACAGGATGAATAGCGTCAGCAGCGTGCCCCGCACCTAGGTGATCTTCACCAGGGTGTTCAGGAACAGCAGACATACGGTCACCCCAAGCCTCCCGCCGTCAGCCCTTTCACCAGCGCCCCGCCGCTGAGGGTGGCCACGAAGGTAATACCCAACAGCGCCAACATGAAGAATGCGGGGAGCCGAAAAGGATGGACTCGGGAGATACTCCTCACATGGGAGGAGGAGATCAGATGCGGGTCATCAGTTGAGGTCTCAGCAGAAAGCGGGTGTAAGCCAGGAGGCAGGTTGTCAGTAGGAGCCCTGAGTCTGGCGCAGCATACAGGCCGTCCATGGGGATGCTCCTGTCTAGTAACCGTAGGGGTTAACGCCATGGAGCAAGGTCAGTGGGCCTATTGTAGGGTGGCTTAGATAGTGTGTCAATCGTCATTGTTTGACGGGGAAACGTCGACGGTTAGCGCTGGGAGCTCGTAAGGTTGGGCCGGTAGTTGGCGCCATGACAGAGGATTGCGGCTGGCTGGGATCGAACCTCTATCCACCCTCTCCCGCCGGGAGAGGGTGGGGCATAGGCGCCAGCGTAAGGAATGGAAGGCACCTATGGTCCCCTCTCCCCTGGGAGAGGGCGAGGGTGAGGGCGGTTCCAAACACCGCTTCCCGGGTGGGCTTCCCTCACCCCGACCCTCTTCCGCAGGGAGAAGGGGTCTTCACCTGGTGCGTATGAGAAGGGTAGGGTGAGGGTCAGGCAGAGCCAGGGAGAGCCCTGGCAGTTCCTAGACTGCTATACACTGATCTGAAAACCGTTCTAGTAGCCGCTGACTGGGCTGAGGAAGAAGCCAGGCGACGTGGGGGCCTTGATTAATCAAGGGCCCCACGGCCGGTTCCTACATGCCCTTGGTTCGTCGTTCACACCGCCGCCCGTGGCGGGAGGCCGTGGCCGAGCGCTGTGTGGACCATCTGCACGAGATGGACGATATCGAACACGGGCAGCCCGGTGGCGGCCTGGATGTCGGCGCGATACGGCGGCATGTTGGTGCATTCGAGCACAATTGCCCCGACCTCGGGGTGCTCGGCGCACAGCTGCTTCGCCACCCGAATGTGCTCCCGCCGCGCGATTTCGACGTCGAGCACGAGTTGATTGCCGAGCAGCACGCGGGTGAATTCTCTCTCGGTCTCCAGCCCAGCCACAGCGAGGGGCATCTCGGCGGTGATGCCGGCGCCCTCGAAGTCGGCCGGCGTCAGCGACGTGGCATCCACGGTCAGAACGCCCACCGTTTTGCCCGGCGGCAGCATGCGGTGCACCATCGGCACTAGCATCAGACTGGAGGTGAACACCGGGATGCTTACCGCCGCCGTCAGCTCACGTTGGAACTTGGCGAGGAAGCCACAGTTGGTGCTGATCGCCCGCACACCCTCGCGCTCCAAGAAGCGCGCCCCCTCGATAAAGGCCGGCAACAGCTCGCGTGCGCCTTGGCGGACCACGAGATCGGGCGAGGCTCCCTGCACCCGATGGTAGCGCACCGGAAACGGGAAAGTCGCGGCATTGGCCATGTCGCCGGGAATGCGCGGGAATTGCGTATCGAGCACGAGAATGCCGACGCCGTAACCGTACAGATTGTAGCCGCCCTGCACGCGCATAGTTCGTCCCTCTCCAGATGGCAGTCCTGCATTATCGGGCGTAGTGGTCGCGGGCCAGCGGCGCTCGCACCTCGCTGCCCGAGAACAGCACCGTCATGACGATTTCCACCGAGTGGTTCAGAGCGAGGCCCTGACAGCCGATGGCGGCGCGGGTCGGCTTGCCCCGCTCGCCGAAGAGCTCCACCAGCAGGTCGGTGGCGCCGTTGATCACCCGGGGTTGGTCGCTGAACCCCGGCGCCGAGTTGACGAAACCAATCAGTTGCACCACCTGCTGGACGCGGTCCAGATCGCCCAGCGCATACTTGACGGTGGCTAAGCTCGACAGCGTCGCATAGCGTGCGGCCTCATAGCCCTGCTCCAGCGAGAGGTCTTTCCCCACCACGCCGGTATTGAACGGCTGGCCGTCCTTCATCGGCGTCGTGCCCGACAGGTAGAGCACATTGTGCACGGCGTAGTGCGAGATGAAGCGCGCCCCCGAGGCATTGGTGCGGTACAGGGCATCGAGATCCGGGACGGTGAGTCCAAGGGCCTTGAGCTTTTCCTCGATGATCATGATAGCCTCCTCAGTCAACGACGCTGTGAACGCTCTATGTCTGAACAACCTCTTTCTCTCGCCCTACTGCACGAGATTTTTATAAATCTGGCCTTCCTTCATGACGAGCAGGATATTGTGCCGGTAATCCTGCAGGAGGGTCAGATCCCGCAGGGGGTCGCCGCGCACCAGGATCAGGTCGGCCAGCTTGCCTTCCTCCACCGTGCCGATCTGCCGTTCCAGCCGGAACAGCTCGGCATTCACCCTGGTGGCCGAGATCAACGCCTCCATCGGTGACAGTACCTGCGCTTTGAGGGCCAGCTCGCGTGCTTTGTGCCGCTGCATCGGGCCGAGCAGGTCCGAGCCGGAGGCGATCTTGACCCCGGCCTGATGCGCCAGCTTGAGGGCGTCGAAGCTGCGTTCCCGCGCCACGTTGATTTTGCGGATGTTGTCCTCGGGGACGCCATACTGCGCTCCCTCTTCGCCGAGCATCTCATACGTCGTCAGCGTCGGCACCAGGTAGGCGCCGGCGTCGCGGATCAGCCGGGCGCTCTCCGCGGTCATCAGGTTGCCATGCTCCAGAGAGCGCACGCCGGCCTGCAGCGCGTTGCTGATGCTGGACGCCGAGTAGAGATGCGCCAGGACGTACTTGCCGACGGCGCGCGTCTCCTCCACCGCCGCCGCGAGCTCCGGCACGGTGAATTGCGTGGTGTCGATCTCATCCGCCGGCGACATGGCGCCGCCCCCTGCCATGATCTTGATCTGATCCACGCCGCGACGCAGTTGCTCCCGCACCGCCTTGCGCACCTCGTCGGGGCCGTCGCAGACCACGCCGGTCATGCCGACGCAGCAGTGTATGGGCGCGATGGCCTCGGCAGATCTTCGAAAGTCGGCGTGGCCGCCCGTCTGCGTGATCGGGCTGCCGGAGACCAGCAGGCGCGGCCCGGCCACCAGCCCCTGCTCCACCGCCATGCGAAATCCGGCGTCGGCGCCACCGGCGTCGCGTACCGTGGTGTAGCCCTGCTGCAGGGTTTCCTCCAGGTTGCGGATGGCCTTGGCCACGAGGAGGCTCGGCGGATAGCATCGATGCTGTTCCAAGATGTTGACGTCCACGGCGCAGATGTGCACATGGGCGTCGGTGAGCCCCGGCATCAAGGTGTGGCCCCGGCAGTCGATGACGGTCGCCCCGGCCGACACGGTGACGCGCCCGGCCGCGACCACGTCAGCGATGCGCTGGCCTTCCACGACGACGGCCATATCCTCCTGCGGCTCGCGCCCGGTGCAGTCGATCAACAAGGCATGACGCAAGATGGTCACCTCGTTCATCCCCACTCCCCCAAGCTGAGCTGGACCTGCTTTTTCAATGCTGGCAGGTACGATCGCTCTTCATAACTTGACGGCTTCTTTCAGCACTTGGCCGCGCATATAAGGGCTGATCGCAGCTTCAGTGACAACATCGATCGCGCAGCCGAGCAGATCCTCCAGGTCTTGTTTGATCGCGATGAGGTCGAGCAGGCTGCGACCAGGATCGCGCTGAATGAGGATGTCGACATCACTGTCTGGTCTGGCCTCACCGCGGGCCCTCGAGCCGAAGACCTGGACATTGCGTGCGCCATGGCAGGCGACAATCCGGAGGATCTCCTCGCGTTTCTCTTTTAAAATTTTGTCGAGTTCCATGGCCGTGGCTTCTTTCCCTATTCATGCGAACACCACAAACCAGCCGACGTGTGAACCGTCAAGCGCCAGGGCTATGGTTTCGAATACCGGCGTATTGATGCGATGATACTTGACTCGTCCTCAGCTGTCACGCGGATCACGCACCCTGGGGAAATGCTCCCTCGTAAGAGTTGGCCGCGCGCAACTTCTATTGGCATGGGGCTGCCGAATCACTCCCGGCCCAGTAGATCGGCAAGCAATGTACCAGGTCGCTCAGCCTGCGGCCCGCTGTGAGCCTGGTGAAACGTCAGGCTGGCACGCGCTGCTGATGTCCCCCGCCGCCACGGCACGGCTGCAGCTCACGGCCTCCGGTTTTCGACGAACTCAACGCCAACCCACCAGAGCTGATACCCTCCTCAGAGGTTACCGCCATTCCAGCCCCCGTTGCCTGTATCTGAAGCCCTCTAGAGGCATGACCCTTCTGCCTAGATGTCACTTCTCCCCTATAATTCTCATTAATTACCTATATTGTTCATAGTAAATTCCCGGCCATCATCCGGACGCGATCGTCGTGCACCCCGCAGCCGGTACCAAACCACTGCTTGTCTATGACGGCGGCCGGTTCATACGGGTGCGGAACCACGCTGACCCACCAGGACATCACCGCTGGACACGTCCGGTCTTGGGCAGTGTGGGGGGACCAGCGGTGGGCGCATCGCGCGCTGGAACAACGAACTGGGCCTGAACACACCGGCGCGTGATGGTTTCGGGAGCTTGGAGCATGAGCCGACTCGAAAGCCCCCAGGCTAACGGAGCCGCTCACGGGGTGACTCCCGGATCGATTGTCCGCTGCCGTAACCGTGACTGGGTGCTGCTTCCAAGCGACATGCCCGATGTCCATCTGCTGCGGCCGCTGACTGGCGCGACGGACGAAGTCGTCGCTGTCCACAAACAGCTCACCAATCTGATCGGGTATGATCTGCCGGCGGAGCGTGTCCGCTCCGCCGGCTTTCCGCTGCCGTCCCCCGAGGACGTTTCGGACGCCGCTAGCGCCCACCTACTCTGGCAGGCCGCGCGCCTGACGCTTCGCGAAGGGGCGACGCCGTTCCGATCGCTCGGCCGCATCTCGATCCGCCCGCGCGTTTATCAGTTCGTGCCGCTGCTGATGGGACTCCGACTCGATCCTGTACGCCTTGTACGCCTATTGATCGCTGACGACGTCGGCGTGGGCAAAACCATCGAGGCGCTGCTCGTCGCCCGCGAGCTGTAGGACCGCGGCGACATTCGACGTCTCTGCATGCTATGCCCGCCGTACCTGTGTGAGCAGTGGCAGAAGGGACTTGCCGAAAAGTTCAATGTCGACGCCGTGGTGATCCGCTCCGGCACTATTAACCAGCTTGAGCGCCGCAAGGCCGGGACGGAGAGCATCTACCGCTACTATCCGGTGCAGGTGGCAGCATCGACTTCCTCAAGAGCGATCGCAACAAGCACCTGTTCCTGCTCGACTGCCCGGATCTGGTCATCGTGGACGAAGCGCACGGTGCCGCGTCGGCATCCGAGCGCAACCAGAGCCAGCATCAACGTCATGAGCTGGTCAGCGCCATTGCGGCGATGGCAAATCGGCACCTGATCCTGCCGACGGCCACGCCGCACAGCGGCGTCGAAACTGCCTTCCGCTCCCTGCTGGCGCTGCTCTCGCCCCAGTTCGGCGCCTGGGAGACTGCCTCTCTCACGGAGCCGCAGCGCGTCGAGTTGGCTCGGCATTTCGTCCAGCGCACCCGCCGGGACATCGAGCGCGACTGGGAAGGAGAACATTGCTTCCCGAAACGCGACTCGTCCGACGAGACCTACCGTCTCTCCCCCGCCTACCAGGAACTGTTCATCAAGACCTACGAGTTTTGCTCGGAAATCGTGCGCGCGGGAGAGGCGTTGGACAAACGCCAACAGCGGGTCCGTTACTGGGGAGCGCTCGCCCTGCTACGCTGTGTGATGTATAGCCCGGCCGCCGCGGTAGCCGCGCTGGAAGCTCGCCACCATGCCCTAGCTTCCGGCGAGGACGAGCTGGATTTCCGCACGTTCGTCTTCGAATCCGCCGAAGACCGGACCGATGACGAGCAGCCCACCCCGCCCGTGGTGGCTGCCGAGGCGACACTTGCGGCAAAGAATCGCCGGCGTCTGCGCGAGCTCGGGCGGCTCGCCAAATCGTTGCTGCATTCCCCGCACGATGCCAAGCTCGCCCGCTGCGCCCACATCGTCGCCAGTCTCCTGCGCGGCGGATTTCACCCCATCCTCTGGTGCCGCTACATCGCCACGGCCGATTATGTGGCGGAAGGGCTGCGCCAGGCGCTGCGGGAGACCTTCCCGGAGCTGCGCGTGGTCGCGATCACGGGCCGCATGGGCGATGAAGAGCGCCGCGCCCAGGTCGAAGAACTGGCCAACGAACCCCGCCGCGTGTTGGTCGCCACCGACAGCCTGAGCGAGGGCATCAACCTGCAACACGCCTTCACGGCCGCCCTGCACTACGACCTGCCCTGGAATCCAAACCGCCTCGAACAGCGCGAGGGCCAAGTGGACCGTTACAGGCAGACCGCCCCACTGGTCAAGGCCATTCGCTACTTAAGCCCCGACAGCGCGGTCGACGGCGTTGTGCTCGACGTGCTGCTCAACAAGGCGCGGGAAATCCATCGCACCCTGGGGACGCACGTGCCGGTGCCGGAGGAGAGCGAGAGCGTCACGGAAGCCGTACTCAGCGCCCTGTTCCTGCGCGGCCGCAAGACCGGCGCGAATCAGCTTCAACTCGATCTCGGCCTCGAAGCCCCTCAGGTGGCCTCCCTCCATGCCCGCTGGGAGCGGGACGCCGAACGGGAGCGCATCAATCGCACCCGTTTCGCCCAGCGCGCCTTGAAGCCCGACGAGGTCCGCAAGGAGTTGGAAGCCACCGACGCCGTATTGGGCGACCCCAATGCGGTGCGGGAATTCGTGCTGAATGCGGCTCAGCGCCTGGGGTTGACCATCGCGTGCGACAAGCGCCCTGAGGTCTATCGGGTCGCGGTCGGCCCCGAGGCCACGGCCGCGCTGCCCGCCATGGTCGCCTATGCCCTACCCACGGTGGAGGGCAGGTGGTGGCGCATCAGCTTCACCTCGCCCACGCCGGAGGGGGCAGAGTATCTCGGGCGCAACCACCGCTTCGTCGCGGCGCTCGCCCGCTTCCTCATGGAAGATGCGCTGATCCGGCACGGCCAGGCCGTCGCCTCCCGCTGTGGGGCCATTCGCACCCGCACGGTGCCGCGGCTGACCACGGTCGCGCTGGTGCGCGTGCGCTACCTGCTGCATCAACCCGAGCGCGCGCCGCTGCTCTCTGAGGAGGTGGTCGTCGTGGCATGCACCGATGCTGGCACATCCAGCGCGCCCCAATGGCTTGCCGATTCCGAGGCGCTGCGCCTCCTCGCCGAGGCCAAGCCGGACGCCGAAGTGCCGATGGCCGAGAAACGTGCGCTCGTCGTCGCCGCCCTCGAGGCGTGGCCGACATTTGAATCCGCCCTGCGGGACCAGATCAAGCGCCGCACCGCCGAGCTCAAAGCGAGCCACAAACGGGTGCGCCAAGCCGTTTCGCTCAGGGTTCGTGAACTCACTGTCACCCCACAGCTGCCGCCGGACTTGTTGGGGTTACTGGTCTTGAGGCCCATGGTGGCCGCTGGGGGGAACGTGGGAGCGTGAGCATGTGAGACCTGCAGAAAGGGCAGGGAGTGGAATGGAAAAAATTCGCAGCCATCATGACTTGAAGGTCTGGACGAAGGCGATGGACGTTGCGATGGCAGTATTCGAGGTATCAAAGACGTTCCCAGGCGCAGAGCGCTTTTCCATGACAGATCAGATCCGCCGTTCTTCCCGCTCTCTTCCCGCCAACATCGCCGAAGCCTGGCGCAAGCGTCGCTATGCCGCCGCTTTCGTGAGCAAGCTCAACGATGCCGAAGCGGAAGCCGCGGAGACCCAGACCCACATCGAACTCGCGCGGCGTTGTGCCTACATAACGGAAGCGCGCGCCAACGAACTGGAGCAATGCTACGAGGAAATCATCGCCATGCTTGCCACGATGAGTAATCATCCGGAGAAGTGGTGCCTCTAATGTCTCACGTTCTAGTAGTCTCACGCTCACACAGTCTAAGGTTTTGAGATATGTCCTCCTATCCAAGCATCCGAATTGAGGGCGGCCTGCTCGGACCCGACGTGCTGGACCAGCTCTTGGCCGCGGAGCTTCCCGGGCAAAAGCCTGCCGATTTCGGCCTCGACGGCAGGCGCAAACTCACCGACGAGATCGCCGCCGTCTTCGCCGATGCCCGCGCATTGTGGCAAGGGTTTCAGCACCGCCTCCAACGCTTGTCCGGCGAAGACCTCGCCACTAGCGTCACGCGCGACGCCTGGGTCATTCCGTTCCTCGGCCTGCTGGGCTATGAGCCGCACTACAACCCGCGCGCCTTGGAGGTGGACGGTCTCACCTTCGCCATCTCGCACCGGGCTGGGCTCCCATCGACCGCCGGAAGAGGGGTCGGGGGTGAGGGCGATGAAGACGCTCCCCCGATACACATCGTCGGCGCCCGCCAGGAGCTGGGCCGGGGCGCCGCCTCGGGCCGCCCGCGCCTGGCGCCACATTCGCTCGTGCAGGAATACCTCAACCGCACGGAGCACCTGTGGGGCATCGTCACCAACGGGTTGACCCTGCGGCTGTTGCGCGACTCCAGCTTCGTCCGGCGTCAGGCCTACGTCGAGTTCGACCTCACGGCCATCATGGAGGAAAGCCGTTTCCAGGACTTCGCCGCGCTCTACCGGCTGCTGCCTCGCACGCGGCTCCCCCGCGGCATGGCCGATGCAGGCGACTGCCTGTTGGAGACGTACTATGCCCACTCCGTCGAGCAGGGAGGCCGCGTACGCGAACACCTCCGCGATGGGATGGAAGAATGTATCAAGGGCCTCGCCTTTGGTTTCCTGTGCCACCCGAAGAACGACGATTTGCGTCATCGCTTGCTCCCAACTCCCCACTCCTCACCCCCCACGCCGTTTCTTTCACCCGAGGATCTCTACCGCCAGCTCCTGCGCTTGGTGTACCGCTTCCTCTTCCTACTCGTCTCTGAGGACCGCGGGCTGTTGAGTCCCGATCCCGTGTACCGTCAGCATTACGGCATCGCCCGGCTGCGGCGGCTGCTCGAAAACCGCGCCGCCTTCACTGAGCACGATGACCTCTGGCAGTCACTCCGCGTGCTGTGGAGGGTGCTGAGCGATGAGAAACTCGCGGCGTTTCTCGATCTCGCCCCGCTGAATGGCGAGCTCTTCACCCCGCAGGACCTCGACGGGTTTACCATCACCAACCGCGACCTGCTCGACGCCTTTTGGCATCTTGCCTGGTATCGAGAAAGCTCGGGAAGCCCTCCGCGTCGCGTCAACTATGCCGCGCTGGATGTCGAAGAGCTAGGCTCGGTGTACGAGAGTCTGCTGGAGTTTCACCCTGCGGTCGATTCCGACGCTGCCGGTCGGCCCGAGTTCAAGCTTATTTTCGGCTCCGAGCGCAAGACGACGGGTTCGTACTATACGCCGCCGCAGCTCGTCGGCGAACTCATTCACTCTGCCCTCGAGCCAGTGATCCGCGACCGTCTGGCGGCTCGGCCCCGCGAGCCGGAAAAGGCCCTGCTTTCCATTCGCGTCTGCGATCCCGCCTGCGGCTCCGGTCACTTCCTCCTCGCGGCGGCCCGCCGGCTCGGCAAGGAGCTGGCTCGCCTGCGCACCGGCGAAGATGAGCCTGCGCCCGAGCGCGTGCGCGAGGCCACGCGTGACGTCATCACGCATTGCATCTATGGCGTGGACAAAAACCCGCTGGCGGTGGATCTGTGCCGCGTGGCGCTGTGGCTGGAGAGCCACAGCGGCGACAAGCCTCTGGCCTTCCTCGACCACCGCATCCGCTGCGGCGACTCGCTCGTGGGCGTCTTTGACCTGGAAAGACTCAGGGACGGCATCCCGGATAAGGCGTTCGAGCCCCTCGAAGGCGACGACAAGGCGACCGCACGCGAGTGGGCGCGGCGCAACCGTGAGGAACGCGCCGGCCAGATGGGTCTCTTCGCCTGGAGCCCACAGGCCAGCCTCGACAGCTTGCGCCGCGCGGGCCACGAACTGGACGCCATCAGCGACGACTCGCCCGAAGCGATCCGCCGCAAAAAAGACTTGTACGACTCCATTCGCCATTCGCCACTCACCATTCGCCAACGCCAAGCCTGCGACCTCTGGACCGCCGCGTTCTTCCAATCGCTTAAGCCGGACATGCCCGCCATTACGTCTGGGGCACTTGCCGACCATCTCGGCGGCCGCCGCCGCACCACGATGGCAAGTTCTCGATGCAGATACCAGGCACTTGCCGACCATCTCGGCGGCCGCCCCATCGAGCCGCGTCTTCTGGGACAGGCGTCGGTGTTATCTATGCGCCATGGCTTCTTCCACTGGCCGCTTGAATTTCCCGAGGTGTTCGCCGATAGCGGCTTCGACGTCGTCCTCTCCAATCCGCCGTGGGAGCACCTCGAGCTCAAGGAGCAGGAGTTTTTCGCTGTGCGCGACGCCCGAATCGCCAACGCGCCGACTAAAGCGGAGCGTTCGCGACTTATTCGTGAGCTGCCGCAAACCAATCCGGCGCTACACCGAGAGTTTGTCGAGGCACTGCGCGCCTTTGACGCGGTTCGCATGTTCTTGGGCGGCGGTGGGCGCTACCCCCTGACCGGTCGCGGCCGCATCAACACCTACGCCGTCTTTGCTGAATTGGGCCGCGCAGCCATCGGCCCAGGCGGGCGCTACGGCGTCATCGTCCCCTCCGGCATCGCCACCGACGACACCACCAAGTTCTTCTTTCAGGATCTCGTCCGGTCACAGGCGCTGGTCAGCCTCTATGACTTCGAGAACCGCAAGGGCATCTTCCCGACGATAGACAGCCGGATCAAGTTCTGCCTGCTGACGCTGACCCACACAGCGGACAACGCCCCCGGGCGAGCGGCTGAGTTCGTCTTTTTTGCGCTCGACGTGGACGACCTCAAACGGTCTGAAAAGCGCTTCACCTTGACCGCCGACGAAATCGCGCTCCTCAACCCCAATACCGGCAACTGCCCGATCTTCCGCACCCAGGCCGACGCCGAGCTCACCAAGGCCATCTACCGCCGTGTGCCCGTGCTCCGGCGCGAGGCTGTGCACGGTAGCCCAGAGGCTAATCCGTGGAAGCTCAGGTTTTCACAAGGCCTCTTCAACCTGGCTAACGACTCCCACCACTTCCGCACCGCAAAGGAGCTGGAGGCCGACGGCTATCGGCGGGAAGGGAACGTTTTCGTCAGTCCCTATGACCGGTACCTGCCGCTTTACGAGGCGAAGATGCTGCACCAGTTCGACCACCGCTGAGCGACGTATGAGGAGCGGGAGAACAGGAGGACGGGAGAACAAGAGGTCGAGGCGCGCGACGTAACACCGGAAGAAAAGAGCAAGCCGGCCTTCGTGGTCCAGCCGCGCTACTGGGTGCGAGAGGAGGTGGTCGAATCGGCGATTCCGAAGTATCCCGAGCCACTGGCCACGCCGCTGCGAGTCGAGCATCGCCCGGGCATTCAGTACGTCCTGGCCCTCTGGGCCGCAGGTGTTCACCTGCATCGCAGCGACAAACGGCAGGCGGCGAACCTGCTCCACGCCGCTATGTCCTTCGACCTCGACCGTGCGGTGGCACGTGCACTCGGTGCAGGCACGGACGAGGATCACGCCAAGCGACTGGCGCAGGACTTTCCGCTCACTGAAGACGACATGCAGGCCATCGCCGCGCAGCTCCAGGCGCCCGAATCCCTCGCCCGCGACCTGGTCGAGCGCTTGAGTCCCAAGTGGTTCCCCGGCTGGCGCGATATCTGCCGCTCGACGGATCAGCGGACGTTGATTGCCAGCGCGGTCCCAAGGGTAGCGGTGGGGCACACGGTACCATTAGCTTTTTGTCCAGATGTGACGCCGCTCTCGATCGCACTTTTTCTCGCTAATCTGAACGCTATAGTGACGGATTACGTAGCTCGTCAGAAAGTCGGTGGCACCCATATTACCTACAACTTGCTCAAGCAGTTTTCAATTTTGCCGCCCGATCAGCTCTTGAAGGACGTGCCATTCGCTGGTCTCCCTTCCCCGCTTTTCCGGCAAAACTGGCTTCTCTCCCGCATTCTTGAACTCACCTACACGGCGAACGATCTAACTCCTCTGGCCCGTGACTGCGGCTATGACGGACCACCGTTTGCGTGGGACGACGAACGGCGCTTCGAGATCCGCTGTGAACTAGATGCCGCTTTCTTCCACCTCTATCTGCCGGCGGAGGCGAATGGCGAGTGGGGAGACGCCCGAGCAATTGGCGGCGCTCAAGCGCCACTTCCCGCAGCCGCGCGATGCCGTGGCCTATGTCCTCGACCAGTTCCCCATTGTGCGGCAGAAGGACGAACAGGCTCACGGCCGCTACCGCACCAAGGAGCGTATCCTTGCCATCTACGACGCCATGCTCGCCGCCCAGCGCAGCGGTCAGCCTTACCAAACGACGCTGCATCCGCCGCCAGGGAGTCGGTGATCCCTTGGTTCTTTCTCCATGGCCGTGCACCTTGGATAACAGAAAGAGAACAGGTCTCAACTGGCCGCTGCCTCAAGATTTGCACCAGAATCCAGGCGCCCCGTCACCTGGAACGTCCTGGCATCTCGTCGGGTATGGCATGATCGAAGGGGTTTTCGGTGACGAGACCTTCTTCCTGGGCTGCGGCAAGCAGAGTGCCATCACCACTGACGAAAGTGAACGGATGGCCCGATAAGATCTGGCCATAGTGGAGTGCCACCGCGAGTTGTAGCGCGTCATAGGCCTTGAGCGGATGACGCTGGGTGAGGTCCGCTGCCGCCACGAAGTCTGCGGTGGTTATGGGGATAATGGCATAACGGTGGATCAGATGATTGGTGAAACGCTGATATTCGCGCAGGCGTGCTGCCCGCCTGATCCGACCAACACGCTCGATGCTCGCGAGCCCGGCCGCAACTTCCACCCGGGTCACTTCGGCTACCAGGATGACATGCAGGGGCCGCGTACTGACAGGGTCTTGTACATCGAGGAGCTGACGGGTCCAGAGGCTACCCGGTTCGGGCACATAGTATTTGACTACCGCACTCGCATCAAAATAGTAGATGGCCATGCTCAGCGGCGCTGCGCAATGAGGATCTGACTCAATGGCGGGTCCAAAACGAGATGTTGCATCTCGTCGAGATGTCTCTGCTTGTCCGCGTCCGATAGAGCGTCCCACGCCGCGGCCACGCGACATTCTTCGGCGGTGGGCTCACGTACCAAGCCGTTCGCCTTCAGCCAGCCGAGAAGGTCGGTCTGATCGAGCGGAGGGGGTGGTCCTGGCGCTCCTGATTGAGGGAGATCAGCGGTCAAACGGCGTATCACGGCTTCCAAATGCCCAAGACGTGCCTTCAGGTCCATCACTTCCTGCTCCAACGTCGTCATTGCTCTCGTCCCTCTTCAGGCTGAGCATACCCGAGGGCAAACTCATCATGGTGTCCTCACAGGTGGAATGTTCTGGCTTTGACCATACCCTGCTCCTCAGCGTTGGTCAAGGGCACAGGATACGACGCCATGCTCGCCGCCCAGCGCAGCGGAAGTCATGATGTCTAGACTTCCATTTCCAAATCGAGCGCAAACGCCAGAGCGCGCTTGATCTGGGTCATCACTGGATCGGGAAGCTTGCCGAGTCTGCGCTCAAGTCGCACCCTTGGCAGAGAGCCGAGGCCTTGGACGTTGGCCACGGAGTCACGGTCAAGAAAGGTGAGTTTTGGCAGCACAACCTCGTAGGAACTCTGTCTATTCTGGGTGGTCCATGGCACATACAGGATCAAAGCTCGCGGGGGATCAGGATTGTGGCGCGACACGATCACGACCGGGCGTGTCTTCGCCGCTCATCCCAGATCGGCAAGCCTGACTTCACCGGGTTGCGGGTTCATCGAGCATATCCAGGACTTCCTGCTCCACGACGCGCGATCGCATGACGTCCAACACGTCTTGATCAGCCATCTCGATGATTTCCATCACTCGTTGCCTGACCTCGGCAGCCGTATCAGGTTTCCACTCGCGAAGTTTTGCATCCAGTCGTTCCGCCAATGCATCCACCATAGCCTCCGACAGTGGGCACGATCATAGACCAAGCTGACGGGCGGTTTCCCGGTCGCGCTCTAGGTCCTCCTGCGTGTAGAGCACAATGTCGTACTTCTTACATAGCTCATAGACGGCAAAGCGGTCATCCAGTCCCAACAATTCTTGGGTCTCGCGGGTACTGAGGAGGTCATCGCGGTAGGCTTCCATGGCGAGATGTTCCCACACATAATGCGGGAGGGGGGCTTGCCACCTGGCTTGGAGCCGCTGAGCGAACTCGTCGGGGAGTTCAATGGTCACGTGCATGATGGCCTCCTCACAGGTGGAATGTTCTGGTTTTCACCATATCCCGTGCCGCGGCGTTGGTCAAGGGCACAGGATCGGTCATAAGCATCTAGGTAACGAGGGCTCCATGCGATCCGCACAAGGTCCAACTGGCTGCCTTGGCAGGTAGGAGGAAGCCATGAGCATCTTCGATCTCCACGCTCATGTTCTTGCCGATGACGAGATCGATGACACCATGCCCGCCGCCCAGCGCAGCGGGCGGCCTTATCGAACGGCGTTGCACCTGCCTCCGGATAGCTACGGGAGCGGCGGATTCTGGCCTCACCAGTGGCGGCTAGCGTTGCGATTTGTCTCATAAACGTACTTAGGTAAAAATGATTTCACACAAACCATAATCGACCTTCCCAACAACTTGTAGGGGAAAGCAAGCATGGCAACGGTCACAGATATTGGCTCACTGATTGTGCGTTCGGACGACATCCGCGGTGGCCGGCCGCGTGTAGCTGGAACGGGCGTTACCGTCCGCCGCATTGTAGGGTGGTACAAACAGGGTTTGAGCCCGGAAGAGATCTCCACGGAGGTACCTCACCTATCGCTGGCGCAGGTCTATGCTGCCCTGACCTACTATCACGCCAACCGCGACGAAATTGAGGCAGACATAGCCGCTGAAGACGCAGAGGCGCAGAAGCTGGAAACGCAGCATGCGCGGCATCGGAACACCAAGTGACGATTCGCCTCTACTTTGATGAAGATTCCATGCGGCATGCCCTGGTTCATGCGCTCCGATCACGCGGCTTCGACGTGCAGACCGCTCTGGAAGCCGCAATGATTGAACGTACGGATGAGGACCATCTCGCGTTTGCCACGGCTCAAAAGCGTGTGCTGTGTAGCTTCATGTTGGGGACTTTTATCGCCTCCATATGCGCTACATGGCGGAGCACCGATCGCACGCCGGCATCGTCCTCGCCCGACAGCAGCAATACTCTGTGGGTAAGTACATGCGCCGTCTGCTAAAACTCATGGCTCACCTTAGTGCTGAAGAGATGCACAACCGGGTGGAGTTCCTCAGTGCCTGGGGCGAGATGTGAAGCGTGGCGGAGCAAGAGTACCATGAGCATCTTCGACCTCCATTCCCAAGTTCTCGCCGATTACCGTGACTTCGTGCGCTCGTTTTTCACCGTGGCCGACGAACGGGCGCGTCAGTTCGTCGAACACGCGCTGGTCGAGGAGGCGCGGCTGTGGCCGGATTTCCTCTTGCAGGTCAGCCCTGCCTACGCCCGCGCGGCCACGGTGGACGAACTGGCGACTCAGGGCATGCTGCACGCAGAAACGGCGCGCATCTTCCGCACGTCGGAAGGCCACCCTTTTCACCTGTACCAACATCAGATCGAGGCGCTCGAGAAGGCGCGCGCCGGTGAAAGCTATGTGGTCACCAGCGGTACCGGGTCGGGCAAGAGCCTGACCTATTTTTGCCGATCGTGGACGACCTCCTGCGGCAGCCGGCGAGCGAGTGGCGGCGCTGGTGGTCTACCCGATGAACGCCCTGGTCAACTTGCAGCTGTAGTCTTTGGAAAGGCTCAAAGAGGGCTATGAGCGCCGGATCGGACGGGCTTTCCCGGTGACGTTCGCCAAATTCACGGGTGAGACCAACGACGCCATGCGCGAGGCCTTGCGCCAGCGCCCGCCACAGCTCTTGCTCACCAACTATGTGATGGCGGAGCTCCTGCTGGTGCGGCCGGAGGATCAGCGGTTTCTGGACCGTGCCGGGGGCGGCCTGCGCTTCCTGGTCTTCGACGAAGTGCACACCTACCGCGGCCGCCAAGGGGCGGACGTCGCCATGCTCATCCGCCGGCTCAAGGAGCGCTGCGCCGCGCCCAACTTGGTGTATGTGGGCACCAGCGCCACGATGGTGGCGAGCCCCGACGCGGGGGAAGGGACGGTCTGAGGGCGCTTCGCTCAGTGTCCCAATCTCCTGTGGACTGATTTAGCACAACCAGCGCTGGAACCAATTCACCGTGCGTTCAATGGCCTGGTCGAGGGCCGGCGTCGGCACCTCGAAAGGATGCTTGGTGCCGAAAGTATGCGTGGCGCCGTCCACCAGCGCTAACGCCGCGCGTCCCGGCGCAGCGTAGCCGTGCAGCCGGTGCGCCGCCTCGACCGCCACCGACTCGTCCTCCGTCCCGTGCACGACCAGGTATGGAATGGTCAGGCGCGACACCGCCAGGTCGAGGCTGTAGCGCTCGCGATTGGCCTGGAGGTCCTCGAGGTAGGAATAATTGACGAACATATCCTGCTTGGTGCGTGCATTGACGAAGTTGTAGCGCCCCTCCTCCTTCCACTGGCGCAGCACCTCATCGCTGTAGCGTCCCAACGCCGCCGGTGAGGACCAGGTCACCAGGCATTGCAGACGGGCGTCATGCGCCGCCTTGACGATGGCGGTGCAGCCGCCGCGGCTGTGCCCCATGATGCCGATGCGTTGTGCATCACCCTGCGCCCCGAGCAATGTCCCTTGAGCGAGGCTATTCAACACCGCGTCTATGTCGTCGAGTTCCTGACTGATGGTGTTCTGCGCGAATTTGTCCAGTTCGGTGAAGGCCACCGGATCATCGCCGATGCCATTGCCGGAGAAATTCATGGTGACGACGGCAAAGCCGCCCTGGCAAAGCCGACGCGACGTATACGGGAAAAAGGCAAAATCTTTGAAGCCCTTGAAACCGTGGCAGACGATGATCATCGGGTAGGCCCGATCTTCCGCCGGCAGGCGGACGTCGAGTTGGAACGGCAAGCCACGGCTGTTAGTCAGCGACACGGTGCGCTCGATCACACTGCTGTCCTCCTCTTAAAACAACGCCTTCACCGAGCGGTCGAGAGGCACGTCGATGAGCGATGGGCAGCGGCGGGACAGCGCCTGCCTCAGGGCCGGGCCGACCTCCTGCGCCTTGGTGATGCGCTGGGCGGCGACGCCCATGGACTCGGCCAGCTTGACGAAGTCGATCTCGGGCTGAACGAGATCCATACCGATGAATTTGCCCTGCTTGGCGGGCTCGCTGCGGAAGGCGAGGAGTCCGGCTTTCAGAATGCGGTATTGGGCGTTGTTGCAGATCACGAAGACCACCGGCAGGTCGTAATGCGCCGCCGTCCACAGCCCCTGAATGGCGTACATGGCGCTGCCCTCCCCGACCAAACCGACGACAGGACGATGCGGCAGCGCGAGTTTGACCCCCACTGCTGCAGGCAAGCCAAAGCCAAGACCGCCACCTTTGGCCTGGAAGAAGCTGTGTTCATCCTTGAGTCTGAACCAGGCGCGCAGCGTGCCGCCGGACGTCACCGATTCGTTCACCACCACGGCGTCATCGGGCAGGGCACCGGCCAGTTCGCGCATCAGCACGATGGGGGACATCGGATCCGCGTCCTCATCCTCGGCGGCACGGGCTTCCAGCCCTTTGCGCTCCTGCAGCCGCAGCTCGCGCTCCGACGCCAAGCGCCGCTGGGCAGCCTCTTTCTGCACCGAGGTCAGGCGCTGGTTGAGCAGCGGCAGCAGTTGTGCCAGTGCGGCTTTGGGATCAGATAGCACGCCGACCTGCACCGGATAGTTCTTGCCCACCTCCCAGGGGTCGGAGTCGATGTGCACCACCGTGGCGCCCTCGGGCAGCGGCCCCTTGGGGATATACAAAAAGGGTTGGAAGAGGTTCAGGCCGATGATGAGCAGCACGTCTGCTGGCTCTAGAGCGCGGCGGATGGCCTGGCTCAGGCTGGGCAGGACCCCAGCGAAGAGCGGATGCTCGGCGGGAAAGGCCGCGCGGTTGGCTTGCGGCTCGCCGTAGACGCGGGCCCCAAGCGATTCCGCCAAGGCAACGGCCTCAGCGATGGCGCCCGACTTGGCGACGCGATCGCCGACGATCATCGTGGGGTTGTTCGCGGCGCATAACACCGCGGCCGCTTGCGCCAGCAGCTCGGGCAGTGGCCCCGGCCGCAGGTCAGGACGCGGTGCCGGCGCCAGATCTAGCTCAGCTGACGCCTCCAGCACATCCATCGGCAGTGCCAGGAACACCGGTCCGGTGGGCGGCGTCATAGCCACCTTGATGGCCCGGCGTACGGCGCGTGGCAAATCCTCGGGCCGGGGCACCTCATAGGCCCATTTGGTGAGCGGTCGCGCCATCTGCACGAGGTCGCCCCACAGCAACGGCTCCTCCAATTGCAGACGACGATCCTGTTGGCCAGCGGTCACCAGCAGCGGCGTGCGCGACATCGTCGCCGTGTAGATCAGCCCCAAGGCATTGCCGAGCCCGGGCGCGACGTGGAAGTTGGTGACGCCGATCTTCCCGGACGCCTCGGCGTAGCCCGCCGCCATAGCCAGCGCCACGCCTTCGTGCAGCGATAGGATATAGCGGATGTCGTCGCGTTGCGCCAGCACATCCATCAGCGGCAGCTCTGAGGTGCCCGGATTGCCAAAGATATACTCTACCCCTTCCTGTCGCAGCAGTGCCGCCAGTGCATGTTTTCCCGATATCTCCGCCATACCCTCTCCCCTGAGAAAGTGCTAAGGACTGAGTCCTAAGTGCTGAGGACAAGATGTCGATCTGTTGGGTATCCGCGGTGCAGGTCTATAAGAAAGTGCTGAGGACTGAGTGCTGAGGAAAAGATAGCCGTGCAGCTGCCTCACACCCAGTCCTCAGCCCGCGTCGCTCAGTCCTCGCCGTTAGCCTTTACCCAGCTCCGCCCGCACGATCTTCGCCCCGGCCACCAGAGCCTGCAACTTCTGGACGCACATGCCACGTGGGCTCCAGCCGAAGCCGCAGTCGGGGTTCAGATACAGCTTCTCCGGCTTGACATACTGCAGGGCACAACGAATGCGTGCCGCCACATCCTCGGGCGACTCTGGGTAGAACGACTTGACATCGATCACCCCGGCGCCCAGCTCCCGGCCATCGTCCCAGTCTTTCCACCGTTCGATCTCGGCCATCTCGCGGCTGGCGAACTCCAAGACGAATTGATCGGCGCGTGCCTCCAACACGCCCGGAAAATAATCTTGATAGCTGCGTTTGAAGCGGGCGCGGCCGAAGCGATTGCCGAAGCAAATGTGGAAGGCCAGTTTGGCCTTGACCCCCTCGGTGGCTAAATTGAAGAGGCGCGCCATCTCCCGGCCGCTGACGTGGCCGCGAGCCGGTTCATCGATCTGGATGAAGTCGGCACCCGCCTCCACCAACGCTTTCAATTCCTCGTTGATGACGTGGGCGAACTCCTCGGCGACTTCCACCACATCTTTGTAGACAGTGCCGGGGCGGACGCGCGAGCCAAAGGTCAGCGGTCCGGCGCAGGTCGCCTTGGTGGCCCTCGTGGTGTGAGCTTTCAAGTAGGCGAATTCTTGGACGATGCCCAACCCACTGGGCACCTTGATCTTGGCCACCGCCTCGTAGCGCGTCTGTTGGTCATAGCCCCACGGCCCCGCCAGGCGCGTCGATGGAAGCGGTCGCAGGCCGTCGATGATGCCGTAATAAGTGTCGACATAGCCGTCGAGCCGACGCACTTCGCCGTCGGTGATGATATCGATGCCGGCGCGCTCCTGGTCCAAGATGGCGATGTCGGCCGCGTCGTTGAACATTTCCTCCAGGTCGTAGGCCCCCCACTTACCGGTTTCGAACGCCGCTTTGCCCTCATGCCACCAGCCTGGATGACCATGGGAGCCGACCACCGTGGTCGGCAGAATCGGCAGCTCCTTCATGCTGATGTCTCCTCCGCTGCTTGCCCGACGTAGTTCAGCAATCCACCTGCTAGCAGAATGCGCCGCAGACGTGGCAATAAGGTGAGGTGCGCCGTGAATACGGCGCCTTTCGACACATTCCGCACTTCGACCGTATCGGCACCGTCCTGCACGCGCCGACGGATGTCCCGGATCTCCAAGACGTCTCCAGGCTCGAGCGCTTCGTAATCCGCCTCATTGGCAAACACGAGCGGCACGACGCCGAAGTTCACCAGGTTGTCATGGTGAATACGGGCGAAGGACTTGGCCAGGATCGCCTTAACGCCGAGATACATCGGACACATGGCAGCATGCTCGCGGGAGCTCCCCTGACCATAGTTCTGTGCCGCGACGATGATGCCGCCGCCTTTGGCCTTGGCGCGCGCGGCGAAGGTCGGATCGACATAGCGGAAAACGAACTCGGCGATCGCCGGGATATTCGAGCGCAGCGGCAGCACCTGCGCCCCCGCCGGCAGGATGGTATCGGTGGAGATATGATCCCCCAACTTGATCAACACCTCGCCGGCGATGGGATCTTCGAGCGGCCCGCGCGTCGGCAGGGGTTTGATATTCGGGCCGCGGCGGATCTGCACCGTCTCCGGATCAGGCGCAGGCGGCAGGATGCCGCTGTCGTCGACCAAGTAGCGCGGCGGCAGGTGAAAACGGCGCAGCTTGCCGAGGTCGCGCGGGTCGGCGATCTCACCGGCGACGGCGGTGGCGGCACAGACCGCCGGGCTGGCCAGATACACCTTGTTGTCCGTGCCGCCGCTGCGGCCTGGGAAGTTGCGGTTGAACGAGCGCACGGAGACCCCACCCGACGACGGCACCTGACCCATGCCGGCGCAGGGGCCACAGGCCGATTCCAGAATACGCGCCCCGGCGGCGATGAGTTCAGCCAACGCGCCGTTACGAGCGATCATCTGGAAGACCTGCTTCGACCCCGGGCTGACCACTAAGCTCACGCGCGGGTGTACCTTGCGCCCTTTGAGGATCTCCGCCACCGTCATCAGATCGGCGTAGGACGAATTGGTACAGCTCCCAACCGCCACCTGATCCACCGGTGTGCCCGCCACCTGGCGGACTTCGCACACGTTGTCGGGACTGTCCGGGCAGGCGATCAGCGGCTCCAGCCGGCTGAGGTCGACCTGCAGGTGCTCATCGTAGGTCGCATCGGCATCGGCCCGTTGCGCGGTGAAGTCGGCCTCGCGGCCCTGCCGTTTGAGGTAGGCACGGGTGCGCTCGTCGCTGGGGAAGACGGAGGTGGTGGCGCCCAGCTCGGCGCCCATGTTGGCGATGGTGCCGCGCTCCGGGACCTCGAGGTGGGCGACGCCGGGGCCGTAATACTCCAAGACACGCCCGATGCCGCCTTTGACGGAAAGTTGGCGCAGGATCGCGAAGATGATATCTTTCGCCGTCACACCCGGCTGCAAGCGGCCGTGCAATTCGACGCCCAGCACCTTGGGCATGCGCAGCACATAGGGGCCGCCGGCCATGGCGACGGCCACGTCGAGACCGCCGGCGCCGATCGCCAGCATCCCCATGCCGCCGCAGGTCGGCGTATGGCTGTCGGTGCCGAGCAGCGTTTGGCCTGGGACGGCGAAGCGCTCCAGGTGCACCTGGTGGCAGATTCCATTGCCGGGGCGCGAGTAGTGGATGCCGTATTTGGCGGCGATATCTTGCAGAAAGGCGTGATCGTCGGCGTTGCGGAAATCGGCCTGGAGCAGTTGGTGATCGACGTAGCTCACCGATAGCTTGGTGCGCACCCGCGCCACGCCCATGGCCTCGAATTGCAGATAACAGAGCGTTCCCAGGGCGTCCTGCGTCAGAGTCTGATCGATGCGAATGGCGATCTCTGCCCCCGTCGTCATGTCGCCGCTGACCAGGTGGGACTTGATGAGTTTGTGGGTCAGGTTCATGTCGGCCCTTGTCAGCCCTCTCCCCACGGGAGAGGGTCGGGGTGAGGGGTGCTTATCCTACGCAAACCAAGGTTTGCCCTGGATATAGCTTTGTGGCACGTAGATGAAGCCGTCCATGATGCGGCGGGCGGTGCGCTGTGTGCTGACGCTTTCCACACGCCAGTCATCGCCCTGTGGTTCTACTTTGGCACCCACCTCCATGATACCGGCGGGATGGCCGATGCGCACCCGATCCGGGAAGGCTCGACGTGCCACATGATGCACCACCGTGCCGGGGATCGCTGCCGCCACGGCTAAACACATCGAGGACGTTCCGGCAAGAGTCCGGTGCGTCTTGCCCATGGAGATCAGGCGCGCTACCAGATCGATCTGCTCGGGGCTGATGAGCGTACCCCTGGTCGTCTGATACGGAGCCGGTGGGGCGACCATAGCGATCTTCGGCACAGCTTTGACCTTCTCCCTCGCCTGCACAGCGTTCTCGGCCATGCCCAGCCGTACGGCGGCCTGGGCGCGCATGTCCTCCAGGAGATCTTGCAAAGCGCGGTTGCCGTCGAGATCCTGCGGCAGCTCCGTGGCGGCGGCACCTAGTTCTGCGGCGAGGACGAATACCATAGGAGCCGCGGCGTCCACCAGGGAGACCGTGACTCGGCGGCCGTCATCGAGCGTCAACGCATCGGTCGCATAGCCGGTCGGCAATACACGCCCTCCGGTCGAGCCGCCCGGATCGAGAAACTCCAGCGCGATACGCGCCCCTGGACCCGGCACGCCATCGATATAATAATCCCCCTCCGTCTCCGCCCGCCCATGGCGCACGGGAACATAGGCGATGTAGTGCTTGCCGGTGTTGGTCGACAGCACGCGGACGGGTGTGACAGGATCGACCGCCGCAATCAGCCCTTCATCGATGGCAAACGGTCCGACGGCGGCAGACATATTGCCGCAAGTGCCCAGATAATCGACGAACGGCCGTTCGACATCGACCTGCCCGAAGGTGAAGCGCACAGCCGGGTCGCTGTCGGTGCCCCGCCCGATGATGCCCACTTTGCTGAGTGAGGAGATGCCGCCGCCCAAGCCGTCGATCTGCCGGCCATAAGGATCGGGGCTGCCCAGGGCCGCCAGAATGATCAGGTCGCGCGTAGGGGCGTCGTAGGGGGCGAGATCCTCCTCCTTGAAAAAGACCGCACGGCTGGTGCCGCCTCGCCAGAACGATGCCGGAATTTTGATTTGCATGGTTAGCACCTCGATTGCAGATTCCACAGCAATGATTGAGGGGGCTCACATCGTAGCGCGATGCCTTGGCATCTTTCCCTCCCCCACTAGCCCCTCACCCTAACCCTCTCCCGGCGGGAGAGGGGACGAAAACTCGCCTCGGAAAGCTCTCTAGGGAGGCGGATATAGGGCGAGATGTGAAGGCCCTACGAGCTTCTTTTGGCACCGAGCCCTAGCGATATCCCGCTGGCAATTGACGGTTTCGATGCCCGGTATACAGGGCGCGTGGGCGGATCAGACGATTGTTGGCATATTGCTCGAAGATGTGCGCCGACCACCCGCTGATGCGTGCGCTCGCCACGAAATTGGTGAACATATTGAGTGGAAAGCCAAGATGATACAACACGAGCGCCGCATAGTAATCGACGTTGGAGATAATGCCTTTAGCCTCCCGCATGCGTTGCTCGACCGTCGTGGCAATGGTGAACCATTTGCGATCGCCCATCGACTCGGCGAGGCGCTGCGCCATGGTCTTCAGATGTGGCGCACGGGCGTCGCCGGCGCGATAAACCCGGTGGCCGAACCCTGGGATCTTGCGCCTAGCCGCCAGAGCCTGATCGATATATGCCCCGGCACGCTCTGGCAGGTCGATCTCCAAGAACATCTTCATCACTTCGTCGATGGCCCCGCCATGCAAGGGCCCTTTGATGGCGCCGATGCCTGCCACCACGGCTGAGTAGTAGTCGGATTCCGTCCCCACCACCACCCGACAGGCGAACGTCGACGCGTTGGTCTCGTGCTCAGCGTAGAGGAGCAAGCTCGTATCGATGGTGCGGGTGATGGTGGAGTCGGGCTGTTTGCCGGTCACCATATAGTAATAATTACTGGCGAGGCTTAGGGTGGGATCAGGTTCGATCAGCGGTTGGCCGGTCTGGAGGCGAACCTGCGCCGCCACGATGGTTGGGATCTTCGCCGTCAAATCGGCGGCTTTGCGCCGCAGGTCGGCTGGGCTATTGTCCTCTGCCTTCGGGTCCAGCGTGCCGAGCAATGAGACAGCCGTGCGGAGGCCCGCCATGGGATGGGACGACGGAGGCATCAGGCGCAACACGTCGACGACCGCCGAAGGGATGCTGCGTCGCGCCGCCAGATCGGCGCTGAAGGCCTGGAGTTCGGGGGGCGTTGGCAATTCCCCATGCCACAACAGATAGACCACCTGTTCATAGGTCAATGTTTCTGCGATGTCGTGGATGTTATAGCCGCGATACGACAACTCGGGGATGTTGCCATCGATGAACGCCACGCTCGATTCACAAGCCAGGACCCCCTCAAGCCCGGAGATCACTTGTTCGCTTGTCTCGCTCATGGTTGACCTCGCTTGCATCGTCAAGGATGCTTGCTGGTACCTAACAGTTCCGGTGGTGGTTCATACCCGATGCTGATACGGCTGCGATTGTGGCGTCTTTTCAGGGGGGTGTCAAGAGGAAATCCAGGATTTTCCCTTGTCACCAAGAGGCCTTATGCGTATGATGGGGCATTCCAATCCGAAGCTCGACCGAGGAGGTCGAGGATGGTCGGGAAGGGTGGCGCAGTAGCCCGTCGGCTCATGGCTCATCGTGGTGTACAACCAGCTTCCATCTGCATGGTCTTCCTCGGCGCTCTCCTGGCCCTGGCGGGGATAGGGTGGGCGGCATCCCCAGTGCAGAGCGCGCTACCGCTATCTCTGCGTGACAGCGTGGCTCTTGCCCTAGCGCGGAATTTGACGATTCGCTTAGCTGAGCGAGACCTTCAGGCGGCTGCGAGCCAACGCGATCAGGCTTTTGCCGAGTTTTTACCGAAGCTCTCGGCGCTCGTAGACTATACCCATAGGAGCGAAGCGCCGGATCTTGAACTCCCCGCCGAGCTTTTTGCCCTCGCGCCAGGGATCACCTTCCCCAGCAGCGCGACAAAGATCAATCTGGGCGGCCAGGATACCTCGACGCTAAAGGTGACGCTGCAGCAACCTCTCTTTACCGGCTTCGCCACCACTAGCAATTACCGCCGTGCCAACGTGGCCTTGGATATCGCTCACAGCCGCCTGCAAACGGCCCAGCATGCACTCGCGTTTGAAGTGGTGGGCGCCTATCTCGCGGTGTTGCGCGCTCAGAAGGCGGCAGAGCTGTCAGTCCAGCAAGTGAAGGCGCTGGAAGCCCAGGCAGCTCAGGCCCAGGCATTCTTCGAGGGTGGAGTGATCCCCAAGAACGACGTGCTCAAAGCCGAAGTCGAGCTGGCGAACGCCAGGCAAACGTTGATCCGCGCTCAAAACCAAAAGGAGTTGGCCAGAGCGCGCCTGAATCACGCCCTGGGACAAGATCTCAACACGCCGCTCCAACTGGAGGAGGTCGAGGAGGTTTCGCTGTCGACCCCCGATCTCCATACCGCCCTGCAGATGGCGTGGGATCGGCGGCCGGAGATCCGTGAACTTATCGCCGCGATCGAGGCGGCACGGTTCGCAGTCTCAGCTGCGCAAAGCCAGCTCTTGCCCCAGGTCAGCGTCGTCGGCACCTATACCGTAGACGCTGTGGGAGGGAATCCTAGCCTGCCATCCAACCGATGGGAAGTAGGCGGCGTGTTGCAGTGGCACGCCTTCGCGGGAGGCAAGGTGTGGTCCCAAGTCAGTGAGGCGAAGATCGCCCAACGTCGAGCTACGGAGGCGCTTCAACAAGTACGCGATCAGGTCGCGCTGGAAGTGAAGAAAGCGGTGCTCGATCTTCAGGAGGCGGAGCAGAAAATCCGCGTCGCCGACAAAGCCATCGCGCAGGCCGCGGAACACTTCCGCATCACGCAGGAGCGTTATCTGGCGCAGATCACCACCAGCACCGAGGTCATCGACGCCGAGGCCCTCCTCACCCAAGCCCACACCCATTACTTCAACGCCGTTTACGATGCTCAGCTGGCAACGTATGCACTGAAAAAGGCCACTGGAGTGATCTTGGACTAGCGAACGCCAGCCACGGTACTGGGCGCGTTGCCGAGGGACGAAAGGGGCAGCCACTGCGTCCACCGGGATCTCAGGGCCATCTACTCGGAGTTTTCTCATCAGTGTGTGGCAGAGTCGGCCTTGCACGCGCTCGCTATCGTCCTACACACCCCTCACCCCGCCCTCTCCCGGCGAGAGAGGGGGAATGGCAGCGTCGATCGCCCACGGTTGGTAAGCGCTGAGCTATTGTACTCCGTGCGTAGGGTGAGAGGCTGTTGTTTCGAGCTGCACAGACAGCGCATCAAGAGGTCCTGGCTCATTTCCCGGCAGATCGTTGCATGGCTCCAGTCCAGCCGAGAGCGACCGGGTTCCTGGAGCCATTCCTCAAGCCGTACCCTCAGACCGTAAACTTGCTGAAGCGCGCAGCTACATGGCGATCGCGGCGCGGGAGAGGCGCAGCGGATCGCCCTCGCGGCGCAGCCATTCAGCCTGCACGAAGGCTTCGGTGATGCGCTCCAGCGGATACGTGTGCGAGATGATGCGGTTGAAGGGAAAGCGTTGCAGATTGCGGCGCATGAACGCGAGCGCCTGGGGAATAGCCCACGGCGAGTAGTTCGAGGTGGCCACCAGACGGACGTTGCCGCGCACCAGCGCCGTCGCATCGTAGGAGAACAGATTGCCCGGCGCGATGTTGCCGATTTCCAGGTAGCAGCCGCCGCTACGCAGCATGCGCAGCCCTTCCGGGATGACCTGCGGATAGCCCACGACATCGGCCACGACGTCGGCACCGAAACCGCCCGTCAAATCCATCACCGCCTGAATGCGCTCTTCAGGCGTGCGCAGCTCGCTCAGGTTCAAGGTGTGATCGGCCCCGAAGGCCCGCGCCAACTCCAGGCGCTCGGGGATCTGATCGATGACGATGATGGTGTTGGCGCCCATATCCTTGGCGACGCCGACGGCATTGATACCCAAGCCGCCTGCCCCCTGAATGACGACGCTGCCGCCGAAGCTCAGCCCAGCGCGGTGCAGACCGTACAAGACCTGCGACAGCGCACAATTGACCGGGGTGGCCATGTCCTCTGAGATCTCGTCGGGGATCTTAAAGACATAGTGATTGGGGCGCAAATAGTAATAGTCTCCATAGGCGTTGTTGAAGTACGGCGGCGTGCCCGCAACTCGATTGGCGCGCGCCTTCCGGGGACAACTGCCCATCTCATCCTGCAGACAGACCGGGCAACGGCCGCAGGGAAAGAAGTAAGCAAAGGTGATACGGTCCCCCTCCTGCAGCGGCTGTCCCATGGAATCCGTCGTCACCCCCGCCCCTAGGCGCTCGACGCGGCCGCACATCTCGTGGCCGAAGGTCAAATCTTTGGGGGTGGTGCCGTAGACATCTTTCATCTCGCCGCGCCAGATGTGGAGATCGGAGCCGCACACCCCGGCGCGCGTCAGCTTCACCAGGATGGCGCCGGGCTCCGGCTCCGGCACCGGGTACTCGCGCAATTCAAATTCCCCGCCGTATTCCCGCAGCACCGCCACACGACCTTTCATGCCTTGTCCTCCCTGCTTTCGGTCCTGAACGTTGCGATCAACGGGCACCCTCATCGGGATATGCTCTGGGTCTGAGTAAGACCGTCTGCTTGCAATAGGCGCTATTGTACACGCCTGACGCTAGAGGTCTACTATTATTGCAACGGTCATTGCCACGGTGCACGACGATCATCGTCCGAAGGCCCGGGCAGTCGGCAGAGCCTCCGTTGAGAGGGCTGGTTTTGGCCTCGGGATGCCTTTTTGTTGACACCCCGCGCTTCAGTGCGTATCCTCCACTCGCAACGGCGCTGCCATCTGCCCCCCATAGGCGAAGGAGACCGTCATGGCTGCTCAAACCCACGCTGTCCACATCGACCGCCGTAAACCGCTGCGCGATGAACCACACACCGGACATAACCGTTGGCATCCGGATATCCCGCCGGTCCTCAGAGTCGATCCGGGGGACACGGTGGTGTTGGAGACCCGCGATGCGCTGGATGGCGCGGTGACCCCCGATAGCACCGGCGCCGATCTGGGGCGCGTCGACCTCAACCTTGTGCACCCGCTGACCGGACCGGTGTTCATCAACGGTGCTGAGCCTGGGGATCTCCTCGAAGTGCAGATCCTCGACATCGCTCCGCAGCCGTTCGGCTTCACCACCATCGTGCCTGGCTTTGGCTTTCTGCGCGACTTCTTTCCCTCGCCCTTTTTGGTCAAGTGGACGATCGCCGGCGGCTTTGCCGTGTCTCCCGATTTGCCGGGGGTGCAGATCCCGGGCGGACCATTCATGGGCGTGATGGGGGTGGCGCCGTCGCGCGAGCTCCTGGCACGCTTGACGGCCCGCGAGAACGAACTCTTGCACCGCGGTGGGGCGGTGCTGCCGCCAAGCCCACTGGGGGCGGTGCCGGCAGTGGAGCCCATCGCCAGCGAAAGCCTACGGACCATCCCGCCGCGGGAAACCGGCGGCAATTTCGACATCAAACAGCTCACCGCCGGGACGACGTTGCTCTTGCCGGTATACGTGCCGGGAGCCCTGTTCTCGGCCGGCGATAGTCACTTCGCCCAAGGCGATGGGGAGAGTTGCGGCACGGCCGTGGAGATGGGGGCGACGCTGACGGTGCGCTTCGGTCTGCGTAAAGGCGTGGCGGCGCAGCGCCGCATTCAGCGACCACAGTATGAGCGTGGCGACTATTTCATCGAGCCGCGGTTCGCCGTGCCACGCCGCTTTTTCGCCACGACGGGGATGCCGATCACCCGCGACGGTCGCAACGAATCCGAGAACGTCACCCTGGCGGCACAGGACGCCTTGCTGAATATGATCGACTATCTGATGGCCGAGCGCGGCTATAGCCGTGAACAAGCCTACGTCCTCACCAGCGTCGCCGTTGATTTGCGCATCAGCGAATTGGTCGATGTGCCCAACGTCGTCGTATCGGCGTTCCTACCCTTGGATATCTTTGAAGAGGGGGCTGGATCATGAGCGCTGACGGTCTTTTTACTCAGTCCCCAGTTCTCAGCACTCAGTCCTTTTTGGTTGGGGTTCGAGCATGACAGCCAATGCTTCCCTGATAACAGCGCAGAGTGTCAACCGCGCCTTCGCAGCTGACATCGACCCAGTGCGCTTCGAGGTCATCCGCAACGCCCTGCTGGCGATCACCGAAGAGATGGGTGCCACCTTGCGGCGGGCGGCCTATTCGACCAATATCAAGACGCGCGGCGACTTCTCCTGCGCCTTCTTCGACCGTCAGTTGCGCACCATCGCCCAGGCCTTCGCCCAACCGTCGCATTTGGGATCGCTGGCGCACATCGTGCCGAGTGCTATCGCTGCATACGGTGTGGAGAACCTGCGGCCCGGCGACGGCATCCTGATCAATGACCCGTTTCTCGGTGGGGTCCACCTGAACGACATCACCCTGATCAGCCCGGTCTTTTGCGATGGCGAGATCTTCGGCTATCTGGCCAACATCGCCCATCACGTCGACGTCGGCGGCGGGGCACCCGGCAGCATCGGCGTGTCGAACGAAATCTATCAGGAAGGCATGGTCATTCCGCCGGTGCGCTTCGTCAAGGACGGTCAGATCGATGGCGACATCTTCGCCCTGATCCGCGCCAATTTCCGGGGCACCAAGGAGATCTCCGGCGACTTCCGCGCCCAGACGGCCGCCAATCGTCTGGGCCTGCAGCGCCTGCAAGCGTTAATCGCCAAGTATGGCGCCGCCGAGTTCGAACGCTACCTAGACGAATTATTGCAGTATACCGAGCGTCGCACCGTCGCCGCCTTCGGCCACTTCCCCGATGGCACATTCGCGGCGGAGTCCTACATGGACGGCGACGGCATCACCGATGAGCCCATCAAGCTGGCGGCGACGGTCCACATCGCGGGCGGCCGGGTGACGGTGGATCTGACCGGTTGCGCGGCGCAGCGCCCCTCGCCTACCAACGCCACCTTCTCCCAGACCTATTCGGGCGTGGTGTACGTCCTCAAATGCTTGATCGACCCTGATATTCCGGTGAACGACGGCTTTTACCGGCTGGTCGATATCCGCACTCGGCCGGGTACGGTGGTGCATGCGCAGCATCCGGCGGCGGTGGCAGCGGGTTGGGAGGTGGCCATGCAGCTCTGCGACCTCCTGTTCAAGGCGCTGGCGGAAGCCTTGCCGGACCGCGTACTGGCCGGTACCAAAGGCTGCATCTGCAACATCGCCTTCGGCGGCATCAACCCGCATACTGGTGAGTATTTTACCTTCTATGAGACCATCGCCGGCGGCTACGGGGCGACGCGTCGCAACGACGGCATGGACGCCGTGCAGGCCCACTTTCAAAACACCGAGAACGCGCCGGTGGAGGAGACCGAGGCGAACTACCCGGTGCGCATCCTGCGCTACGAATTAATTCCCGACTCGGAGGGGGCGGGCCGTCATCGTGGTGGGCTAGGGGTGCGCCGCGACTATACGTTTCCGGGGCATACGCCGAGTTTTTCCATTCTTTCCGACAAGGCCAAAAACCCGCCGTGGGGGCTGTTCGGCGGCGGGGTGGCGCGTCCGGCCAAGTATGTTCTCAACCCCGATGGCGCGGAAGCACGCGCGTTGCCGTCGAAGATCACCTTCGCCCTCAAAGCGGGCGACGTGGTCAGCGTGCAAACGCCCGGCGGTGGCGGATGCGAGCCGGCGTGGCAGCGCCCCGCCGAACTGGTCGCGGCCGACGTGGCCCTGGGCCACATCTCCGCCGAACGGGCGCGAGAGGTATATGGCGTCGTGCTGGATGCGGCGACGTTGGCGGTGGATGCGGCGGCGACCGCCGCGGTGCGGACTCGGATGGCGCAGATGCATGCGCAGGAGAGGGGCGCATGAGCACCTATCGCTTGGGCGTCGACATCGGCGGCACCTTCACCGATGGCGCGCTGGTGGATGAGACCACCGGCGACATTCTGATCGTCAAAGTGCCCACCACACCGACCGATCCGGCTGTCGGCTTCATGGCCGCCGTCGAGCGCGCCCTGCAGCGTTCACAAAGCGGCAACGACGCGCTGCGTCTGGTGGTGCATGCCACCACCGTCGCCACCAACGCCCTGATCGAAGGCAAAACCGCCCGTGTTGGTATGATCACCACCAAGGGCTTCCGCGATATCCTAGAGATCGGCCGGCAGATCCGTTCTAGGTTGTACGACGTGCACTTGAGCAAGCCGCGACCTTTGGTGTCGCGCCGCTGGAGCTTGGAAGTCAACGAGCGGCTCGATGCCGCGGGGCAGGTGCTCACGCCCTTGCATCTGGAAGAGGTGCGCCAGGCGGCGCGGCAGCTCAAGGCCGAAGGGGTTGAGGCCATCGTCGTCTGTTTTCTGCATGCCTACATCAATCCAACGCACGAGCGCCAAGCGGCCGAGGTCATCCGCCGCGAGTATCCCGACGCCTTTCTGTCGGTTTCCTCCGAGGTTTGCCCGGAGTTCCGCGAATATCTGCGCGCCAGCACCACAGCCGTCAATGCCGCTGTCATGCCGCTGGTATCGCGCTATCTTGACACCTTGGAGAGGCGCCTGCACTCCCGGGGGATCGCCGCGCCGTTCTATGTCATGCAGTCGAGCGGCGGCGTCATGAGCGTGCAATCGGCCAAGCAGCGCCCGGTGTACATGGTGGAATCCGGTCCCGCGGCTGGTGTCATCGCCGCTGGCGCGTTTGCGCAGCCGCATGGCTTCGCCAACGTCATCGCCTTCGACATGGGCGGAACGACGGCGAAGGTCGGGCTCATCCGCGACGGGCGGCCGCAGTTTTCCACGGAATTCGAAGTCGGGGGCCAGGCCATCACGCCATTGGGCGAAGGGCGGGGCAGCGGCTATGCCGTGCGCACACCGGTCATCGACCTGGTGGAAGTGGGCGCTGGCGGCGGTAGCGAGGCCTGGATCGACGCCGGCGGGGCGCTGCGCGTCGGCCCCCGTAGCGCCGGAGCGGTGCCAGGGCCGGCCTGCTATGGTCAGGGTGGCACGGTGCCGACGATCACCGATGCGAACCTGCTCCTCGGCCGTCTCAATGCCGAGTTTTTCCTGGGCGGTGAGATCGCCCTGGATGCCCAGGCCAGCTTGGAGGCCGTGACGAGTCGATGCGCCCAACCGCTCGGGCTCGATCCGTTACAAGCCGCCAGCGGCATCGTCGAGATCGCCAACGCCCACATGATGGCCGCCATCCGCCTGATCTCGGTGCAACGGGGCTATGACCCGCGCGAGTTCGTGTTGGTCGCCTTCGGTGGGGCGGGACCGCTGCACGCCAATGCACTGGCCCGTGAGCTGGGCATCCCGACGATCCTGATCCCGCCCAGTCCAGGCATTGCCTCGGCGTTGGGTATGTTGATGACCGATTTGACGCATGAATTCATCGCCACCCGGCGACAGTTGCTGGCCAATCTCGACCCCGCGACGCTCGCCGCCTTATTCGCCGAATACGAAGCGCAGGGGGATACACTGTTGGCGCGAGAAGGCGTCATGGCCGGGCAGCGGCGCCTCGTGCGTTCGCTTGATCTTCGCTACCGAGGACAGTCTCACGAGTTGTCGGTGCATCTGCCGTCGGGGAGCCTGACGGCGGCAGATCTGGCACAGATACAGGAGCAATTTCACCGGGCGCACATTCGGGCCTACGGCTATGCAGCCCGAGAGGACCCAGTGGAGTTGGTAAACGTTCGCCTCACCGCCCTTGGCGTCAGTCCGAAACCACGCTTGAAGGACTTGGCCAAGGGCCGCGGCGGTGTCGCTAGGGCGATGAAGGGTTCTCGCCCTGTGTGGTTCAGCGAAACTTCAGGGTTCACCACCTGCCCCATCGTCGATCGCTACCGACTACAGTGGGATGACGTCGTGCCCGGCCCGGCAGTGATCGAGGAGCTCGACTCCACCACCGTGGTCCACCCTGGCTATGCGGCGTACGTCGACCAACACGGCAATCTCCTGCTGCGCCAGGGCTGAGCGCCGATGCTCCGCATGCGACGCAGCCTACGGCTTTCCGAGCCTGCCGCTCGGGGGATCTGGCGGCATCGGTATGCCAACGCGTCACGCCCTGACCCGGAGCGCTGCCGACCCTGGATCTTCCCTGGCCAGGTTGCGGCATGCCCAACCGCTGGGCATCTCCAGAGACGTCTCCGGCGCTCCTAGTGACTCAATAACCAGCCCATTATCAGACCCACGAAGAACAACAACAAGAGAATTCCCGGCGCCACCTCCACGGTAGAAACGAAGAGGGGTTCCCCCAGTTGTATGACGATGTCGAGAAGACCCATCGTCAGGACCTTTCATAGAGTGCGGCCGAAAATTCGCCCCGCGGCGCCTTCATGGCCTGCGAGACTTCCTCATGGCGCACATCGGCGTGATGGGCAAGCATCACGCTCAGCCTTTGACCTCAAGGCCCTCGGCCCTACGGCGTGCGCTGGGCCTTTACTATTGCCGGGATTATGGGGTTGCCCTCGATCTCGTCCCACTGGCGTCCTGCATCCTTTGAGCCTAGGCCGGAGGCGGCAGCTTCCCCTGGGATGGCCGCTTGCATAGAATTCGGCTCGATGTCGATACCGGAGCCTACGAGGAGGCATGGAACATCCCGCGCCCTAGCGCCGCCGAATTCGGATGCGGCCCTGGCGGCTTCGCTGCCGGGTGTCGTAGTGACACAGGCGGCAGCTTTTATAGCCATCGTGTTCCTCGAGCATGACATGGCAGTGAGGGCAGAACTCTTCGTCGCTAGCGACGCCGGGTCCACTGATCGATAGAAAGCGCATCATCGTCTCCTTGGATCTTGAGTGCCGGAAGATCTCCGCACGTGGTTGACCGCGTCCTCGTGCGTCAGGCGGTTTGCCGCGGCGTCTCAGGGGGCGGCTCCCCCCAAAATGCTGCCGCGCCATACTGCCCGATCAGACGCTCCAAAGTCTCTAGTTGACTGGCAACGGTGGCCAGGGAATCCTCATTGATGAGGATCGTGACAGTGGTCAAAGGAAGGCCAATGGTTTCCATGCGGACATGAACCTGCGGGTAGGGGATCATAAGCCTTTCAGACCTTTCTTCGCCATGGACGTGCCCCAAGCGATTGGCGCCATGCTAGAGTCTCAGGGGCTGTCCTAAGAATGATTCTAGTGAACAATATTGATCTTTTCCAGTCAAATTATGGCAAGAACCGTGCCGGTCGGTATCCATTCCTCTGGCGATGCGTAGACGCGCTGCCTTTGGTAAAGCCTGGCTGCGTTAAGGGCTGAGAGCGAAGGCGGGCGGAGGTTGAAAAGCGTCTCAAAAGAGAGATCGTAAACGGCAAAACAGAATGACACAGTGATTGCTCGTCTAACAAAATTACGACGTACTTGCTGCGTGTGTACCGGGCCATGGGGAGGAAGGAGCGAGGCTTGCCCGCTATGGCCGGGAGAGCCTCATTATTTTGTTAGGGAGCCGGCGAGGCTCACGGGTGAGACGGTGGTATCGGGTCGATTTCTCATTCCTGAGATACAGCAGCCGTCATTGGCGGCAACAGCTCGGTCGGCGCTGGCCGGATAGGAAGACGCTCGGCTGCCCCTTCCGGCATTGGCCTGGTCTCTGCATAACGCCGGTCGCCTGACGGCTCTTCCCCTAGTGGGAGCTGCTTCTGCCTGCTGCGCTATCGCTACAGAACACCCGCGTGCTACCCGTCATCTGGGAGCGCTGTTGCAAGCGCTTGCCCAGCGTAGGCGTTGCGTCACCCCTGACGGCCTCAGGGCCTGCTTGTTCGGCGTGAGACCTCGGCTTAGGCGTGCTAATCTGGCACATCATCGGTGCCGATCCTGCCATGAAGATGCATTCTGTTCCCGCGCTGTCCTTGACTTCCCGAGATATGGCGCCCATATTCTCCCATTGAGAACCGGCCTCAGGCACGGGATCTCCAACAGGTCAGGCGTGCAATTTTGGCACACACGGCGGGGGAGGGCGGGGAATGGAAGAGGTTCTGATCAAGGTGTCGCCGACCGTATATGACATCCTGGAAGCGACCATCAAAGCTGCTATTGAGTTCACCGAGGCGGACGCCGGCCATATCTTTCTCATCAAACGCGCCGCAGACCGCTTGTTGGTCAGCCATCAGTGCCTGCGCACCGACAAGGGCACCATCATCCGGCAGTATCAGGAAGATCGCCCCTTCATCTACGGCCCCTGCCAACGCTCGATCGACGACGGCAAGATGTATTACGTCCATGACGCCAAGGCCAATCCGTTGCACCAGGCGCTTCTGGCCGAGCTCGGTACATTGCTGCGGCGTCATCAGCAGGAAGCGCTCAAACGGCGGTACCTCGAAGAGTATCTCGAGTTCCTCGGCAAGGCGCGCAGCTACATCAGCGTGCCTATTAAGAGCCTGAACGCCGGGCCGATCGGCGCCCTCGCCCTGTATAGCTACGGCAGCGAAGATTATTTCGGCGCCATGAAGAAGCGCATCATCGAGGAATATATGGACAACTTCGCGTCCTCGCTGATCATGTCACTCGTCGACAAAGCCAGTCGCGACAATCAGCGTCTGAAAGAGGTGTTGGACAGCTACGGCGAGCGCTTCGCCGCCGACCTCGGGGTGGCCCAGGGGCGGGTCTTCGACATCGGCGATAACGCCGATTTTCGAGGCGTGGGGCTGGTGCTAGAGCATCGACTGCGTAAAGCCGGGGCGCTGAAGTCTTGGAACGAGATCATTGAAGAGATCGAACGCTTTTTTATCGATTTTGCTCTGCGGCGCGCCAACGGCCGGGTGCACAAGGCGCTCGCTCTGCTCAAGATGCCCAAGCGCACCTTTTACAACAAAATCAAAAAGCTGGGCATCGACGTCCAAAGCTACGCCCGCCACAAACTGGGCCCCTAGTCTTACGTTGCCACAAAGGAGCGCTCGCCGCGGTCATCTCAGAGCCCAGGCACATACTCAAGCCTACCCTCGGCTGCGGCCGCATAATGCTCCAATCCAAGTGACCATCGGTTAACCACCACCGCCTTCGAGAACATGGTCCGGCCGCCGAACACGTGCGGATCATGACAGCGGATAAGTCTGTGCCGTGATCGGGAGGAAAAACCATGGCGAACGCTTTCAAGTTGTCACCGGCAGACCAGGAAGTCAGGCTCCGCCAACCCACCGGGAAAAAGCGCTCCATCGAGCACGTCCGCGAACCCAACCTGCTGCGCGCGCTGTTTCCCTATCGCGAGGTGCCGAAGATCGTCTTCGACCCGGCGCCGGAGGTGCCCCTCGACCCGCCGCAGGAACTGTTCATCACCTGTACCACCTTCCGCGATGGCCAGCAGGCGCGGACGCCGTACACGGTGCAACAGATCGTCGATCTCTACGAGCTGGAATCCCGCCTCAGTGGTCCGCAGGGCGTGATCCGGCAGTGCGAGTTCTTCCTCTATAGCGATAAAGATCGCGATGCCGTCGAGCGTGTACTGGCACTGGGCCGCCGTTATCCCGAAGTCACCAGTTGGATTCGCGCCAATGCCACCGACCTCAAATGGGTCAAGGATTTGGAATTGAGAGAGACGGGGATCTTGACCTCCTGCTCGGATTACCACATCTTCAAAAAATTGGGGCTGGATCGCGGCAAAGCCGCTGAGATGTATCTGGCGGTGGTCCGAGAGGCCGTGGCGGCGGGCATCACGCCGCGCTGTCATCTCGAGGATCTGACACGGGCTGATATCTATGGCTTCGTCGTGCCGTTCGTCCAGGCACTGATGGACATCCAACGCGACAGCGGTCTACCGGTCAAGGTCAGGCTCTGCGACACCATGGGCTGGGCCGTGCCCTATGCAGGTGCGGCGTTGCCGCGCAGCGTCGCCAAGCTGGTGCACGTGATGGTGCACGAGTGCGGCGTGCCCAAGGCGCAACTGGAATGGCACGGTCACAACGATTTTCATAAGACACTGATCAACGCCTCAACGGCGTGGCTGTATGGCTGCGCCGGCGCCAACGGCACGCTGCTGGGCATCGGCGAACGCACCGGCAACACGCCCATCGAGGGCCTGTGCATCGAGTACGCCATGCTGATGGGCACGCCGAACGGCATGGATTTGCGGGCGATCACCGACATCGCCGAGTACTACCGCCGAGAGATCAAGGAGGACATTCCTATCAGGACGCCGCTCGTCGGGGAGGAATTTAACGCGACGGCGGCGGGCATTCACGTCGACGGCATGATGAAAGACCCCGAGATCTATAACATCTTCGACACCGAGGCCCTGCTGAACCGCCCGGTGGGTGTGAAGATCAACGATAAATCGGGGGCTGCTGGCGTGGCCTATTGGGTGAATCAGTACCTGCGCTTGCCCGCGGACCGCCAGCTCGACAAAAAGCATCCGGCGATCCTGCGCATCGCAGCCTGGGTCGAAGCCCAGTACCGCCAGGGCCGCACCACGGCCATTGCCTCGGCGGAGATGGCCGCGCAGATCCAGCGGCATCTCCCGGAGACCCTCGCTCAGGCGGCCGGCAAGCTGTCGGCCGCCATGCCAAGTTGAGTTGGTCTGTTCCTGTGTGCTCCCTCTCCCGCCAGGAGAGGGCTGGGGTGAGGGCGGCTGCGTGGTTGCCACGCCTGCCTTCACCCGTTCTCCTTCCCCGCCTCTGCGCTTTTCCGCTTGACTTTCCAGAGCTTTCTACAGTATGTCAGTGGGACGGTGCTGCCTATCTCCAGGCTTTGCCGATACTCCATGCGCGAGACTTCAGATGAAGGGGAGAGGAGGATGAACACGGTTGTACGCCCATGGTGCGCAGGTGCTCAAAAATCGACCCAGGGGGGAAGGCGAAGAACTGCCTGCTCTGATGCCATAAAGCTCATTGTCGCGGTGGCGGTGACGGTCGCAGCCATAGGGCTACCGAGTGCCGCGTATGCTGGCGCCGGTCCTGCCGCCGAGAAACCGACCGGAGAGCTGCGCCTTGCCATGGCCGGCATCGGCGTCATGCGGCCCATTCCCTGGCAGGAGACCGTCTTCGGCAAGGGGTATTTGTTGCTGCTCTATGACTGGCTGGTGGGCGCCAATCCCGATGGCTCCCTCTCCTCCGCAAACGGCATCGCCGAGCACTGGGAGATGTCCGACGACCGCCTGACCTGGACGTTCCGACTGAGGGAGGGCATCAAATTCCACGATGGCACAGACCTCACCGCCGAGGATGTCAAATGGAGCCTGGAGATGGTCACCAAGCCCGAGTCTATCGCCGGCTTTGCCGCTCGCCTGCGAGCGACCATCAAAGCGATCGAGGCTCCGGATCCCTATACCGTGGTGATCCGTACCCACAAGCCGGACCTCTGGCTGGCTCAGGACCTCTCTATGGCCGCCGGCCATGAGGCGGCCATTTTGCCCAGAGAATACTATGAGAAAGTCGGTGCCGATGGCTTCGCCGCCAAACCCATTGGTAGTGGCCCGTATAAGTGGGTCAAAGGGCTTGCTGGCTCCGTCATTCAGTTGGAGGCGACGGCGAAGCATTGGGCCGAGGGGGTGCCCAAGTATCAGACGGTGACATACAGGGTGGTGCCGGAAGAGAGCACGCGACTGGCGATGCTGCGGACGGGCGAGACCGATATCATCGGCGCCAGTCGGGAGCGCGTCCCCGAACTGCAGGCCAGCGGCTTCAACGTGTTTGTGAAAGAACGCGGCAGCGTCATCGGCTGCTATTTCCACCAGCAATGGGAGGCGGTGCCCGTACGTGACAAGCGCATCAGACAAGCCCTCAACCTCGCCATCAACCGCGAGGAGATCGCCAATTTCATCTTCGCCGGCCAAGCGAAACTGATGGCTATGTATCCAGTGGGATCGTTTGCCGTCGCGGCAGGTGCTGACCCCGAGCTCAAGCCCTACCCCTATGACCCGGCGAAAGCGAAGCAGCTGCTGGCCGAAGCTGGCTACCCTAACGGCTTCGAGACAACGATCTATTCCTATGCTCGCGAAGATATCCCCGAGCTGCCCCGGCTGGTTGAGGCCATTGCGGGGTACATGGCGAAGATCGGCGTCAAACTCAACATTTTCTCCACCGAGTATCCCGTGGCCAGGACTAAGCGAATGACGGGCAACATGCCGGGCCATATCTCCTGTCTCGGCACCCCCAATCGCTCCAACCCAGGGGATTTGCTGACGCTGATGTATACGTTACATCATTCCAGTTCCCGCTTCACCGACCATAAATCCCCGGAGTTAGACGCGCTCCTTGAGGCGGCCCAGGCTGCCGGGACAGAACAAGAGGTGAAGAGGTTGATCGGCGACCTACATCGTTGGCTGTACAACGACTATGCGACCATGCCCATCGCCGAGGCCAGCATTCCGTTTGTGGCGAACTCTAAGAAGATCACCGCGTGGGATCTGGGGCGGACTTTGTATGATAACAACGACCGGGATTTGATTCGACGCTAACGAGGCCTTATGCAACGCTACGTCATCAAGCGCCTGCTGCAATCGCTGGTGACCCTGGTGGTGCTGTCCATCATCGTGTTCTGCCTGACCCGCTTCACTGGTGATCCCGTCGTGCTGATGCTGCCGGACGATGCGAGCCACGAGGACATCATGCAACTCCGCAGGGCTTTGGGGTTGGATAAGCCGCTTCCCGTGCAGTACTGGTACTTCGTCAGCCGGGCCGTGCAGGGCGACTTCGGGCGCTCGATCAAGGGCCAGATGCCGGTGATGGACCTGATCAGCGATCGTCTGCCGAACTCCCTCAAACTGGCGGCGGTGTCGCTGGTGATCACGCTCATGTTGGCATTGCCGTTGGGGGTGATGGCGGCAGTGAAAAAAGGCACCTCGATCGACACCCTGGCCAACGTTGTGGCCGTCTTAGGGCAATCATTGCCGCAATTCTGGGTGGGGATCGTGTTGATCCAACTCTTCGCCGTGCGCTTGCGGCTCCTGCCGGTGGCCGGTACAGGCAGTCTCTATCACTATATTTTGCCGGGGTTCACCCTGGGATGGTTTTTGGTGGCGGGGATCATGCGGCTCCTGCGCTCCAGTATGCTGGAGGTACTGGACAGCGAGTTCGTCAAGCTCGCCAGAATCAAAGGGCTGTCGCCACGAACGGTGATTTGGAAACACGCCTTGAAGAATGCCCTCATCCCGGTCCTGACCTTTGGCGCCATCTACCTGGCCATCCTGATCACCGGAGCCATCTTGGTGGAAACCGTCTTTGCCTGGCCGGGGATCGGCCAATTGGTCTACCAAGGTATCGTCTACCGCGATTTTCCCGTGGTTCAGGCCGTCGTCATGCTGACGGCGCTCATCGTGGTGACGGTGAACCTGCTCGTCGATCTCGCCTATGCCTATATCGATCCACGTATCCGGTACAGTTGAGGTTCTATGACGACCGGCGAATCTGTGCACCGTACTTCGATCTTCACGTGGGCGAAATGGCTGGCCCAGGCGCACCGCCGGGTGCCGATCATTCCGATCGTGATCATCTCGCTGTTGGTGCTGACAGCCGTCCTGGCTGATTTCCTGACCCCGTATTCGCCGGTCGATATCTCCCTCGCCAATCGCCTGCGACCGCCGTTTTGGGAGGATAGGGGGAGCTTAGCGCATCCGCTCGGCACCGACCCCATGGGCCGAGATCTGCTGACCCGGATGATCTATGGGGCGCGGGTATCCTTGGTGGTGGCCATCCTCGGCCTCCTAGTGGGAGGGGGTGTTGGCGCGGGGTTAGGCCTGATCGCTGGGTACTACGGCGGTCGCATCGATGCCTTGGTCATGCGCATAGCCGATACGACCATGGCGTTTCCGATCATTCTCTTTGCCATTCTTTTGGTGGTGGCGTTGGGCGGGAATTTGGCCACGGTGGTGATCGCTGTGTCCCTCGTGCTGTGGGCGCGTTTTGCGCGGGTGATTCGCGGCGAGGTGCTAAGCCTACGCGAACGCGACTTCGTGGCCCAAGCTCGCATCGCCGGCTGTTCGCCTGCGCGCATCATGCTGGTGCACCTCTTCCCCAATATCGTCAACACGCTGGTCGTGCTGCTCTCGCTCCAGGTGGGCTGGGTGATCATCGTGGAGGCGTCGCTGAGCTTCCTCGGCGCTGGTGTTCCTCCACCGACGCCGACCTGGGGTTCGATGATCGCCGAGGGTCGGGACTATATCGCCACCGCCTGGTGGGTGTCGTTTTTCCCTGGGCTGGCGATCTTAGCCACCGTGCTTTCCTTTAATCTCTTCGGCGATTGGCTGCGAGACGCCCTCGATCCCAAATTGCGACAGTTATAACGAGGTGTCACAGGTTTGCACAAAGAAGGGGGTGCCATGAAAGGTTCGGCCAAGCGTCTTCTGATTTGGATGGGGTTAATCATCGGCGGCGGGATGGTCGTGCTTACCCTTGCGGAAGCCGGAACCCCTTCGCGGGGCGCCCCACCCGGCACGCCCAGTGGTGAACTGCGCATCGCCTTCGCCTTTCTGGGGGCACAGCGCCTCATTCCCTGGGCCGAGGTCCCTTCGGGTGGCATCAAGCAATATCAGATCTTGATCTACGATTACCTGGTGGGATGTACCGACGATGGTCAGCTCTCCAATGAGACCGGCATCGCCCAACGCTGGGAAGAGGCCGCCGACCATCTGAGTTGGACGTTCTATCTACGTCAGGGAGTGACATTCCACGATGGTACTGAATTGACGGCTGATGATGTCAAATTCAGCATCGACAGCCTCTTCGAGCCCAAGGCGGTGTCCGCGTTGTTAGGGCCGGCCAAGGGGGCGTTCAAGGAGGTCGAGGTTAAGGATCCGTACACGGTGGTCATCCACTTGAAGCAGCCAGCGGTGTTCCTGCCGTGGAATTTCTCCTGCGCCACCGGCAGCGAGGGCATGATTCTGCCCAAGAAGTATTTTCAACAGGTTGGCGCCGATGCCTTTGCGAGAAGCCCCATCGGAAGCGGTCCTTACAAGGTCGTGAAGAATGCCATCGGCTCATCCATCGAGCTGGAGGCAGTGGACCGGCATTGGCATGTCGGGGTCCCGCGATTTAAGCGGCTCGCGTTTCTCCTCGTGCCGGAGGAGAGCACCCGCCTGGCCCAGTTGCAGACGGGCGAGGCTGACATCATCGCCGTCAGCCGAGAACGGGTGCCCGACGTCAAGGCCGCTGGGTTCAATGTGTTCTCCAAATTGAACGACCAGGTTGTGGCGGTCTATATGCAACAACAGTGGGACCCGGTACCGATAGCCGATAAGCGTGTGCGCCAAGCCTTGAACTATGCCATTGACAAAGAGGCCATCATGCGTTTCGTCTTTGCCGGTCAGGGCGTGCCTGCGGTGATGTATCCCATCGGCTCGTATGGTATGGCTGGGGGAGCCGACCCCAACCTCGAGCCCTATCCGTATGACCCGCAAAAAGCCAAAGCCCTCCTCGCCGAGGCCGGCTATCCGAATGGGTTTGAAACGAAGATTTATTCGTATGTCACCGGCGATCTTCCAGAGATTCCGCGCTTGGCCGAGGCGGTGGCCGATTACCTTGGCAGGGTGGGGGTCAGGGCCAAGATCACTCCGATGGACCGCGCCGCCCTCTCGACTAAGCGCCAGGCCAGGACTCTGTCGGGTGATCTCTTACCGTGGAGCACGCCGAATCGCAGCTTGGCGATCCAGATCGCCACCATTATGCAGACCCTGCATCACTCCAAAGCGATCTTCACGTCCACGGCAGACCCGGCGTTGGACAAGATGATCGAGGCGGCGTTAGCCGCCACCGATGTCGAAGAAGTGAAGCGCTTGGTCGGCGAGATGCACCGTTACCTCTATGAGAATGCCAACAACATCACCATCGGCGAAATCCATACCAATTACGCCACCAATAAGAAAGTGACGAGCTGGGATCTGGGCCGCAATCTCTACGACATCAATCTACGCTATGTGATCCGGAGATAAGGCCGGCGCATCCACTCACACCGTGCTGTCCCTCACTCCCTTCGCCCATCCTGCGGGGGACAGCGCGGTCAGTGGCTGGCTTGGATAGCAGAAAAGCCGCTGGTCCCCCTCTCCCTCCGAGAGAGGGCGGGGTGAGGGCGAAGTCGAGCCAAGGAAAGGTACTGACCGTGCTCGCCTGCCATACGATGCTCTCAAAACCGCTATAGGCCGCTTCGCAAGACATATCGATGGGGCTCTCTGCCGGCTCGGTCATGATTATCGGGATGCTGGGAACTATCAGCCTATTCCATGCCTTCGCAGCAGGCTCCGCCGTGGAGCCTCTCAGGCCCGTGCAGCTTCTGTTGAATGTTCTCGACCGAATCGTCTTCGAGGTCGATCAAAATCAGCGGAGGATTTTCGAGCTGCTCCGCTACGAAATCGGCGTGTCGATCGAGAGCTCGATATGGCGACAAATCGCTAGGGTCAAAGTCTTCGGGCAAATTTTCATCCAACCATTCCGGCAGAAAATGCATGGCCATCCCCATCCCCCCTTAAGGTGGTGCATCTGCGATGCAAACCACACTGATCTCTGATTCTCGCAAGTTCCCAAGAGCGAGGCTCCACCTGATCTATGCCACGTCGTCAGGGCTGATTGTAGCGCGCCTCACGCCGTCAGTCTAGTCCCAGCCGCGAGACGGCCGCGGCCCTTTACAAGGGCTTGCCGCCGATGACCGGTTCGGCGGCGTTGTTCTCGCCTCGCCCCAACAGGCGTACGATGGCATACATCGCCGCGAATTCCCAGGCGAACGGTCCAAATCCCAAAAAACCCGCCAACGGCATCTCAAAGAAGCGGACGTCCTCGGTGAACGGGGCGGTATACACCCATTTGGCCGTGGCCCAGTAGTTCCAGAACTCCCATAAAATGCCGCAGATATAGCCCGCGGCGACAAGGGACAAGATACGCTGGAGCCGTCCCTCCGTCAGATCGCGCAGCAGGGAGTGGCCGCCGCTGGCATATAACACCGGCTCGAAGAGCAAAATAAACCCCACCCAGACAGGAGCGAACAGGAAGCGGGCGATGTCCCGTGGGACGAGGACCGGCCCCATCAGGCAGACGAAGCCCAGCAGCATCAGCCAGTACAGGAGGCGAGTACTGGCACGAAACGTCGGCACGCGAAAGCGGGCGAAGATCCCCAAAGTGCCGAGCAACTCGGCGGTGAGGAACATCCCCGGCATGATGGTGGCATAGGCGATGAGGGCACCCAGCGTGGCTTCCCACCACAGGGCCGGCAGGCCCACGTAGGTCCAGTTATCGAGATGTAAATTGTAGACCTCGAAGATCAGCCAGAAGGCCACCGACAGCGGGAGTTGCAGCCAGAATTCGCGGCGACGATCGCACAATAACGAGTGTCCCTGCAGCTTCCAGATCAGGGCGTCAATGGCCAGGATGTAGCCCCACCAACACAGCGGTGTCGTCCATTGCGCCAGTCGGAGGGTGAGCAGCGCCGACCACGTCCCCGGCGGCGCGACGTGCTTCGCCACCAAGGCCAGCTCCATCAGGAGGATGAGGATGAGACCTATCCAGCCATAGATTCGGTACGGACGACGCTCCCGTTCCTTCATACATGGTTCCCATTCATCTCGCAGCGCGATGCGTCGCGGTTGGCCCAGCGTCCCTCATCTTACTGGGTTCGCCGTGGGAAGGCAATGCCCTCTCGGCCCTGCAGCTGACCCGATTTCTCCTCTCGCCGTGAGAGGGGCAGGGACAGCGCGGAAAACCGTCCGCTCATCGGGTGTTTTATGGTAGGATAAGGCACGATGGATAGGTTGCTTCGGGATAACTTTCTCTGCGTCGATGGCAGCGTCGACTTCGGGAAGGAGGTGGCGCCGATGGCCCTCCCTCTGGCAGGGATCCGCGTGTTGGATGTGGCCAGCATTCTGGCGGGGCCATATGGAGCTACCATGCTGGCCGACATGGGAGCCGATGTCATCAAAATTGAGCCGCCGAGGGGCGATGAATGCCGCTATTTCCAGCCACGCATTGGGATGGATAGCGCCATGTATGTCAGCCTCAATCGGAACAAACGCGGCATTGTCCTCGACCTAGGGCAGCCTGCTGGGCGAGAAGCTTACATCCGGCTGCTGAAGACCGCCGATATCGTCGTCGAAAACCTGCGACCGGCTGCGAAAGCCAAGCTCGGCATCGACTATGAGGCGAGCCGCGTGTATCAGCCACGGCTCATCTATATTTCCGTCAGCACCTTCGGTCAAACCGGACCATACGCCCATCGGCCTGGTATCGATCCTATCGCCCAGGCTATGAGTGGCTTCATGGCAGTCACCGGTGAACGCGGCGGGCAACCTTTGAAAGCTGGGCCGGCCGTGGCCGATGCCACTTGCGCCATGTTGGTGGCCTATGCCGCCATGTTGGGTTTGTGGGTGCGGGAGAAACAGGGCATCGGCCAGCACATCGAGGTTTGCCTGTTGGATGGGCTCATCCACCTGCAGGCACCCTACGTCGGCCGGTATTTTCTGTTCGATGAGATCGTGCCGCGCGTCGGCAATGGCAGCGTCGACTACGCCCCTTACGGGAGTTTTCGCTGCCGAGATGGGCAGCTCATTCAGATCGCTGTCTTCAACCAGAAATTCTGGCTCAATTTCTGCCGGGCCTTGGCGCATGACGAACTGACCCATGACCCGCGGTTCAGCACCAATGAGGGGCGTTTGGAGCACCGCGTAGAATTGGAAGCCATAGTGCAGCGTATCATGCTGGAACGCGACGCCAGCGAGTGGCTGCAGCGGCTGGAGTCGGCGGATGTCATCGCCGGCCCGGTATTTACCTATCGAGAAACCTTCCAGGATCCCCAGGTACGGCATAACCAAATGGTCGTCGAGGTCGAGCATGCTACCTTGGGGTGGATCAAAGCCCATGGCCTGCCGGTAAAGCTCGACCGTACACCTGGACAGGTCCGTCAGGCAGCTCCTATCCTGGGCCAACACAGTGAGGCGATTTTACGGGAGGCGGGATATACCACCGAGGAGATCCGCGAGTTGATGGCGAAGGGGATCACGAGCACAGGCGCTGCACAGAGGCAGGCTGGAGATGTCGAACATGGCTCTTCCTCGCCAGGATGACCGTTCGCAATCGCATGAGCCGTCGATCCATCGCGATGGGGGTGGGCGAGTTTGGCGCTACGGGGCGAAAAATATTATTGACAAGGAAATTTGCTCCATGCTAGAGTGTCGGCAGGTCTAAAGAAGTGTCTGCGAGACATCCCCGTTCGGCTTGTCTATTAACGTTCCCGGCGCTATCATTCCCTTGGTTATTATCAACGCATCGGGGCTGATGCGTCTTCGTCTCTCCCCGCAAGTGCGAGGGTGACAATCTCTCAAATATCCACGTACCACGGCGTCATGATCGTCCTTCCGGCAAATGACGAGGCGGCTATGCCGCCGTTTCATGTCGCGTTAATTCCGTGTGCATGCACTGGCCAACAGATAGGCCCATTCAATTAAGGCTCCTTCACGAAATCGCGAGCCCAAGTAGCATTGCGAACCAACACCCCTGGATTTTCCTCAAGACGCGGCGCTGGCCACTGTGCAACCCACCATATGGTTTCCTACAACTCAGCATTGGATGTACGAGCACGATGAAACGGGCCATGACGATGCGTGGAGTCCCGATTTCGCTTGTAGGGATCGATGCTGCCAGGAGATTCTCTGTGTGACAGAGTCCGACAAACCGCTCATTTCGAATGTTGATGTGCCATAGTCAGGATCAAATCGTTGTTATCATCCATACCATGATGGATGGATAGTGAGGTGTGAAGCATGAATTTAGCCGAACTCAAAGAAAAAACCGTGGCCGACCTCAACGTGGTCGCGAAAGAACTGAATGTCACGGGCACAAGCGGGCTGCGTAAGCAGGAACTGATCTTCAAGATCCTCGAAGCCCAGACCGAGAAAAACGGCTTGGTGTTGGGCGAGGGTGTCCTGGAAATCCTGCCCGATGGCTTCGGATTCCTCCGGGCCCCGAGCTCCAATTACCTGCCGGGCCCGGACGATATCTACGTCTCGCCCTCCCAGATCCGCCGCTTCGACATGCGCACCGGCGATACGGTCTCCGGGCAGATCCGCCCGCCCAAAGAAGGTGAGCGCTATTTCGCCTTGCTCAAGGTTGAGGCGATCAATTTCGAAAACCCCGAACTCGCCAAGGATAAGATCCTCTTCGACAACTTGACCCCTCTCTACCCCGACCGGCGCGTGCGCCTGGAGCGTGCCGATGGCGAGCTGTCCACCCGCATCATGGATCTGCTGACGCCGATCGGCATGGGGCAGCGTGGCTTGATCGTGGCGCAGCCCCGCACTGGGAAGACCATGCTCCTGCAATCCATCGCCAACAGCATCACTGCCAATCACCCGGAGATCATTCTCCTCGTGCTGCTGATCGATGAGCGGCCGGAAGAGGTTACCGACATGCAACGCTCGGTCAAGGGTGAGGTGGTCAGCTCGACCTTCGACGAGCCGGCGCAGCGGCACGTCCAGGTCGCCGAGATGGTGATCGAGAAAGCCAAGCGCCTGGTCGAGCACAAGCGCGATGTGGTCATCCTGCTGGACAGTATCACCCGCCTGGCCCGAGCGTATAATACGATCCAGCCGGCCAGCGGCAAAGTCCTGTCGGGTGGCATCGACTCGAATGCCCTGCAACGCCCGAAACGTTTCTTCGGGGCGGCACGCAATCTCGAAGAAGGCGGCAGCTTGACGATCATCGCTACGGCGCTCATCGATACCGGGAGCCGCATGGACGACGTCATCTTCGAGGAATTCAAGGGCACCGGTAATATGGAGATCCATCTGGACCGTAAGCTCGCCGACAAGCGGGTCTTCCCGGCCATCGATATCACCCGGTCGGGGACGCGGAAGGAAGAGCTGTTGCTGTCGGAGAAAGAACTGAACCGCGTGTGGCTCCTCCGCAAAGTGCTGCAACCGATGGGGACCGTGGATGCCATGGAGTTTCTGCTGGAAAAAATCCGACAGACGAAGACCAATGCCGACTTCCTCGATTCGATGAATACGTGAGAGCAAGCGTTGAGGACTGAGCCAAGCATCATCGCATGGTTGCCTTAGTCCCTAATCTTTACCGTCTCAGAAGGAGGCTGGCATGAAAGCCGACATTCATCCCCAGTATGTGGATTGTACGATCACCTGCGCGTGCGGTGAGGTGATTCATACCCGCTCGACACGCCCGCAGATCCGCGTGGAAATCTGCTCGAAGTGTCATCCGTTCTTTACCGGCAAGCAGAAGCTGGTGGATACGGCGGGCCGGGTCGAGAAGTTCCAAAAGAAGTACAAATTGGAACCCATTGCGCAGAATTAAAGCCTGTAGCGGTCGAAGGGGTTGACGATGTGGGAGAAATTGGACGCCCTGGAGCAACGGTTGGCCGAGCTGAACGACTTGATGAGCCGTCCGGAAGTCTTCAGCAAGGCGGCTGATTACCAGCGGTTGGCGCGTGAGCGTGCGGAGATCGCCGAGATCGTGGAGGTCTATCAACGCTACAAACGCGTCCTCCTGGAGAAAGCCGACGTCCAGCGGCTGCTGGAGGAGGCTGACGGCGACGAAGAGATGAGCCAACTCAGCCGCGAAGAGCTGGCCCAATTGGCGGCACAAGAGGAGAAGCTTGCTTTCGAATTGAAGACCCTGTTGCTCCCCGTGGACGCCGACGACCAGAAGAACGTCATCATGGAGATTCGTGCCGGCACCGGTGGCGAGGAGGCCGCCCTCTTCGCCGCCGACTTGTTTCGGATGTATAGTAAGTACGCCGAGCGCCAGGGCTGGCGGGTGGAAATCCTGGATAGCCACTCGACGGGCATCGGGGGATTCAAGGAGATCATCGCTTCGGTGGAAGGGCGGGGGGTCTACAGCCGGCTGAAATATGAAAGCGGTACCCATCGTGTCCAGCGCGTCCCCGTAACCGAGTCGCAAGGACGCATCCATACTTCGGCGGTGACGGTGGCCATTCTCCCGGAAGCGGAGGAGGTCGAGGTGGACATCAACCCCGAGGATCTGCGCATCGACGTTTTCCGCTCCTCTGGGCCTGGCGGGCAGAGCGTTAACACCACCGATTCCGCCGTGCGCGTAACGCACATCCCCACTGGGATCGTGGTCAGCTGCCAGGATGAAAAGTCCCAACATAAGAATCGGGCTAAGGCCCTGCGTGTCCTGCGCGCCCGGTTGCTGGATATCGCCAAGCGCGAACAACAGGAGAAGATTTCGCGCGAGCGCCGCTCCCAAATCGGCTCCGGCGATCGAAGCGAGCGCATCCGCACCTACAACTTCCCGCAGGGCCGCGTCACCGATCATCGGATCAACTTGACCTTGTATAAACTCAGCGGTGTGCTCGAAGGAGATCTCGACGAATTGCTCGAAGCCTTGCAGCAGGCGGACCAAACCGAGAGGTTGAAGGAATTAGAGAAAAGCGAAGCCCGTGCATGAGCGTGACCTATGGTGAGGCCCTACAGTGGGGAACGGCATATCTCCAGCACTGCCACGTTGACAGCGCCCGACTCGACGCCGAGGTGTTGCTGGCACACTGTCTCGGCTGCGAGCGGACCACTTTGTACTGCCATCGCGATCAACGGTTGATGTCCGAGGTCTGGCAGCGTTTTGCCGAACTGATAGCGCGCCGCGGCGCACATGAACCGCTCGCCTACCTCACCGGGGTGCGTGAATTTTGGTCCCTCCCCCTGGCTGTACGCCCGGGCGTGCTGATCCCCCGACCTGAGACCGAATGGGTGGTCGAAACCGCTCTGCGGTATGCCCCCTCGTTCACCCGACAGGGTAGGCGCTGCCGCATCCTCGACATCGGCACCGGCAGTGGCAATATCGCCATCGCCATGGCCGCCAGTCTGGCCGACGTCATGGTGATCGCCATCGACATCTCGAGGGAGGCGCTGGTCGTGGCGCAGAGCAACGCTCGCGCCTGCGGTGTCGTCGAGCGGGTGACGTTTGTGCAGAGTGATCTCCTCGGCCCGCTCAATCCTCGGGGGACTCCTTTCGATCTCTTGTTGTCCAACCCGCCATACATCGCGGCCGGGGAAATCGCCTCGCTGCCAGAAACGGTGCGTGATTACGAGCCGCACCTCGCACTCGATGGTGGGGACGATGGCTTGTTGCTGTATCGTCGCTTGATTGCCGCAGGGCCGCAGTATCTGTCTGAGGCTGGTGTGGCGATCGTCGAAGTCGGATATCAGCAGGCTGGTGAGGTTTCGCAGTTATTCACGCAGTCGCAGCAATGGGATGTTCTCGAAGTCGTGAAAGATTACAGCGGGATTGAGCGCGTGGTGGTGGCGCAGCGCCGACAACAGGGAGCGGCTCGGCATGGACTACATCGAGATCGAAGGGGGAGTCCAGCTTAACGGGCATATCCGCGTGAGCGGTGCCAAAAATGCTGCCCTGCCGATCATGGCCAGTCTGTTATTGACCAGCGGCGAGTCTCGATTACGGAACGTTCCGCGCTTGCGGGATGTGATGACCTTCAGCCAGATCTTACAATGCCTTGGCGCTAAGATTCGTGCCGAGGAGGATGAACTCGTCATCGATACGTCCTCGATCGAGCGCTATGAAGCCCCATACGACCTCGTGAGAACGATGCGTGCCTCGTTCCTCGTACTTGGGCCATTACTCGCCCGTACCGGGCGAGCCACGGTCTCGCTCCCCGGTGGCTGCGCCATTGGACCCAGACCGGTTAACCTCCACCTGCAAGCTCTTCAAACGCTCGGCGCTACGTTGGACCTCGAACAAGGCTATGTGCATGCGCACGTCGAGCGTTTACGCGGCAACACCATCGTCTTTCCCACCCCGACCGTCACTGGCACAGAAAATACGATGATGGCGGCCGTGTTGGCGGCTGGCCGCACTATCATTCATAACGCGGCCTGTGAGCCGGAGGTGGTCGATCTCGCCGAGGCGCTCAATCGTATGGGGGCGCGCATTTCAGGCGCAGGCGGCTCCTGTGTGACGATCGACGGCGTCGCGCACCTTCAGCCTGTGGTGCATGAGATCATCCCTGACCGCATCGAGGCGGGGACGTTCCTGGTGGCGGGTGCGATGACCAACGGTGACGTCACCATCGACCATTGCAATCCCGAGCATTTAGGCGCGCTGTTGGAGTGTTTACGAGCGGCTGGCGCCTGCGTAGAAGTCGAGGCCACGTCGGTGCGTGTGGTCGGCATTGAACGGCCGCGGCCGCTGAGCATTACCACCGCCCCCTATCCCGGCTTCCCTACGGATATGCAAGCGCAGATGATGGCCCTGCTCACCCGCGCCGACGGAGTCTCGGCGATTTGCGAGACAGTGTTTGAAAACCGTTTCATGCATGTGGCGGAGCTTTGCCGTATGGGGGCCGACATCCGCATCGATGGAGCCCAGGCGCTGGTCAGGGGAGTCCCGAGCTTGCATGGGGCCCCAGTGATGGCCACAGACTTGCGCGCCAGCGCCAGTCTGATTCTTGCCGGCCTGGCGGCGGACGGCATCACGACGGTGTCAAGAGTGTACCACTTAGATCGGGGCTACGAACAAATCGAAGTCAAACTCGCTGCCCTAGGCGCCAAGATTCGGAGACTGCCGTGAGGCCGCATTTGACCATCGCTCTACCCAAAGGGCGCTTGTTTCAAGATGCTGTTCAGCTTTTCGCCAACGTGCACTGCGATGTGGCAGCTCTGGGCGAAGGACGGCGGTTAGTCTTCGAGGACCCCAGGCAGGGGATGCAGTTTTTGATCCTGCGCCCTGTTGACATTCCAACGTATGTCGAGTACGGTGCTGCCGATGTCGGCATCGTCGGCAAAGACGTGCTGGAAGAGGGGGATCGCGACGTCTACGAGCCGCTCGACCTCAAATTCGGGGTCTGCCGTTTGGTGGTTGCACAGCCCCGCCATCGGTTGCCGGAGCGCTCCCTGACGGATTGGTCGTATATCCGGGTGGCAACGAAGTTTCCCCGCATTGCCGAACGCTACTTCAGCAGCAAGGGCGTGCCGGTGGAGATCATCAGACTGTCTGGCTCTGTCGAATTGGCTCCTTTGGTTGGCCTGTGCGAGCGCATCGTCGATGTGGTCGAGACCGGGCGGACGTTGGCGGAGAATGGCTTGGTGGAAGTCGATGAGATCATGCGGGTGACCGCTCGGCTCATCGTCAATCGCGCCAGCCACAAGACCAAATATGAGCAGGTGACCGAACTCATCGGGCGCATCAAGCAGGTGATATAAGCCTTCGACGAATCCCCCCGCACGGGGGGAGACTGGATCGATCATGCTCCGAGTCCTCACGACTACCGACCGCGATTTCTCCACCTGGTTTCGGCGTCTGATCAACCGTGGTCAAGAGGCTGAGTCGCCGATAGAGTCTCAGGTGCGTGCCATCCTCAAGCGCGTGCGGCTGGAGGGGGACAAAGCTCTGTTGGAGTTGACGGCGCAGTTCGATCAGCTGTCGCTCTCGCCTGAGACCTTGCAGGTCTCGCCCGCCGAGATGCAAGCGGCCTATGCCCACTGCGACGTGCAGACGCTCCAAGCCTTGCGCGGCGCGGCGGAGAACATCCGGCGCTTTCATAGCCTTCAACGCCGGGATTCCTACACGATGGCGTTCGATGACGGTAGCCGCCTGGGCCTGCGCCAGACCCCGTTGCAGCGCGTCGGCATCTATGTCCCTGGCGGTAAGGCGGTCTATCCGTCGACGGTGCTGATGTGCGGCGTTCCCGCGCAAGTAGCCGGCGTTCCTGAGCTGTACGTCTGCACTCCCGCCACCGGCGGGACGATCAATCCGCTGATCCTCGTCGCCGCCGATCTCGTCGGCGCGCGGGCCATCTTCAGGGTGGGGGGGGCGCAGGCCGTGGCCGCGATGGCGTATGGCACGGCAACGATTCCGAAGGTGGATAAGATCGTTGGCCCTGGCAATCAGTATGTCGCGACGGCGAAGCGCCTGGTTTTCGGCGAGGTGGGCATCGACATGCTGGCCGGTCCCACCGAGCTGGTGATCGTCGCCGATGACTCGGCCCAGCCGCAATTTCTGGTGGCGGATCTACTCTCCGAAGCCGAGCACACAGGATCAGAGAGCGTGGTCTGTCTGACGCCATCGCCCCGGCTGGCGGAAGCGGTGCAACAGGCCTTGCAGGAGCAATTGGCGACCCTGCCGCGGCGTGCCGAGGTCGAGTCCTCGCTGCGGGGTTGCAGCGCACTCATCAGGACCCGCGACGTGGCTGAGGCCATCGCCCTCGCCAACGCCATCGGGGCCGAGCACGTGGAGCTGATGGTCGAAGAGGCGGAGCGCTGGCTCGAGCATGTCACGTGCGCTGGCGCCATCTTTCTCGGTCATTACTCACCCGCCGCCATCGGCGACTATTTCGCCGGGCCGAATCATGTATTGCCGACGGGGGGAACGGCGCGCTTTGCCTCGCCGTTGAGCGTGGATGACTTCGTGAAGAAATCCAGCGTCATCCACTACACTGCCGAGCGTTTGCACGCGGAGGCCGAATTAGCCAGTACCATTGCCCGTCTCGAAGGCTATGAGGGGCATGCGCGCGCCATGACGATTCGCAGCGAAGCCGAGCTGCGGGGGTGAAGATGAACCCGTCAACGCAAGAGCTGGTGAAACCGACGATTGCGCAACTGCAGGCCTACGACCCCCACAAGCGACCGGGGCATGTGAAGCTCGACGCTAACGAGTTTCCCTATCCTCTCCCGGCGGCAGTCCGAGAGGCAGTGCTGCAGGCGTTGGCTGAAGTGGACGTCAACCGGTACCCCGACCCCGAGGCCGAGCGCTTGCGTCAGGCCATCGGCCGCTGGCTTGGCGTCGACCCCGCCATGATGCTGCTCGGCAACGGCTCGGATGAGGTCATTCAGATGCTGCTCATGGCCTGTGGGCGGCCCAATGGCTTCGTGCTCACGCCGGCGCCAACGTTCCCTATGTACCGCATCGCCGCACAGGTGCTCGATCAGCGTCCAATCGAAGTGCCCCTCACACCGGACTGGAGCTTGGATCTCCCGAGCATGCGGCAGACCATGGAGCATCAACGGCCGGCCGTGACGTTCATCGCCACGCCCAACAATCCGACGGCGAATCGGTTCGATGACGCGGCAGTGGGCGCGCTGATCGACGCCGCACCGGGGATCATCGCCATCGATGAGGCCTATCATCCTTTCAGCGGGCAGACCTTCTTGCCCCTTCTGGAGAGAAACTCACACCTCGTCATTCTGCGCACTTTTTCGAAAATCGGCCTGGCAGGGTTGCGCGTCGGAATTTTGTTGGCAAACGCTGAATTGATCGCCCAGATCAATAAAGTGCGCGCGCCCTACAATTTGAATGCCTATTCCCAGACCGCCGCGGAGGTTGTGTTAGCGCATTGGGCGTCGATCGCGCCGCAGATCCAGGAAATCCTCCGAGAACGTCGGCGTCTGTGCGACCGCCTGGCCTCCCTGCCTGGGGTAACAGTGTATCCCAGCGATGCCAACTTTCTGTTGGTCCGCTTTGCCATGGGGGGCTCGAAAGTCTGGAAGGCATTGGGGGAGCGGGGAATCCTCGTGCGGAGCTATGGCGACGCCTACGGATTGCAGAATTGTTTACGCATCACCGTGGGGACGCCGCCCGAGAACGATCTCTTGCTCGAGGCGCTGCAGGCGATCACGGCCGAGATGCAGCCGCTGTTACGAACATAGCGCAGCGCGCTCACTAAGGGGAGCTCATTCCACGATCCCATTCGTTGATGGAGGCAACGACGACGATGAATCCGACGCGCACCGGATCGGTCTCGCGCACCACCAAAGAAACGGATATCCAGGTCAGACTGACGCTGGAGGGCAGCGGGCTGGGGGATATTCACACCGGCATTCCGTTTCTCGACCACATGCTGAACTCACTCACGCGGTATGGATTTTTCGACCTCGACGTCCGGGCACGAGGCGACCTCGACGTCGATTACCACCATACCGTTGAGGATGTCGGCATCTGCTTAGGTGAGGCCTTCGACCGGGCGCTCGGGTCCAAAGAAGGCATTCAACGCAGCGCCCACACCGTCATGCCGATGGATGAAGCCCTGGTCAGCGTGGCGCTCGACTTCTGCTCCCGGCCCTACCTGATCTATCACGTCGCGTTTCCTGGGCCACGCATCGGCACCAGCTTTCCGTCGGAGCTTGTCCAGGAGTTTTTTCAGGGGTTTATCCGACGCAGTGGACTGACGCTACACATCAACCTGCACTATGGCACCAATAGCCACCATATCGCCGAGGCCATTTTCAAAGGCGTTGGCCGCGCTTTGGGCCAGGCCTGTGCCTTGGATGCACGCATTCACGGCGTGTTTTCGACGAAGGGGGAGTTGTAGCCGATGATCGCCATCGTGGATTGTGGCATGGGCAACTTACGGAGCATCCAGAAAGCCTTTGAACGCGTTGGACATCCCGCCATCATCGCACAAAACCCCGAACAGATCGCGTCAGCGCATGCCATCGTGCTGCCGGGGCAAGGAGCCTTCCGCGACTGCATGGCCCATCTCGGCGATCACGCCCTCATCGAACCCGTGTTGGAGTTCATTCGTTCCGGGCGGCCCTATCTGGGCATTTGCCTGGGTCTGCAGTTGTTGATGACGGAAAGCGAGGAGTTCGGCTGCCACAAGGGGATGAACGTCATCCAGGGCCGGGTGCGTCGATTTCCGGTGGGCCTGACCGATGCGCAAGGGGCGGCGTTGAAAATCCCCCATATGGGCTGGAATCAGGCCCATCTGACCAGACGGGCGCCGATCTTCGCCGGAATTCCCGAGGAGGCCTACTTTTACTTCGCCCACTCGTATTACATCGAACCTTGGGGCGATGCGGTTGTGGCGTGTACTACCGATTACGGTGTCCAATTCGTCTCCGGCGTCTGGCATGACAACATGTTCGGCGTCCAATTCCATCCTGAGAAGAGCCAGGCCTACGGTCTGCGTCTGCTGCAAAATTTTGGTGATCTGGCTCGAGTATGACCGCGAGTGCCCTCCTGAGGTTGTTGCATGATCTTGATCCCGGCGATTGACGTGAAAAATGGCCGGTGTGTCCGGCTGCACCAGGGGCGGATGGACGCCGAGACGGTCTATGCCGACGATCCGCTGGCCATGGCGCAGCACTGGGTCGAGCAAGGAGCGCGATGGCTGCATGTCATCGATCTGGATGGTGCCGTGGAAGGTGAGCCGCGCAATCTGTCGATGATCGAGGCCATCGTCAAACAGGTGCCCGTGCCGGTACAGGTGGGCGGCGGCATTCGCAGTCGCGAGCGCATCGAACGCTATCTGGCGCTTGGAGTGGCGCGGGTAATCGTCAGCACCTTGGCGGTTGAGCAGCCGGCCCTCACTGCTGAGATCTGCCGGGATTTTCGTGGCCATATCGCCGTCAGTCTCGACGCCCGCGATGGCAAGGTGGCGGTGAAGGGCTGGCGCGAAAACGCGGCGCTCGATTATCTCGACGTGGCGCGGCAGATCGACGCCTGTCAACCAGCCGTGCTGATCTTCACGGCCATTCAACGCGATGGTACGCTGGAGGGGCCAGATGTCCCACGGCTGAAGAGCCTGCTGACAGCCGTTAACACGCCGGTGATCGCCGCCGGCGGCATCGGGTGCCTCGCGCACATCCAAGATCTCTTGCCATTGGGTCCCGCGGGACTCAGTGGCATCATCGTCGGCAAGGCCTTATATGATGGCTCGGTCATCTTTGGCGAGGCATTGGCCTTGACCCAGAGCGAGTAGCATATGCTGGTGAAACGCCTCATTCCCTGTCTTGATGTGCGCGATGGCCGGGTCGTCAAAGGGGTGCGGTTCGTCGACATTCGCGATGCCGGCGACCCGGTGGAGGTGGCGCAGATCTACGATTGCGAGGGGGCCGACGAACTGGTCTTCCTCGACATTACAGCCTCATATGAACGGCGCAAAATCATTCTGGACGTCGTAGCGCGTACGGCCGAACAGGTCTTCATGCCATTGACCGTGGGGGGCGGCGTGAGCTCCATCGAGGACATGCGCGCTTTGCTCAACGCTGGCGCCGATAAAGTGTCGCTCAACACGGCGGCGGTCAAGGATCCAGTGTTAATCCAGCAGAGCGCCTTGCGATTCGGCAGCCAATGCATTGTCGTGGCCATCGACGCGCGTCGTGTCCGCGATGCGGCGGGGCATTTGGTTGAACCGCCTGGCTGGGAGGTGTACACCCATGGGGGACGGACGTCGACGGGCCTCGATGCCGTAGCGTGGGCCATCGAGGTCGAACGCCTTGGGGCGGGCGAGATCCTGTTGACGAGCATGGACCGCGACGGCACCCAAGAGGGCTACGATCTGGCGCTAACCCAAGCGGTGTCCACAGCCGTGAGCATCCCGGTGATCGCCTCGGGTGGGGTCGGCACGCTGGACCACCTCTATGAGGGCCTGACGGTTGGCAAAGCGGACGCGGTCCTGGCGGCCTCGATCTTTCATTTTCGCACGCACACTGTAAGAGAGGCCAAGGTGTATCTTCAGGAGCGCGGGGTAGCGGTGCGGTATCCGGTCTGAACGGTGGGGATGGATGATGCAAGGATTTAACGAACTGCAATTCGACGCTCAGGGGTTAATTCCCGCCATCGTGCAAGATGCCGTGACCGGCCAGGTGCTCATGTTGGCATACATGAATCGCATCGCCATTGAAAAGACGCTGGAGACCGGTTTAGCCCACTATTGGAGCCGCTCTCGGTCGCAGTTGTGGCGAAAGGGGGAGACCTCTGGACACATCCAACACGTCCGCGACATACGCTATGATTGCGACGCCGATACGCTTCTCCTCTTGGTTGAACAAGAAGGGGTGGCGTGTCATACCGGGGAACGCTCTTGCTTCTTTCATCGCCTGCCCGGGAACCCGAGTACTGCCGAGGTGCCGGGGACGGAAACGCTGTTGCACACCATCTATACGGTGATTCTGGAACGCCAACAGCGGTCGCCACGAGAATCATATGTAGCTGCGCTGATGGCCCATGGCCAGGACCAGGTACTGAAAAAGGTGGTCGAAGAAGCTGCAGAGGTCGTTCTGGCCTCGAAAAACAATTGCGCCGAGGAGATCCTCTACGAGATGGCCGACCTCTGGTTTCATTCCTTGGTCGCCTTGGCTTGGCATCACCTCCCCCCCCAAGGGGTTCTGCAGGAACTCCAACGCCGCTTCGGGAAATCAGGTCTCCGCCACTCCCAGGAACCCTCAGCGGGGGCACCCCCCAGGCAAAATGCTTGACGATATTGGCTTCCCATGATAAGTTTAGCTAATAACGTTTTCCTCCAGTAGCTGGCTTTATTGCCATTTGTCATTGATTATCATGTTCGATCTTTGTTAGATGAAGGGGGAACAGGTATGCCTGGAGTTAAAGTGCGAGAAAATGAACCATTCGAGAATGCCCTCCGTCGCTTCAAAAAACAGTGCGAGAAAGCGGGGGTCCTGTCGGAAATCCGCAAGCGGGAATACTACGAAAAGCCCAGCGTCAAACGCAAGCGCAAGCTGCTCGCCGCCAAGAAGAAGGCCCTCAAAGCTAAGCAAAATCAGATGATGTAACGGGGTAACGCGCTGCTCCAACGGCTTGCGATACCCCGTCCGCACTGGTGATCTCCTCACTGGAAGGAAGTAGCGGTGGCGGAACTCCCGGGGAACCCTCTGTCTCCAATGGGAAGATCTCGTTTTCCCGATGCACGCGCTTGTGCGGTCAGGCTCTACAACCCGAAAGGGATAGCGAATTGAACTGGGTTGACCTCATCATGGCCATCGTACTCATCAGTTTTGCCATACGAGGGCTCATGAAGGGGTTTTTTCGCGAGGTGTTCGCGCTGGTAGGGCTATTCTTGGGGTTATGGATGGCCTTATTGCAGTTCGTCTCAGTTGGAGATTGGCTCCGGAACAAACTCCCTTTGGCCGACCCTGTACCGTATCATGTGGCGTTCCTGGGGATCTTCTTGGGGGTGAGCCTCGTTGCCGGTGGGATGGGGTTTATTCTACATAAAGTGGCGAAAGTCTTCCTGATAGGATGGTTAGATGCTATCGTCGGACTTGGATTCGGTGTCGTAAAAGGCGTGATGATTTTAACTGTTTTGCTCTTCCTCATCGGACGCCTGCCACTCTCTGAACCTGTTGCCTCTCCGCTCCGAAATTCTACCATCGCCAGATATCTCGAATTCATCAATCCATTTGTCGAACAATCGATGCATGCCTACCAACGTCTTGGGGGGGATCGCCTGTGGGAACAACTCCGTGTCCCTGAGCCAAGCCCGCTCTCCCCGCATGAAGACCAGAGAACTGCAGGGGAAGCTTTGACCCGGTGAAACACGCGTATGACCGATGATCACCATAACCTAATCGCAACCGATCACGTGCTGCAGACGCTAGAGTTCGATCAGATCCGTCGTCTGCTCGCACGGTGCATGAGCTCTGACCTCGGGCGTGCCTTGCTCCCCGAGGTCGTCCCGCTTGCTGACCTGCCCCGTCTTTTACACCGACAACGCCAAACCTCGGAAGCCAAAAGGCTCCTGCTGGAAGACTCCCCCCCGTCGCTGCACCAACTCACCGACCCCCGCCCGCTCCTGGATCAAATTGCGCAGCAGGGGAGGGTCTTGGAGCCACAGGAGTTGCTCGATCTGCAATTTCTCCTGAGGACCGCACGACAGACCAAACGTTTCTTCGGACGCTTGGCGGAACGTTTCCCCTTGCTGGCGGCGTTGACGCAGCCCATGGAGATTCCCGACCACCTTGAACGTCTTGTCGAGCAGGTCGTCGATCCCCGCGGTGAGATTAAAGACAGTGCCAGCCCACAGCTTCAGGAAATCCGGCACGATCTACGACGGACGCGGGAGCGTGTGAGACGCGTGCTGGATGGCCATCTCACGCACCACAAAGAAGTGGTCCAGGAAGCGCTGATCACGCTGCGCAACAATCGTTATGTCATCCCACTGCGGACGGATTATCAGCGGCTCCTGCGTGGGATCGTACATGACCAATCAGCGAGCGGTGCCACGGTGTTCGTCGAGCCACTCGATGTGGTGGATCTGAACAATCGTCTTGTGGAGCTGGCGTCGGCCGAAGACGTCGAAGTCCATCGTATCCTGCGCCAGATGACGACCGTGGTCTGGGGCTTGCAACCGCAGATTCGGCAGCTCGCCGACACCCTGGGAGAGCTAGATTGTATTTATGCGCGGGCCCGTCTCAGCCAGATGCTGGGGGCGCACGAACCTCGCTTCAGCGAGGATGGGAGCCTCGAACTCATCCGAGCGCGTCATCCCCTATTAGTGGCGAACAGCCAAGGCGGAGGTCGCGAGGTGGTTCCCGCCAGCATCACCGTCGGACCAGCGACGCAGACCCTGGTGATCACTGGTCCGAATACCGGCGGCAAGACGGTGTTGCTCAAGACGCTTGGATTGCTAACGTTAATGGCCCAGGCTGGGCTGCACATTCCAGCTGATGAGGGAAGCACGCTGGCGTTGTTCCACCGCGTCTACGTCGACATCGGCGATGAGCAAAGCATCGCCCAAAACCTCAGCACCTTCTCCGGTCATATGCAGCATATCGTGCGATTTTTACGCGAGGCGGATCGACGCTCGTTGGTGTTGATCGATGAACTCGGTGCCGGGACAGACCCCGCTGAGGGCGCGGCATTGGGTATCGCGATCCTCGAGCATCTCTATCGTCGCGACGCCAAAACGTTCGTCACCACCCACCACAACGCGGTGAAGCTCCACGCCCATGTGCATGCCGGCATGGACACGGCGGTCATGGAATTCGACGCCGAAACCTTGCAACCCACCTTCCACGTCCGTATGGGGCACTTCGGCGGCAGCAATGCCTTCGCCATCAGTCAACGTCTAGGCATGCCAGCGGAGGTATTGGCGGAGGCCCATGCGCACCTGAACGCCGACGAACATCACTTAGTCAACGTGGCCGAACGGCTCCAGGAGGAGTTGCGCCGCGTCGATCGCCTTCGTCGCGACCTTGAACATGACCGCCAGGAGGCCGCGCAAGCGCGTCAGCGATACGAGGCTCTTGTCGCGGCGTTCGAGGAAGAACGCCATCAGCAACGGGCGCAGACAGCGGATGAGGCCAATCGCCTGTTATCAGAGGCGCGGCGGCGCTTGGACGATGCCATTCATCAAATGCGGCAGCAAGGCATGATGCCCAAAGCAGCCCCTGCCCGTGAAGCCTTGCGACAAGCCGAAACCGATCTCGCCGCGATCACCGCACCGACGGCGCCGATCGACGCCGAAAGCAAGCCTGTGCACGTCGGCGAGGAGGTGTGGCTCCCGCGGTGGCGAGTGCGCGGCGTGGTGCTCAAGTCGGCAACCGCCGGGAATATCGTGGAGGTGCAGGCGGGGCATATGACCCTCAAGGTTCCAGCCGCACAGGTTGAGCCCATCGGTGAGCGGACACCCTTCGAGAAATCCAGGCCCCTTGCATTTCGACCGTCACACCCAGCTGTGCGCCAGGAGGTGGGGTCGGAGTTAAATCTCATTGGCTGGCGCGTCGCCGATGCACTGCCGTATCTTGACAAGTACCTCGATGGCGCAGTGGCTGCGGGGCTGCATCGGGTGCGTATCATCCATGGGAAGGGGAGCGGCCGACTACGAGCGGCCGTGCACGAGCTTCTGACATCCCATCCCCACGTGAAGGCGTTTATGCCGTGTGCGCCGGAAGAGGGCGGATGGGGTGCGACATCAGTGGAGATCTATTCGTAGTCGGTCCTGATCTGGGGGCGTATATCGAACCTCTAGGGAGCGATCGTGGCTGACCACATCCCCCAAGAAGTCATCGAAGAAGTCCGTCGGCGCAGCGATATCGTCGAGGTGATCTCCGAGTACCTGCCCCTCAAGGGCAGCGGCGGCAACTACAAAGCCCTCTGCCCTTTCCACTCCGAGAAAACACCGTCGTTTACCGTCACACGTCAAAAACAGATCTTTCACTGCTTCGGCTGCGGCGTGGGGGGCAACGTGTTTCACTTCATTATGAAGTATGAGCATTTGAGCTTCCCTGAAGCCGTGGCTTCCTTGGCGCACCGCTTTGGAGTGTCGCTGCCCAAGGGCCGGTTGCGCGCCGCGATGTCCGAGGCTGAGACCCACAAGGATCAGCTGTATCGGCTGAATGAAATGGCGGCCGAGTACTACCACAAGACGCTACTCTCGACAGCCCAGGGCGAAAAAGCGCGCGCCTATCTGAAGCAGCGCGGCGTCAATGCGCGCTCGGTGGAGCTGTTCAAACTGGGGTATGCCCCCGCTTCGTGGGACGGCCTTGTGCGGTATGGAGCGGAGCGCGGTTTCTCCCCGCAAGCGCTCGTTGAGGTCGGGCTGGTGAAAGCTCGAGAGCAGGGGCCTGGTTTCTACGATCGCTTCCGCGATCGTCTGATGTTCCCGATCGCTAACGCCATGGGCCGCGTGGTCGCACTTGGCGGGCGACTCTTGGAAAACCTACCTGATGCCCCGAAATACTTGAACTCGCCCGAAACCACCATTTACAAAAAGGGCCAGTTGCTCTATGGGCTCCATCTTACCAAACACGCGATCCGGCGTGCGGGACAGGTGCTGATCGTCGAGGGTTATCTCGACCTGATCAGTGTGTTTCAGGCCGGCATCGAAAACGTGGTGGCGACCTTGGGGACGGCCCTGACACGTAGCCATGTCCAAGTGCTGAAGGCCTATGCCAACGAAGCGGTGCTGGTGTTCGACGGCGACAACGCCGGTCGCTCCGCCGCCTTGCGCGGCAAGGAGTATTTTCTGCAGGAACATAGGCGTTATTTCCTCCCTGGGGCGCACCTCTCTTCGTTGAAGGGGGCATTGGAGGGGGATCTCCACGCCAAAGTGGTGTTGCTGCCGGCGGGACATGACCCCGATACGTTGGTCCAACGGGAGGGGCGGGATGGCCTCCTGAAACGCGTCCGACAGGCCCAACCCTTTATGGAGTTTGTGTTCGATGCCGAAGCAGAGGGGCATGACCTCGGCTCCGTCCAGGGAAAGCTGGCATATGTCCGCAAGCTCCTGCCCCTCGTCACCACGATGACGAACCAGGTGGAGCGTACCGAATATCTCTCCGAACTCGTCAAGCGCACAGGTATTGCCCCGGCGGCGTTAGCTGATGAGCTGCATCGACTCAAGCAGGGAGCGAAACCGGCGGCAAACGATGGGGTCGCCTACTATTTCCCTGGCCTTGGCCCAGAACGTCTCTTAGTGCAATTGCTGTTGACCCATCGCTCGTGGATCCCCTACGCCCGCCTGCAGGTACCAGCAGATTTCCTCCAAGAACCTCTGTTACGGGCGATTCTGCAGGCGTTATACAGGCTCGCCTCTGAGCGCGGTGATTTCGACATCGCCACCCTCCTCGAAGCTTTGGCGGATGAGCGTTGTCGCGACCTTGTCGCCCGCTTGGTGCTTGAGTCCGTGGGAGATGAGGCGGTCCAGCAACAAATCGACGATTGCCTGGTAGCTTTGCAACGGCGTCAGATCGAAGCGCAGCTCAAACGTCTAAAGGAGGACATGCATGAGGCGGAGGGGCGCGGTGATATGGTGCAGCTGGCCCATCTGCAGCAGCAATTTGCCCAGCTCCGCAGGACCCTGACTAGGCGGGGGCGGGCAGCACCATAGCGCGCAGGTCTCGGCTGCCTTAGGATCGATGATCTACGTCTTTCGACGAGAAACAATGGCAGCGCACATATAGGACTGCGGATGGAGGTGTGAAGCGTCATGGCCAAGCGAGGGAAAAGCCCAGATATGAAGATGTTGATCTCCATGGGGAAGGAAAAGGGGTACCTGACCTATGATGAGGTCAACGACATCTTACCTCCTGATGTTGTCTCACCGGAACACATCGACGACCTCATGGTCTTGTTCGGCGAGCTGGACATCGAGTTGGTAGATACCGACCACGGTGAATCCAGCGTCGAGGTCGTGAAGGTTGACGATAAGGAGTTATTAGAGGAGGAGAAGGCACTCTCCCTACGAGACAGCGGGGGAGGCCATACCGATGACCCCGTCCGTATGTACCTGCGCGAAATGGGCTCAATCCCCCTGTTGACGCGTGAGGGCGAAGTCGAAATCGCCAAGCGCATCGAAGAGGCCCAAAACCAAATCATCATGGCCGTCATCCGCAACCCCCTCGCCACGAAAGAAGTCCTGCACCTCCGCGAGAAACTGAAGAATGGGAAGCTCGGTCCCGATGACTTGGGCGCTCCCGATGGCGACGATGATGGACCTGACGTCGGATGGCGGGTCCAGGGGCGCCGACAACTCATCGACTTCATGGATCAGATCGCCGCTTGCGATCTGCAATTGAAACGGATCAAAAAACGCCTTGGCCAAAATACCCTGTCCGAAACTATCCGCCGTGAGCTTCTCGCCGAAGAGAAGAAAATCCGGGCGAAAATGGCCCGTCTCATCAAGGAAATCAATCTCCAATCGGCGCATCTGGACCGCATTGTGCAAAAGACTGGTTGTTTAATCGAGCGCATTCGTAGTGCCAAGCGTGAAGCTCGGGAGTACCTGCAAGAACTGCAGATGTCTGAGGAAGATCTCAAGGCTGCTTTGCGACAACTCCGCACTGGCAACAATGTCGACGTGTCGCCAGGATTCACCCCCTCCCACTCACTGGAGCGACTCGAAGAGTATGAAAAGAAGGTGAAGAACGTCCGCCGCAAGATTCGCCGCATCGAACTAGAAGCTGGGGTCTCGGAGAAAGAACTCGTTGAGATGCTCGATGCCATCAATGAGGGTCGGGCTAAGGATAAGGAAGCGAAGCGAGAGCTGGCGGAAGCCAATCTGCGGCTGGTGGTCAGCATCGCCAAGAAGTATACGAATCGCGGCTTGCAGTTCCTTGATCTCATTCAAGAGGGTAACATCGGCCTCATGAAGGCGGTGGATAAATTCGAGTACCGTCGGGGCTATAAGTTCAGTACCTATGCCACCTGGTGGATTCGCCAGGCCATCACGCGGGCGATTGCCGATCAAGCGCGGACGATCCGCATCCCGGTGCATATGATCGAAACGATCAATAAGCTCATCCGCACGTCGCGGTATCTGGTCCAGGAAATGGGACATGAGCCGACCCCCGAGGAAATCGCCGAGCGCATGGAAATGCCCGTCGAGAAAGTGCGGAAGGTTCTTAAGATCGCCAAAGAGCCGATTTCTCTCGAAACCCCCATCGGTGAGGATAAGGACAGCCATTTGGGCGATTTCATCGAGGATAAGAAGGTGATCTCCCCCTTGGAAGCGGCGATGAAGCTCAATCTCAAGGAGCAAACGCTGAAGGTGTTACAAACCCTCACGCCGCGGGAGGAGAAGGTCCTGCGCAAACGCTTCGGCATCGGCATCGACAGCGAACACACGCTCGAAGAGGTGGGGCAAGATTTCGACGTCACCCGTGAGCGCATTCGGCAAATCGAGGCTAAGGCGTTGCGCAAACTGCGTCATCCTAGCCGTAGCAAGCGCCTGCGGAGTTTCGTCGATAACGTCTAAGGGCCTCGCCGCATCGGTTTTGCTCCTCGGATCATCGGCGCCTGGCCGCCTGGCTGGGCGCCGATGGCCCTTCTTCGGCGGTCATGCCGGATTGACCCTCTTGGCTCACCTCTGTATGATAGGCGACCGAGCCGTTCGGTCCCGTCCTCGTCAAGTCTCCGCAGTCATGGTCAATGGCGTTGTGCTCATGCGATGCAATGGTCGCGCTCGCAACATCACGTCGTGTACGAAAGGGAGAATCGGCATGCCTCAACGACAGACACGCAGCCCCGCTGAGCAGCAACTCTTGGAAAAAGCTAAGCGCTACCTTCCCGGTGGCACCTTGGGGAATACCCGCTTTGCCGACGAGCTGGCCTTCGTCGTCAAAGCCGGCAAGGGTTCGAAAATCTACGACGTCAGCGGCAACGAATACATCGACTATCTGTTGGGTTCTGGTCCGATGATCCTGGGGCATGCCCACCCTGCGGTGGTGGCATCCGTGCGGGAGTACTTAGAGCGTGGCTCGACCTACTTTACGTTGAATGAGCCAGCGATCGAACTGGCGGCGGAAATATGCCAAGCCGTCCCCTGCGCGGAGAAAATCCGCTTCTGCTCCACCGGTTCCGAAGCGACGTTCTTCGCCCTGCGCGCCGCCCGCACCTTCACCAAGAAAGATAAAATCCTCAAATTCGAGGGGGGGTATCACGGTAGCCACGATTACGCCTTGATGAGCAGCAGTCCGACCATCCCGAAGGATTTCCCGCGCGCCGTCCCCGACTCGGCTGGCATTCCTCGGGTCCTCGAAGACCAGGTGTTGATCGCCCCCTTCAACGATCTCGATACGACAAGCGCCATCATCGAACGCCACCATCACGAACTGGGCGGCGTCATCGTCGAGCCTTTTCAGCGGATCATCACTCCGCGCCCGGGGTTTTTGCCGGGCCTGCGCGAGATCACTCAACGCTTTGCCATCCCATTGATCTTCGATGAGGTGGTGACCGGTTTCCGTCTGGCCTGGGGGGGAGCCCAGGAATACTACGGAGTCGTACCGGACCTGGCGGCCTTCGGCAAAATCATCGGCGGCGGCTACCCGCTGTCGGCCGTCGTCGGTCGCGCCGACATCATGGAAGCGTTCAATCCCGACCGTGAGAGGTCTGGGGATTTCATCGCGCAAACGGGGACGCTAAATGGCAACCCCATCGCCGCTGTGGCCGGCCTGGCAACGTTGCGGCAGTTGCAACAGGAGGGTACCTATCGGACGCTGTTCCACACCGGTCGCACGTTGCGGGAGGGGCTGGTTGATCTCTTGAAGCGCTACGGTGTAGCAGGCCAGGTGGTAGGGGAAGACCCTCTCTTCGATATCGTGTTCACCGACGAGCCCGTGCAGGATTATCGCGGTGTACTGACGCAAAACCGCGAACTCCTGCGGCGCTTCAATGACGAGCTGTTGACCCGTGGCATTCTGAAGGGCGCCTCGAAGATGTATCTATCGGTGGCGCATACCGCGGCGGACGTCGAGCAGACATTGACAGCCATTCGTGAGTCGTTTGAGGTGATCATGAACGCCTGACCGCTTGCATGGAAAAGGAGACCGGCCATGATCAAATTGACCGAGCAGATGCGTGAATTGATCGACCCAGCGCTGGCGAAGGGAACCCCCTGTCTGGTGGCGACAGCGTCCAAGGATGGCGTCCCGAATATCGGCTATAAAGGCAGCGTCATGGTGTTCGACGACGAATCGCTCGCCTACTGGGAGCGCACGCGCCAGGGAACCCTGCAAAACGTCGAGGAGAATCCCAACGTCATGATCCTCTTCCGCGATCCGGCCAGTCGCGCCGGCTGGCGCTTTCTTGGCAAGGCTACGGTATATAAAGAAGGACCCTTGCGTGAGCAGGTGATGGCACGGACCGTGCCGCCAGAGCTAGAGCGCGATCCCGAACGCAAAGGCGTGGCGGTCATCGTCAAAGTCGATAAGGTCCTGCCCATCACCGGGCAGACGCCGATGCAAAGTCGGGAGGGGTAAGTTGACAGGCGGGCGGGAAGTCTAGGCCTTTGGCGATAGGCTATCGCTGAGCCGGGACGCCCGTCCTGGTTCTCTGCCCATCTACAAGGGAATGAGCTTCGCGGTGCGTTCGCGATGCCAGGCGGTATCGCCGAGGAGCACCGCTGAGCTTTTGGCGCGCTTGAAATAGAGGTGCAGGTGGTGATCCCAGGTGAAGCCGATGCCACCGTGCACCTGGATGCCGTCGGCGGTGATCCGCGTGTAGACATCGCTGCAATAGGCTTTGGCCATCGAGGCTGCCCGCGCCGCCTCGGGCGCAGCCGCATCCGCTGCCCAGGCTGCGTAGTACACCACGGACTTAGCGTTTTCGACCAGCACTTTCATGTCGGCGATCTTATGCTTCACCGCTTGGAACGAACCGATTTGACGGCCAAACTGCACGCGGGTCTTGGCGTAGTCGTTGCACATCTCCATCGCCTTCTCCGCTCCGCCGACCATCTCCGCACATAAGGCCACGGTGGCTTTGTCCAGGGCGCACTGCAGAACCGGCCAGGCGGTATCGCGTTCGCCGAGCATATGGTCGAGCGACAGGCTGACGCGATCGAAGGAGACCTCGCAGAGGCGCTGCGTTTGGTCGAGACTGTTGAGTACCGTGCAGGTCACCCCTGGGGCGTGCATGTCAACGAGAAACAGGCTGATCCCCGCCTCAGGATCGCGGCCACCGCGGGTACGCGCCACACAGACGACCACGTCGGCAACATGGGCATCGACGACGAACAGTTTGGTGCCGTTCAGGACGGCACGATTGCCGCGAATGCCAGCGCGCAGTTGAATGCCACGGGGGTCATAACGACCATCGGCCTCCAGCACGGCTAGGCTCATCTTCAGCTCGCCGCTGGCGAGGCGTGGCAGAAATTGCTGCTTCTGCGCTTCGCTGCCGGCTTCAAGCACCGTCAGCGCGCCGAGCACGACGGAGGCGAAAAACGGTGCGGGAAGCAGCACGCGGCCCATCTCCTCTAGGAGAATCGTCAGATCCACGAAACTCAAGCCTGAGCCGCCGTAGGCCTCGGGGAGCGCCAGTCCCATCCATCCCAAGGCCGCCATCCTGTGCCAGAGATCGGAAGCGAATCCCAGGCTATCCTCGCTTTGGCGGCGCACCACGTCGAGGGGGCACTCGCGTTCGAGAAATTGGCGAGCCGAACGGCGTAAGATTTCCTGTTGCTCGCTAAACCCAAAATCCATGGGAGAATCTTCCTACGCTTGCGGGTTATGGGAACGAGGTTTACCCCTTGGGCAGCCCCAGCACACGCTCGCCGATGATGTTGCGCATGATCTCCGAGGTGCCGCCGGCGATCGTATCGGCCCGAGACCGCAGGAACTGGTAAGGCCAGCGGCCGCCATCGACGGCCCATTTGGAACCCTTAACGAGCTGGCCATAAGGGCCGAGGATCTCCATGGCGACTTCGAACAGACGCTGGGCGGTCAGGCTCCAGAACAGCTTATCGATGGAACCCTCCGGCCCCGGCCGTTGGCCGCGCTGTAGGCGGGTGATACTGCGATACGTCGAGAGGCGCAGGATTTCCACCTCGATGAACACCTGCGCCAGTTTCTGGCGCACAAGTGGATCTTCCGTGGCGGGGCGGCCGTTCCGTAAAGTGCGGCGGGCGGTGTCGATCAGTTCGTCGAGGGCGATTTTGGTCTGGGTCTCCAATAATGAAGCCGTGTTCATGCGCTCGAACATCAGGATGGTAATGGCCACATTCCAGCCGTCGTTCATCTCCCCCAGCAGATTGCCGCGGGGCACGTGGACGTTGTCGAAAAAGACCTCGTTGAATTCGGCATCGCCGGTGATCTGGCGCAGCGGCTTTACGGTTATGCCGGGGCTGTGCATGTCCACGATCAAGGCGCTGATGCCCTTATGTTTGGGCACGTTGACGTCGGTGCGCACCAGTAACAGACACTGCTGGGCGAAATGCCCAAAGCTATTCCAAATCTTTTGCCCATTGACCACAAACTCATCGCCGTCGAGGCTGGCGTGGGTAGCCAGCGATGCCAGATCGGACCCCGAGTTCGGTTCGGAGAACCCCTGACACCAGATCTCCTCGGCATTGAGGATCTTCGGTAGGTAGCGCTGTCTCTGCTCTGCTGTCCCATGGACGATGATCGTTGGCCCGGCGACGATGAGCCCCAGAACGTTGACGATCGGTGGGGCTTTGGCACGCACCATCTCTTGGTTGAAGATGACCTGCTCCATGTAGGTGGCGCCGCGTCCGCCGTATTCTTTGGGCCAGGCGAGCCCGATCCATCCCCCGTCGTACAGGGTGCGTTGCCACTCTTTCAAAAAGGCCATTTCCTCAGCAGCATTTAGGGCTTCACGGAAGGCCGGATCATGCCACTGCCTAGGCACATGGGCTTCGAGCCAGGCTCGACATGCGTCGCGAAATCGCTCTTCGGCGGGGGTCAGCGTCAAATCCATGCAAGCCCCTCCTCTGCGCTTATGTCTCAACGTATACACCCACGCCCGACCAAATCAGGCAGCCCCCGGATCGTGTTAGGCCAGGCTGAAGACAGAGCTGCGGGCGCCAAGTCGTTCTGCGGCCGGATTATACACCAAGAGCATGACAAAACCCTAACCGCGGACTCCTCGCCGCCGGATCAGCGGGGATTTGGAGAGCGCTGTACTCGGCGAACGGTTATTACGCAGCGCTTGACAGCCCCCGCCACAGCCATGATACCATAAGGTTAACTTAAGGGGTGGGTTGCGGGAGGTCGATAGCGAGTGCCCGATGTGTTTGCCCGTTCCACCTCTTCCCTGTCGTACCCTCAACAGCTACAATTTAGATATAGATCTCTCATCTGTATGCGTAGACAAGAGGCCATCCTTCGTCATGATCCATCTGTAAGGAGGGCCCGCATGGTTGATCATTGCCTGAACAGTTTCCATAGCCGCTCCACGCTGACAGTGGGAGGAGACTCGTTCGAGATCTTCCGGTTGGATGCGCTGGAAAAAGCTGGCCTGGGCGAGATCTCGCGCCTGCCGTTGTCGATTAAGATTCTGTTGGAGAACATGCTCCGACATGAGAACGGTCGCTCGGTCCAGCGGGGAGACATCGAGGCGCTGGCTCGCTGGAATCCGGCCGGGAACCCCGATAAAGAGATCGCCTTTACACCCGCCCGCGTGCTCATGCAAGACCTCACCGGCGTGCCGGCGCTGGTCGATCTGGCGGCAATGCGCGACGCCATGCATCGCATGGGTGGGGATCCCAAGCGCATCAATCCTCTTCAGGCCACGGATCTGGTCATCGATCACTCGGTCCAGGTCGATCGCTTCGGGACCCCCGACGCCTTGCGCTTCAACGCCGAGCGTGCCTTTGAACGCAACCGTGAGCGCTTCGCCTTTCTCCGTTGGGGCGCACGCGCCTTTCAGAACTTCCGTGTCGTACCGCCGGATACCGGCATCGTGCATCAGGTCAACCTAGAATATCTGGCGCGAGTCGTCTGGACTGAACCGCGGGACACCGTGACCCAGGCCTTTCCCGATACGCTGGTCGGCCTGGACTCGCACACGACCATGGTCAATGGCCTCGGCGTGGTGGGTTGGGGCGTGGGGGGCATCGAGGCCGAAGCGGCGATGCTGGGCCAGCCGATCTCGATCCTCATCCCCGACGTGGTAGGGGTCAAGCTCGTTGGGCAACTGCCCGAGGGCGTCACAGCGACGGATCTGGTGTTGACGATCACGCAGATGCTCCGCGCCAAGGGCGTGGTCGGGAAATTCGTCGAGTTCTACGGTGCGGGCCTGAGCAGTTTGAGCCTGTCAGACCGCGCCACAATCGGGAATATGGCACCAGAATATGGGGCAACGATGGGCTTTTTCCCAGTCGATGATGAAACCCTCCGTTACCTACGCCTCACGGGTCGCGACGAGGCGCTGGTCCAGCTCGTTGAGGCCTACACGAAGGCGCAGGGCCTGTTCCGCACCGCTAGCACTCCCGATCCGCTCTTCTCCGAGTCTCTCGAACTCGACTTGGGTACGGTCGAAGCAAGTCTGGCAGGGCCGAGGCGGCCGCAGGACCGCGTGCCCTTGCGACAGGTCAAGCCCGCATTCCGTCGCGCCTTGATCGCCATGTTGGAGAGGCATACCAAGAGCCTCGACCAAACCACCCTGCAGCGCTGGGCCGATACTGGAGGACAAGAGGCGGCGGTCGAGGCCAAGGAACTCGGTCCGCTGGCCCAGACGGTGCCGGTGCAGGCGAATGGCGAGTGTTTTGAACTGGGCCATGGCGCCGTGGTCATCGCCGCCATCACCAGTTGTACCAACACCTCCAACCCCGCTGTGATCATCGGGGCTGGTCTGCTGGCCAAGAAGGCGGTGGAACGCGGCCTGATGGTGAAGCCGTGGGTGAAGACCAGCCTGGCGCCTGGCTCCAAGGTCGTGACCGACTACCTCCGAGAGACCGGTTTACTCGCGGCACTCGAAGCGCTGCGTTTTCACGTGGCGGGCTATGGCTGTACCACGTGCATCGGCAACAGCGGTCCTCTGCCAGAGCCCATCGCCCAGGCCATTAAGTCGGGTGACTTGGTGGCAGCGGCGGTGCTGAGCGGTAACCGCAACTTCGAAGGGCGGATCCATGCGCTGGTCCGTGCCAACTATCTGGCGTCGCCGCCGTTAGTCGTGGCCTACGCGTTGGCGGGGCGCATGGATATCGATTTCTACAACGAACCACTGGGCCAGGACCGTAGCGGTCAGCCAGTGTACTTGCGCGATATCTGGCCGAGCGCCGAGGAAATTCAACGCACGATCGCCTCGGCGGTGCAGACCGAGATGTTCCGCCGAGAGTACGGCGAGGCCTTGCGAGGGGATGAGCGCTGGAATGCGCTGCCGGTGCCCGAGGGGGACCTCTTCGTCTGGGATCCGAACTCGACGTACGTCAGGAGAGTGCCCTACTTCGATGAGATGCCGCTCGATCCCACGCCCTTGACCGACATTCACGAGGCGCGCGTCCTAGCGATGCTCGGAGATTCGGTGACGACGGATCACATTTCCCCGGCGGGCGAGATCCCGGTCGATTCCCCGGCGGGACGGTATTTGATCGAACATGGCGTTCCCCCTGAGGAGTTCAACATCTACGGGGCGCGTCGCGGCAATCACGAGGTAATGGTGCGCGGCACGTTTGCCAATATTCGCTTGCGCAATCGTCTGGTGCCAGGGGTTGAGGGTGGCTGGACGGTGCATCTACCCGATGGCGAGCGTTTGACGATCTATGAGGCGTCGCTGAAATACCAACGCGAGGGTGTGCCACTGATCGTCATCGCCGGTAGAGAGTATGGTTCGGGTTCGTCGCGCGATTGGGCGGCGAAAGGCCCCAAACTCCTTGGGGTGCAGGCCATTATCGCGCAAAGCTATGAGCGTATCCACCGCAGCAACCTGATCGGTATGGGCATTCTGCCGTTGCAGTTCAGGGCGGGAGAAACCCCGGAGACGTTGGGCCTGACCGGCTTCGAGATCTACACGATCGAGGGGATTGCCGAAGGCGTGTCCCCTGGGAAACCCCTCACCGTTCGGGCCCGCAAAGACGATGGGTCAGCCTGCGTCTTCACGGCGATCACGAGGATTGAAACCCCCGATGAGGTAGCGTATTATCGGCACGGAGGCATTCTGCCGTACGTGCTGCGGCAGTTGTTGCAGAGCTAGGGATGGCGGTGCTGGAGCGGAAGGCGCTGGCACTGCTGGATGGTGTAGAGGCGCATTGTGGTGCGAGTGAAGGAGGGTCAAGACGATGTCAGAGAACGGCTACGATCGATCCAAACAAGATGTTGGCAACATCCTGGCGATGGAGCACGTCAATGTGACGATTCCGGACCAGGAGAAGGCTTTGCTATTCTACATCTCAGCCCTCGGGCTGACGCGCGATCCCTACATGATGGTCGGGCCGGAAAATATGTGGGTGAACGTTGGCCAGCAACAATTCCATTTGCCCACGCGCGACAAAGCTCAGGTGCTACGCGGCACCGTGGGGATCGTGATGCCGGACCTCGAGGGTTTGAAAGAGCGCTTGGTTTCGATGATGCCACGGCTCGACGGGACCAAGTTCTCCTGCAAGGCGGAGAATGGGCATGTCGATGTCACCTGCCCCTGGGGCAATCACATTCGCGTCCATGCGCCTGGGCCGGAATTCGGCGACATGACGCTCGGCATCCCGTATGTCGAGTTCAAGGTACCCCTGGGGACGGCTTCCGGCATTGGCCAATTCTATAAAGAGGTCCTCCACGCACCGTATACGCTGACGCAGGACATGAACGGCGCGGTGACGCGCGTCAAGGTCGGCCCCTCACAGTGCCTGATCTTCCGCGAAACCAGCGAGGAGATCCCTGAGTACGATGGACATCACATCGCCATCTACATTGCCAACTTCTCCGGTCCGCACGCCTGGCTGAAACGCCAGGGCTTGATCACCGAGGAGAGCAGCGATTATCAGTATCGCTTCGTCGACATCGTCCATCCCGAGACGGGTCGGAAGCTCTTCGCCATCGAGCACGAGGTGCGGAGCTTCACGCATCCCATGTTCGGCCGTGAGATGGTGAATCGCAACCCGACTCAGAACCTGAGAGCTTACGCACGTGGTCGTGATGCCTTCGTGCCCGTAGGCTAGAGCCGCCGGCGCGTAACCTCTCTATCATCGGGGGCGCCACCGTGGAAGCGGGTGGCACCCCTGCCATTCTCGGGTAACGATAGGTCCCGTAGCCATCGGGGGCCCTTGCCTCGGTCGATTCCTCCGCCGGTATTCCCTGCGGTCAACACCGCGACTGGGAGATGCGTCCCGAGTTTCCTGCGCTCTCTCCCGCGAGGTGTCCCCCTCATCGGTAGCTGTCCAGACGGGGGAAGGAGATGCGCCGGAATACCTCTCCGGCGAAGTCATCATCGACACCCTCCATGAACTGCAGCTTGACATGCCGGGTCTATACGCTAGACTTAATCCCCTACCGTTGCATGTGGCTTCGCTGTCAGGAGCGTTCCACAGGGGAAAATCATCATGGGGAAGACCATCGCGGTACTCGGTGCGGGGAATGCGGGGACGACGTTTGCTCTCATCGCGGCTCAGCATGGTAATGCTGTGCGGCTGTGGACGATCGAGGAAGATGTGGCGGAGATGATGCGGCAGAGTCGCGAGAATCGCAAGTACTTGCCCGGCGTCACGTTGCCAGATGAGATCGCTGTCGAAGTCGACCTGGAAAAGGCCGTCGCAGAGGCCGATATCGTCATGCTGTCGGTTCCCTCGCATGTGGTGCGGCGACTAGCGCGGGCGATCGCCCCATTTCTGATGCCCGAGCAGATCGTTCTCGATGTAGCCAAGGGCATCGAAGAGAAAACATTCTACATGATGTCTGAGGTGATTCACAGCGAACTATCTGGGCCGGTGCGCCAGAACATTGTGGCCTTGTCGGGTCCGTCGATCGCTCGCGAGATGAGCCGGGGCGTGCCGACGGCCGTCGCAGTGGCCGGGTTTACGCGCAATCCCGCCGAGCAGGTGCGCCAAGCGTTCGAGGGGCCGACCTTTCGGGTGGAAGTGTTGGACGATATGGTGGGAGTGCAACTCGGTGGCGCCCTCAAGAACGTGTACGCCTTGGCTGCCGGGATGTGCGATGGCCTGGAATACGGGAATAACACCAAGGCCGCGCTGGTGACGCGGGCGTTGGCCGAGATGACACAATTCGGCGCGGCGCTCGGGGCCAAAGCCGAGACCTTCTACGGCCTAGCGGGCGTTGGCGACTTGGTCGTCACATGCTTCGGGCCGCAGAGCCGCAATCGGACCTTTGGCGAAAAGCTGGCACGTGGCCAGACGCGCACGCAAATCCTCCAAGAGTCCGTGGAAGTGGCCGAAGGTGTGCAAGTCACCAAAGTCGCATATGCCTTTGCGCAGATGCTGCGCTTACGTCTCCCTTTCCTCGAAACGATCTACGCGATCCTTTACGAAGATCTGCCTCCCCACAAGGCGTTATCGCTGTTTCTGCGTGGGGTTTGAAGGATCGGCATGGACTGGATCGAACTGTTCGGTGGCATCGCCATTTTCATTTATGGCATGCAGCTGGCGCGCGATGGTCTGCAACGGCGCGTTGGGGATCAGCTGCGACGCTGGCTTGCCGCGCTGACCAACCGACGCTTGACGGGTTTGCTGTCTGGAGCGCTGCTGGCGGCGACGTTGCAAAGCAGCACGGCGACCGTCGTCATGCTCGTTGGTTTTGCCAATGCCGGGATGCTGACGCTTTCCCAAGCGATGAGCGTGCTCTTGGGCGCTGGCATCGGTACCACCATCACCGTACAGCTCATCTCCTTTCGTATGTCGCACGTGGCCCTGGCCATCGTGGTGCTCGGGTTCGTCCTGTGGTTCATCGGGAAGCGCAGCCATACGCGGGCCCTGGGGGTAGCAATTCTGGGGTTTGGCTTCGTGTTCTTGGGCATCAAATTGACGGCGGAGGCCGCTTCCCCTCTGCAGCAGAATGTCCTTCTCCTCGAAGTGATTCAAGCCTTTGCCGACCATCCCATTCTGGGCGCGCTGGCAGGCGCGGGACTCACCGCCATCGTCCAAAGCAGTGCTATCACGCTCGGGCTCCTGCTCTCGCTGGCTTTTTCGAACTTGTTGACCCTGGAAGCCGCCTTGCCGCTGGTGCTGGGTGCCAACGTCGGGAACTGTGTCTTGCCGTTTTTGTCTGCCATTGGGACCAGCGTCGACGGACGGCGCGTGGCCTGGGCTGACTTGCTCTTCAAGAGCAGCGGCGTGGTGGGAGGCGTCCTCCTGCTCGGCCCGTTCAGCGCAGTGGTTGCCATGACGGCGACGACCCCTCCACATCAAATCGCGAATGCGCATCTCCTGTTCAACCTCATCGTTGCGACGGTCTTTTTACCCTTTTTACCGGTTGGCGCAGCTCTGTGTCGCTGGCTGGTCCCCGAGGAGCCGCCAAGCAAGGATGAGGGTTGCCACGTCCAATACCTCGACGAACGGGCTCTGGAGACGCCGTCCTTGGCGTTTGCACAGGCCACCCGCGAGATCTTGCGCATGGCCGAATTGGTCCAGCGTATGGTGGCTGGTGCTATGACGGTGTTCGAGACCAATGACCCCGATCTCGTGGACCAGATCTCGAGCCAGGACGACTATGTTGACTACCTCGAGCACCACATCAAGCTGTATCTCACCAAGCTGTCGCGCGGTACGCTGACCAACGAACAGGCGGCTCGCGAGTTGGAGTTGATCGCCTTCACCAGCGAACTGGAAACTGTCGGCGATATCGTCGATATCAACCTGCTGGATCTGGCCCGCAAAAAAATCCGGAAGGGGTTGGAGTTTTCCAAGGAGGGCAGGGAAGAGATCCGCGCCTTTCACGCCCGAGTGATGGAGAATTTTGACTTATCGATTGCCGCCTTTACCAGCGGCGACGTAGAGCTGGCGCGCAAGCTCCTACGCCATAAAGTGAAGATCGCCGAGATGGCCCAGAATCTCATCGAAGCGCATATTCAACGCTTGCATCAGGGGTTGCGCGAGAGCATCGATACCAGCTCGATTCACCTTGACTTGCTCAGCAATCTCAAGCGCATCAACTCCCACCTCACCAGTATTGCGCATCCCATCATCATGCGCGCTAGGCAAGAGGTCTAGCGCGTTAGAGAGAAACAATCAGGCGCAACTCGCTGGGCAGCTCCTCGAACCGCTCGGCTTGAAGGTCAACGGATCTTCACCGGCTTGTAGTCTGCAACCATGAGGAGGTCAGTGGGTGACACGTCGGGGACCCCTTGCGCTGCAGGAGTCTCTTTGACAGAAACGGACGATCGCACCGCAAACACGCCCGCCATTTCAGCGTCCTTGTGGTTCGCACGCCTTTCCCGCCAGGTCTCTCGACACGTGCCATCCTACGCTCCTCTTCGTAGACGTGCTCCGGGTGGCAGACAGGGGGATGACCCACTGCAGACCGCAGAGTCGTTGGACCCGGACGTATCGGTGCGGCGGCTGCGCGACGGCAGTCGCTTGGCCGCTTGCCTCAGAGATCCCTGGCTGGGTGTCCCAAGCAGGCACTGACCGCCCTACCGTTTCGCAGTGACACCGCAACCGATCCCACGGGGAGGATGCGAACGCGGATCGCTGCACAGTTCACCATACAGGCCGCAGCTTCAATGACCGATCAATGGCGGGACCACGCCCGAACAGCCCGAGGTGGGTGGTGAAAGGCTTGAAGGGTAGGGAGGCCGGCAAGTTTCTCGTGCAGCTCAGTAGATGGTGGTAGGGGCGAGGCGTGTGGTACGGGGAAATCTCTCGCGAGCAGGCATTGATATCCCGCCTATATTCTTCTAGCACTCTGCGAGACTCGATGCTACGATTCTCCGGCGTAAGAGCCTTGAGGGGAAAGCTTAGGGGGCTGTCGCCAGAGGACGCCATGGGAGGCGGCGAGGCTCGGCTTGGAAGCACCGCTTGGACTGGCAAATGATGCGGTGTGCGGCTGGTCAGCATCATACACACGCGTGTTGCGACAGGAGGAGACAGCGATGGACCACAACAGGCATTGGGTTGGTACCTGGGCCACTTCACCGGCGCCGAGCGAAGCCGGTGTGGGTTTTAGTAATCACACCGTGCGGATGAATCCGCGCATCAGCATCGGCGGCGACACCTTGCGGGTGCGGGTGTCCAATGCCTATGGCCACAGCAAACTTACGATCGGCGCTGCCTATATCGGCATCCGGGATAAGGGCCCGGCGGTCGTGCCGGGCTCGGAGCGCCAGCTCACCTTTGGTGGCTCCTGTTCGACGACGGTCGCGGCGGGGGCGCTGGTGCTCAGTGACGCGGTGAGGCTCGAAGTGCCACCGCTGGCCGACTTGGCGGTCTCGGTCTATCTCCCCGGCGAGATCCCGACCAGCTTCCAGATCACCGGGCGGTATGCCCGGCAGACCAACTACATCTCGCCGCCGGGAAATTTCGCCGCCGCCATCAATATGCCGGTTGGCAAGATCACCGACGAATGGTTCTTCGTCAGCGGCATCGACGTGCTGGCGTCGCCTGAGACTGGAGGCGTGGTCACGCTCGGCGACTCGCTCACCGACGGCAATATCTCGACCCACGATGCCTATTGCCGGTGGCCGGACCAGTTGGCCCGACGGCTGATCGCACGGCGGGGTGGTCGGCCGCTCGGGGTGATGAACCAAGGGCTCGGCGGCAACCGGATCTTGCACGATGTGCGCGGCGACAGTGGGTTGCGGCGGTTCGATCGCGACGTGCTGGCGCAGCCCGGCGTGACCCATGCGATCGTCATGCTCGGCACCAACGATCTGCGCAACCGCTACGGCAAGCCCGACGAGGAGGTCACCGCCGAACAGATGATCGCCGGCCTTCACCAGATGGCTTTGCGGGCCCAGGCACGCGGCATCAAATTGATCGGCGCCACTCTAACGCCGTTCGGCAACGAGACGTTCTTGCCCGGTGCCTGGAACCCGGTGCGCGAGGGGCATCGCGTTGCGTTCAACGAGTGGATCCGCAAGAGCGGCGTCTTGGACGGGGTCGTCGATTTCGACCAGGCGTTGCGCGACCCCGAGCGTCCAACGCAGATGCTGCCCATCTACGATTGCGGCGACGGGCTGCACCCGAGCGATCTCGGCTATTGCGCGATGGGTGACGCCATCGACCTGGCCCTGTTCGATTAGCCACGAGCCTGCAGCCGCAGGGGCGTTGTCGCGGATGTCGAGAGGCAAGGCGGGAGATCTTGTGGGGAAATGATGACGCAGCCCAAGCCTCGCATGGTTCCGCCGCGCTGAAACCCCATTCAGCCCAGGCTTCCTTTGGCTGCTTCTGGCTGCTTCCGAATGATGGGCATGCTCGAGGCTGACCAGGGTGTCCTGGGCGACCTCGCACGACGTGAATCCAAGCAAGAAGCGCACACTCTTGCCTGTCTATTTATCGAGCTGCTGTGGCTGTTTCGATACCCCCGCCAGGGCCTTTCTGGCCGACGACCAGCACTAACCAGTAGCGGTGCTGGTCGTCTTTGGCAGCCGCTAGCCCGTAGAATTGCGCCCGCGGATCGACGACCACGCTCCACACCTCGGGTTGGCCCCGGAGTGCCTCGATGATGCGATAACTGAAGGTGGCAAGGACCTCATCCAACTGCCATACTTCGCTACACCATAGCGCGCCCACTGCCTGCCACAGTTCAAATATGGCCTCTTTGGTGTGTACCTCGCGGTCAGCACCGGCCTCGCGGAGGTTCTGCGCCTGATGTCGCCGGCACAGCGTCTGCGCATAGGACGCCAAGGTGTCGTCGGGCAGATAATAATACAGCGCGACGATGCCGCGTTCGAGCTGGATGAGCTCGGTCATCTTGTCCGCGAATTCCTGAAGCGTCGGTGGGGTGGCCGTTACCTTCGCCGTGACCGACTGCCTGCGCCACGGCCACAGTCGGAATCGTCCGCGCTGCAGATCTGCCATCCTTGTCCGTCCTCCGCTTCCCCTTTCATAGGATAGCGCTCGATCACGTCTTAAGACATCTCATCGCAATTGGCACATGAGTAGATCGAGGTATCGGTTTATCAGCTCTTGTCTTGCGCTGATCTGTGCCCCACCCTCCCTCTCGTAGAAGGCAAGGGAGAACCGAAATGTAGAGGCCAGCGGCGCGGCACACGCAACGGTGGTACCATACCTAAAACCGTAACCCCAATTGCCCCAAGCGCCTGACCGTCTCAGCCATCAAGCGATCTTCCTCCGCTTCATCGTGGGCCGAATAGGTGGCGCTGAAGCGCAAGAATGGACCGGCGTCATCCCAGGGCACACAGACCACCGATTGTTCATGAATCAGGAACTGCGATGCCTCCTCGGCGCTGGCGAAGGTGCGATCGCTGCAGCCCTTTGGCGCTCGCACGTAGAGGAAGTAGGTGCCACCGGGCATCTTGGCGTCGAACCCCACCGTATTCAGCGCCATCACCAGCTTTTGCAAGCGTCGGCGGTATTTCTCCCGCGTCCGCACCGCGATCTCCGGATGTTCCAGCGCCACCTTGGCCGCCTGTTGGATGGCGATGAATTGGCCGGAGTCCGTGTTATCCTTGACGTCGGCAAAGGCTTGCACGATCATCGGGTGGCCGCAGACAAACGCCATCCGCCAACCGATCATGTTAAAACCCTTCGACAGCGAGTGGATTTCGACGCCGACCTCCTTGGCGCCTTCGACCTGGAGAAAGCTCAAGGGCTCGCCGTCGTAGCTCAACAGGAGATGCGCCGCGTCCTGGATCACGACGATCTGATTGGCCAGGGCGAAGTCGATGACTTGGCGGTAGAACTCCCGGGTGGCCACGGCGCCGGTTGGACTATTGGGATAGTTCAGGACCAGCAGCTTGGCGCGTCGGCGGATGTCGGCAGGGATCGCTGCGAGGTCTGGATAGAAGCCGTTCTCAGGCAGGAGCGGGAGCCTATAGACCTCACCACCGTAATAGCGCGTGTGGGTGGCGGCGACCGGGTAGCCGGGGACGGTCATCAGGGTAACGTCACCGGGATTGATGAAACACGCCGGCAACATCGCCAGGGCTGGCTTGGAACCGATGGCATGGAGGACCTCCGTTTCCGGATCGAGCTCGACGCCGAAGACCCGTTGCATGAAAGCGGCGGCGGCGTCTTTGAACTCCTGGATTCCGTTATCGGCATAGCCGCGGTTTTCGAGTTTATCCACCTCACGCTTGAGGGTCTCGCGTACGACGGGGTCCGCCATGTCGTCGTTCTCGCCGATGCCGAAATCCAGGAGCTGGCGCTCGGGATGCGCCTCCATAGCGGCGCGCTTGGCGCGCTTGATCTTCTCGAATTTGTAGATCTCTGTGCCTTTGCCGTAGTTGATGCCGCCGATGCGCTCTGCAAAGAGTGACTGGAACCAAGGATCGCTCATGTGTTCATTCCCCGTTGCCTGTGGGTGGATGACCATGGGGCGGCTGTCGATGCCTCAGCGATGTCCATGGTCTTGTTTCGTCTGAGAACTCTTCTCGGCTGTTTCTTGTAACATAGCTGATCGGTCGCTGCCAAGGCGAAAAGATATCGCCCTTGTCCCTCTGGAGGGTCCATGTTACGATAGGCCCGCGGGTGGATACCCTCCACTTCTGGGCGTGGAATGGATCCCGGAGAGGCAAGATGGGTCCGAAGACGACCTGCAATCCCAGCAAAAATAGCCTCCTAGGCCTGGACCTCGCAGGCTCACCACGACGTCCCACGGGCTTTTGCGTGCTGCGTGGGCGACGTGTACAGGTGGGGCATGTCTTCGGCGACGAAGACATCCTCGACTTGGTCGCCGCCGTTGCGCCGCAGTTGGTGGCCGTCGACGCACCACTGGCCTTGCCTGCTGGTCGCTGCTGTTTGTTGAACACCTGTTCTTGCGCGGGCACCACCCACTTCAGGGTTTCCGACCTCGAACTGCGCCGGATGGGTATCCGTTTTTTCCCCATGACGCTTGGTCCGATGCGACAGTTGACCATGCGCGGTATGCAGCTCAAAGCGGCTCTTGAAGCAAAGGGGCTGGCGGTGATCGAGACCTATCCCGGAGGGGCGCAGGACCTCTGGAGCATCCCGCGCCAGCGCGATGTCATCGGCTTGCGACGGGGACTATCCCGGTTTCGCCTGCAGGGACTCGGACGCGGGGCGCTTTCGCCACACATGCTCGATGCCGTGACGTGTGCGCTGGTGGGCCAACTGTACCTTGACGGTAAAGCCTGGAGCATCGGTTCGCCCGAGGAAGCGCTGATGGTCCTACCACCCCCAAGTTTGCCTGAGCACCTCCCCGCCCGTCGCCGAAAGCGCATCGATTGAGCCGGTGTCCCGGTGAGAGGCGCACTCACCAGCAGCAGCTCTCGGAGTAAGAAGCCCGATGGAAGGAGACAGGGGGTGCAACCACGGACCGCCGATGTCGTGATCATTGGAGCCGGGGCGATCGGCTGCAGCATCGCCTACCACCTCGGCTTACGCGGAACCAAGCAGGTCGTGGTCCTGGAGCAGGAATTCGTCGGCTCCGGCACCACCAGCAAGGCGGCCGGTGGCATTCGGGTGCAGTTCCCCACCGCCGTGGAAATTGAATTTTCCATGCAGAGTCTGGAATTCTTCCGACATTTCCAGGACATCATGGGGGTGAACCCGCATCTGCGCCAGGTCGGCTACCTCTTTTTGCTGGGTAGCGAAATGGATGTCGAGTACTACCGTCGGCAGATCGCCTTGCAGCGCCAATACGGCCTGGAGGTACGCCTGCTGACCCCCGATGATGCCAAGGCCATCGTGCCGCAGTTGCGCGTAGACGATCTCCTCGCCGCTGTCTACTCCCCCCAAGACGGCTACGCTGATCCCCATACCGTCGTGCAAGCCTATGCGGCACGGGCGCGTGAACATGGCGTGAAAATCTTAGAGCAAACGGAAGTCACCGGCATTCGGCTGCGGGGGGACCGCGTGGTGGGGGTCGATACCACCAGCGGAGCCATCGATACGCGCCTGGTGATCAATGCTGCCGGCCCCTGGGCCGCGCGTGTGGCGGAACTGGTGGGCATGAAGGTGCCGGTCCATCCACGCCGTCGGCACATCTTCGTGACCGAACCCTTCAGCGACTTCGTCAATCCCTCACCCCTGGTCATCGATCGTACCTCCGGCTTTTACTGCCGCACCGAGGGTCGCAGCATCCTCATGAGCCCCGGCGATGTCCAGGAGGTCGAGGGCTATAAGGTGACGATTGATTGGAGTATGGCGGAAGAAACCGCGCGCAAAGCCGTACACCGCGTGCCCGTTCTCGAACGCGCCGGCATCATGAGCGGGTGGGCAGGGCTGCGCCCGCTGACACCAGACGAACACGCCATCATCGACTATGTGCCCGGCGTTGAGGGCTTTCTCTGCGCTATCGGCTTCTGCGGGCATGGCTTTCAGCACTCACCCGCAGCCGGCAAAGTAGTCACGGAGATGATTCTCGACGGCGATCCGTCGATCGATATTTCGGACCTGGGGTTCGCTCGCTTTCGAGAAAGCGCGCCGACGTGGCAGCCCCCCGGTATCCCACAACCGGATTGAGCGCACCGCCAGGGCTGGACCCAGAGCAGTTTGTAGAGCAATGCCTGGAGGTCTTGGCACTCTAGACCGGCTTTATCCCGCTATCTGCTCCTCATCCTATTCTCTCCAGGAGCTGACAGGGCAGTAGCAGGTAGGGCCTGAGGAGAGAGACGCGAACCATCTGGGGTAGTCAACGGTGGGGAGGCAAGCAACGATGCTGCAGCCTGATAACAGGCCATACCGCATATACTGCGCCGGGCCTTTATTTAATCCGAGCGAGCGCGCAGAGATGGAGATGCTCGCGGAGACGCTAGAGCAGGCCGGTTTTCGGACATTTCTGCCGCATCGAGATGGATTCTTCTATGCCGCCCTTGTGCCGGAGGTCATGAAGGCTGGCTATCCACGCGATATCGCGCAAGGGCTGGTGCGACAAGCGATGTTCGCGCTCGATGTCTATCAGATACTCATCGGCTGCGATGGGATCGTCGTGAACCTCAACGGTCGGGTGCCCGATGAAGGCGCGGTGGCGTCGGGGGCTATCGCCTGGGCGACTGGAAGAGCGGTGGTGCTCTTTAAGAACGATGCCCGTTCACTCGTGGAGGGCTTTGATCATCCGCTTATCGCCGGTCTCGGCGGCTTTCGCGTCGTACAATGCAGCGAAGATCTGCCGAAGGTATTGGCGCGCGTAGTGAGGGAGAATCAGGCACCAGTGCAAGTCGAAGCTTTTCCCATGACCCTTCAACCAGTACTCAGCCGCGGCCGGCGACTTACTGAAGCGACCTCGGAAGGCGAGACGAAACATCTAGTGCGTACAATGATCGAGCTGTTCGATGAGTTTCGGGGGAGCACCGGCAGTCGCGCAAAAGGCTCTCCGCGTTGACTTGACAGATCAGAACTTATGTCCATCCCTGCTCTCCAGAAAAGCGCGCAGGGGTGAGGGATCGCTTCCCCATACGAGAGGTTCTCCCTCACCCAACAGCTCTCCCCCACAATCTATTTCATCTCAGGCAAGAGTTGCACGAGGGCCTCCTTCTTGCCATGGCCATTGCTATGGCTTTCACCGCAGCCGCAGCCGCCGCCATGACCGTTGCCCTCGCTGGAGCAGCAACCACCGGTAGCTACCGGTGTCGCCGCCACCGCTTCGGCTTTCTTGCGTTCGGCCACGCGCACATCCTTGGTGATCTTCTCGATGTTCTCGGTGTACTTCACAGCTCCCTGGGTCTTCCACTGCTCCATCGACATGGCGAACTTCTTCTCCACCTTCTCGCGGTATACCGGACCCGAGTTGTAGGTGCAGAAGGGATACACCAGGCCGTTCGGGGCGGAGTAGTGGATGATGCAGCGCTTCACGCGTTCTACCTCGTAATTGTAGGAATCCATGAAGTGCATCCCACAAGCCATGAAGAGCTCATCGCCCTTGCCGCGCTTCCCGCCGGCCGGCCGTCCTTCGACCAATTCCTTCAGGAGCGTCAAGAAATGGCTGAAGGTCAACCCCGCCGGCGCTTTGTCGGCGTTCCAGAAGCGGCGTAGGTTGGCCAACAATTTGACGATGGCCAACGTCGGCGAGCTGGACTGGTTCACTTTGCCCGCCAAGGCATCGATGGCCCGCAGGAACCCCGGGAGGTCGATGAAACGGGTGATCGGCGTCGCCCCGCCGTGTTTATCGATGTACAGATAGGTCCCCTGCCCGCAGTGCGAGTGACAGCTGAAGTTCACCGCGGACCCATTGCCTTTCAGCGCATCGAACAGCTTCGCAAAGGGCGACGTGCAGGGGATCGGGAACCAGTCCTGGCGCGCTTCGGCAAGCCCGGTCTGGGCTTCGATATCATGCGCCAAGTCGGGTAGGGTATAGCGCATCTTTTCGCGCATGCGCTGGGCGATGCGCCCGGTGAAGGTGACCGGCTGGAACGCCACACCGGACACCGTATCGCAGTGCTCGATACCGAATTTCAGAATCTCGCCCACCTGGTGGTTATTCACCCCACGCACCACGGTGCAGACGAGCACGACATAGAGATCCGCCTTGCCGGCATTCTCGATCGCCTGGAGTTTCTTCTTGAACAGAGACTCGCCCCGCGTCTTCTTGTAGATGGCATCTACCATGCCGTCGAATTGCAGATAAATCCCATCCAATCCCGCCTCTTTGGCGCGATAGGCGAAGTCGAGATCGGTGAAGGCGATGCCGTTGCTAGCCACCTGCACCCAGGAAATGCCGAGATCTTTGGCCAGCTTGCAGGCTTCGATGAAGTGCGGGTAAATCGTTGGCTCGCCGCCGGAGAATTGAATGATGTGACCAGGCGTTGGCCGTTCGGCGCGATAGTTCAAGATCATCTGGCGCACCTGATCGAAGGTGGGTTGATACACATAGCCGGCGGCGTTGGCGTTCGCAAAGCAGACCGGGCACGTGAGGTTGCAGCGGTTGGTGAGGTCGAGGTTGCCCACGCCCGTGTGGCTCGTATGCATGTTACACAGGCCACATTGCTGCGGACATTTCGTAGCATGCGGCACCCGCGGGTTGCTGAGCCCGCGGTTATCGCCGAAGGCGAACTTCTCGGCCTTCAAGAACATTTCGACATCGGCCCAGTAGAGCTCCTTGAAATAGCCATGCTCGGGACAGGTCTTTTCCATGTAGACCTTCCCATCTTCCTCGAACATCCGCGCCGGGATACAGCGCGTTTTCTCGCATTCTGGGCAGAGGGATTCGACGATTTTGGGTAAGCCCTTGGTGGATGGAGGGATCGGGGTGCCATTATAGGTTTCTTCAGGTTGTTCAGGTGTATAGGAGTCATCGAGCGCTGGCCACATCGAATTTAGCATATGGGTTTTCAGCGTTTCTAGAAATGGCGACAGAGGATTCATGCTTTCCCCCCTTATCGAACAGTGGTTCGTGAGAAGACCGCAAGCGTTGTCCTCCCGCACCCAAAATCCCAGCACAGCTCTATGGAGAGGCGCCGTTCAGCTACTATCCCTCCCGCTCCCCAACAGCCTGTCCATCGTGCTCCTCAACGATGAACATTGCTAAGGGAGCGCTCCCTTCCGACTTAATGTGATCATACCTCGCCAAGACCTACCCTACGAAGCAATGGCTATGCCATCCAATACCTCACTCGGTGAGCCTGCCTTGTAAAGCCTCAGTTCCAAGGGGTTCCAGCTCCGTATTGCGACCCAACCGCTTGGTTTGGTTCGTCCCCGTCCATCCGCCAAGTGAGTCGATTTTATCCACAAATCCATGGATCTATCTTAAGCCGTTGTTACTGCACTCTTTCGCGAGTGGCTATTTCCGGACCACCTGGATAGTCTTGGCGTCGATGTGGGGAGGGTCACGCTGGCGTATACGGTGCTAAAGCTTCGGCGAGGGCCTTGGGATCCACCGGTTTGCCCTCGTTCAACTGGGCTACGGCGGCGTCGATGATTTTTTTCGCCTCATCCTTGCGAAAGCTCTGGATAAAACCATCGAAGAAATGCTCGCCAGCCAATGCCCGGTTGATCTCGGTATCGCGGTTGTGATCGTTGAGTTCGGTGAAATAGACCACCCGATAGCGGCCGCTGTAGGCGGTCTCGCGGTAGATCTCAAACATGATGCGATCGGTCGCTAAGGCCATCCGGCACTACTCCCAAAGAAGTGCTGAGTCCTGAGTGCTGAGTGCTGAGTATTCTGACTCTCAGGACTCAGCACTCAGCACTTGTGGTTAAAACTCCGTCAACTGCAGCAACGGTTCGTGGGACTCGGCACGGGCGCCCCTCCCGACGAGCTCTGAGCCGATGCCAGCTTCGGCGTACTGTCGGTAAAGTTCCTCGCGCAGCTTGCGTTCGTAGGCCTGCAGACGCCCCTCGATGCTCAGCCGCTTGGTCTTCTTGGCGACCATGTCCTCGCGGTAGCGTTTGAGGAAGTAGGTGATGGTCTCGACGCGGATCTTGATCGAGCCGCTGGGTTTGTTCTCATCGATGTCTTTGAAGCAGAAGTACGGCGTGCCCGAGTTCTCCACGATCTCCTCGACCACGGTATAAATAGGCGCATCGTGCCCGCACTTGAACGACGAGAGTTCCAGCGCCACTAGGTTGGGATGCCGGGCGATATATTTGGCCGCCCAGATCTTCCGGCTGGTGTTCTCGCTATAGGAGTTCTTCCAGACGTCGGAGATATCCATGGGATCTTTGATCAGGCCAGCTTGCACCTCCTCGCCGAACAATTGCTCCAGGATATCAGGGTCGATGGGTAAAGCATCCTGGGCAAAGACCGGATAGCCCTGCTTTTGGAACTCCTCGAGGATCTCATGGTTGATCCCCGGGTCATGATGATACGGCCGACCCAACAGCACGATGCCCAGCCGCTGCTCCGCCACGAGCGTGTTCAGAACCTCGCGAGCCGTGCCGCGCAGAATAACATTATTATAGTAATCCAGCGCCTTATAGCCTTCCTCGACCGCCCGCGCGTTCTCTTCCTCCGAGAGGCCAAGGATATCTTTGAACTGCTCGTACATCTGACGTGCGAAGAGCTGCGGTTCCACCAGGCAGACGAAGGTGGAGAAATACTGCACGCCCATCTCTTTGAACAAATCTCCTTCCTTGGTGAACGCCGCCTTCACCGCCTCCGGCGTCGTCGTTACCGTCGGGCAGGCACGGCTGCCCTGCGTGCCATAGAGATCGGTGGTGAGTGAATCGATCATGGGGAAGAAGATGATGTCCAGCGGCTTTTTCTTATGGTGCACGTACAACAGGTTGTGCACATGGGGAATGCCCACCTTGCTGGGGAAGCAAGGGTCGATGGCGCCGCGCTTGGCGCCTTCCTTGTACAGCTGTTCCGAGGTGTAATCGGAGTAAACCAGATTCTCCGGCTTTACCCCCAGTGACTCGAAGTAGGCGCTGAACACTGGCGTCTGGGAGTACATGTTGAGCGCCCGCGGCATGCCGATGCGGATGGTCTCGCGCTTCTTCATGAGCTCGACGCGCGCCTTTTGGCGCTTGGTCAGGGCAAAGCGCGGCAGTGGATCGGCGACAATCGGGGGATTGAACGATTTGAACACGGCCTTGGCGGCGATCTCCACCAGGTTGGGGTTTTTGCCTTTGACGGCGTCCAGGCCCTTCTTGATCACTCGCATGGCCTCGACATCCTCCACGAGGCCCTTTTCGCAGCTATTCCCGACGATGAGGCGTTTGGTGCCAGGCTCCAGCGGGATCTTGGACTTGTACGCAACCGGCTCCTCGTCAAGCTGCAGGTCGACCTTGACGTCGATAAAGGTCCGCAGGCACTTGTTCTTACAGAAGTAGCAGCGAGTGTTCTCATTGCGATGCGTCTGATAGGTGATCTTTTCCACGGCATCCAGGCCGATGAAGGTGGTCTGGCGGCCGTTCTCCCACAGCCGCACCGCCTCAATGGCCGCACCGATGGCGCCGCTCTCGCCGCAGTGCTCGTGCACGATGACATTGGGCTTGACGCCCTTACCTTTGAAGCGCGACTCGATGAAATCCACCTGCGCCTTCACCGCCGCGAGGTTCTTCTGCGTTCCGCCTTGCAGGATGAAATTCGTCCCGAGGGCCGCGAGATTTGGGATCTGCGACACGTAAAGCCAGATGTTCTTGGGCAATACCGCTGCTAATCCCGCCATGATTTCCTCGGGTTTCCACCCTTGCCGCTGGAAGTCGACGATGTCGGACTGCATGAAGACAGCGCAGCCGTATCCGAAGGTCGGCATCGCCTCGGCGCTGAACGCCCGGTCGGCGAACTCCTCGACCGGAAACCCAAAGCCTTCGGCGGTACCCTGCAGGAAGTAGCCATTGCCGGCCGAGCACTGCGTGTTGAGCTTAAAATCCTTCACCTTGCGGTTCTTCAGGATCATCAGCTTGATGTCCTGGCCGCCGACATCGCAGATCACATCAACATCTTTGTAGAAGTGTAACGCCGACTCTGTGTGGGCCACCGTCTCCACCAGCGCTGCATCCGCTCCCAAGACATCTTTCAAAATATCCTTGGCGTAACCGGTCGTGCCCACGCCTAAGATGTTCAGCGTTGCCCCCTGGCTCTCGACTTGCTGGCGCAGCTTACCGAAGACTTCGATGGTGTCCTCGATGGGATTGCCCTTGGACAGCTGATAGGTCTTCACCAGCACGTGGCGATTTTTGTCCAATAACACGGCCTTCGTCGAGGTGGACCCCCCATCCAGACCGACGAAAGCCTCCACCACTTCGCCCGGTTGGAAGGTCGCCGGCGTGAACGGCTTGGGCTTGTACCGCTCTTTGAAGGCCATCAGCTCATCGGGTGATTTGCTCAAGCCCTGGGCACCTTTCTTCTTCTTCTCCTCCTGGCGCCCAAAGTTTAAATAGTATTCGAGGTCGGCCGTGCCCTTGTATATGCCGACGTCCGGCTCTTCCTGGAGGCCAAACTCCACGGCCCCCAGCGCCGCGAAGTACTGCGCGTTCTTGGGGACCGTAATCAAATCCTTCGGGTCCACGCCCTCCGGCAGCGGATAGTTGCGCTCTTCCCAGATCTTCGGGATGTTGTGCTTCCAGGCTTCCACCATGCCGCGGATGTACGTATTGGGGCCCCCCAAGAGCAACACCACGGGTCGCAGGGTATTGCCACGGGTCAACACCGCCAAATTCTGCCCCACAATCGCTTCGAACAACGACGCCATCAGTTCATCGCGGGGGACCCCCATCTTCTGCAAACTGTTGATATCCGTCTCGGCGAACACGCCGCATTTTCCTGCCACTGGGTGCAACTTCAGGCCATAGTAGCCCTGGTTGCACAGTTCTTCAGCGGGGATGCGCAATTTGGCGTTGATCTTGTCGATCACCGCCCCGGTGCCACCGGCGCACTTATCGTTCATGCTGGGGATTTTCTTCTTGCGGCCGGTCTCCGGATCTTCCTTGAAAATGATGATCTTGGCGTCCTGCCCACCCAGCTCGATCACCGAGCCCACCTCGGGATGCAGCTTCTCGACAGCCAGCGAAACAGCGTTGACCTCCTGCACGAATTTGGCCCCGATCAACGGGGCGATGCCCCCACCGCCGCTGCCGGTGATGAATATTCGGAAACGGTCGGGCAGGAGCTGAAACTCCTTCTCGATGCGTTGCAAAAACTCCAGCACTTTCTCCGGCTGTTTAGTTTCGTGGCGTTGATAATCGTGCCAGAGGAAGTCGTCCTTGGCGGGATCGATCACCACAGCCTTCACGGTCGTCGAGCCCACATCCAAACCGACAAACAGGCGCTGTCCTGTCATCTCGAATGGTCTCCTGGTTAACCCCCGCCCATGGCCAGCAAAGGCGTTCGGTTTTCAGTGGTCAGGCAGGATAAAGGCCTCACGGCATCAAGAACACAGAGCTGAGTGATGACTGCTGAGGATTGAGCCTTCCCTTCACTCAGCACTCAGTCCTCAGCACTGTTTCTAGAACATCGCCGCGACCCTTTGCAGCTTGCGCAGCGTGCCGCCCTTTCCCTCGGCATCCATCATCGCCGCCACCTGTTTCGCGAAGTTGGCCGCGGTCCCGACCACGCCCTTGTGGTGGGCGATGTTCCAGGCCGGTCGCTTCATCTCCGGGTGGGCATCGACATAGGCACGGATCTCGTCCAGCGAACGGCCGGTTTCAGCGAGGACCCTGGCGAATTCGTTTTTCGCCTTCACCTTGGCCTCACCGAGGGCCATCTGCACCCGGCTATGGGCGTTGACGTCCCCTTCCCCAGAGGTTTCGATGGGGATGAAGATCATGTCTTTGTAATGATTCACCACCGCCGATTGCGCCCCATCGCTCTGAGTCGAGGGCATGCAGCCGAACGGCTTCAAGGATAGCACCATATGGCACATGTCTTTATTGCTGTAATAGATATTCTTGGCCACCTCGAGGTGTCCCTCGCCCCCCTCAGCTCGGGAATTGTAGTAGGGGTGCCCCATGCGCAGCAGCTCGAGCTGGTTGACCAGCGCGTGTGGCTTGTTGCCGAGTGCAGCACGTAGCCGGTTGTACTCGCGGTCATAGATCTTGCCAGCGATCCACAACATCACCAGCTTTTTGTAAAACTCCAACTCCCGCTGCACGTGCTTGCCGACCTCATACCAGCGAGGCATGGTTTCGCCCTCTTTGAGACCACGGCGGTCTCTCGCCTCGTTCTTGGCCTGGTTGATGAGATAGCTGGTCCAGGTGGCAATGGGCTCGCGAATGATCTGAGCGCCCTCACGATCGAGGAAGGGGAACATGTTGAAGTTGCCATCGCTCTCCGTCGTCTGGGCCCAGAATTCGCCGGTCACTTTGACGATGGGTTTGACGCGAAGATAATCGACCTCGATCGCATTCAGCTGCTCGAAGCACCAGCGCAGCCCGTCGACGTAATGATCGCTGAAGAGCTGCCGCAGGAATTTACCGAGGAACTCGACCGTATTGGCCAGGGTGGGGGTCTTCGCCCACATGACGTCGGCGAGCTTGCCCTCGAACTTATACGGCCGGCGAGCTTTCATCACTTCGTACATATATTCCACACACTGCCGCAGCACGCGATCCGTCTCGCCCTTGTTCACCTCGAAGGGGCGGATCTGATCGGAGATATCCAGCAGGAGATCGCCGAAATTCATGCCGTTGAGCATGCCCATGAAGAAGTCGATGTTCAGCTCTAAACCGGCCTCAAGGCCAGCCTGGTCGAGCCCTCCCGCCTGCTGGAAGAGCAGCACGCGAAAGCCATCGAAGCCGGCGTTGCGCAAGGCTAGGCGGTATTCGGCCTCATACATCCCGAAGCGACAAGGACCACAAGCGCCAGCGGTGACGTAGACATAGTTATCGACGATCTCTTGCTTGGAGAGTCCTTGACTTTCGAGGGATTGCAGGTACTTCACCAAGTTACCCACCGTGAAGTAGGTAGGATTGCATTGGCCATTGTTGCCGTATTCCTTGCCGATCTGGAAGGATTGCTTATCGGCGTTCGGCAGCGGCATGACCTTGTAGCCCAAACCGGCGATGGAACCCTGCAGAATACGCTCGTGTTTCCAGGTGAGCCCACCGAACAGCACCGTCGTGTGCGGTCGCTGCGCCTTGGTGAAGGGGCGCTCTTCCGGTCGTTTGAAGTGGGAGTGGGATTTCTCTTCGAGACCGGCCTCGCGTTCCAGCCGCGCGCGTTCCTCCCGTAACCGTTGTTGGATCATCTCTTCGAGTTGGGAGACAGGAACAAAGGCTGTATGACCGTTGCCTCCCGTGCTCGGGCGTTGGCCTTCTTGCGGCGTCTCGGTTAATTCCACGGATGGAACAGTGTTCGACATACGAAGCCTCCCCTCTTCACCGGATTCACTTCGCGACTAAGCAGGCTTTTCAGCCCAGCCTCCACTGCAGTGGTAGCCTACCTGACTGATGTAGGCGAAAGATCACCCCCCCGATCGCCTCAGGTGGGAAACGTTCCTTGACCGAGTACTCTGTCCCCAGCGCCTTGTCTCGGGCTTTTTGTTCACACGAGCTCTCTGTAAAGGCGGTATTTCGTGTGTCGTGAGCCGCTTCGCTTGATGTCGCTTTATAGACTGACATGTCAGTCTATATCCACCTCAAAGGAAAGGACAGAGCTTTGCAACATGCCCCAAACCGTCGCGTCTGACGGCATGCTCCACTTGGGACGCGGAAGAGCTAACTCTGCCCCGAGATGATCCACCGACCGATGCCGGATTGGTTGTTCGGCCTATAAGGCTTTTGTACCCCCGCCCACACGCAAAGTCAATTGCCCGCAGCTGTCGCCTCGGGACTGGCCCCGATCACACTGACGTAAGACGGCATGGTGATTTCCGACAACCACGCCTGTAGCGATTCGCCGACGTCCTGGAGGATCATACGGGTGCGATGCTGCTCAAACACTCGCTGGGTCGAATCGAAGAGGATCTGCAAGGCTTTCGGCGTGACGCTGGTGATGCCCCCGAAGTGCACAAGCAGATCGCTTCTTGTCCTGTTCACCACGGTATTGATGCGATCCTTCAGTGACGCAGCGGTCTGCTCGTTCAAGACCCCCTCGAGGCGCAGCAAGAGAGTGTCCGTGCACTGCAGAAGATAATTACGCCCAAGCTGGACTTGCAAGGTGGCAACCGAATGTTCACCGCCGTCTCCGGTCGTCCGAGCTGTCGCCGCAATCTCCGCCTGCAAATGGTCGAAGATTTTGGCCAACGGGGTTAAGGCGCCCTGCGGTAGCCGGTTGACCATGCGCCGATAGGCCCAGTTGAAATACATATTCGCCGCCACCTCTAGCACTTTTTCGCCGGGTTTGAGAATGCGGCGCAGGATCGACGGAATGCTATAGTAGGTTTGCCAGGCCCAATAGCAGCCCTCTTCGAGCACTTGCGGGCTCATTTGCTGGGGTCGGAAGACGCAATGCATGCCATCATAATGCCGCCAATCCATGGTTGTCAATCGGCCGCTGGCATGCATGCGCTCAAGCTGCCGGGTCCCCGGCAATGGCGTGAGCACACTGAATTGAGCTAACTCGATCTGATTGCGTTCCAGAAAATCCACGGTCTTTTCAAAGACCCCCTCGTGATCCCCGTCGAAGCCGAAAATGATGCCGGTATTCATCATGATGCCGCGATCGTGAAATTTCTGGAATTGCTCGCGGTACTTACTCACCTTGTTGAAATACTTATTGACGCTCTTGAGGTTGCCCTCGTTGATCGTTTCTAGCCCAACGAACATCGAGGAACAGCCGCTCTGGGCGGCGAGGTCGAGCAACTCGGCGTCGTCGGCCATATTCAGGGTCGTCTGACTGCCCCATTTCTTGCCAAGCGCAGCGAGGGCAGTGAACAGTTCTTTGGCGTACTTGCGGTGGCCGGTGATGTTGTCGTCCACGAAGACCACGAATTTCCCGGGCAGATTGGCGACCTCCTCCACGACGTTAGCGATGGGACGCAGACGGAACTTGCCGCCGAAGAACTCGGTGACGGTGCAAAAGTCACAGCCATACGGGCAGCCGCGCGTGGCCTGGACGCAGTTGGTGGTCATGTAGGCCCCCTGCTGAAAGAGGTCGCGGCGCGGAATAGGGATGTTCTCCATGGGTGGGAAGCGGTCGGATTTGTAGATCGGCTTGAGCTCACCGTGCGCGACATCGCGGAGGAGCGGCGCCCAGAGTTCTTCTGCTTCGCCGATGACCACAGCATCGGCATGTTGCAGGCCCTCTGCGGGGAGTGCCGTGGGATGCATGCCGCCCAGCACAACCTTCGCCCCGCGGGCTCGGAAATGATCGGCAATTTCGTACGCCCGGTGTGCCATGGCCGTCATGACCGAGATGCCCACCACATCGAAATGTTCGTGAAGGGGAACGGTGTCTACCGCCTCATCGATGAACACCACGTCATGCTCGGGTGGAGTGAGGGCCGCAAGCGTTACACAACTCAGGCGCGGGAACCAGAAAGCTCGGACTTCTTTCTTGGTGAACTTGAGGCGCGAATCAGGATACTCTGGAGAAATCAGAAGGACGCGCATGCTTTTCGCCCTCCCCTACCGCTACGTCATCCATCGCGTCATCGCCGAGCAGTGCTCCGGAAAAGGCCAATACGACAAACCGCTCTATCCTGCGGGGGCATACATCGCGTGGCCACCAGGGGGGCATCGCCCATACTGAGTCATGAATACTATTTCATGGGCAAGTTTTGTACCAGGCCGATGGTCGAATTGGACCCCTAAGATCGATGTAAAGTGTCCTGGAGGTTTAGCTCATCGAAGGGACTTCTCGGAAACTGCCGCACCGACGGAGCCGGTGGAGAGATTTTATCCAAGCTCGAGGAGGCTGCGGTCATGCTGTGTTGCTGACGTAGTACGCCTGGCTCAACGCGCTCTCACGGTTAAAATGGATACAGTGAGTAAGATTTAACCATAGGGAACATCACCTCTTAGCCCGAGCTTGGGCAGCTTAGGGAGAGGCAAAGGGCTAGCCACGCTCAAGTCGTTCGCGCAGCGTTTTTCGGGTGATACCCAATAAGCGTGCTGCCTGGCTTTTGTTGCCACCGGTCTTTTCCAGGACCTCGTGAATATACCGTTTGACGACCAGGTCAAGGGGTAAAACGACCTCATCGCCAGATGGCGATACATTAGGCACGCCCGAGCTCGAGTCAGATGTGAGCTCGATGGCCAGATCATCGCGTGTAATGACATCACCCTCACATAAGAAGACGGCGCGCTCGATGATATTTTTCAGCTCGCGCACGTTTCCCGGCCAACTGTACGACAGCAGGGCCTGCTGGGCCTCGGGGGTAAAGCCATTGATGTGCTTTCCGAATTGACGGTTGTTATGGCTGACGAAATGCTTCGCTAACTTCAGGATATCGGCAGTACGCTCCCGGAGTGGCGGGACAACGATGGACATGACATTCAAGCGGTGATACAGGTCGAGGCGGAAGGCTCCGACATTGACCAAATCGCTGAGTCGCTTATTGGTGGCGGCGAGCACGCGCACTTCGATCTTGCGCGGGGGTTTTGTGCTGCCGATCCGTTCGAATTCCCGTGTTTCGAGGAAACGCAGCAGTTTACCCTGAGCAGCAAGGTCGAGTTCGCCGATCTCATCGAAAAACAACGTTCCCCCTTCGGCCATTTCCAGTTTGCCGAGCTTGCCGTGCCGAGCCGCCCCGGTAAAGGCTCCGCTCTCATAGCCAAATAGCTCGCTCTCCACGAGTTCCTTGGGGATGGTGGCGCAGTTGACCACGACAAACGTTTTATTGGCACGGGGGCTTTTATAGTGGATACTCGTCGCCACTAACTCCTTCCCTGTGCCGCTTTCTCCCTGGATCAACACGGTGGCACTATCATACTGGGCGATCTTCTCGATCTTTTCTTCGACCTCGCGCATGACCGGACTATCCGCTGCCACATATTCGACATTGAAGCGATCCAGGCGTTCTTTGCGCAGCAGGCTCACCTCTTTTTTGAGGCCAACGGTCTCCAGGCCTTTTTTGATGATCACGTCTAATTCATCGAGGTCGAGGGGTTTGGTGATATAGTCGTAGGCGCCGGCTTTCATGGCTTGGACGGCGCTTTCGACGCTGCCAAACGCGGTGATCATGATCACGATCAGATCATCTTTCAACTCTTTCGCGCGTTTGAGGACATCTAATCCTCCCAACTTGGGGAGCTTGACATCCAGGAGCAAGAGGTCAGGGGAGATCTCTTCGATGCGTCGCAGCCCCTCCTCACCCGTGGCGCAGACATCCACCAAGTACCCTTCACGGCGCAAATATAGCGAGATTGAGTTGCGAATGACCTCCTCGTCGTCCACGATCAAAATCCTGAATTGCATGGTGTCGACTCACACTCCACCAACGACAGTGGCTCAGAGACGATGCTTAGAGGCCCTCTTGCTCACCTTCATCGGGGCCAGCCACCCACTCCTGCACGGAAGCCTGCCATCCACCCGGCGGGCTGGGGAACACGATGGTAAAGGTCGTACCTTTCCCTTCCTGGCTCTCGCAGCTAATCGTGGCGTGGTGCCTCTCCAAGATGGTGCGCGACACCGATAAGCCCAAGCCTGCTCCCTGCGACTTCGTCGTGAAGAATGGATCAAAAATGCGCTTCAGGTATGCGGGCGGAATCCCTGTTCCCGTATCCGAAATCCGCACCACCACCTGGCCGTGTGGCTTCTTCGACGTGCGAATGCGCAGCATCCCGCCGGGTCGCATCGCCTGCAGCGCGTTCAGAATGATGTTGATGAACACGCGCTTAATCTGCTCGGGATCCAATAACACCGGGGGTAGATGGCGCGCCAGATTCTTCTCGATGACGATTTGGCCTTCGTGAGCCTGAGGCGCGCTGAAGAAGAGCGCTTCTTCGATTATCCGGTTCACCGACGTCGGGGTCAGGATCGGCTCCTTAGGATTGGCGAAATCCAACAAGCCTTTGATGACATCGTCGACCTTGCGAATACCTTTGAGAATGTTCTTCAGATTGGATTCGTGGAAATCGCCAGGCTGCAGCGCGCGGGACAGCGCCTGAGCGCTGATGCCAACCCCTGAAAGGGGATTGCGGATTTCATGGGCGATGACGGCCGAGAGTTCGCCCAGCGCAGCCAGACGCCCCAGCCGCTCGTTCTCCTCTTCTTGGCGCTTTTGGTCGGTGACATCGCGCATATAGTGGACTACCCCCAAGAGATTGCCTTCCTTACCTGTGAGGGGGTAGGTGTACGTCTTGAAGATCTTGTCCGACTCGGGGAAACTCAGCTCTACGGACGCGGACTTCTTCGTCTTGAAGGTCTCCCGCGCCGGGCATCCGGGACAGGGGCTGTCGCGGTGATAGAACGCCTGGTAGCACTTCTGGCCAGCGATCTGTTCTGCGGTCAGGTGATGGCTGCGCAACTTGGAGATATTGGCGATGAGGAGATTGTAGTCGAGATCGTGTACGTACAGTTGTTCCTCGATGCCATCGACATCGACGACATCGAACAGCGTCTTCAGCTCACGTCGTCCCCCCGACACGGCTTTACGCAAATACATATTCTCGAGCGCTAGCCCGGTTTGCCCCGCCAGGAACTCGAGAAGCTGCATATCTCCCAAGGTGAAAGCGTGTGAAGCATCGGGATGCCGGAGCAGCAGCGCGCCCAGCAGCGTACCTTGTCGGAGAAACGGGATATACAGTAAAGCGCCATCCGCGCCGCGTTGGCCCAGCAGTCCCTGGATCATCGTTTGATAGGCATCGCTTTGGCGATTCCCATGCAGATCGAGTAGTTCTCCAGCTCGATACAGTAAGCTTTGGCGCGGCAGGCTGTTGATCAGCGGACCGATAGGCGGCAGAATGACGTCGGCGGAAAACCCCTCGGTGGTAGCGACGATCGTATGACCCTCATCCCGCCCCACACACAGGAGCGCTCCTTCGTGGGCACTGGGCACGAGGGCGAGGATCTTCGTCAGCAGCTCGGTAGGGGGTTCTTCGGCGTTGGCAACTTTGGTCAAAAATGTACCAAAATCTGAGAGGTTAGGCCAACGATGGAAATGATCCGCAGGTGCATCCTGCTCGCCATCGCTGGGATGGTTGGGACGGCTCAACCGCTGTGGGGCGAGATCGGACTTCTTCTGTGGCGCTCTCCTCTGCTTCTGCATCGATTCTCCTCTGCCACCGGGTAGAATGAGGCGCGTAGGATGAGGCGTTCAGAAGTTGTGTCGATTTCCTTCCTGTGTACAGCGAGCCTCAACGACAGCGTCTGCGCTTCGCGACTAAGGATGAGGCGCCATAAACACGAGCATGACGAGACGATCGGGACCCAGATTCACCACCGCATGCTCTTCACCTGGGCCGGCATGGGCCACCATACCTGGCCCCAGCTCACGCCGTTCCGCCCCAATCTGGACGAGCCCTTTGCCCTCCAGAATGTAGTAGATTTTGTCGGCCCCCTGATGCTTATGAGGCGCCTGCTCCTGCCCCGGCTCGAAACAATACACATCGCAAAACATGCGTTCCGTTTCAAACAGGTTGACCTTTTGGAACTTCTCGGCCGCGAAGCGTCTATGTGTGGAAACATCTGCCCAAGCCACGTGTGTTCCCCCATGGGCAAGCTATTGCCAGGCCATCGTTGAACGCCATTTGTTAAAGTTCGTCAAGCCCTTGGACAAGGCCGCATTATACCAGGTGAGATGACACGGCTCAAGGTATACCCCAGCGCTTACAGGTCGGAGAAGCCTGCCTCATGCCTTCCCTATTCATTCTCCAAACGAGACGGAGGTGTGTCAAGAGCCAGACCTGGCGTTGCCAGTGAGGGAGTCCGGTTTGCCGTGGGCGTCTTCGCTTGCTTGACAGCTTGGTAACCCACCCATTAGGATGGTGACATGCTTGCTCAGGGCTGCAGCTGCTGCGTGAATTAGGCTGGGTGACTCCTCGGTGACATGCCTGAGATCATGCCGCGTCATGAGAGGAATTTATGCTGCGGATTTTTTTCCTCGTGTTCAGTCAGCTGACGATCGGGGGCCTAGCGCTGATGAACGTGGTGCCTGCCGCGGAGATCGGCAAAGGATTCTTTCGGACCTGTGCGTCGATTTATCTGTTGATCTGGCTCCTCATCCTGGTCGGACTCGAATGGACCCGGCCTGCGGAGTTCCTGGGTTGCTTGCTATTCACCCTGATGTTCCTACTGTATTATGCCAGCCTCTGGATCGAACGCCTACCTGATAGCACACGCTTGCTCCCCCTGACCTGGGGGATTGGCTTCGGCGCGGTGATTGCCAGTGCATCGAGTGCTGCATCGGCGATATCATGGAGCTGGGAGACCGCCTTCTACGTCGTGAACTTTCTGCTCGGTACGCTGTCGTTGGGGGCGGCGATGAGCGGCATGCTGTTGGGGCATTGGTATCTGGTCACACCGGAATTATCGCTTATCCCGATCAAACGCATGACGGCCGTGCTGTTAGGTTCGCTCATCGCCCAGGGTGGGCTGCTTGCTCTCATCGCCTTCCCGGAACTCGGCGCGGTACCCGCGACACTCAGCCCAAAAGTCGAGCACCTGATGCTCGCATACCCTTACTTTCTCCTGGGGCGTGCGCTCGTTGGCGTGGTCGGAACGTTCGGGTTGGCGGCATTGACCTTATGGTTATTGCGGGAAGGGTCGACGCAAGCGGCGACGGGATTCCTGTACACCGCGGTCTTGACCGTGACGGTGGGAGAATTGATCGCGCGGTTTCTCTTTCGTTTAACGGGCGTCCCGGTGTGAGTGTGGCCGGCGCGTTGCCAGCGGTCCTCTGCATGCATGGTCAAGGCAATGGCGCCAGGAGATCACGTAAAGTGCGTAGGCTTGCATCGAGACGGGACCAATACCAGCACACCACCTTCCCATCTACTACATAGATCCTGCCATCGCGCACCGCCGGTACGTGCGACACCGCGGCGAAATCGCTTGTGTCCGCCTCCGTGAAAGGATAGGGTTCATCGGGCAGCACGATCACCTCGGGCATCAACCCGGCCATCTCCTCCAGGCTTACACGCGGATAGCGCCGATCGCGTCCCTCGACACGCACGTCATCCCAGACTGGGGCCTGCCCTAGGTCCGCCGCGAGCGGAAAACGACGCTGGCGCGCGGCGAAGATGTTGATCCCCCCACACGTGGCCAGCATGTCATGGATGAACGTATCCCGGTTGATGGTCATCCAGGGATCTTTCCAGATCGGGCAGAAGACATGCACGGGCCGACGTTTCGCCGAGAGCGCCTGGGTGTCGTGATAGACGGCTTCAAGGTGATTGAGGATGGGGAGCGCCTGCGCCTCGGCCCCTGCGACCTGCGCCAGGGTACGGAGGGTCGAGAGAGCTTCAGCGACGGTGCGTGGGAAACTGATAAACACCGGGATAGCATGTGCTTGCAGGGCTTCGACGTCTTGGCGACGATTTTCCTCGACGTTGGCCACCACCAAATCCGGAGCCAGGCGTAAGATCGCCTGCACATCGGGGTTTTTCGTGCCGCCGATGGTCGGCTTAGCGTATACCTCCGGCTGTGGCTCGACGCAGTAATCGGTGCGGCCAACGATGCGATTCCCCAGCCCGAAGGCAAACAGGGCTTCCGTCAGGCTGGGGACGAGGGAGACGATCCGCTGTGGCGTGTGTGTCAGAGGGGGATGGACACCGAGCATGGTCAGAGCGTCATCGTACTGCTGTGGCCCGGGAACGCCTTTGACTCGGGGTTGATATAGGTCGCGGCGAAGTTGACGGCGATGGCCGCCTCCCCATGGCCAGTGGTGATGAGCTTCAATTTGCCGCCGTGGGTTGCGGCATCGCCAGCGGCATAGACACCGGGTAAGTTCGTCTCCATTCGCTCGTTCACCACGATGGCATTGCTCTCGATGGCGAGGCCCCACTTTTTGATCGGGCCGAGGTCGGCCAGAAAGCCCAAGCTCAGAATCATGGCGTCGACCTTGAGGTCCATCTCGGCTTTGGTCTTATTATGGAAGATCGTTACCCCTTCAAGTTGGCGGGAGCCGTGCACAGCTTTCACCTCGTAGAAGAGTTTGGTCTCGACAGGAGCGGCCATCAGTTCTTGCACGCTCTGCGGGTGGGCCCGGAATTGGTCGCGTCGATGAATGAGGATGACCTTCTGCGCGACGTCTTTGAGCATGAGTGCCCAATCGACGGCGGAGTCTCCGCCCCCCACGATCAAAACCGTCTTCCCCACAAACGGCTGTTTTTCCTTGACGAAATAGTAGATTCCACGACCCTCTAGCCGGTCGATATTCGGCAAGTTCAATTTTCTCGGCTCAAACGCTCCGACTCCCACCGTCAAAATCACCGCTCGTGTCCAATGCTCGCCCTTGTCTGTCCTTAGGCAGATGAGTCGATCGGGATAATAGCTCAGATCTTTGACCTTTTCTTCTAAGCAGACGGTGGGATTAAAGCGTAATCCCTGCTCGACACACTGTTTCACTAACTCTTTGGCGAGAATTTTCGGAAAACCGGCGACATCGTAGATGTATTTCTCCGGGTAGAGCGTAATCAACTGTCCGCCCAGTTCGGCAAGGCTATCGATGAGCTTTGCCCGCAGACCACGCAGGCCAGCATAAAACAAGGCGAACAGGCCGGTGGGACCGCCACCTACGATGGTGATATCGAACACATCCGGTTGGTGCTCTTCAAACCGATTCAAGCTACACACTCCTTTTCTCTCTGACTCCCCTCCGGTATATACCGGACCCGGCAGCAGCTCAGGGGAAATATAGTCGAACTGCGACTGACTGGATGCCCCGCTTCACGGTAGGCGCACACGACGTCGAATGGCGAGAACCTTCTGGACCACATCCCAGGGATCTTGCCCCAGAACGCGCACCATGGCTTCTATGCCGACGTCTCCGAGATCGTAGACGATATCGGGAACAGCCCCGAATCCTTGAATAGCCTCGGCAACGCCGACCGCCAGTGTTGCTCCCTTGCGTGTCCTCACCGCGGCAGGGTCATGGCGGCGGGAGAAGCTGCTGACGCGCAAGCCGATATCGTGACAGGCTCGGAGGATGTCATCACTATAACGGATGTTCATCGCACTGCGAGACGTGGCATCAACACGCATGGCGGCCAAGATCACGGTCGCCACGTGTCGAGATGCACCAAATCGGGGGTGTCCTACCGGTCGTATGCGGTTGCCAAGCCGGACGATCCGTCCCTCCCAGGCGGCCACATCCTCCAAGCTCTTGGCATGGGGGAGTGCCATCCCCAGATTCGATTGCACTTCAGGGATCAGTTCGGCGATGTCAGCCGCCTGTAATTCAGCGACCGCTTCTCGCAATTGGCAGAGGATCTCATAACGTGCGGCTTGCTGATATAAAGCGCCCAAATGGTGCGTTGGACCATACCCATGGCCGATGGGCTCAGCGAGGCGAATGGCTGCCGTAATGAAGGCCTTGGCCCGCCGCACGGCTTCCACCACCTCAGCGCCTTTGGCCAACTCGGCGGCGATGGCTGACGCAAAAGTGCACCCGGTGCCGTGAGTGCTCTTCGTCTCGATACGTTCGCCCGGAATATGCTCGAAACGCTGGCCATCGAAGAGGACATCGGTCGGCGGCCCATCCAAATGCCCGCCTTTGACCACCACATGGCGCGGTCCTTTGGCATGAATACGGCGCGCCGCCTCTTCCATCTCTCCCAAATGGCGAATCGGCATCGCGGCCAATACCTGAGCCTCACCCAAGTTAGGGGTCACCACGTAGGCCAACGGTAGCAAGCTCTGCATAAGCTCAGCCTCGGCCTCTTTCCGCAACAACGCGGCTCCGCCCTTGGCCACCATCACCGGATCGACCACGACCTTTTCGACGCCGAGCGTCTTCAGACGCTGACAGACAGCGCGAATGATGCCGGGATTCGACAACATGCCGGTCTTGATGGCATCGATCGGCAGGTCACGGGCCACCGTGTCCAATTGCAGGACCACGAACTCGGGCGGCAGGTCGTGGATCCCCGAGACCTCCAGCGTATTTTGCGCCGTCACGGAGGTGATGACCGAGGCGCCATAGACTCCGAGGGCCGCAAAGGTCTTCAGGTCGGCCTGGATGCCGGCCCCGCCTCCGGAATCAGAGCCGGCGATCGTTAAGGCTACGTGCATTGTTGACTCCCCAATCACCGCAGTTGGGCATAACCCATGGGACTCACATGCTTTCGTTTAAGCTGGAGACCATCGCGGGTAATCTCAAATGGCATCCAATCCACCGGATGCTCGGTCGCAAACATCTTCATGATCCGCAACTCCCGGCCGGCATCTCCTAACCTGAACTCGATGACGTTTTCATGGAACTGCCGGAGGATGGCTTCGGCCTGCGGATCTTGGATGTCACGGCTGACGCAGCGGATCCCGGTGATGCCGTGCTTCATGGCCCACTCTTTCGACCACTCTAGGATGCGCACTTCTTCCTCAAACCCCGCCCGCAGTACATTCAGCGATTCACAGTCGGACACTACGCGAGCCACCCGTGCGCCATCGGTCTGGCTCAGCATCTCCTCATGAAACAACCGCGTGGCGTGTGCCGAGGGGCGGCCCGCTTGGTATGAGACTCTGGGCAGAGGGGAGATGTGATAGCGCGGAAAGGACTGGCGATAGCGGATTTGCTGAGTATGCTCGAATGGGCTGAGATCCCATCCAAAGGACCGGAAATACGCGCGCAGGTGTTCGACCGGTTGGTCGGTCAGCTCATACACACAACCCTCGCCAGCACACAGCCCCTGCCAGATAAACTTCATGCCTGTGACCGTCTTGCCTGTGCCATTCTCGCCGTACAGTAGGGTCCATGTGCCACGAGGCAGCCCGCCACCGATCAGATCATCTAAGCCTTTGATCCCGGTCGGTGTCCGCTCCATGATGCCTCACTTATGCGCCCACTTCTTGATGGGATCGTACCGTACGCCACCCAATTGGTAGAGTTTCTCCTTATCGAAGATCATTTCCTCTCGGCTGTACCCGGCCAACTCGAAATGCTTGGTGAGGAAGATCGCTTCTTCCGGGCAGACATCTTCACAGAAGCCACAGTAGATGCACCGCAGCATATCAATGTCGAAGGCGACCGGATACTTCTCCACGTTGCTACCTTGGAGCTCCCCTGCCACGATGGTGATGGCTTGCGGCGGGCAGATTTCTTGACAGAGATAACAGGCCACGCATTTCTCCCGCCCATCTTGGTCTTTGACCAACGCTGGCGCACCCCGAAAGTTGGGTGGGAATTCCCAACGTTCTTCAGGATACTCCATGGTCACCTTCGGTCGGAAGAGATGGCTGAGCGTGAGCTTGAGGCCTCGGAGGATCTCGGGAATGTAGAGGCGTTCCGCCAACGTGAGCTTGTTGTGCTGATCATCCATCGTTCGGGCTTCTCCCTCTCAGCCGCCACCGGGACCCACGCTGCCTCGCCTGCCGTCAACGTCAAATCGCGAGGTGAGGCACCTGGGCGGCCCATGGCTTTACCTCGCCCATATCATTGGTGCCAATGACACCACGCGCACCCTCCCCAATCGCGATGGGGCATGATTGGGCCGTTGGTCCCGCGGGCGTGACACGCCAGGCACGCCTCCCGGTTGATCTCACCGGTGTGCTGGGGAATCGCAGACAGCGCGGGGGCAGCACTCAAGAACGCCCACAGGAAGCCTATGAGCATGAGTCCCCCACAGACAAGGAGTATCGTCCAGAAAATCCGCCGGCTGGCAGCTTCGCTAGGCATACAACAGGGGCCACCTGTCTCTTATGCTATGGTCGGTGATCGTTCTGCGTTGCGGAGTCGGCGAGCCAGCACCACCGGCGGCTCATCTGAGGCCAACCTGTCGCATATGGTGCGGATGGAACGCTAACGTTTAGCGTATCCTAACATAATGGCCCAGGCTTGTAAAGGAAGGTTGAGCGTGGAGAGTGTCCCGATTTGCCGTGTCGGGATTCTCGACCCGAGCCGTGGGAGCCCCCATTAGGACATTATCGGGCGCGCACCCACAGCTGGTTTGAGGCAAGCAAGAGGGTTTGGGACGTCAATAGCGACACCCCGGCAGCAACCCCCGAGGGTGGTTAAAATTCATTGAGCTGCAAGAGTCCCCCGTGCCGCGGGGGCGGCGATGTAGGAGCCTGCCCATTCTCGAGGGCTTCGAGCGCCGCCATGAGGTGCTCGAGATTGACCCCATAAGTGGCCGCCGCCTGCGCGATGGTGTGCTCCTCATTGATCGCACAGGCGCTGCATCCGCCAAGGTGGAATTGTCCAAGGATCTCGCGGACACGGGGATCGATCGCAATGGCGTCAGCGATCTTCATGGTGGGCTCGAACAGCGCACCACCTGCTTGCCGATGGATGGCCCCGCGGAGTTTCCGCAACTCCTGTTGCACGGTATTCTCCAGTTCGTTCAGCCGAGCCTGCGCCAGGTACAGCCGGCGCTGCGCGTCTTGGAGCGATTCCCGTAACGAGCGCGCCCGCATAGCGGCGCTGGCGGCAAGGCCCAGTGCAGCAACGGCCACGAGTGCGACTAGCACAGTAATCATGCGCTCTCTCCCGTCGCGTAATCAGTCCCTATTGCCCGAGAGTTCCCACAAGATGACGCCGGGGGAAAACTGGCTGCGTTGGAGGCGCTGCTTGAGAAGGGAGACCTTTTCGCTCTCCGTCTGAAAGGGATCGTTAAAGCGCACCCAGAAGTTCATGAGGTGGCCAAAGCGAATGTAATTCCAGTCGAGGTCATAGTGGATCTTCTGCTCTTTGGCAAGCTTGATGAGCTCGCCGCGCAGCTTGGCGCGCGTATTAGGGGGAGGGTAGAGCATGGCATGCATGACTTCGTCGTCAGTCACGACGCGTTCGACGTTGCCTTGGCGTTCCAGGAGGTAGTACAATCCCCGCTTGACGTGGATGTCGTGATACTGTAGGTCGAGCATCAAAATCTTGTCAGCCGTAGCCTCCTGGCCGCGACGTTGAGCGTATTGCTCAAACCAATAACGTTTGATCACCCAGTCGATTTGACGCCGCAGGAGCAAGGGATCGGTTTCGAGACACTCCAACACATATTCCCACCGCTGCAAGATGTCTTGTGTCTCTGGGTCCGGTTCGTGCAAGGCGTAGTAGATCTGCGCCAGGTTCAGGTATTCGCGCTGAATCTGTAGCGCGGTCATCGTGCGGCCATCGCTCAGCGATAGCGGCACCGGCAAATCGGCGTGCTGCGAGATCTCCTGTAGGGCGCGAATCGGCTCCTTCAGGGAAAAATCCTTGGTGATGAAGTTCGCCTCGATCATTTCGAGCACAAGCGCGGTGGTGCTCATCTTTAACAGCGTCGTGTACTCCGACATATTGGAGTCGGCGAAGGTAATGTGGAGGCGACGGTAGCGTTCCTTATCCGCATGCGGTTCATCGCGGAGGTTGATGATGCCGCGCTCATTGGTGGTGGTCCCGGACAACTCCTGTCGGATGTAGGGCGCTCGCTGCGAGAGATGGAAAACGATGCCGTTTTTATCGCGGATATAACGACCGGCCCCGCAGAAGATCTGGCGCGTCACCAAAAACGGGATCAGTTGCTCGGCCAGCTGATAGAAGTCGACGGAGCGGCTGACCAGATAGTTCTCATGGCAGCCATAGGAATTCCCCACCGAATCCGTATTATTCTTGTAAATATACAGATTGCCAGCGAGGCCCTCTTCGCGCAGCTTCAGCTCAGTACACGCGAGGAGGCTCTCCAGGATACGTTCCCCGGCCTTATCATAGGCCACGACATCGCGGGGGCTGGCGCATTCGGGCGTGGCGTATTCAGGATGCGAACCGGTGTCGAGGTAAAAGCGCGCGCCGTTCTCCAGGAAGGCGTTGAGGTGCCCTTCCACGGTGGCCAACTCTTCGAAAAGATAGCGCACCGCCTTTTCGGTGGACGATGTACGTGCTCCCTGACTCGAATAAATGATGCCGTACTCGTTCTCTAATCCATAAATGCGTCGCTTCATCGGAGCATCCGCTCCTTTTGCTGCAACACCAGATTGCGTCTACACCCCATCCCCTAGGGGGATCGTGCAGATCGCCGGCGTGCATTACAAGGCTTTTGCAACGATCTCGACGAGATCCTGCACGGCCAACGATTCCTCAGCGTGTACCCCACGGATGCCATCCTCGAACATCTGCATGCAGAAGGGACACGCGCTCCCGATCACCTCAGCTTTGGCTCGGACGGCCTCCTCCGTCCGCATGAAGTTGACTTTGCGAGGGCTTGTCTCATCCATCCAGGCATGGCCACCGCCCGCCCCACAACACAGGCCCCGTTCCCGATTATGCTCCATCTCCACCATTGTCACGCCGGGAACCATCTGGAGAATATCCCGCGGCGCCTGGTAGATGCCATTGTGCCGTCCCAAATAGCACGAATCGTGATAGGTGATCGTCTGTGTGAGCGGCTGCGTCAGCTTGAGTTTTCCCTCCCGTAAGAGCTGGGCGAGGAACTGCGTATGATGAATGACTTCAAAACGGCCGCCGAAGTCGGGATATTCATTGAGTATGGTATTAAAGCAGTGAGGACATTGGGTCAAGATTTTTTTTACGCCGTATTGCTGCAGGGTTTCGATATTCCGCTGTGCTAACATCTGGAAAAGATACTCATTGCCGAGGCGTCTGGCCGGGTCTCCGGTACACACTTCCTCCTCGCCCAGGACGGCAAAATCGACGCCGGCCGCTTGCAGGATCTTCACCATGGCCTGGGTGACCTTGATATTACGGTCCATGAGGGCACCAGTGCAACCGACCCATAACAGGTATTCAGCGCTCCCCTTCTCGGATAGCACAGGGACCTCCAACCCTTCCATCCAATTCGTCCGCGTGTACGGCGTGCCACGCCAGGGATGTGAGCGCTGCTCCAGGCTGCGCAAGGCTTGTTCGACCGTCTCCGGCATGCGTGCCTCGTTCATCACTAAGTGGCGGCGCATATCCACGATCGTATCGATGTGCTCGATCATCACTGGGCACTCCTGCACGCAGGCACCGCAGGTCGTGCACGCCCACAGTGTCTCATCGCGGATCACCCCGCCAACCATTTCCGCCTCGGGATCGGCACCGCTTCTGTCACGGCTCGCCGATGGCCCCGATCCAAGGGTGTGCATGTAATTGCGCAGGTCGAGAATCACATCCTTGGGCGACAGGGGTTTGCCGCTGTTGTAGGCCGGACACCTGGCTGTGCAACGGCCACACGCCGTACAGGCATCCAGGTCGAGGAGCTGTTTCCAGGTGAAATCTTGGATCTTGCTCGCCCCAAAACTTTCCGCTTGCTCGAAGTCGGCGATGGGCTCTAGCACCCCCTTGGGCTTGAGGTCGCTGAAGAAAGCGTTAATCGGCGCGGAGATCATATGGAAGAGCTTCGGCGAATAGGGGATGTAGGCCAGGAAGCCGAAGATGAACACCATATGAAACCACCACCAGAAACGGTGCCAACTCTGAAAGGTTTCCTCGGTAAACCCGACGGCGGCGGCCATTTTGGCGATGGCCAGCCCACCCGGCGACCATACGGCCCATTCGGGGTGCTGCAACACCTCGGTGGCGCCCATGCGCATGCCTTCGACCAAGAAGCCAGTGAAGAAGACGATGAACAGGATCAGCAACGCCATGCCGTCATCGGGTGTGTCCGTCACACGCTCGACTTTGCGGATATAGCGGCGCTCGGCGGCCATCGCAATGCCGATAATACCGAGGATGCCGAAGATATCGAGCATCGCGCTGTAATACAGGTAAAAATCCCCCCATAAAAACACCCGACCTAGGTCGACTTGCAGGGCGATGAGGGAGGTGCCGATGAACTCCACGACAAAGGCGGAAAAGATGAAGAGATGCATCAGCCCTGGGTAGGCATCCTTGATCAATCGCTGATGCCCGAAGCCGTGGCCGAATAACACTTTCACGCGGTCCCAAGGGCGATCCCAACGAAACGCGGGCCGACCTTGACGCCAGAGCCGGTAATGTCGATAACAGCCCCAGCCAAAGGCCACGATCATGGCAACTGCGAAAATGTAGACCAGCCACCCGAATTCGATATTACCGAAGATGATCCGGGTGGGTTCACCGCTAGGAATCATTCATCCGCCTTTCCCATCGCCTGCAGGTGTCTCCCAGCCATCGTCTCGCAGAGCAACCCAGGCTCAGATCAATTGGCGTGGATCGACGATTTCCCCAGCCAGGGCACTAGCTGCCGCCACATAGGGGTTGGCTAGGTAAACCTGGCTGTCCACGTGCCCCATGCGGCCGCGGAAGTTGCGATTGGTGGTCGAAATACAGACCTCTTTTGACCCGAGAACCCCGAGGTGCAAGCCCGCGCAGGCGCCGCACGTCGGTGGCGTGACGGTCGCCCCAGCGGACAGAAACATCTCCACCAACCCCTCGCGCAACGCCGTCAGAAACACCTGATGCGTGGCCGGGGTGATGATCACGCGGGTGTGTTTGGCCACTTTCTTCCCCGCCAGGATCTGCGCGGCCTGGCGTAAATCGCCGATCTTGCCGTTGGTGCAGGACCCGATGAACACTTGATCCACCTTCACTCCCTGCACTTCGCTGACCGGCACCACATTGCTGGGCAGGAAGGGCTTGGCCACTAAAGGTTCGATCGGGGTGGCATCCCAACGGTAGATCCGATCGTAGCGTGCATCGGGATCGCTGGTATAGGCCGTCCAGGGTCGCGTCACGCCGTGGCCACGCACATAAGCCTCGGTGACAGCATCGACCTCAAACACGCCGTTCTTCCCACCGGCCTCGACCACCATGTTGGTGACCGTCATCCGATCCTCCATGGGCAGCGAACGCATGGCCTCGCCGGTAAACTCCATGGCTTTGTAGCGGGCCCCATCCAGCCCAGTCTGACCAATCAAGAAGAGGATCAGATCCTTGCCCGTCACCATGGGTTGCAGCGTCCCGGTGAATTCGTATTTGATCGTCTCCGGCACGCGCAGCCAGGTTTCTCCTAAGGCCAACGCCGCCGCGATGTCGGTGGTCCCCATGCCGGTGGCAAAGGCCCCGAAGGCGCCGTAGGTACAGCTATGGGAATCAGCGCCGACGATCACCTCACCTGGGGCGATCAGCCCTTGTTCGGGCAATAAGGCGTGCTCGATGCCGCCGCTGCCTTCGGGGAAGTAGTGGACGATACCCTGCGCTTTCGACCATTGCCGCAGCACATACGACATCTCGGCACTCTTGATATCGGCATTGGGGGCGATGTGGCTGTGGACCGAGGCGACGCGCGCGGGGTCAAACACCCGGTCGGCCCCCATACGCTCCAGGATCTTGATGATCATCGCCCCCATCATATCGTTGATCATTACCAGGTCGACCGCTGCATTGACCAATTCCCCCGCCTGTACTTCATCTCGTCCGCAGTGTGCCGCGATGATTTTCTCGGTGATCGTGCTGCCCATTGGGGTATCCCTTTCAGCTGTGAACCAGGCTCACTGAGTCCAGGACTCGCGCCATCTCTGTCTCTTGCCTTTGCATCGCGGCAGGCGGCTCGTGGATCGGCGTGCTAGTCGCCCCGCTTTCCGCACCTGGCCCCGCCATTTACCGGGAGGTCACGATCTTCAGCGATTGGAAGCCCCCCTGATCGGCGAAGAAGTTCAACATGCTGACCCGCGCCGCCACCTGTCCTGCCACCTCGTGGAACTGTTTGGCCTGCGGCGAGTCGGGAGCTTTTACGACGAGGGGTTCACCGGCATCGCCGCCGACCGGGATGGCAGGGTCGATGCCGATCTCCCCCAGGAACGGAATGTTCAGGCGCTGGGCGGCCGCTCGCCCGCCGCCATACTTGAAGATTTCGGTGCGATGCTCGCAATGCGGGCAGATGAAATAACTCATGTTTTCGACGAGGCCCAGCACTGGAACCTTCACCTTTTCGAACATAGCGATGGCCTTGAGCACGTCCGACAACGCCACGTCTTGCGGCGTCGTCACGATCAATGCCCCGGTGACGGGGACCGACTGACACAGCGTCAACTGGGCATCGCCTGTCCCCGGCGGCAAATCGACCACTAGGTAATCCAACTCGCCCCAGTCGGCCCCACGCAGAAGCTCTTGCAGGGCTTTGCCCACCATCGGGCCTCGCCACACCACGGCGGTGTTGAGGTCCAAAAAGAAGCCGATCGACATCACCTTCACGCCATGCTGCACCGGCGGAATGAAACGACCATCGGATTCTCGCGGTTTGTCGGTGACGCCCATCAAGATCGGAATACTAGGGCCGTAGATATCCGCATCCAACAGGCCGACCTTGGCGCCAGATTGCGCCAGCGCCACGGCGAGGTTGGCAGCCACCGTGGATTTCCCCACCCCCCCCTTGCCGCTGGCGACGGCGATGATGTTACGCACGCCAGGAATCCCCCCTTGGGCCGACGCCAGGTTGTGGGCGCGCACGTTCGAGGTGAGCTTCATGTCGACCTGCTCCACCCCCGGCACGCGCATCACCGCCTCCCGAGCCTCCCGTTCGATGCGGTCCTTCAAAGGGCAAGCAGGCGTTGTGAGCTCCACGGTGAAGCTCACCTGCGAACCGCTCAGCGTCAAATCCTTGATCATATTTAAGGACACGAGATCGCGGCCAAGCTCTGGCTCTTTGACGGTACTCAAGGCCGCCATCACCTGTTCCCGGGTCACTATTGCCACACGTCACCCCCTTAACGAATCGTCAGCGTTCGACGTTCCGCTGTCAGCCTTCCATGAAAACGCGGCGAGAGGCACGCGAACGCTGCTGACTGACGGCGGAACGCTTCCCATGATGCGTACCTTCTTCAATCTCCCATTCCGGTGGACGTTTGCTGATGCCTGTAAAGCTAACGCCCTGGCGGTCCCGCTGACGTAGTGCCCTCGTTGGCTGCCATCACCATGTACCTTAATGCGGCAGCTTACAGACCGGCGTGCTGCAGCTCCGGGTCCATTTAAAGGGCGATTTCCACACCGTGCCTGGTTCTGTCATGGTGGTCAAGTATTCGAGCGCTTCTCGGAGCACTTTGAGCTGCTTGTCGCGCTCAGCGGGCTCACCAACCGGACAACCTGGAGGAAAATCCACGCTCATCGCACGCGGAACCATCACCAAGCGAGTCAGTTCCGGCTCGATCGTGAGCGAGATCGTTGCCAGACCCCCCGCCTCAAGGATGCGCTGAATCACGGCGAGAGAATGCGTACACAGTGGGGATCCTGGTGTGAGGATCACCGCATCCACCTCGGCGGCTCGCAGCTTTTCGGCAACGTCCGTCGCTGGTCCTTCGAGGCGCTGCCAATGGGGAACCATCCCCATGAAGCTGTAATGGCTAGGGGCTACACGCGCGATGAGCCGCTGATGCTGTAATTCTTGCAGACGCGTCACGGGGAAAATGGCATCGATATCCTGTTCCAGCTCCGTGGTCTCGAAGAAGGGGTGGCTTACTGTCAGGTCGCCGGCCAAGACCGTCCCTGGGATTTCGCGGTACGTCGCGTCATCAATACCCGCGAAGGGAGGATCTTGCCGCAGATGTACCCCCGCCGTCGTCACCAAGGCAACGGTGGCAGTCTGCAGGGTTTTGTGCAAAGGCGTCCAGGGAATCGTCTCATAGTGGGCATACTGAAAATCCGGGGCCCATTCTTGTCTGATATACTGCTCGAGGATCTCAACGTTCATACCCCACCATCTCCCTCTCGCCCCTGCATTGCGACCAGGCACTCTGCCGGTGCCACGATCTTGCCGACTTGGATAGTTGAGAGATAGCCCTGCTCTCGTTCACGCTCAGGAGTGCAGTCGGAACGAATTCCCTGCCTGATGGTTTTTGAGACGCGAAGAGGGGGAAAATGGCCTCCCCCTCCGCATTCAAGTCCTGGCTGATATCTGGTATTCACGGCAGGTAGATACCAAATCTCGCCGGTATGGACCTCTACCCGTACCGTGGGATGTCAGCCCCCTGCGATTAATGGAATGATTGGCCGCAGCCACAAGTGGACTTAGCGTTCGGATTGGTGATCTTGAAGCCGGATTCCATCAGACCTTCGACGTAGTCCACTTCGACGCCTGCGAGATACAGGGCGCTCTTGAGATCGACGAAGATCGGTACACCATTGCTCTCCAGAACTTTATCACCCTGCGCGGGGTTCTCATCGATCCCTAACTGATATTGCAGGCCAGAACAACCGCCACCGACTACGCGCATCCGTAGCCCATAGCCCTCCTTGCCGGTCTGTTTCATGAAATCTTGGATCTTCTTTGCGGCTGTTTCCGTCAGCGTAATGGTCAAAGCCATTAGTCCCCTCCTTCGTGTCAATCAGGCTAATCACCGATCAAGATCCGGTCGAGGCCATCTGGAGTATCATGGGCCTCCCCTGAGGTGCATGGAGGCTACGCCATGAGTGCATCATGGATACCATAACTTAGGCATTCTGGCAATCGACCCCATCCTCAATTGCTTCTTGGTCGGTTACTATCGCTGGATTTTGAGGCCCTCTCACCTCCTCTGTGCCGCTTCTCGCCTCCCCTTTGCGCCGGAATCCCATAGGCTAGGCTCGTCATGCTCCTACTTATCCGCTTCCCCCATCACTGGATCGATACTGCCGACGATCGCTACGACATCCGACAAAAAGCGCCCTTCCACCAAGCGGGGTAGGGCCTGGAGCGCTACAAACGACGGGGAACGAATCTTAAGCCGGTAGGCGCTCCGCCCGCCATCGCTGACCAAGTAAAAACCGAGCTCACCCTTCGGGGCTTCGACGGCACTGTAGACCTCCCCAGGCGGGGGCCGCATCCCCTCGATGACGAGAATGAAATGATGGATCAGCTCTTCCATCTTGGTGAGGACCCGTTCTTTCGCCGGCAGCATCACGCGCGGGTCGCGCAGTTGGATCTCACCTGGAGGCATCCCGTCCAATACCTGCCGAATGATCTTGGTGCTCTCGCGCATCTCTGCCATGCGCACCAGATAGCGATCGTAGCAGTCTCCGCCCGTGGCCACAGGCACATCGAAATCGAGCTTAGGATAGATCAAGTAGGGCTGAGCTCGGCGGAGATCGAGCCCCACGCCGGAGGCCCGCAGGTTTGGCCCCGTCAGGCCCAGATCGATGGCTTCTGCGGCAGAGATCACTCCGATCCCGCGCGTACGGTCGAGCCAAATGCGATTGCGCGTCAACAGCTTATCGTATTCCTCGACTTTCTCCGGGAACGAGTCGATGAAGGCACGGCAACGTTCCATGAAGCCAGGGGGAAGATCTTGGTCCACACCACCGATGCGGGTATAGCTGGTGGTCAGTCGCGCCCCGCACAGCATTTCGAACAGATTGTAGATCTCTTCCCGCTCCCGAAAAGTGTGAAAGAACATCGTATAGGCTCCCACGTCCATCGCCATCGTGCCGATGGCCAGGAGGTGGGACGAGATACGTGCCAGTTCGGCGACCAGAACCCGGATGTACTGCGCCCGTAGGGGGATCTCGATACCGAGCAGCTTCTCAACCGTCTGCGCATAGGCGACGTTGTTGGACATCGGCGCCAAATAATCAAGCCTGTCGGTATAGGGAATGAACTGGTGATACGACTTGACCTCAGCGATTTTTTCTTTGCCACTATGCAGATAGCCGAGATGCGGCGTGCATTTGACGACCTTTTCCCCGTCCAATTCCAACAACAGACGCAACACGCCGTGCGTGCTGGGGTGTTGCGGGCCCATGTTGATCACCATGCGCCGCAGGCCTCCCGCCGTCGCAGTGCTGGCCGCTGGGACCTCCTCTTCAAGCATCATCGGGCGAGGAAACGGATCAGGGGCCGGCTGCTCGCCACGGGCGATCTTCTCTTGGACTTTCATGATGCCATAAATCAAGGCTTCTGGGCGCGGTGGACACCCACCCACATAGACATCCACCGGCAAGATCTTATCAACCCCCTGCAGGACGCTGTATGAACGATACATCCCCCCGGAGGAGGCACATGATCCCATGGCGATGACCCATTTGGGGTCGGGCATTTGATCGTAGATCTTGCGCACCGCTGGCGCCATTTTGCGCGTCACCCAACCCGCCACGATCATCAGGTCGGATTGCCGGGGAGAAAATCGCAGCACTTCAGCCCCGAAGCGTGCCACATCATACCGTGAGGCTACCATAGCCATTAACTCAATGGCACAGCATGACAGCCCCATGGGCATCGGCCAGAGCGAGTTTTTGCGCGCCCAGTTGACGAGTTCATCCAAGCGAGTGGTAAAGATGGTCTTCTTCAGCTCTTCTTCGAGGTGTCCGTCTTCGATCAACGTATACGGCGCCTGTTCCATGCACACCACCCTCTGACTGCCCTCTCGGCAGCAGCATACCCACATGATCCTGCAAACGCACCGCCTGCCCTCAAGGAATCTGTCTCATTCTAACACCATTGGCCGAAGCGAGGCAACCCCATCAAGCCGGTGGACCCCCTCCATGATGGAGTCGAACCCCATTCGATTGGAGTGCCTCTCTGTGATACCTCCGAGTAAGGTCGACGCGGAACTCGGTGAGTCTCCGTCAACGCCGATGAGGATCGAGATCAGGAACCCCCAGTAGGGCAGGCAAAGTGTGGCGCTCGGAGACCCCTGAATGAGGAGAGGGAGAGGTTAACGTCGCGACCGTCGCGGGCACGATGTTAGGGTACACGTCCGTTATGGCCGATAAGGGACATGAATTCCATTCGCATGCGAGGGTCTTCCTTGAATTTTCCCAGCATTGCTCTGGTGATGGCTACAGACTCCTGCTTCTGCACACCACGCATGATCATGCACAAATGACGCGCTTCGATCACGACGGCAACGCCAAACGGCTGTAGATGTTCCTCGATGGCTTGGGCAATCTGGAACGTCATGCGTTCTTGAATCTGCAGGCGACGGCTATACATCTCAACCAAGCGGGCGATCTTGCTGATGCCAACGACCTTCTTGTCGGGAAGATAGGCTACATGACACTTGCCGAAGAACGGCAACATATGATGTTCGCAGAGACTGAACAGATCGATGTCCTTCACGAGGATCATTTCGTCGTAGGGTTCGGTGTAAAACGCCCCGTTCAGTACCTCCTTGACATCTTGATGGTAACCGCTGGTCAGAAATCGCAGGGTTCTTTCGACGCGAGCTGGCGTCTTTGCAAGCCCCTCCCGCTCTGGGTCCTCGCCGATTTTTCGCAGTAAATCTAAAATTAAGCCTCGCATGCGTCCTCCTGAGTGAGCCGCGATGTGGCTGGTCAAGCAATTACGCCCCGTGCAGCATTGTCGATCCTGTGCAGCCTCATTGATCTGCTCCTAACTCCTTCGCCGTCGAAAGAGAGGCCCTCTCCACCATAGATCCCTCCCCTGCCAGCCTTCTCGTGAGACTCCACAGCGCCGCGGCCCCAAGGCAGAAGCCACCAAGAGGGAGGGTAGCGGTGTAGAAATGGTTCTGGCGATGGACCCGTCGCAAGACGCTTTGCGCTTGCAAGATCGTCACCACGGCTAAGATTGCGCTCACCGCCAATACCACATCCCACCACCCCTGCACCGCGTCAAGCCCCCAAAACCCGAACGAAAACGCGGGGACTAACGCCGCAAAGGGCGATACCGCCCACAGCCAGATGGCCATCGCATGGGCGAGCACACGCCCTGGTTGTGCGCCGAGAAGCTTATACAGACTGGTTCCCCAGCCTGCCCAAAGTCCTCGGAAGGTCCGGTACGGCCGTGTCTGTAGGAGGTCCATGGCCTTGACGAACTCCACGCGATAGCCTAAGTCCTTGACGCGACGCATCAGGGCCCCTTCAGGGTGGGCGTCGGAGGCGACCGCCTCATGACCGCCGACCGCGGTGTAGGCCTGCCGCGACACGAGCACAAACGCGTCGCTAGCCCACACACCACGGACCTGGGGCTTACCGACTTGCCCCATGGGCATGACGAAATCAAGGTATTGGACCGCAACGGGGTGACAGACATGCTCCCAAAAGGCTCGGCACTCGTGACGTGGCATCAATGATAACATACCCAGCCCCTGCAGTCGGCTGTAGGCTATGGCTCGACTCAGCAGTCCTGGGGCGTGATAGGTGGTGGGGGTTGTGAAGAGCAACCATTCGCCACGGGCGTGATCCACGCCTTGCGGGATGAGGGCATGACGTGTCCCCCCCGCGAACATCGCATCGGCCTGGATGATCTGCAAAGGCGCATCCGCCGTTGGCGTGTGGGCTTGCCAGCGTTCCCGTGTGCCGTTGTTGGAGGGCCCCTCCACGACGATGACCTCATAACATGGGTAATCTTGTCGCAAAAGCGATTGAAGACAGCGCTCGGTGTCCCGTCCATTATCGTGCGGGGCCACGAGGATGGACACAAAAGGCGAGGCATCCTCAGCCAATTCTGGGATTTCCAAGGTGCTCCAGATTGGTAGGCTGACCTCGCGTTTGGCCAGCTGCAGCCACATCCATGCCACGAGCAAGACCAGACCACTCACCCCCAACGAGATGAACATCATCCTTTGATCGCCTTAATTGGTGGAGCTCGGCCCCTTTTCCTGCAGTCCCGGCCCAATACACCACGGCTTCATTGACGCATGCTTCGATGCTTGGTGCATCGGCATAGAGAATCCCTGGCGTGTCCATATTGCCAACCGCGGGATGCGCCAGCGCCGAGCATCGCGGCGCTTCAAGGTGATCTCGCTCGTGGCTCCCTCTCCCTGGGACATCCGTTCAGATCCACCGCGACAGACTTGTCTACCCCTTGAAGGTCAGACCTATGGGGGCTCAATGCGCGAGAAGTGAAAGACCCATCGCGAGCGCAGCGGCAACCCCTCGGCCGCTCCTAACAGCAGGACAACACACATATACTTAAGACTCAGGGGGATTGTACAGCCACGCGGCAAGTGTCTATCCTACGCGTTAAATCCTGATGTAATATAGCGATCAGACCTCAAATCTGCCACCCGATTTGCGGCTTTGAGCGCATCGGTAAAGGATCCTCGCGGCCAGATCCAACCTCGGAGTTTGCGGAGAGCAGGGCTTTCTCTCAAACGTCTTCGAAGGGCACTTCAACGGTGCGACAGAGCAGGCTGCTGTTGCATTCTGCGCCGGGGCTGCAAGCTACGTCCAGGTGGCTCCTCTTTGTCCTCGACCCGTCTCTGGATCTCTGGCTACCCCGATGGCCAGGGTACAGTAACAAAATCGGGGCACAAGATCAAGCTATGGATCGGACGGACACCATGGTGCCCTGGAGGGCAGTCGATATCCGCTAGGGCTGGTTAGCGATCAACAGCCAGACAGAGCGATCGATCTCCTGGCGTGCCAGAATAGGAAACGATTGGAGACGCGCCGTATTGAGGCGCCGATAGGTCGTCTGAGTAAGCACACAGAATACCCGCTGTTCACGGTCTAAATAGCGGCTGATCTCAGCGTCCTCCGTAAGCCCTGGGATGTCTCTCCCCATATTGAACCGTATCGCCAGATCGTTCAGGGGGCCGCACAGGCGTAACGGTTGGTGGGGTGGGACATGAGCCTGGACCGCCGCGGCAAAGGCTTTAATCGGGTAACGCTGGTTGAACTGAGGCGTATAGATCCAGCTGACGGTGAGGATCAAGGCACACCATGTACATCCCAGGAGAGCCGCATACACGAAGAGCACTCGTCGGGCGATCGTCGCGCTCAACAAAAGGCCACCGGCGACGGCCAATAGTATACCGACCCAAAGCCGTGCTTCGGATGCCGTGGGTAGCAGTAACGCGCTTTTCGTCGGAAGCAGACCGCTCGCGGCGGCCCAGACTGCCGCCGCCATCGCCCACAGGCCGAGGGACAGCATGAACGAAGGTAGGCCCCAGGCCCACCAGCCGACATGGCGGGAGTCCTGTTCGCTCCACCACGACCACATCCATCCGACGAGTAACGCCGCAGCCGGAAAGGCTGGCAGGATATAAATGTCGCGTTTGCCGGAGGAGACCGAGAAAAACAGCAGGATCGTCGCCAGCCAGCAGACGGCAAACCACCATCCCGACAGCTCCACGCGTCCACGTAGTACGATACCCAAGACGAGCGCTTGTGGCAGGAAGAGGGTCCAGGGCAGAAATTCAGCTGGGAATGCTCCGAGGTAAAAGTACCACGGGGCGGTATGCTCCCAGGCCTTGACATACCGCTCAAGGCTGTGATGCAGAAGCGTTGCCTCTGCATAGGATAGACCTCCCTGCCAAAGGGCTGGTAGGTACCAGGCCAGTGTGGTGGTGGCATACGTTCCCAGGCATAATCCCAGCTCCCGCCCCCGTAATCGAGGCCGGTTTGGCTGGACCACGAGATACACGGCGATGGTGAGGGTTGGCAGGAGCAACCCCACCGGTCCTTTGCTCAGCGTCGCTAGTCCTAGGCAGACACCCGCCAGCGGTGCGGCGATCGGTTGCTTTGCCATGATCCATCGCCAGAGGGCCCAGTAGGCGCTCGTCGTCCACAACGTCAAGAGCATGTCTGGCAGTGCCTGCCGTCCACTCCAGAAAAATCCCGCGCTGGTGGCCAGAGATAAGGCGGCGAGCAGGCCTGCTGTAGACGAGAAAAGTTGGGCTCCGATGCGCCACGTCACCAAACAGACGCCCACGGCGGCAAGCGCCGAAGGTAGACGAGCGGTCCATTCGGAGACCGCGGAGGTGAGGCTCGAGAGCAAAGCGACGGACCAAAACAGCAGGGGGGGCTTATCGGGGTAGAGCTGACCCCCGAGATGGGGCAGAATCCAGTGGCCACCCTCCATCATTTCACGGGCAACCAAAGCATAGCGGGCTTCCAGCGGAATCCAGATGTAACGCGCGCCCAATCCCACTAGAAAGAGGGGAAACGCCACCGCCAAAATCAGCCCTGGCACTCGCCAGCGCTGTGTTGCCCATCTCAACGGCTCAGACACTGGACGGCACCGGAATGTCACGCTCTTGGGCGACGGCCTGCAAACGTCGCCAGGTCTCGGAGTCGACCTCGATGCCCTCCTGGAGGCGGCGCTGCCGCGTGCGTTCTGCCTGCTCACCAGGGTAGAGGATTTCGGACGTCCCCGGGGCCCGTGGACAGCTCTTGAGGTAACCGATGAGCTCTCGCACCTCGGCGGTGAAGTCGTCGAGGGCCAGGAAACGGCTGATCTCGACCACCATGATGAATATCCCGTTATTGTAGGGCGGGATCGGCACCTTGGAGTAGCCCGCCCGGCCAAGGATGCCCGCTAAGGCCTCGACAGCGATGGCCAGACCGTAGCCTTTATGGCCCGCCTCCCCTCCAAGGGGAAGCAGGCTGCCGGTCTCGCGGAAAAAATCCTCCGGGTCAATGGTCGGACGTCCGAAGGCGTCGATCATCCAGCCCAGTGGCAGGGACTCTCCACGCATCCACTTCAGCCTCACTTGCCCCTCGGCCACCACGCTGGTCGACATATCGAGCACAAAGGGAACCGCATTACCGGTGGGGAGTCCCACCGCCAGAGGGTTCGTCGATAATCGTCCGGCCACACCGCCATAGGGGACCACGCGTTGTCCACCGCCGCCATCGTTGACGACCATGAACCCCACCATCCCCGCTGCGGCGGCTTCCCGCACATAAACCCCGAGATGTCCGACATGATAACAATGCCTGGCCCCGATGGCGCTCACCCCGCACATGCGGGCTTTGTCGATGGCAAGCTGCATAGCCTCATAGGCCAATTTATGGCCGAATCCCCAGTGACCATCCAACAGGGCGGTCGCTGGCGTCTCACGCTCGTGGGTGGTGTGGGCGCCTGGCACGATTAAGCCCGTCCCGAAGGCTTCGAGATAGCCGGGAATCTGGATGATGCCGTGCGAATCATGGCCAGTCAAATCGGCATCGAGCAGGAGGCGTGCAACCAGTGAAGCTTCCTGTACGGAAGCGCCAAGCGACTGTAGGATGTCCTGGCTGAATCGTTTAAGATCCTGCGGTCGGAATCGTGGCATAGAAGACCTCTTGTTGGCCTGTGGCTCTCTATCGGTCGAAACCACATCTGCCGTATTGTACCATAGGCTGCCCGCCGCAGTGCCCCGGAAAGCTTGGCCCCGTAAATCAAACTGGCGCTAAGGCGCTGGGAGGAAGAGACCGAGCGTGGCCCCCAAGGCCCTCTTTACAGGTAACGACTCAATGGCTATGATAGATATCAACAGGTAATGCGGAGCATGTAAATCATGTGTTCAGTCCCCACACTGCCCTATCGACCTTGACGTCGCGTTCGAGATCTCCCTTTCAGAAGTCCCGGTCTCACCGTTGCCGTTGGTGGATCGTGTCTGTGGAGAGGACATGAGGCTGCCAAAGAGTGGAACTGCGAACGCTCAAAGCCAGTTTATCCTTGTGATAGCAAAGGCTGTATAGTAGAATCTCCCCTGCCGCTGACAGATGGGACGCGATCATAGCTCAATAGCTGCGCTCCTCCCCCCGATTAGCGACCGATCTCGAAGCATAGGCCGTAAGGAGAATGGGACGGCAAGGAGGTTTACCGCGATGGTTACCCTAGAGCTGTATAATCAAAATACCGTGAAATCCCAATGGTGCCCAGGCTGCGGGGATTTCGCGGTGATTAAATCCCTCAAGGAAGCCCTGGTGAGCTTGGAGGTTCACCCAAAGGATTTAGTCATTGCCGCTGGGATTGGGTGTTCAGGGCGCGCCTTCGCTTATCTGAATGGCTATTCCTTCCATGGCGTCCATGGGCGTGCTCTGCCACTCTCGACAGGCATTAAGCTCGCCAATGAGGCGCTGAAAGTGCTGGTCCTCGGGGGCGACGGCGACGGCTATGCGATCGGCATGGGACATTTCCCGCACGCGATTCGTCGTAACCTCGACCTCACCTACGTCGTGATGAATAATCAGACGTACGGTTTAACGAAAGGCCAGGTCTCTCCCACGAGCGATCTCGGCTATAAGACGACGACGACCCCGTCGGGGAATATCGAGGGGGCGATCGATCCGATGACGATCGCTATGTCCGCCGGCATCAGCTTCCTCGCCCGTGGCTTTTCGGGGAACCCGAAGCACTTGACCAAGCTGTTCGAACGGGCCATCGCCCATAAGGGGTTTGCGCTGGTCGATGTGCTAAGTCCATGTGTGACCTATAATCGCGTCAATACCTATGATTGGTATCGCGAACATTCCTACTACCTGGATGAGGAACCGGGCTACGACCCTACAGACCGCAAGCAAGCTTGGGATAAGTTGCTGCACAGCGAGAAGATTCCGTTAGGGGTTATCTACATCGGCTCACGTCCGTCCTATGAGGAGTTGCGTCCGACCAGCTCCCGTACGCCCATCGCCCTGCAATCATTGACAGGGATCGATTACTCTGAGGTCATGGAAGAGTTTTTCTAAAGATTGTCGCTACCCGCGATCCTCGGGGTTGTGTGATCGATCCAGGCGCTCCGAGGTTGTTGATAAGGGAGGATGAGGCCGTGATTATCAATCAACTCAAGCTACTTACGGGAGGCGAGGCGGGGGATGGCGTATTCGCTGTCTCGGATATGCTCGCACTGATGTTCGCTCGGGCAGGATTAGAGGTTTTAACCACACAGACATACTCATCGCGCATTCGTGGTGGGCATATTAATGCCTCGGTTCGCGTGGGCGAGCGGGAGTTGCTCTCTCAGGGGGATGAACTCGATTTGCTGATCGCGCTCGACCTCGAAACCGTCGAGTTGCACCGCAAGGTTGTCCGAGATGGCGGCATCGTTCTGTATGATAACTCGCAGGGTGAAATCGATGTGGGCGACCTCGAAGGGCGACAAGTGACTGTGTTTCCTATTCCAGCCCGCAAGATCGCTCGCGAAAAGCTAAGCGCCCCGATCATGAAAAACATCGTCATGACCGGAGCCGCTTTGGCGTCGGTGGATTTCGACGCCGATTTCGAAATATTAGGAAGAATCATCCGCGAGCGTTTTCTGAGCAAGGGCGAGAAAATCGTCGCGAAGAACATGGAAGCCGCCGCCGCTGGTCGCGAGCTCGTGTTGCAGATGAATAAGCCCAAGCGGTACAAAATGGAGAAGCGGCAGCGCGCCCGCAAGATGCTGCTGCAAGGCAGTGACGCCGTGGCCTTCGGCGCCCTGGTGGCGGGTTGCCGCTTCATGGCATCCTACCCGATTACCCCCGCCTCGGATGTCATGGAGTATCTGGTCAACAAATTCCCCAAATACAACGGCGTCATGGTCCAAGCCGAGGATGAACTCGCAGCCATCAATATGGCGATCGGGGCAGCCTTCGGCGGAGCGCGTGCAATGGCCGCCAGTTCGGGTCCAGGCATCGCTCTAATGATCGAGGCCTTAGGACTAGCTGCCGTCACTGAGACACCGCTCGTGGTCGTGGACGTCCAGCGCTGTGGCCCTAGCACAGGAATGCCGACGCGCATGGAGCAAGCCGACCTGAACCTGCTCATTTACGGGGCACACGGCGAGATCCCTCGCATCGTCATCGCCCCCTCAGACATCGAGGAATGCTTCTATCAGACCATCCGCGCCTTCAATTTAGCGGAAAAGTATCAGTGTCCGGTGATCGTCGCGACCGATCAGTATCTCTCCCAATCGCAGCGCACAACATGGCCGTTTGACCTCTCCAAAGTCGCCATCGATCGTGGATGGTTGCTGAATGACGACGAACTGAAAAAGCTCGATGGCCAGTTCAAGCGTTACCTCATCACCGAGCGGGGCATTTCACCACGAACGATTCCCTCACTCGAGGGCGGGATTTTCAAGACGACGGGCGTAGAACATGCGGAAAGCGGCAACGCTACAGAAAATCCCGAGGTGCGGGCACGGATGATGCGGAAACGCTTTGCCAAACTCGATACCTTCTGCAAGGAAGATATGCAACCGCCGAAGGTCTTCGGCAATCCCGAGAGCGACATCACACTCGTTGGTTGGGGTTCCACAAAAGGGGTCATCCTCGAAGTGATGGAACGCTTCAAACACGAAGATGGGCTTGACCTCAAGTTGATGCAGCTTCTCGATCTTTGGCCCTTCCCATCTCGGGCGGTTGCAGAAATCCTGCAGTCTTCGCGACAGATCGTCGTGGTGGAGAATAATTTCACTGGTCAAATGGCGAATTTGATCCGGCAGCAAACCGGCATCGAATGCACCAAAGTCGTCAAGTACAACGGCGCCCCTTTTACCCCTAAAGAACTGCATCAGCGCTTGAAAGAGCTCCTTGTTGTGCCAGAAAAAATCTCCGTCTAAGATCTTACGAGCTTCGACCCCTCCCACATAATCTACCATGCGGGGGCGATGATACGTATCGCCCCCACATGGTAGGACCATCGCTCAAACCGCCATTTTCGCTCCATATGCCTGAGTTTGTCTCTATCTTGCCAGCGGGCTGTAGCAGCGATTTCCCGACGTCCGATAGGCGAGCCCGCATCGCACCAATGTGATGGCCGCGGGGCTAGAGAGAAAGCGGTGTTCAATGTGGTCGGAAACTTATGCTTCAACCCACTGGAGACGGGGGCTAAAGCTCTGTTTTGGGCCATGGAGCCTGAAGGCTCCTTTCGTCGATTGCCCTGAGGGCTTTCGCGGGCGAATGTTTGAACTGTCAGATGGTAGCGTGTAGAAATTCTGGAGTGCCGTATTGACCAGCGTCGAGATGTGACAAGATAAACTTCTGCGAGGGAGGGAGCCTGGATGTCAACGGTTGGCCCTTAAGGTGGGAGAGGATTATGCAGGAAGTCAAGAGCTCCTTGTGTCGGGCGGGAGATGTCAAAAACCCAGAGGCGGAAGCGGAGAGCCCGCGAAGCGGTCAAGAAAATTCGCTAGCCGGTAAGCGAACATTTGATGCTCTCGGACGGCCAATATAGCGATTCTAAAACGCTTATGGGCAGGTGAGACGCTCTATTCATCCAGAGTAGACTTCACCGTCGCCAAGAGCTGAGAGGCCGAGAAGGGTTTTTCCAAGAATCTTTGCACCCCTAAATTTACGGCTTCGATGGCACTTTCTTTCGAAGCGTAACCTGTGACGATGATGCACTTTACTTCGCGGCCATACAGCTCATGAGCGCGCGAAATCAGCGCTAGGCCACCGATCTTGGGTAGGTTGAGATCGACGATGAGGAGGTCAAAAAAGATCTCCCGCAGCATCGTCAACGCTTCCTCGCCATTCTGCGCAACCTGCACGTTGTACCCTGCTTCTTGCAGGATATCAGTCAGAACCGCCACTGTCCCCGGATTATCGTCGACGACGAGGATATGTTTGCCGGAGGACGCCGCTAGGGGCTCTACCTGCATATCCCCCCGGAGCCAAGCCTCGATGTCGCTACGACGAAACCGCCAGCGACCCCCTACCTTGACTTTAGGGATTTGCCCCTGTTTGATATAGCGGTAAACCGTGCGCAAATCGACTTTGAGATAGTCAGCTAGCTCATGACTCGTCATCAGATCTTCGGCCATCTGCGTTCCCCTGCCACCGATGACATCTAACCAATCTAGATGACCGTATATGACAATGCATTTTATGAAAAGCAGCATAACCAATCACTTATGTCATGTCAAGAAAATTCCTGTCGTAGCTTACTTGGAACGCATCAGCGGAGACTCTCCAATTGCTGCCAAGGTCATTGATGAAAGGATCGACAGCAGGTTATAGGTGAATTCCTGGGACGCTCTATAGACGGAGAGCGGCGAGCGATAGATACTCGATGAATGCGATGATGGCGGTAACCCTAGGCTGACGTCGTGACCGTCAATCGCCAGGAGGACCGTGAGCAAATTACCCCGCGAGGTCTGCTCATGCAATAGGGGAACAGCCGAATGGTGTCGATGTTGAAGCCGCCTGGACCAATGCACACATACTCGTGTGCAAATGTGGGGGAGTCGGGCATTCTTAGGCTTGTTCTTTGGGTAGGCAGCGTTTGCGGCCGCGGTCAAAAACAGCGATGGGCCTCGTCGAGGCCCATCGCTTTGGCAGGGGAGGTTGTAGATGGGGGATGACGTACGGCCTATGGCCGCAGCTCGAACCAGTCGACCAACATCATCTGCCCTGCACCGGTGGCGGAATTGGAGAAGGTCAAGTACACGGCCTGCTTCCCACGACTCGGCGTGATAGTGGCCGTGTACGTGCTCCACCGCGACCATCCCCCGGTATTCGGCACGGTCAGCGACCCGATCACTGGACCGCTCTTGCTGCCGGTCCGCACCATGATCGTGCCCCCCTTATTCCCAGAGGCAACCCTGAGGCTAAGCTTGCTGTGCCCATCAAGCGACACCGACCCATAACTGGCCCAGGCACCGTGGCTCATGCCAATGGCGTCCCCACCACCTTCCCCTTGCCCTTTCTGCACCCACAGGTTCGAGTTCTTCTCCGTGTACATCTCGGCTTGGATCTCCATCGGAGATGCTACAACAATGGGCTCGACGGGGACAAACTCCAGCCGATCCAGCAGCATCATTTGGCCACCGCCGGTCGTGGGATTGCTAAAGGTGACATAGAGCAGCTGCGAGCCGGTCGTCGGCTGCAAGGCAGTGCTCAGCGTGGTCCAGCTGGACCAGCCCCCAGTATTGGGCACGTTGATCGTCCCAACAGTGGTACCGGTGGCACTCCCCAATCGGAAGCTCATCGTCCCGCCTTTATTCCCAGAAGCCACGCGGATGTTAACCTTGCCGTACTCCCCGACCACGAAGGGACCATATGCCGTCCACGCGTCATGGCTCATGCCGATGGCATCGCCGCCGTGCTCCCCCTGCCCTTGCTGCAGCCAGACATTGCTGCTTTTGGACGCATAGTCCTCGGCTTCGAGCAGGTCGGCTTCGACAATGGGATCGTTCGAGGCGGGCGGTTCAGACGCGGGCGGCGGGGCGTCGGAGGGCGGCGGAGTCGCACATCCCACGAGCTCGATCTCGGCGAGATAGCGCTGATCGACCGCATCGAGGGGGCGCACGCCAGCCGTGGTCAGCACCTGGTGCGCCGCCGTACACGCCTCTGTGGTCGTCACCGCCGCCGCGGGAAAGGGCCCCGACTCGGTGCCCAGACTGTTCAGGTAGGTGGTGACCTCCGGGCCCGCGCCGCTGACGTTGCCAGCCACGTAGGCCCGCGCATACA
>Ga0209172_10000219_pt1 | contig 171330 bp, 284 predicted proteins | sample LarsenN4metaG_FD_184113 | JGI IMG/M metagenome (GOLD analysis project Ga0209172, IMG submission 184113) | Hot spring sediment bacterial and archeal communities from British Columbia, Canada, to study Microbial Dark Matter (Phase II) - Larsen... ... | reverse complement strand
CGGAGTCCTCCGCCGAAGGAGAAGGGGTTGTCCTTGCCCAGCAGGCTCCCACCGTAGGGGGATTCCAGGCGTTGGATCAGGTAGGACTCGCGGGGAAGGTCGGTGGTCGTGGTGTCGGTCATGAAGGGCCTCCTTTCGTGGCGTGGTCGCATAATACCACGGGGGTGAGACATCAGCCTGAGCCAAGCCTCCCGGCTATGTATGCCTCGATCGCTGACGATGCGGCCCGGATGGCCTCGGTGGCACCCTCCTCGCACGTCAGGCAGTAACCACAGCCCGAGATGGCCTCGTAACCATCACAGTCGAAGGAGGCGTGCAGGTTGCGGGCGGCCTCTCCGACCATCACCTGATAGGGCAGGCTCTCCATGGCGGCAGCCTCGCCCTCCGGCGACAGGCGCAGCGAGTCCGACAGGCGAGGATGTCCCTGGGGGGCAGCGGGCTTCCTGGCTGACTTGAGGGGTGGGTCGAAGAACTGCTGCTGGCCGACCACCTCACGCCGAACCTCGGCCTGCGCCCTGAGGGCCTCATCGTCCTTGCGGGCCTTGACGATCACGCCGGAGTAGTGCTCGATGGCGGTCATCAGGTCCTTGTTGGACCCGCCCGGTCCCACGATGAACCCGGTAGGGGTGGCCATCTTGACGCGAGTCAGGTTCGGGCGGATCACCGAGATCAACCCCTGGTCGGATGGGTTGGAGTTGTCCCAGGCGGAGAAGCCGGTCTTGTTGAGGCGGAAGAAGGGGATCGACTCCACCAACTCGTAGTCGTCGGAGTGCTGGTAGGCGATGGCCTCGGAGAAGCGGTGAGCGCGCTCAACGAACTCGGCGAAGTCGCTGGGGCCGGTGACCAGGACGAACACCCTAGCGTAGTCCACCATCGAAAGTCCTACGATCAACTGGTGGATGTCCTCGTAGACGTGGAAGTCGATGCCGTCCGATGAGGTGACGGTCTTGACCTCCACCTCTGCTGGCATCGCGATGTGCCACGTCCCGTTGCGGCCCACGAAGGCGCCGGACTCCTCCATGGAGGCCAGGAGTTCGACTACCTTGTCCTCGTCGTTGCCGAAGGTCTTGGCGATCTCAGGGATGCACAGGAACGTCTTGGAACCAACGGGCTGAGGAAGATGGTTCTTCGCGACGCTGTAGACGATGGCTTCTTGCTCGTTGCGTGGGTGGTACGGCATTCCAGGCTCCTTTACTGCACCACGATGATGCTCCCCTCCCATGGGGGGCGGGGTTGATAATTCGTCGTCAGTCTGACGGCGTATCCTCAGATTCGACTACCTCGGCGGGGGGCGGGGCGAAGATCACCACGAGGCCCTCGGGGTCTGCCTCTCCGGTCGCCCAGGCTTCCAGGGTGGGGATGGCGGTGGTCCTCATGCCGGGGGCCTCAGCGCAGTCCTCACACGCGCTCCACAGGATCGTGGTGTTGGTATCGGCGTGGTGGTACCACGACAGCGCCGAGCGGTTGGTGTGGACCTCGTTGCAGGCGGCGCAGTGGCGCTCGAAGTCCTCGGTGGTGAGCATCATCAGGACGTACTCAGCGCACACCACCATCGGCATCCCGGTGCCCTGGGCCATGTTCTCTGCGAAGGCACCGATCGAGTCCATGAGGCGGTCGCGCTGCAACTTGGCCAGATCGACACCACGGCTCATGTTGGCCGGGGAGCGGCGCAGGTGTTGGTTTCCACGGCGACGGCTCATCACCACTCCTCGAATCTGATCTTGGCGGCTGGGTAGGCAGGTTCGGGTACTACGGTCACGCCCACCAACTCGGCGTGAGTGAACACGCACAGGCCGTTATCGTAGCGAACCTCGATTGCGCTAAGGTCCATCCCAAGACCGTAGAACGGATTGTTCTCGTTGTCAGTTGGCAACGCGCTACGGTCTGCGTAGCCGAACACCCAGAACTCCTCCGGGGTGGAGTGCGTCATCTCGATAGCGCCGATGGGCGTGTAGTCGCGAACGCTTGGGTTGGGATGCAGCAGCAGCACCGGGTAGCGGGGCACCGTGATCGCTCCCGGCAAGACCACCCGGTCATCGGTCGTTGGCACCCCGAACCAGCACACAACCGCCACGAACGGCTCGAAGTCATCCATGGGTGTGCTCGACCGGGAACGACGCATTGGGCAGAGGGGCGTCGAGGTAGCAGTAGGAGAACCGATCGAGGTCCTGGCCGACAGGGCAGCGCGTGTAGACCCCGAGCCACCAGGCCCAGCTCATGTCGTCGCGCAGCACCCACCAGCCACCCAGGACATGGTTGAGCCAATCGCGATCCGTCTCCCAGATGTCGTCCAGCATCTCGGGGTGGTGCTGGTTGACATAGGCGCGCACGATGTCACCCATCAGAGCGAGCAGGTCATCCATCGTCTCCATCCGTCTCCACGAAGTACCACCACGACGGGGCGTAGGCAGCGACCTTATCGGTGTGGCCGCGTCGGTGGATCACGAGGGTCCCACCATGGTCGATGGTCCAGAAGAACTCTGAGCGGTCGTAGGTGTCACGACGGCCCGAGCCGGTGCGGTGCACGATGAAGGTGCTCATGGTCTGCTTCCGTTCATAGTCACGGAGAAAGGCGTCCTATTCGCCAGCAACGCCGGAACTTTGTACGCCCACCTCGGTGGCCTCGTACACCCGGCACGGCAGGATCGGGGCCTCAGGGGCCTGGGCGAGCCGGGCGAAGATCGCCTTGGACACGGCGTCGGCGTGCTCGGGGATGAGGCCCACCTCGACCAGCGTGGCCTTGGTGATCTCCCAGGCGTCGATGGAGTCCATCAGGCCGCCGATGCGGTAGACCTCGGCGGAGCGCTCATCGCGCGTCGGGGTGTGGCCGTACTCGAATGATGCGATGGGGTAGTCATCCATACATGACCTTCTTTCTTGCTGCCCTTTCCAGGCAGTCGATTCTGGCGCGTTCCGAGAGGGTGAGGAGTTCGGTCGCCCACCTTGAAAGACCGTGCTCCCAGGCTTCGTTCTGGTATGCAACGCAAGGAGAAAGTGCATCCTCGATTGCACTCGCAATCCACCTGGCCACCTCCTCCACGGCGGTGTCGCACTCGCCGTCGAATCTGCGGTCATACTCATCGGCGATCCAAGGGAACTCGGCAATGAAGTCCCTTGCGTAGCGGTCAGCGACACCATCAACCGGGTCTGGCGGTGAATGGTCGGTCATCTCAGAACCTTCCATGGGAGGAACATTGGCGGTGGTCGTCGCACAGGGGGTGCCCACAGACGAACTGCCCGGTCATCGAGCAGCCATGTGTCGAGGGCTTCCCGCAGAAGCACGTCATGGTGGAGTGGTAGGGGCACGGGGCCTTGACCGGGCATCCCTGCTCCCATCCCGTGGTCCAACCACAGGACGGCTCACCCGGCTTCGCTTCTTCAAGGGCGACCATCTTCCACTCGGGGTGGCGATTGAGGTAGCGCTGAGTGCCTGACTCAGAGAAGAAGCCAAAGTGCATGACTTTCCCCTGGTCGTCAACAAGCATGTAGCGGTCGGTCATGATTACTCCTTGAGCCACTCAGCGGGGAAGGTGTAGTGCTGGTAGGTGGTCACCTCGTGGGTGCCATCGGCCAGCCATGGGCGCGGCAGCCAGACCTCCACGCGGTGGGCATGGTGCTGTTCGTAGCGGAACGGGCAGATGCCCAGGATCGCCAGCCAGGAGATGAACCTGGCGAAGTCGCGGCCGTTGACGGCCGTGTCGATGTAGTAGGTGCCGGTCATCCCCAGCCGTCCCCATCGTGGAAGTAGTCATCGATGCTGCGTTCCTCGGGGTCACGAAGGGGATGCCACAGGTCGGGGAACTTGTAGGCGTAGGTGGAGCGCACGGGCCAGGAATCTGGCCAAGCGAAGCACTCGTCGTAGTCGTACCACTTGCGGACGGCGTGATCACCGTCGTGGCCAGGACTACGCATACAGGCGTTCTTCCAGTTGCCGGGCTGAGGGGCGTTGCACCAATCCGGCTGGGTGAGGCGCTCGAACTCGTGGATACCAGGGGCACTCATGGTCGCCTCCATGCGAACACATCGGGCAGTCGGTACCCGACCTTGGCGTTGTCGATCTCAGGGGGCATCACCTCGTGCATGTGCTCCCTGGCCTCGGCGAGCGCCCGCTTGGCGGAACGCAGCGCGCGCTCGGCGTGAGCCACGTCCTGCTCAGCGAAGATCACCTTGTCCACGGCCACCACGAAGCGCGACGGCATCGGAGCCTTGGGATGGTCACCGGCCTTCCACTTCTTGCTCATGTGCTTCCCACCCCCTCACGTCGGTGTGGAGGTCACGGATCATCTGGGTGGCGCGGCCAACAAGACCACGAACCTCGTCGGCCTTGAACTTCGATGGGGAGTAGTAGAGGTGACCCAGGAGGGTCAGAACCTCCGTCACGTTGGCGTCGCGCTGGGCGATGCGAACGGCCTTGATGGTGTCGTCTCGTGCGCTCATCTGGCCTCCTCGAAAGCGCCCTCGATGTGGCTCTTGATGTGGTTCTTCGCTGCCACCCATCCCTGCTTGACCTCACCGCCGATTGCTCCTCCACCGGAGCGCTCATCGATGATGTTCAAGACGCCGCTGACCGAGATGGCCGGTGTATCGCTGTGGATGATCCAGCCGGTCGAGCGACAGTCGTCGCAGTCGTAGCGCCATGGCAGTTGCTCAAGGCCGCGCTTGACCACGATGTCGCCCGTGCCATCACAGGATGGGCACTCGGTGGCCAGAAAGCCGGTCGTCTGGGGCTTCATCGCCGAGTCCCCCAGAAGGTCGGGTGCGACACCCGGTACTCGTCATCACCGACGTAGGAGCACTTCTCGCGGTAGGGGAGTTCACCGTTGGGCCAATCGGGGTTGAGGATGACCCAGCCGTCCTCGCATTCGCCGGGGCACGGCTCAGGATCATCCGCGATGACCACCCTCGATGTATCGATCCAGGGAAGAAGGGCCATCACCATGGCATCGGCGATGGGATCGCGCATGTCCTCGGAGATGTCACCCCACTCGACCGCGCCCTGCAGGCTCTCGCGGGCGACCTCAAGGACGCTCTCAGGGAAACCGCAGAGCGGATGGTCGGGGTAGTCGTCGTAGCGGCTCATCCCTGAACCCCGTACTCTTTCAGGAGGCGGTCACGGAACTGCAGAAGGGCAGCCTGCGGCAAGTGCGCCATCTCGGTGCCGTAGTCGGTGGCAACGTTGGCGATCTCGTCGCGCAACATGTTGATCACGTCACCCAAGGCGACGGCCACGATGTCCTCGCGAATGATGGTTCCATCGCCACCACACTCGGGGCACTCCAAGGGCGGCCACTGATCGCGGCCCACACCACTGCAGACGACGCCATCGCCGTTGCAGTCGGGGCACGTCTGGGCGAGGAAGCCGGGGGCCATGGGTTGGAAGATCATCGCGGCACCACCTTGAGCACGATGCCGGGGGCCGGGAGCGCTCCGTTCTCGAACGCGTCCTCGACGGCCCGCTCGATGGCGGCAGCCATGTGGAAGTAGTCCTGGGCGCAGACCGAGCGCTGCCCGTGCATGCGGAGCGCATGGGCGATGCGGTCGGCGTCGTTGGCACCGACGCGGATCACCACGTCCTCACCATCGTCCTGGGCGTCGATCCATGGGCGGCTCATGACACAACCTCACGATCCCCGAGCAGGCGGTCCAAGAGGCCCCTGTAGGGCAGGGCGGCGCGCCCAGCCGAGCGGTAGTCGATGGTGGCGTTGGCCATCTCCTCGATGATGAGGTCGATCACGTCCTTGAGGCGAACAGCGGGATCGCCGCCAAGGGCGACCCAGCCATAGCCGCCGCAACGATCGCAAGGGCAGCCCCACTTGACGCCATCACGCATCCAGGTGAGGCGGCCGTCCTCGCAGTTGTCCGGGCACCGTTCGGCGAACTCGCCGATCTCGATGTCAGACACGGACCTCTCCGATGAACAGGACGCCTTTCGGGTCGATCGTCTGGGTGCCGGACTTGGCGTTGATGGCGTCAGCCAGGGCGAGCAGCGCGTAGGTGTTGGCCGTGGCGATGTCGGCGGCCTGGCAGCGCGCCTCGGCGTCGTCTGAGCCAGCGAAGGTGTTCCACCACGAACGCTCTCCCTTGAGCCACATCTCGGCGAGTTCGCTGTAGGAGCGCTCGGCGTCGGTGGTCACTTGATCTTCCGATCACCAGCGCGAGCCGTCTCGCAGGCTTCACAGAGCACGATGGACCAACTGCCACCAGCCTCGCGGCCGGGAGCGCCACAGTCCTCACAGGTGCGCCATGCGAGGGCCTCGGCCTCGTTGATGGCCTGTTGGAACGGGCTGTCGCGGAAGTCGCCGTCGAAGTTCACGGTCGATGACGCGTAGTAGCGCAGGCCGCCGAACTTCTCCTTGACCTGAGCGATGCGGTAGTCGGGATCGATCTCAGCCAGGCGGGCGTCGAGAGCCAGCACGAGGTCGTACCAGCCGGGGCCGACTGAGATCATCCCAGGGTGGCCGTCCAGGCGGGCGTATAGCGGAGCGAGACGCTCACGCTTGATGGCCTGGCGGCGCTCGTACTCCTCGGCGTTGAAGGTGCTCATGGTGATCTCCTTTCGTTGACGGCCCGTAGAGTATCACACGGGTGCGACACCTCAGGAGGCCACCACCGTCAGGGTCCCTGGCTCGACCTCGGTGTACCCGGCATCGTTGATGTGGACCGGGGAGTTGGTCGCCCAGGAGTCGAACTCGCTGACCGTAGGGGCAACGAAGCAGCCCCACGGGCATTGACGCTCCACCCATCCCTTGATCCACTCAGGGTCGCGGCGGAGGATGGCGGCCATCAGGCCATGGGCAACCTGGGCGGCCGTCTTGCCGGTGGTCATCTCGACGCGAGGGTTGATCGCCACGAGCGGCTCGTCATCGCTCAGGATCGGCGGCCACAGGTAGGAACCACGGTGGGGGTAGTCGGTTCCCTGCACCTGGGCCTTGGCGATGCACTTGGGGAAGTCCTCGTAGCGCATGGGGGCCGTGGCGATCACCTGGGTGTCGCCTTCTTGTGCGGCAGCCACGGCGTACTCGGTGGCGTCATCGAACTGCGTGATCGTGGCCCGGCGCACCGTCTTGGTGAACGGACCAGCCAGCCACTCGTCCCAGATCGGGAACTGACGGGTGAACACGAGAGCCTTCACCGAAGCGGTTGCGACAGCAACTACCACGTCCTCGTGGATGTGGTCGCCCTTGGGGATCAGGATGGCTTGTACGAGGTCGCTCATGGGAGGCTCCTTTCTGGCGGCCGAGACAATAGCACGTCAGTGTGACGGCTCGTCGGCTGGGTACACCTTCGGATGGTCGGAATCCATGCCGTGTAGCGGGCAGTCGGGGTTGGCGAGGTCGCTCCAATCGGCCTCACAGCGACAGTCGCCGCACCTGGGGCACCAGCGGGCCTCGATAGGCGTGCACGGCGTATGGGGGGCACCCTCGATGAAATCGAGCAGCGCCGTCATCACCTCGCGGGTGGTGGGGGAGTCCTTGTCGAAGGGGTGGTGTGGGCGACCCATCCAGGCAGCGCGCCAGATCGGACCTTCCTGCTCGGGCCAACGCTTGAGCAACTCCACGCTCAGGAACAGGTGGTCACGCACCTCAGGGTTCGCATCCCATACCTCCTGGGAGCGCTCCATGGCCAGATAGGGACGCCAGCGCACCGAGATGCAGAAATGGACCTCAAGATCGAAGTCCAGCACCGTTATGACATACATCTCAACGGTGCGATCCTCGCTGGTAAGTCCTTCATAACCCTGGGGGTGGTACAGCGCACGCGACCCCTCGGGGTGGTTGAGCCACCAGCGAACGTGGTCATCGAGGTTGAGCGGGAGCGGGTCAGGCACCAGGGCACTCCTTGAGGCCGTTGATGATCGAGCGCCGCAAGAACTTGGCGTAGGCGTTCGCCGTCCAACGGAACAGCGAGTGGTGGGTGACGGTTGCTCCGCGCCTACCCGTGGCTGGCTCGTAGACGTAGAAGTCCACCCAATAGCCACGCCACCGGCCACAGGAGACGATGGAGATGTTCGCCTCCACCCCGCAGTCGGGGCATGAAAGTCGCTCAACGCTCATTGAGTCTCCTCAGGTCGCCATTGGTGGTCGCAGGACTTGCAGACCTTGCCCATATAGGTGAAGTAGCCCTCGCCGTTCGGCTGATCAGTGAAGATCAAGCGTGAGGCGATGGCGATGGAACCACACTCAGGGCACCTGGGCCTGGTGTTGATGTTGAGGGAGTAGGGGATGGGGTCGCTCATCAGTACCACCCCGTATCGCACTGCAACTCGATCTCCTCTGCCTTGGCGATGATCTGAGCGATTACCCACGTCGCCTCAGGGTCAGTGACGTTGCGCTCAAGCGACTCGGCATACTCCCTGATCTCTCTGGCGGCGCGCCCAGCCCCGGCGTTTCCCTGGATGCTCATGACCCCTGCCGATCCAGCCACTCCTCGACATCGAAGATCGACCAGGCGCGTCCTTCTCCGTCGTCGGGGCCGAAGCCGCGCTCACCCCAGATGTCAGGGTTGATGTTGATGCTGCCCGCCCACTTGGTGCGAAGGGCCTCGATGCACATGTCCCATTGGGCGTCAGGCTCGATGTCGTACCACTCGTCACCGTCCCACCAGTAGTCGCCTTCCTTGAAGCCGCTGTAGGGGAAGGATGAAAGGTGGCCGTAGAGGGGGTCCTTCTGGTGCTCGGCGTACCAGCGACGGTTCTCAGCCTCCTGTTCGGCTGTGTAATGGCCGCAGTGCTCAGGGCCAGGACTCCACAGTCCGGCCTCCTTGGCGACATACGCGTTGGGGAAGCGCTCACACACGCTGTAGGACATCACCACGGGAGATGCGTCGGTCTTGCGGAGCAGGGCCATCACGTCCTCCCAGCCCTGATTGGGGCGCAGTACGCGATCCTCGCGACCAACCTCGATGATGTCAGCAAGCCACTCACGGTGCTCGCCCTCGATGTAGCCGTGAATCTCGCAGGTGGCGTGGATGCGAGCCAGGAGTTCGACTGCATCCGAACCCATCACCAGAGCGGTGTTGAGGATGATCTGCCATGGCGAGATGTGGTAGCCATCGAAGTCGAACTCATGAGAGTCGAATCCGACGTTCCACCACGTCCTGAACGAGTTCATCCAATGCTCGTCCTTGACGTTGCGGAGGTAGTGGTCACGGGGCAGTAAGCGCTCGTAGCGCTCTCGACCGCCGCCGATGGAGTCGCGCAGCATGGACAGGGCCATGTTGCTCGTGACACCCCCGGCGTAGGCGCGCTCCGACCCGCGGAGTTCGGCATCACCGTCGATGGAATGGAAGTAGACGCGGCTCACAACGATCCTCTCACCATGTGGGTTTCTCCGTCGTGCCAATGGTCAAACGAGTCCACGACGGCGGAGTTGAAGCCGAGGAGCATCAAGGTGCGACACAACGCCTCACCCGCCTCGGCGCTGTAGACGTATGCCTCGAAGGACAGCCCGCGCATCTTGGCCCAGGCGATCGTCACGCCGGAGATGGCCGCCAGGTAGTTCTTGGCGGGGCCGAGGTAGTCGCCCGTCTCGTAACGCAGCAACTCGCGGAACACCTCTCCGTCATGGTGTCCCAGGATCGTGGTGATGCGACCTTCCCACTCGGTTGCCGACTGCGCCTTGGGTGCCTCGAAGGAGGCATACCTGATGGCCTCGATCTCGACGGCGTAGGGCTTGGTAGCCATCAGTCCACGAATCCCATGTTCGGGTCGCCGGGGAGATCATCGATCCCGGCAAGCACGTCGCGGGTGAACTCAAGGTCGCTCATGGACTTGGCGACGTAGTGCCTCATCATGTCGCGCACCGATCCACCGCGCTTGCGGCGAGAGAGGGCCTTGGCGAAGGCGGCGCTCATCACCCACGATGTCTGCAGATAGAACGCGATTTGTTCCGATGAGTGTGTCTCAGCGATAACAGCCGCCTGTTCCTCTGGGGTGATGTAGTTGCCCTCGGTGATGAGTGTGACCATCTCGGCCACGAAATTGAGAACGTCCTCGAAGTCGTCGGGGATGGGCATGGTCATGACGACGGCTCCCAATCACCGCACGCCTCAAGGGCGGCCCGAGCGAACGGGAGTGCCCAGGCGGGGTGGTACCTGGCGAACGGGGCCATCGTGGAGAGGCGTCCAGCGACGAACAACTCCAACTCGGTGTAGAGGTTCATGTCCGGCAGCGAACCATCCGCCCATGGCGGAGGAGGTGCGGGAGGGGTATCCCACCCCTTGATGGGAGGTGGGTTGAAGGTCGTGGTGCCGTAGTAGGCACGGTTGGTGGTGAGGTTGCCATCATCGTCGGCAACGATCAGGTCACGGTGGCTCATCTCATTCTCCCTTGATAGAGCGGACGATTCCCTCGATGATCGAATCATCGACGTACTCCAACGAGGCCGTGATCTTGCTGGTGTCTCCACCCAACTCGCCGATCGTGTCCCACATCGAGGCGAGGAACCCTTCAAGAATCCTGACGTAGAAGTTGGTCGTGACGGTGGCGCGGATCATGAAGTTCCTCGCATCGCTGTCCTGTGCCCGCTCGGGATTGTCGGGATTGAACGGACCATCGAGATCACCAAGAGGCCAGGGGTTGTCCAAGACGGCATGGATAAACGGGAGGCCGATTCTGACGACATCGCGAATGAACAAGGTCTGCTCGTCGTCCTCGAATGCTTCCATCACGTCATAACCAAAGCGATCGAGGTGGAGCGGCGAAAGCCCAGACATCATCGAACCAATAACAGGGTCCGGCGAGTCGATGAGGTCCTGTACGGTGATCCCGCTGAGTGGGGTTACCGTGTCGGGGTCGGGTGGGACCTGCTCCTGCAGGATGCTGCTGACGGTGAACGTGAAGCCCAACTCGCCCAGAATCACGGCGAGCGCCTCGATGTCCCACTCGGGGTCAAGCGGCATGTCCATGACTCGCTGGATGGCATCGACCGCTTCGTTCTCCGGGCAGCCCGTCCAAGCCATGTAGTTCGACACGTCATCCAGACCCCGGTATTCCATGGCCATACCGATGTGCCTGAACAGTGCGACGCGAATCATGTCGGTGGCTGGCTGGGGAACCACCTCATCGTCAGTGTGTTCGTCGTTCATTCTGGCTCCTTAACGTTCTCGGCGTCGATCCATACGGCGCACTCGTGGCAGACGTTGAGATGGTCACCCAGGTAGGTGCGTGTCTCCCACGTCTCGGTCCGGTCCCCGCAGTAGTCGCAGGTCAGGCTTGAGGATGCGGCCTTGCGGAGAAGTTCAAGGATCACTTCCTGATCCTCTGGCGTCAGCGCCAACGGCTGGGACATGCGTGCCCCGTAGACCGCACCAGCGTCGATGTCGCGAGCGGCGTTGAGCAGGTCGAAGGCCAACTCGGCCATCTCTGTCGCGGTCATCTCGACGTGGATGATCGGCTTGTGCGGACAGCCGCGCTCATCGACCTGATAGATGCCAACCCCGGCAGGGCCGTCGCTGTGCACCCAGCACATGGCCTTGATGTTGGAGGCATCGATGGTGGTCACGGCTCGCTCCTGGGTACGGAGATGACGAGCAGCGAGTCCACGTCGGTGGTGTCGTTGACGAACCCGCGCAGCCACTCCTCCTTGGACATCTTGAGGTCGGCGAAGTAGGTGGCGTTCTCCGCACACCACTCGGCGAGTTCCTCGGCCGTGGCGAACACGGGGCTGGTGGGCGAACCCTCGGAGGTCGTCTCCCAGAGTTGCCATCCGTCGCCCTCGGGCGGCTCGTAGCCCTCGATCTTGTCACGCTCCTCGCGCTCGGCGTCGGTGGCGATGTTGCCGTGGCCACCACACACCTCGCAGACGTAGGGGACACCAGCGCGCTCGCACGCAGCCTCGACTACGACCCAGCAGTTGATCGAGTCATGGCCGAAGCCGGTGAGCGACCAGCGGTTGACCTCCTCGGCGGTGGGGTAGTGGCCGGTGGAAACCCAGCGGTCTGGGCCGGAGGCGTCGGGATCGAAGCGGTGCGTCAGGTCGCGCAGGCGATCAGCGCGCACCAGCGCATCGACATCATCCTGGTCGAGATGATGCGACCAAGCACCGTTCCACAGGTCGCAGAGGCGCTGAGCCTCACGAACGATCGCGGCCTCGCCGTGTCCGTAGAACGATGGCGAGTTCTTGACGTTGCGCTCGGCGAAGGCGCGCACCTCGGGGGTGTCGGGGGTGAAGGGGGTGGAGCCGGTTTCGGCCGGGTCGAACTTCGTGTGGCCGTACCAGCGATCCTTCAACAGCCGGGCGTGCAGGGCGTTGCCGGTGCCACCACACGCGGTGCACTCAGGGAACGCAGTCTCCTCCCACGGCTCGGTGTAGCCCTTCCAGACCTTGTTGAGCGGCCAATCGAAGTCGAGCGGCACCCGCTTACATGTCCTGTGTCCCATGTTGATCTCCTTTCTCAAGCGGCAAGAAGGTCACGATCTCCTTGCGCTCCTTGTCGTAGACGACCCTGACGGTGAACCCGTCATCGAGAGTCACGTCGTGAACGGTCTTGTTGGTTGAGGTACGGCGGACCGCCTTGGAGCGTCCACCCTGGATGGCTTGGATGATCTTGCGTCGCGTGTGGTTGCCCACCTCGATGCCGTAGCGCTCTCTCGCTCGGCGGCGAGCGTGTAGGCGCTCAGACTTCTTCTTGCTGGGCATGGGGATGCTCCTGCCGTCCGTTGATGACCTCGATGGCCACCTCACGCTTGAGCGCCCACACCGGCACCAGATCGCAGTCGAGTGGGTTGTGGCACGCCATGCGGCCCGTACCCCACGCGTAGGACGGATCGTGATACATGCAGACCCAGCCGACTTGCTTGTAGTCAGGGGTGGGGGGGAGTGGTTCAAGAACTCGCTTCATGGTCGCCTCCTTTCGTCGCCAGGACCATAACACATGGGTGCGACATCACTCCTCGGCGTCGTCGTCCTCCCACCACGCCGACCGAACGTCCTCGGGGAGCAGGGCCGGGTCATCGATCACGTCGATCGTGGTGCCCTTGAGCGGGCGCAGATGGAACTCCCAGCCGTCGCCGTAGTCCACCATCACTGAGCCGACCTGCTTGCCGTCCACGACCAGCGGCCACCAATGGCCCCACAGGGCCGACTCATCGACGTTGTTGCGGCCCTTGATCGAGGCGCAGTCGTCGCTGTAGGTGGTGAAGATGATGTCGCTCACGCGTGCGCTCCGATCGCGATGAAGTCCCCGTTGGACAAGCGGTGGTAGGAGGTGTCGCACACCCCGAGGCGATAGATCAGGTCCTCAAGGCGGTACAGGCCGACCTTGAGCGACAACTCGCACTCAGGCGTGCCGTAATACTCGTCGGTCCACTCGCGATAGCCCTCGACCAACTCGGCGGGGATGTGGGTCACGAAGTCCTCGTCGCCTCCATGGCGCGAGAGCGCCCGGTACTCCTCGGGGGCGTCGTAGAACGACCAGATGGAGATGTGTGGGCTAGCCACAGTCAGACTCCTCGAACCGCTTGGCAACGTCGGCCAGAGCATCGATCCCTCCGGCGTACCAACGATCCATCCCTCTGTCGATGTCGGTGCAGCGAACTCCCGCCTCAGCCCACTCCGAACGCACGGTGGCAACCACAATGCGCTGGCGCTCGATCTCATCGAGCAGGCGGCCGACGATCTCCCAGGTCGGCTCAGGACAGCGCTCGGCGTCGTCCCATGACTCGATCTCACCCTGGGCGAAGTCGTTGACTCGCTCGCGGGCGTCGGCGTAGGTGGTCGGGACGCGGTAGACGTGGCCCGATGGTGTCGGGACTCCCCATTCAGCGGTCATGAAGCGTGTCCTCCTTGGACGGCGGGTAGCGGCGGCAGTAAGCATTGACCACTGACCGCATCTTGGTGATCGACCAATCCCAATAGCCCCAGGCATCGATCTTGCCGTTGGCGTCACGATCGGGGATCAGGTCGGTGACCATGCTGTTCTCGGGGTGAGGTAGGGCGATGCGCTTGCCGTCCACCTGCACCCATTCGAGCAACTCGTGGAGATGCTGGGCGAGAGAGATGGCGATGAAGTCGAGAGCGATGTCCCGGTCGTTGTCTCGCACGGGTGTCTCGACGGTCACCGAGTTGGGGAATGACTCTCGCACCCCATCCACGTCGGGGACGGTGCGACGCTCGGTGTCCTCCACCTCCCACCACATGGTGTCACGACGCCCGTAGTTGCCGGAGCAGTCGGCGGAAGCCGCGACCCATGGTGGGATGACGGGACCATCGCGCTCATCGTCTGGTTCGGGGCCGAAGATGACCTGGACGCGGCGCTCAGTGGCGGCGGCCACGATCGGCCTCCCAGCCAGCCACGGCGATGAGCACACCGAGGGCGATGAGGATGGACCCGATCCCACGACGGATGTAGTGAACGTCTGGGAGCAGCACCCACACCCCGGCGTAGATCAAGCCGGAGTAGAAGAAGCCAGCGTGGCGGATCACGAACTTCATGACGGCGGAACCTCGCGGACCGTCACGTCGAAGTCCACCTCATCCCAGGCGCTATCGGGTTGCATGAACGCCAACTCCCCGGCGGCAACCTCAGGGGTGTCGTCACCCTCGATGTCGTCATCGGTGAAGGTGAACACCACCTCGCGCGTCTCGGTGATGGTGGCCTCGTAGGTCTTGCTCATCGGGATGCTCCGATCCTGGTGTGATGGTCGAGGAACTCGACTCGGTTGGTGAAGCAGTTGTCCTGCACGGGGCCGCAGGCGACCTGACGGTCACGGGGCACCTTGCCGGTGGCCTTGCGGTACGACGCAGCGCCAGCGCACTGCTTGGTGCGCGCCGTCCAGACGCCATCGATCTCGATGGTGGTGTGGCAGGCGATGGCCTCGTCACTGTTGGCCAGGGCAACCCACTCCTCGGCGGTCCATGGACCCAACCAACCACCAGCGGACTCGCGTCGCCAGGGGCATTCCTTGCACGGCTTGGCGCACGCCGGGGGCAGCGAGACGGGCATCCCGTAGTCGAGGCCCTCGATGGCCTCCTCGGCCTCGTCCTCGTTGATCGTGTGGAGGCCGCGGTGGTTGCAGAAGTCGCTCTCGCAGCCGTCCTCGCCGTTGGGGCACGGCAACACCGTAACGACCTCATGGCACCACACGTCCTCGCGGCCGTAGTCCCGGCAGACGGGGCACTCAGTGTCGAAGGTGGGGTGATCCACCATGGTGATCTCGAAGCACTCGAAGCAGTGGATCGCGTTGGGGGGCGGGACGCTCACGAGTTGTCCTCCTGGGCGACCAGGACATCGAGTTCGGCCGCCTCACCAACGAACCCGTCGATGTTGAGGTTGGCGATCCCCCAGAACACGATGTGGAGGATGTCCTTGGCCTGAGCGCCGTAGTTGACGCGCAGGGTGCGGAGGTCCTTGCGGGGGTCGGCCGCATCCACGTCGTCAGCCAGGCGGCGTAGCCCGTTGGCGATGGCCCGGCGACGCTCCTCCTGTCGCGTGATCATGTGGTCGATGAGTCGGTCTGTCACTTCCTGGTGGTCCATGATGTTCTCCTTTCGTTGGTGTCGAACGTGAGCAACACTAGCAGGCGGGTGCGACATCGGCCGATGTCGCAGGCAAGAGGTATGGTGTCCACCATGAACGACACGATGACGGCCGCATCGGCGGCCACGCACACCTGCGTCCGGTGTGGAACCGAGCGCCCCGAGCACCAGATGACCAAGGTGGGGATCGGCTGGGCCTGCCACGTCGGCAGCGGCACCACCTGCGCCATGCAGTTGATCTACCGGGGGTACGACGGTGAGTAATGCCCACGACTACAACGAGGCCCATGTGGCCCCTGTTGCCATCGAGGACATCCCGCGGCACACCTGGGAGGTGAGGACCTCCACGCAGGAGCCACGGCTGATCACCGGCCACATGCTCTTGCGCCCCAGCGAGGACACTCCCGTCTGGCGGCTCGTGGACTTCGTTGACGTGGAGGATGGATGGCGCATCGAGCAGACCATCGACGTGTTCCGGCCCGACGAGATGGTGTCAATCACCTACATCGCCACTGATGGGCAGCGGCGCGAGGTGTCGCTGTGAGTGACGACGAGGGTCCCTACGCCGACCTCATCCAAGACCTCCACGCCATGTGCGAGAAGGGCCTTCGCTGCCACTTCCACTCCAACCCCAGCCTGATGTGTGTGACCTGCCGGGCCGCGCAGTACCTCTACCTGTGTGCTCGTCACTGCGAGCGTCTGACGCAGTTGCACTACGAGTGGCTGCAGCAGTCCCTCTCGAACGAGATGGCGGCTTTCCACGATGACCTCGTTGCTGGTGGCTACGGCCCATTCCCCCCTCAGGGGGGCTTCTGACCATAGGGTGTCACACCGACATGCTATGGTGTGGGTCCCCGACGAAAGGAGCCAACCATGAGACTTCATCGCAGCAGAACGACCGACATCGGAGGCATCGGCATCATCGTGGTGATCATCGTCATCATCGCGATCTTCGTGCTCAGTGGCGGCAAGATTCCCGGTACGGGCCTGATCGAGTGCAAGGGCACCACGGGCATCTACCGCGAGTACGACGCCTACTCCGACAACTACCAGCGCTACACGGTCCCCGACGACCCGGCCTGCATGAACGGGAGCCGGTGATGATCGACTTCGCCAACCTCCCCGAGCGACTCCTTGAACACGCCAATGCCATCGATGTCTTGGACGGCGACGATGTTCTCCTCCTTGGCGATGCAGAACTCATGCGCGTGGCGGCCCGAGAGATCGAGCGTCTGCGTGAGTCGCTGGCCTACAACGCCCGCGTGATCGAGGCTCAGGCTCTCGACCTCAAGTCGCTGTCGAACCGTCGCAAGATGTTCCTCGCCGATGCCGTGGAGCGGATGCGCGCCGAGGCGCTCGGCCATGTTGCCCACCGCGATGGTGCGGCTCGACGCGAGTTGGACTCCCTCAAGCGTCGCGAGTCCGATCGCAAGACCCGAGAGGCGGCGGCCTGGGAAGCCTGCACCTGCAAGGCCCCGGCTGGCCACGACGTTGGTTGCGCCTCGTGGGCCGTTCTCGATGAGGAGGCGTGGTGACTCACTACTGCGACCACGAGGACATCGCCCACGCCTACTACGCCCGCAACATCTGGGTTGCCCTCGGCGACGGCTTGGCCATCTGCGCCAGCCGCGTCGGCGAACTCAAGGTAGTCGAGCCGTGGCCTCCCTACCTGCTCACCCATCACGCCTTCCTCGATCAACTGACCTGGGGAGTGAGCGTCAAGGACTCCCGCACCAACGTGATCCACCGCATCGGCTTCTTCGGGGCCGAGGGTGATGCCCGTGCGCTTGCTCGCAAGATCGTGGGCCAGATGCAGGAGGTGGCCGGTGTCTGACACTGAGACGACGATCATCCCCAAGAGCGTCAAGCACACCTATTGGGTTGGCGACGCTCAGATGCGTCAGTCCAACGGTGACCTGCGCCGATGGGTCGAGGAGGGCACCGAACGCGAGATGCTCGCCTACGTCCGTGAGCACTTCGGGATCGACCCCGTGCAGATGCACGACATCTGCCATCACCGTTGGTACGACATGGACGATCCCCTGCAGTTGGTGCAGTGGTTCGGCCTCCAAGCCGGAGACGGATCGATCCTGCCGCCCGCTCGCTGGATGCTCTACAGCGAGTGGCACATCAAGTACCCCAGCGTCGCTGCAGCCTGCGGCCTCGCGTAACGAAAGGAGCACCATCATGCCCAGCGGATACACCTCAGAACTCTACGACGGCAAGCCTCAGACCTTCGAGCAGTTCGTGCTGCAGTGCGCCCGTGCCTTCGGCGCGACCATCATGCAGCGCGACGATCCATGGGACGCCCCTCTGCGCCTGCCAAAGCCCAGCACCGACTACAGCGCTGAGCGGCTGGCGCAGGCCCAGAACGAACTCGATCGCTTCCGTGGAATGCCCGCCGAGTTGGTCGAGATCGAGGCCGAGGAGTCCTACCTCGCTGCGCTCGATGCCTGGAAGAAGGCCGAGAAGGACAAGCGCGACCGCGAGGAGCGCTACCGCAACATGCTGGCCGACGTGATGGGCTGGGTCCCGCCGACCGCCGAGCACGAGGGCCTCAAGGAGTTCATGATCCAGCAGTTGGAGGAGTCCATCCGCTTCGACTGCTCGGTGTGGGACCCCCCTGTTCGCAAGACGGCCGACGAGTACCGGGCCGAGAAGATCGAGAGTGCCGAGCGCGACATCCGCTACCACACCAAGTCGATGGCCGAGGAGATCGAGCGCACCAACGGTCGGCGCGGCTGGATCACCGACCTGGCCGAGAGCCTCGGGGTGCCCGTGGAGGACGACGTGGTGGTTCCGACATGATGTCCGATCCACCGCCCGTCATCACCAAGATCACCGCGATCATCGAGGCCGACGACGGCACCAGGATGCGTTGGGAGGCCGACAACAAGCGGCCCCGCACGCGCCTGGAAGTCCAGGCTCGCTACGTCGATCCCGACATCGAGTTCAGCATCCCTCGACCCGATGCGGTCTACTTCCCCAACCGCAGCGTGGAGTTGAAGTTCTCCACCAACGACGAGGCTCGCCTGACGCTCATCCCTGGCGATGAGGTGGTGATCGATCCGGCTGCGGGCGATGCCGCCGCTTCGGCGGTGCGCGCCTGGGAGCGCTTCAAGAACGCATCCAACCCGATCGACCAGGCCAACGCCATGGTCGAACTCAACAACCACATGTTCGACCTGTCCACCTGGGTCCCCGAGGAGGAGTACGAGGATGGGTGAGGACGGTGCCCTTGAGGGCTTCGGTGGAGTTCCCACTCCGACCGAGGAGTGGCTGATGGGCCGCGACCTGGATCGCGTCCACGACCTGCTTGACGCCGTTGGTGCCCCTGAGGATCGCTCCACCATGTGCGCCTCGGATCGGCTGTCCATGATCACCGGGCGACTGATCGATCTGGTGGAAGCCTGCAACGACTACATCGCTGCGGCGAACTGCTACGACCCCGAGAACTGCACGGGTGACCATTCGTCACCAGCGAAAGCGCTCTCCACCATCGCTAGGCTTACCTGGGAACACCAGGAAGCGATCGAGGAGCACGAGGCGGAAGCATGAAGGCTTTGGGGGTGATCTGCGTTGGGGTTGGCCTGCTGATGATCGTCTTTGGGGCGATCGCGTGGGCCACCTGGGGTTCATTGGCCACCGGCACCGATCAGTGGGTCAACCCTCCCCTGTTCTTCGGACTCGTTGGTGTCGCTCTCGTCGCCATCGGCTCTCACCTGAGCACCAGCGATCCTTTCAACCGACGATAATAGGTGTCACAGGCGCATGCTAAGATGCCGCCTATGTCAAACGTCGAGGAACTGTTCGAGCGCATCGAAGCAGAGCGCAAGGCGTGGCCGATCTGGAAGAAGGCCAGCATGCAGTGGCGATGGAAGGTGGCCCAGCCCCTCCGTCGATTCCCCCGCGAGGTCCGTTGGTTCATCCAGCGCGGGCGTCGTGGTTGGTCCGACTGCGATCTGTGGGGCATGGACGGCCACATCGCTCGCCTCAACGTGGAGATGCTCTCCCGTCTGCGTGAGATCGCCCATGGCTACCCCGCTGGGCTGACCAACGGAACCGACGAGCCCTGGTACTCCGACGAGGACCGCGCCAAGTTCGCCGAGCAGAACGCTCGTATCGATGCCCAGATCGGCTTCACCGGGGACGACGGGTTCGAGCGCTGGAAGGCCATGCTGACCTACTTCGAGGATGGCTGGCGCGGTGAGTTGGCCTACCTCGATGACTTCGATGAGGCCGGGCACGAGCGCTTCAAGGCCATGATGCCGCTCTACGCCGAGTGGTTCGGGGGGCTGTGGGACTGATGCAACGCACCCTGCTCACCCTCAACGAACACCAATGGCGCTCGATCGAGGATCGCTCTCGGGTGCTGCAGCCGGGACATGCCATCTTGGAGTTCTGGCGCGAGGCGCTGGGGTTGACGATGGACGAGTGGGATCGCCTTCCACGGGCCTCGTTCAACGTCATGGACTACGAGGTGTCTGAGGCCGACTACGAGCGCCTGACGGCCATCCTGAACGTCCGGTGCCGCAGCAAGAGGGACCGGATGGCAGTCTCGATGATCCTTCTGGACAAGGGTCCTGCTGTTGCCGCTGGGTGATGTCACACCCATCTGCTAAGGTGTAGACCTAGTTCTACACACCCGAGAAGGAGATGCCATGACCGCCACGGCGGAGATCAAGACCGAGGTGCGACTCGTGACGCCACAGGAGGCTGAGATTCTCCTGCGGTCGAACAACAACAACCGCAAGGTTCGCTCCGAGGTGGTTCGCAAGTACGCCCGAGACATGGAGCGCGGCGAGTGGCTCCTCAACGGCGAGGCCATCAAGATCAGCACCACAGGTGATCTGATCGACGGACAGCACCGGCTGCTCGCCTGCGTCGAGTCTGGGGTCGCCTTCCACACCATCGTGATCACCGGGCTTCCGCTCGATGTCCAGGTGGCGATGGACGTGGGTGCCAAGCGCACCTTCTCCGACATCCTGCGCTGGCGTGGCGAGACTTCAACGGCATCGCTGGCATCCGCCATCGAGGCGGGGATGTGCTGGGACGAGGCTGGCACGCCCGCCCACCGCGGCAGGCAGCACTCCAACGCTGAGCGCCTGGCATGGCTCGACGCCAACCCCGACATCCGCGATGGTGTCAAGGGGTGGCAGCCGATCGCTTCGGCTCCGCTTCGGTTCCCCATGTCGGTCGGTGGCCCGTTCCTCATGCGGATGCGGCGCATCAGCCCCATCGATGCGGCCGAGTTCATCCAGCACCTCAAGAGCGGTGCCAATCTCGCCGAGGACGATCCCATCAACGTCCTGCGGCGCTGGCTGCTGAACGCCTCGGCTCAGAAGGCCAAGCGTGCTCGCGAGGAGTATGCGGCCGTCGGCGTCAAGGCGTGGAACGCCTGGCTCAAGAACCGCCCCGTGCGGAACCTGACCTGGCGCTCTGGCGGCGCACACCGCGAGGAGTTCCCCTACATGGTGACCCCGAGCGGCGATGTCTACGAGGAGATCATCACCGATCCCAACTACACCCCACCGGGGCACATCTCGGTGGAACGGATGGGCTTCACCCGACAGGCCGAGTCTGAGGGGCTGCCCGAAGCGGCGGTGGGGGGCTGACGGCCCCCCACCGTCTCCACTCCCAAGGAGCGCCATGAGCACACAACTCGATGTCCGTCCCTCCGATCCGGCTCTCGATGATGAGGAGCCGCGTGAGGCCCACATCGTCCGCAAGGACGACCAGATGCGCGCCTACATCGAGGGCACGCCCGTCGAGGCACTGTGCGGCAAGGTGTGGGTCCCGAGCCGTGACCCTGAGCGCTACCCGGTGTGCCCGCGCTGCACCGAGATCATGGAGCGCCTGAGGGGGGCGGGGTCGAATTGATCGAGGTCGATGTGATTCCACTCCCCGTGGGGTGGACATCGCTTGAGAAGCACCTCATCTACTGGCACGGCTGGGAACCTGAGTCTGTGTTCGCCATGGACTCAGACGACCTGAGGCGAACTCACCTCAGCGCACACCATTCCGGTCGGTTTCCCGCGGGGCGCTTGCACCTCCATGTCGATCCCGACTAGGTGTCGATCCTAGACGGCATTGACCATCTGGGTTACCATGGAACCCACACATCGACCCCCCAAGGGAGAATGTTCCATGGCATGGCTACCGGGCTACGAGCGCCACGAGATTCTGGGCTGCACCGGCCCAGGCACCTACAAGTCGGGGCATCCCTGGCGATGGGTTGGCCACACCACCGAGTCCAACCCCGGCACGATCGATGGCGTCATCGCCTTCTTCCGTGGCCGTCCGTGCTCGACGCCCCACTTCTGCATCGACCCGGCCAACGGCCGCAAGGCGCAGTTCATCCCCACCGAGTGGGCCTCCGCCGCTCTCAAGAACATGAGCGGTGGCGTCGAGACGAACCGGGCCTTCGCCGTGCAGACCGAGATTTGCGGTCGCGCTGCCGAGACGCCCAATTGGCCCGACGAGTGGCTGCGCTTCATCGGTGAGCACATCGCCGACCTCGTGCGCGCTGGCGTCCCGCTCGATCTCGACAACGCTCCTGCGACCAAGGGTCCCCAGGACGGCACCATCGCCACCCCTCACGCCCCCCAGCGGCTCTCCTACTCCGCTTGGGTTGGCTTCGATGGGACCTGCTGGCATCAGCACGTCCCCGAGAACGACCATTGGGACGGCGGCAAGATCAACATGGCCCGGATCATCGAGCACGCCAAGGCGAGCCTCGGTGGTGCCGCACCCCAGCCACCGCCCCCTCCGCCGCCGCCAGCCCCGACCGGACCCCGCCTGCTCAAGAAGGGCATGCAGGGCGAGGACGTTCACCGCTGGCAGTCCCGGCTTGCTGGCCGTGGCTACTGGATCGCAGCGGACGGCATCTTCGGATCGCTGACCGACGGCATCACTCGCTGGTTCCAGCAGGCTCGTGGCTTGGAGGTCGATGGCATCGTCGGCCCCGCGTCGCTCGCCTCGATGGACAACGCCGAGGCCACCAACTGGAAGCCCTCCGGCATGGGTGGAGGCACCCCCGCTCCGGCTCCGGCTCCGGCCGCTCCCCCGTGGCCCGGCCGCTACCTCATGGTGCAGTCGCCGCTCATGCGTGGCGACGACGTGCGTCAGTGGCAGCAGCAGATGAAGAACCGCGGCTGGAAGATCGACGTGGATGGCATCTTCGGCGAGCAGAGCCGCCAGGTTGCCCTCAAGTTCCAGCAGGAGAAGGGCCTCGCCGTTGATGGCATCGTCGGCCCGACCACCTGGACCAAGGCTTGGACGGCAACCGTCACCTGATCTCCGTGCAGGGGGGACAAGAGAGTGGGGCCGGGGAAACCCGGCCCTTCTCTTTGGACCTTTCCATAATATGGCGTCTCACTGACCGGCTATAATGTCGCCATGGGAGATCGCTGGCTGGGGCCTCGTCACGCTATTCGCGTGAAGAAGAACCCGCTCCACTACACGACGAAGATCGAGGTCTGCAAGGAGTGCATCCGCTGTGAGCGCCCCTTGCATCGCATGGCCTTCCGGTTGGTCGATGGCACCGAGGTCGGCGTCTGCCAGGAGTGTCGTGAGGAGTTGGCGCGCAAGCGCCCTCGGGGTGGACTGCCCTAGCCGAACCCGGCAGGAGCGTTGCCGATGCCAACGGCGGCATTGAGGTACTTGCGAGCCGAGGAACGCACCTTCGCCTTGCGACGGTGAAGTGGCCCGGCCAAGTAGGCCCACGACCAATAGCAGTTGTGCACAACAACCCCATCAGCCAAGAACTCGTGAGCGTCCTCAACTTCCAGGTCATACACCACGGCGCTGCTTCCGCGAGGTTGAACGATTACGACAAGTGACGCCGCAAAAGCGGGTGGCCTTCCGTCGTTCAGCGAGGAACCCGCCTCCGCACTCCTCGCAGGTCCGGGCGTCCTTGTTTGATTCATCGGCCTCGAACTTCCGGTATCGGCATCGCTGAGAGCAGAACCCCGTGGAAGCCACAAGCGACGAGAATGCCTCTCCACACCAAACACATTGGAGTTGATGCTCGGCTCGGCCCTCCCAGGATGAGCGTCCGTGGTCGGAATGCCATTGGAGCCCTTCTGGCGATCCGTGCCACTTGGCGGCCAAGGTTCGGATGGCTGCGAGATGCCGTTCCATGTCGGATGGGTCTGTCCATGTTGACCCATGGGTTGAACGATGTTCCCCTGGTGAAATGGCCCTGAGATTTCCGGGGTCGTTGTTGAAGGGGTCACCATCGACGTGGTGAACATGCCACCCCTCGGGAATCGGGCCGAAGTGATCGATGTAGACCTTTCGGTGCAAGTAGATTCGATCCCCTGGCCCGAGGGGCACGTAGTAGACCCGATGGCTGCGCTGTTTGGCATTGGGATAGCGGCGATAGCGCCGACCGGCGTATTCAACCTCGACGGGATGGTCCATGAGCCAATACTGACAGTCAGCCCGGCAGCGAGGGCCAATGGAACCCATCCACACTCATGGGTCCAGACAAGATGGTCTCCGGTTCCCACCACCGAGCGTCCATCTTCCGTGACGAGTTCGTAGACCTCGGCATCGAACCGCGTCGGCCCGGCGTTGAGAACACGCTTCGCCCCCTGACGCGTCCAGACGAAATCCCCTGGGACGATCGACTCGATCGGCACCTCCCCGTCGGGAGTGGCCACGAGGGTGCCAGCCACCAGGCAGGCGTCTACGAGGTCGAACGGCTTGACCTTGGGGAACCGGCGTAGCGCCATCTCCAACGTGTGGTGAGTTCCCTCGACGTGTACGAATAGGCCACGCTCGTAGTCCACCAACATGCGCTCAGCGCGAGTGACCTTCGATCCGAGGTCAGCGGTGGCCTTCTCCTGGCGGTAGCGGGGCATCTTCATGTGGCGGTCACCGCGCTCGTTGCGGATGTCCTCACATGCCTGGTCGTACACCACTCGCCACAGGTCGCCACCCTGGTTCGTCTCGACACCCACGGTGTCGGCTCCGTACTCAAGGGCCTTCTCGATCGCGAGGTGGATGGCTCGGTACGGCGTCGAGCGGTTCTCCCACGAGAACAGGCGGTAAATCTTGTCGTCCACTCCGAGCCCATCACATTGGATGCCCATGGAGTCCGACGAGTCGGTGGAGGTGACGGCAGGGTCAACCCACACCACCGCACGACGAAGCGGCGGAACCTCGTGGTGCTCGACGCGCACGAAGGCGATGTGGTTGAAGATGTCGCCCTCGGGTGGCTTCGTCTCGTGCTGGCACTCGGCCAGGAAGGCGGAGAGGCCAATGTCGTTCATGAGCAACTGGCACGACGGGATAGGGAATCCCTCGGGCCACGATGGCTCACCGCCCGTGATGACGAACTTCCCCTCTAGTTCCTCGTACTCAAGGTCCCAGATGGCAGGGATTGGGCCAGAGACGATGCGGTCACGCAGGAAGTCGGCCCGACCATCCGAGAGGCGAGCGAAGATCGAGTTCTCGTGCACGAGGTTCTGCACCATCAAGATGGCGCAGTCCTGAGAACCAGCCGGGAGCAACTTGCGGGTGATGGTCTTGATCTTCTTCTCGACGCGCTCATCGGTGTCCAACTCGCCATCGATGTCGTCAAAGACCATGAAGTCGGGACGCTGGTCCTCCAACTTGACGCCTCGGGCAGCGGAGTCGAGGCCCATGGCATCGAGGGTGAAGCCGGTCTTGGTACGGATGCGGTTGCGCCGCCAGCCCTTGGACGTTCCGAACTTGCCCATGAGGCGCTCACCGAGGTCGGGGTAGGCCAACTCGATCGTGGGCGACTCCAACATGGCAGCCACATTGGCAACGTGGTCGTCGGCCTGGTCCTGCGTCTCGGAGACGTAGATGCCGTAGCGACGCTTGCGACGTGCGGCGAGCACGACGACGGCCAACTCCGACGAGGTGGAATTGTGGGTGGGGATCAGGTCGCTACCGGCAAGGTAGAGGCCATCATCACGATCGACCTCGATACAGAGGCCGGGTTCTGACTCGACCGGGGTGATCGACTCAATCCCAACCCGCTGGCGCTTGGCGTAGGTGGGGACAACCTTCCTGGCGAGCATCCCTTGGCCGAGACCGTCGTGTGGTGTCCATGATGCAACCCATCGAGTGCCAGCCGTAGACACCATCGTCACGACGCCATCTAGATCGGTGACGGGATGTGGCTCACGATCATCGATTTCACTCCAGACGGTGGCGTTGTAGCCAAGCGTCCTGGCGAGCAGTCGAACCGCCTCAGCGAGAGTCTGGTCGTGCGACACGTAGCGGACCCTGCCGCGCTTCTTGTCAACGTGTCCATCGGAATCGACCAGCCCGGCCAGAAGTGCACGCCGCTGCTCCTCGGATGAGGTGAGGTAGCCGCTGGGAATGTGCTTGTTGCCAAGAAGGCCGAGCGCGGATAGCCGATTGCGTAGACCGTCAATGACGATGTAGTTGCATCCCGTGTTGGCCTGCGTGTAGCGGTTCTTGATCAACTCGCCACGGGACTCGATGTTGAGTGCAACCTCATTAGCGTCATCCATCGAGCCAGCGGCCAGCACACCAGTCTTGTGGTTTCCGTCGCCTAGCCAGTAGCCGAGCAGGTAGGGGTCGATCAACAGGTCTCGACGTGGCGCCTGAATAGCATCTCGATGTGGCAGCATGAACCTGGCGCGCCCGCCCGAGTAGTACCGCTGCGCTGCGATCTCCTGAGTCTCAAGCGTGCGCCACTCGTATGGCCCGCGATCCAGCACCGTCCATTCGTGCTCGGGATCGGCAACGAGTTCGGTCCCGTCAGTGAACCGAACCCTGTAGAGGGGGCGCATCGTTTCTGGTCCAACCCATGTGACGGCGGCTGGGGTTCCGTCTGGTCCAAACACCTCGTCGCCAATGTTGAGTTGTCCTTGCGTCGTCCACCCCTCCGTCGTGAGGATTGGTGTCGAACTCTTTAGGCGCTTACCATGACCACGAGGCCAGATCGACACCCATGGCTTGGGGCGAGTGCCTGGCTCGACCTGCCAGACCCATTCCCAGAACTTCTGGTGACCCTCAGAGAACGGCTTCTCCGCCACCTGGGGGAAGATCATCCTGATCCACGGTTCCCACTCATCCGCGGCGATGACGTTGCCAAGGAGGTACTGGTAGTACGCCTCGCGCTCCTCGGCTGTGGCGTGGGCCAGGAGATCGGGAGGGATCGCTACGAAGCCGGTGTGCTCATCGCTCATCGAGATCAACCTTCTCGGTCAACCTACGAATGTTGCCCGCGAACTTGTAAGGCTTGCACATGGGGCACGACCTCTTGGCCTTTCCTGCTCCACCTGGCATCAGGTGCGATCCTCGTCGTCGCCATTCCACCACCCATCATCGTCAGATGGGCTCTCTGGGATCGCCTCCCCATAGCGCTCACCGTCGAGCCCGGAGATGTCGTCAGGCACGGCTAGCGGATCGCCAGCCTCCAACTCACCCCGGTACTCCTCGATGATCTGGGCCTCCTCGATCTCGCGCTGCTCGAAGGCGGCTCGGGAGGCTAGACGCTGAGCCAAGGCGTTCATCGACGCGTCGTCCAACTCGATGCCAGCCACCACCTTGACCGGGCCGCCGCCGTCGCCCACCAACTCGACACGGTTGGTGTCCCTGCGCCCCCAGCGCTCAGGCCAGGAACGCTCTAGGTACCACGCAGAAGCCTGCCAGGCGCCCTCTGAGGCAGCCTTCTGAATCTTGGCTAGGGCAGCCACCTCAGCGTCGGCTCGGGCCTTCTCCAACTGTTCCTTGAAGGCGACATACTCCGGTGGTGCGTCCGGCTCGTCCGCCTTGAGCAACCAGCGACGCAAGGTCTGATACGAGATGCCCGCATAGCGCGCAGCCGTCTCCAAGTAGTTGCCACCGCGCACGGCCTGCAGCAACTTCTCGGCCCGGTCCTCGTTGAACCTGGATGGGGCGCCGCCCTTGTTCGTGGACATGGCGCCATCCTACCCTACTTTCGAGAGCAGTGTCACACCCCCGTGGTACGATGCACGCACTCTACGAAAGGAGAACACCATGACCGAAATCGAAACCACCCTACGCGTCCACATGGGCGCCATCCATTCCAACGCCGACGAGCGTGGCGACTACTTCTCGTTGGAGATCACCGACGAGCGCTCGGGACTGCTGTTCCTCTCGATCGACCTCTCCATGGAGCAGTTCGCCCGTCTGGTCGCTTCCCGTGGCGACATCTCCGGCATCCCCGTGACGCTGCGCGGCATGGACAAGATCGGGATGAGGCACGAGCGCAAGACTATCGACATCGAGTTCCCCACCACCGACGAGTTGCGGTGGGGGGATGGCTACATGGTGGAGGTGCGTGAGCGCGTCAAGGAGTTCGAGGTGGATGGCTGGCAGGCCAGCGCCTACGACCTCAAGGGCTTCAACGGCCACCGCCTCAAGCGCGACACCAAGGCCGGAGTCGAGCGCTACTCGGTCGGGTTCGACCGCTGGGTGCCCTGGTCCGAGGACTGATCTTCGGCTCGCCTCTGGGGGCGTGTCCGGGCTTCCTTCTCATGACGGTTGTCATGACGGTGGCCCTGGCGCGCCCCCTTGCGGCGCTTCTCCCCTGAGGCGCAGCACTTGCGCCTAGTGGGGGTTCCGATCACCCCTCGGACGACTCCTCGTCCGGCTCGATCGCGGATGCCTGCTCAGCCCAACCGGCCAGGCATCGTGCCGAGCAGAAGTGAAGCACCACCGACGATGGTTCGTCGTCGTCGTCCTCAACGGGGATGCCGACAACGATCATCTCGTCGTCATCATCGTCACCATCGTCATCGGTGAACATGCCACCAATGAACGTCGAGTGCATGGAGACTGACGGCGCCATCATCATGGCTCCGAACTTCGGAGCGCCAGCCTCGTCGGCCCACTCCATGCCGTGGCGCATCAAGCGCCACCACTGCCTCAGATCGTCCTCGTGTTCTGCAACAGCCCTTGAGCAACCGTCGCACCGCAAGCACGCCGTCATGCAGCGATCGTATCGCTGTATTGGTGTCGAATGCTGGCTGCGTCGAACCCGATCACCAGTCGTTGCGGTCGTGGATGCGGGTGGGCATCAGCAGCCTGGTGCGCTTCGCCCCAGCGCAGTAGTCGGCAGGCTCCTCAAGGCCCCACGGCTTGATCGAGTCAGCGCCGAAGATCGTGTCCACGTTGGTGCCCTCGAAGAACTCAGCCAGGTACCGAGGATTGAAGGCAGCCGAGACCTCGACGCCGCCCATCGCCTTGATCTCGATGGTGTTGTTACCGACCTTGGCGGCCAGCACGACGCGATCGCCAACCTGCTCGATCTTGACGGGGTTGTTCAACTCGTAGGAGTCCGATCCACATGCCTTGATCAGCCGGTGGATGCGGAGAGCAGCGTCCCTGATCTGCTGAGTGGCCTTGAGGCCACCGCTGCGTCCAGCGCCATCGATCAGCGTGCGGTAGACGGGGAACTGCCCCTCCTGCAACTTGGCGGCGAGCGAAGCGTCACCGAAGTCGATCCACAGCATCGCACCGACAGCCTGAGGATCAGGAGACACCCAGGCGTCGATGAACTTCCCAGAGCCGAGACGAGCGATGGCGCGATGAGCAGCCCGAGGGATGAGAAACTGCAGGTCCGCGGCACCCTCAGGTACCTCGACCAGCGACAGCCGGTAGGAGTCGGTGGCGACGTAGGACCCGGCGTCGTAGTAGACGCACCCGAGCACCGGGCGGTACTCATCGGGGGAGGTGAACTTCGCGCACTCAGCCAAAGCACCGAGGTGAAGGCGAATGGGGGTGGCGTCCTTGGGTCGAGGAGGAGATGCTGGGAACTCGGCAGGGTGCTTCACGTTGCCACCCTTCTTGGTGTAGTCCCGAAGCACCGCCAGCCTCATCGACACATCGCCCGAGGTGATCACCATGGCGTCATCCTCTTGGGCCAGCGTGATGGTGTCGTGCTTCATGACACCGAGCACCTTGCGGAGTTGCGCCCAGGGCAGCAGCACCGATCCGGTTCCCTCAACCTGCTGGCCGAGAATGCGGACGCTCTCCCAATGGTCGAGGTCGGTGGTGGTGGCCTCCAAGACCCCCTTGCCACGAGCCTCGATCTTCACCCCGCGCTCAGCGGGGGTGATCCACCGATTGGTGCCTCCGGGGCGGAGGATGTCGAGGGCCTTCTTGATCGCCGAAGCGTCAGCAGTCACCTTCATCGACGGTTGTTCCTTCCCTTGTTCTTCGCCCATGCGGGGCGATTGCGGCGACGGTCATTGATGGCTTCCTTCTTGGCGCTGATGGCATCACTGACCTGCCCCTTGTCCCACGAAGGATCGACAACGATGCCCAAGTTCTCAGCGAAATCCAACTGCTTCTGGGAAGGCTTCGCCTTGCGCCATGCGGCGTTGCGATCTGTGAGTGCCGCAGCACCGTTCTTGCGGATGAAGTCCTCACCCACACCCTGAGCCATCTCAAGGTCCACGTTGGTGATCAGGGTGCGGAAGCCAGAGCCATCAGGACGCATGGTGATGCCAGGCTGGCCTACCGGAACGAAGTTGTCCTCCCACTGCTGGAAGCAGTGGTAGCGAGTCGGCGCTTCCGCTGGCTGACTCACGTCGTAGGGGATGGGCTCGATGACAACGGAGCCGACTTCCTTGTCACCAAGGCCGCACAGGTAGCAGGTCTGAGACATGCGGTTGCTGTAGTGCACCCAGGCGATGGGGGAGTCGAGAACCTTGCGGAACAGGTCAGCCTCGGTGGCCTTGAGTTCACCGCGCTTGATCTCGTCCTCGACCTGCTCATCCATGGCCTCGGCCACGGTGCGCTCGGCGTTCTCGAAGGGGTTCTCCTTCTTGATGCCAAACAGCGACGGGATGGTCACCAGCGAATGGTTGGCCGATGCGCCAACGACATCGATGACGAGGCAGTCATGCTTGTCGGGGTGGCGGCGAGTGCCGCGCCCGATCATCTGGGTGTAGAGAGCCCGTGACTGCGTGGGTCGAGCAACCACGATGCACGAGGTGCCGGGGTCATCGAAACCCTCGGTGAGAACGGCGCAGTTGGCGATGACCCTGATCTCACCCTTGGCGTAGCGAGCGAGGATGTCTCGTCGCTCATCGATGGGAGTCTCGCCGGACACCATCGATGCACTCACGCCCCGGCCAACCAACTCGGCGGTGACCATCTCTGCAGTGGCAACCGTGGGGGTGAACACCAGGGTCTTGCGGTCCTGCGCGTACTTGATCCACGCGTCGGCGATCAGGGAGGGGGCGTCTGCATCTTCGAGCATCTGCCCGGCCTGGCCAGCGTCGTAGTCGCCCTTGCGAATCTTGACCTTGGAGAAGTCGGCATCGAGGTGGACGCGCAGGCCACGCAGGTCACTCAGGTAGCCGGAGCGGATGCCCCACAGCATGTCGTAGGTGAAGGTGATCTCATCGAACACATCCACCAGGCCCTTGCCGTCGCCGCGGTCTGGCGTGGCTGTCACGCCGACCAGGAGCGGGCCGTCCTCATCGCCAGCATTCAGGTGCTCGATGATGTTGGTGTAGGACACTGCCTTGGCGTGGTGTGCCTCATCGATGATCACCAGCCCGAACTTGTCGGCGGGAATCTGATCGCGGCGGCTGGAACGGGCAAGCGTCTGGACGCTCGCCACGACGACCTGATGATCGATCTCGTTGCGCTCTGCCTTGACCACGCCGATGTCGGCGCCAGGCCAGACCTGGCGCATCTTGTCGGCGGCCTGGGAGATCAACTCATCACGATGAGCGAGCACCAGGGTGGGAACGTTCATGCGCTGCGCCAGGGCGGAGAACATGATGGTGTTGTGAGTGACGATGTGATGCTCGGTGACGAACAGGCCATCGTCGGCCGACACCTTGATACACACCGTCTCTCGTGGCCCCACCGGCACGATGGATTCGATCTTGCGGGTAGCGCCGAGCCGCTTGGTCTGCGCCCATGCATCTACCTTGCGGGGCAGCGTGAAGGGGCATCCACCTCCACGAAGATTCACGGCGTAGGCGCGCGCCCCCCGCAGTTTCTCGTCCCCGTAGGTGTAGGTGGGGATTTTGCTGCCAACGCGGACAATGGTCCCGAGAGACTCGGCGAGTCGCTTCACGTCAGATGCCAGGCGTGGCGACGACGTGGTGAACTGCACTGTGGACTTGCCAGCCCACCCGTCACAATCCATCAACCCAGCCAACAGTGCCCTACGGTCCGCGACAGAGGCGGTCAGGTAGGCATCGGGGACGAACTTCTCAAGCGAACCGAGACCCCAGAGACCCAGATCGGCAAGGGCACCCTTCATGCGGTTGGGTGTCGCCCGAGAGGAACCGGAGTCCTTGATGTGATAAGAGGTGGCGCGATCTGCTGAGGTGATGGGCCTCAGGGAGAACCCCTCAGGCAACAAGGTCTCCACCTTGTCAGCGATCCAAGCGTCCCCCGGACAGAACTCAACGGTGGCTTGGGTGATGGAGCCGTCCCCCAAGATGACGCCGAGGATGTACGGATCGATCGGGAGTTCCGGTTGAGCATCAAATTCGATGGGTGCAACAACGGGAAGCCTCCATCGGCGTCGCCCCTCAGGGGAGGTGATGCCACGAGAGTAGAGGTCGGCCGTTTCCAGAGTGCGCCAGGGGAGCCCGCGGGTGATGTCAGAATCGGTGGCAACCGTCCAAAGATGGTCTGCGTCCACCACCACAGAGGCTCCATCGTCGGTGGTCACCTCAAAGCAGGGCTGTTCCCCTCGGGGAAACACCCCTTCGATCTTCGTCGGTTGACCATCCACCCCCACCACGAAGTCGCCCACCTCAAGATTCTCGACCGGACACCAAGAGCCATCCGACTTGAGAACTTCGGTCCCAACCATCAAACCTTTCCCCAGCCCCGTAGCAGCAACTCCGAGTTGCTTGCGGACGCCCCTCTGGCGCCCCTCCTCGATGTGTGCCAGCGCCTCCTCCTGGTAAGGACGCAGCGAGATCGTTCCAGAGGCGACCGGGGTCGGCGTGGCCGACGGCTCCGGCTCGGAATCGAACAAATCCATGGACATCTGGCTCATGTAGGCACCTCCCTTCGTCTGCAGACATAGTATCACGTCTCTGTGACACATGTCGAGTGTGATCTACAGACTACTCGGGGGGTGAGACATCTCCGGTGTGCTCGTGCCAATCGAACCCGTTCTCTCGCTCGTGACGCTCGAACAGGGCGCACGGGCCGTAGGCGACGCCACCATCGCACTCGCAGATCGGCTCGGCGCGGTCGCAGCGCTGGCAACGGGCGTAGCCGAAGGGGCGATCCTCGCCCTCGGTGTCATCGACCCAGCAGTTGCAGTCGTCCATCTCGGGGCATTCCCCGGTGACGTGGATCATGAGGGACAGCCCAGGAACCATCTGGCCGAAGGCGACGCCAGAGACTACCCACTGAGACTGGCAGTGGTAGCAGAACCCGACCGCGGTGTAGGGGATGGGCGACTTCTCAGAGAAGCGCATGTGCCAGCCCTCGGAGTCGATGGGGTCCGACCTCTCCCACTCCCGACGGAAGATGTCGTACTCCTCGGCGTCGCCCTTCATGGCGGCTTCGAGTAGAGCCTCAAGAATCTCCGCCTGATGCGGGTCTGGGGTCAGGTCGCCATCCATCACCCCATGGTACGGCATGGGCGCGACATCAAAGCCAGCGTTCGGCCCCCTGGGCCACGGCGGGTTCGACGTTCTCGGAGTCGAGGCCCAACTTGATGGCCGCCGCTACCCCGGCGAGGGCCAAGTCGTTGCGATGCTCCTTGAGGAAGCCCTTGATGAACCGCTCGTAGGTCTGGCGAGGGACCTTGGCCCGCAACTCACCGAAGCGGAAGATCACGAACTCAACAGCCGTCTCGCCCACCGTGTTGGTGATGGGGGCCGGGGTGGATGCCCCTTCGATGCTGTCGATGAGATCGTCGGACTCATCATCGATGTCGTCGTAGTCCTCATCGTCGTCGGTGGGCATGATGCGATCGAGCATCGCAGCCGCCACATCCACTCCCTCGCCTGGCTCCTCTAGGGGGATGTCAACCATGGAGGCAGCGAGCAAGTCATCGATCTCATCCGAGGAGTAGCCGGTGCCCTCTAGGAGAGCCTCCTCCTCGAAGGTGATGTCGGAGATCAACTGAGCAAGAAGCCGCTCGTCGTAGGAGCCGAGGTCGGCAGTCTTGTTGGCGGCCAACATGATGGCCTTGGCCTTGGCGTCATCGACATCGATGTAGGCGACATCGACCTCGGTCCAACCCAACTCGACGGCTGCCTTGTAGGTGTGGTTGCCCGCGATGATGAAGCCAGACGACTCCTGCACCAAGATGGGCTGGAACTGCTTGTTCGCCTTGAGCGACTTCTTGATCGCCTCGATGTCGCCGATGCGTGGGTTCTCGGGGTGCGGCTCGATGAGATCGATCGAGACTGTCGTGATCTCGTTGAGTAGGGAGTTCATTCGCCCGGTCCTTCCGAGGTGTCCATGGCGATCACAGGCCCACATGCGCGCGTGGCTTTACGGGGGTCGCCCTTGACGAAGCAGAGCACGTTCTGGTGGGTCTTGCCCATCTTGCGAGTCGCGTCGAACTGACGCCCAGCACGCAGGGGAAGGCTGGCTGCGTGGGTCACCAACACAGCCTCGTTGTAGAGCCTCAGGCCAGCCCGCTCCATGATCTTCACGGTGTCGGCGGGGAAGCCGTAGTAGTAGCCGTCCTTGTCGCGGAAGTCCCCGACCACCACGACGGCGAACCGATCATCGGCAAGGCGCTTGGCCGAGTTGCACATGATCTCCTCGAAGGCAGCGATGAACTCCGGGTAGTCCATGTTGGACAGGTCCCTCGGGTCGTCGCTGTAGACCTCCAAGTCCCCATACGGGGGGCAGGTGAAGATCATGTCGGCCCGCTCGTCAACGAGGTCCATCACGTCCTTGCCGTCACCTTCGATCCAGACTGGATCGGGAGCGATGGCTGGCACGGCAGAGGGGCGGATGGCGCTGATCCAGAGGCAGTCGCCCTCACGGAGATAGGGGATGCACTTGGCCTCGTAGTAGGCATCCACCAACACGCCGTCGAGATCAGTACGAGTCGCCGCAACGTGGTAGTCGGACTCCTCATCGATGATCTCGACCATCTCGCGCCACTCTGGTGGAGCCCAGCGATCAAGGCGCTCCTCGGGGACATTGCCCACGCACACGGCAGTGACGGGGAGTTCTCGGCCAGACTCCTTGAGCCCCCACAAGATGCCAGCGAGCGTCATGCCCGATCCGCAGGCGTTGACCAGCCTCTTGGCCTCGGCGGGGATGTTCGCCACCTGGGGCTTGGTGTAGTCCACCGCCTCTTGGGATTCCATGCCGTAGGGAATCTCGATCCAGCCGCGCTGCTCGGCGTCCTCGCGTGCCCTGGCGATGATGACCGAGTTGTACCCGTAGTCGTGCTGGGTGATCTTGGCCCCTGCAGCCCGAGCGGCGATCAACTCGGGAGTCAGTGGCCCGGAGGGAACGTGCACCGAGCACTTCACGCCCATCTGATAGGCGATCTGGGCAACGAAGTTGACCTGGGGCGACATCCGACTTCCGGCCGTCACGACGCCAACGCCACGCTGCTTGGCTTCGGCGACGAAGTGCATGCAGGTGCGAACCTTCGCACCACGCACCCCGGCGTAGACGTACTTGTCCTCGCGCTTGAGCCAGATGCCGCGCTCGGCCATGAACTCAACCGGGGTCATCTCCGGCATGTCATCGTCCGGGGTGTCAGGAACGATCCCCAGCCCATCCGTGAGAAGGTCCTTGGCTTGCTGGTAGTTGGCGTCGATCTGCACCTTGCGAATATCGATTCCGATATATCGCCTGCCCAACTTGGCGGCCACGATGCCACGCACTGATCCACCAGCGAAGGGGTCGAGGATCAGGCCCTTGGGTGGGCAGAACCAGCGATACGCGATCTCGCATAGGACCGGATCGAAGATCGAGGTGGCGCCATCGCCGTAGAGGAGGTCGGGTTCGGTGGCCTCGGGGGCAACGTCAGTCATCGTCGTCCTCTCGCTTGCGCTCATCGGCTGCGCCGTAGGGCACGAACGGGCGATCAGGGTGGTGGTGATGCTGGGGGGCAGCCAGGAACCAAGTGCGCGGCTTGTCGTCGCGCCCCAACTCGCCCTCTAGGCCGAGATCGATCCAGGTGTTCTTGCGCTCCTGCCACCAACCCTCTCGTGCGTTGAGCACGGTGAATGGTGGGACCAAGAAGCGGTCGAACAGCGACAAGGTGGCATGGCGAGTGGCTGGTGCCTCGGCTCGCTTGCGATCGGCTAGCGGATTGGGGCCGGGGGGCTGTTCTTCTTCGTCGTCCTCGTCGCCATCGAGGTCGGCGGGAGCAGCCGTCTCCCCCAGGAGCGCCTCTAGGTCGTCCAGGGTGTAGGACGCGTCCTCTAGGAGCGCCTCGTCGGCCTCTAGGACATCGGCGATCATCGCGGCTAGGGCGTCGTCGTCGTAGGTGCCCAACTCGGCGGTGCGGTTGTCGGCAAGTGCCCGCGCCTTGGCCACATCCATGCTTTCATCGACCCATACCACGGCGATCGAATCCCACCCCAGTCTCCGGGCCGCCATGGTGGTGTGGTTGCCAATCAGGATTTCACCAACAGGCAACCCCCGCTCATCCACCCCCGTACGACGCACCACGATGGGCTTGTGTTGGCCAAAACGATTCAGTGACTTGCTGATGGCCTCGACATCCCCTCGACGGGCGTTCCCCGGAAGGTGGATGACGTTCTCGATCGGAGACATCAGGGGCCGGAGCCCCTCGACAATGTTGTGCTTACTCATGCGGGACCAGCCTTGTTTCCATAAGGTAGTTAGCCGCCAATGCCGCAACCTGAGGCGAATCGCCCAGGAGGCCCAGAGCCAGGTTGCATCGCCTGCATAGGAGCCCCCGGACGCAGTTGCCGCAAGAAGTGGTGCGATCACAACAGGTGTGATCATGGTCGATGTGGGCATCTGCCACCGCCCCGAATGCCCGATCACAGATAGCGCACCTACCTCCCTGACCGTCCCAGAGCAGGCCAAACTGTACGGGTTCCATACCGTGCATCTGCATCCGCTTGGTCTGGGTGTAATTCTTGCGGTAGTAAGAACGTCCCTTCTCGCGCTCGCGTTCTAGATTGGCCTCATACCACCTGGCCGTGCGCTCGTTCGCCAATGAGCGATTCGCTTCTCGCCATCGGTGAGCGGCCTGTCGCCTAGCCGCGCTCTTGCATCCACCGGAACAGAACCTCGCATTGGGGTGAGCCCCCACGAATTCCGTTCCGCAGGTTCGGCACGTCATTGGTTTGATGTCGCTCACGGCTTGTTCCACCGCTTCCACTCGGTGGGGGCCTTCCCGGCCGCCTCCTCTTGCAGTCGCCTGATCGGATCAGCGACAGGAACGACAACCTCGGGGTCCTCGGGGTGTTCACGCGTCTCGTCGCCGGGGCCGACAACCGTGAGGACGATCTCCTCAACGGGTCCCTCGTCGGGGACAGCCTTGGTCATGTGCTCCAAGAGGGCAGCGTCCAACCCATCGAGCGCATCGTCGGGCTCGGTGAGGTACTCCATCTCCTTGGGGATGATGACCTCGTGGCGGCGTGGTTCCGGTTCCGCTTCCGGTACCACTTCTGGTTCGACTACCACCACGGGATCACCGGATGGAGCCCCTGCCTCATCGAGCGGCGTCGCCACCATCTCGATGACCTCGACTGTCTTGGTGATCGTCTCGGTGAACTCCTGAGCGACGAGATCGTGCTCCTCGACCGAGGCGCGCTCAGGCACGGGAGAGAGCGACTCGTCGTCATCATCGAAGTCGATGTCGGTGAAGTCTGCGGGAGGGGGCTCAAGACCTTCCTCCTTGGCGATCAGGCGATGGTTGCGTTCGCCATGAACGACGGCGATCACCGAGACGACGGCGACGATCGCAAGAAGGAGGGCCACGAGAGCGACGATCCACATGGGCACCATCGTATCTAACCGCCTCTACAGCGGCCAGGACTAGTGGACGGGATTGCCGTCGTCGTCAAGTCGGGAGCCACAGTCCACGCAGATGACCACCGAGAGGTTGCCGATTCGGAGGTTTGACCCAGCGGCGTGCACGGCCACGGGCCAGCGACAGGCGGATGGGAGCATGCAGCGGTTGCACCAGAGGGCCGTCTCGACTGCCCCCTCCGGGCGTTCCCGCTCCGGCTCCTCATCCACCACTGCCGTCATGGTCAGTCTCCGTAGTCGCCGCTTGAGACTGCCATGATGAGGTCCGCGTACCACTTGGCCGCCTCGTGGCGCTCGTCGGGCATGGCCACCGGCATGTGGCGACCGAACAGGCTGCAGTGCTTGGCAGCGAAGTAGTCCTCGAAGCGCTCAACCCACTCCTCGCGAGTGAACTCGCTCGACTTGGGTGTCTCCTTCTTGGCCATCAAGCACCCACCTCGGGGATCGAGGCGAACAGGTTGGCGTAGGCGCGGAACTCGTTGAGGTGGTCACGCACGTCAGCCAGCCCACGGTGGGGCTTGTCGTTCTTCGTCTCGAAGGTCTGTCCGAAGGCATCGAGGTCCTTGCGACCAGCGAAGTCGAAGGCGCGCCGGATGACGCCAACGTCGAGGCACGGGTACTGCAGCCACCCCTCGAACTCGGGCATCTGGACGTGCAGGAAGCGGCGGTCGAAGTGACCAACGCCAGAACCGGCGAGCATGAAGTTGTGCTCACGGCCGACACCGGCCAGGGCGAGGATCATCTCCTGCTGCACGCGCTCGGGCGACTTGGCTGCGGCCGACGAGATGTCGGAGAGCAGGCCGTTGGTGGTGTGCATCTTGGTGACGAAATCGTTCATCCGATCACGCCACTCTGGGAACCGGGTCGGGTTGGGATCGATGACCGCTTCGTAGGAGGCCAACTCCTCGAAGGGAGGCTCCGCGGTGGTGATGACGAGCCCGACCTCAAGGATGGGGTCTGCGAACTCGTCCACCCCGGTCGTCTCAAGATCGACCCAGGCCAGGTACTTGGCCTTCGCCATGATTCTCCTTTCAGTGGCAGCCTTGCGCTGCCATCTCCATCATTGCCTTCTGCCACATGTCGAGAGGCTCATCGCCCTTCTCGGCGGCGAGTGAGCGCACCATCCTGGCGTTCAACTTCGACAGTGCCATGATCAGATGGGCCGCTTCCTCTCGGCCCTCTGGGAACAAGGTTCTTGCTGCCTCGAAGTCATCCACCAATGCCGCTGTGACAAGGGCCTTTGCGGTGTCGATGGAGTCGTTCACGAGGCTCATAGGGACACCCATCCTAGCCGATGGGTGAGACGCTGTATCCGGCCGCCACGATGGCCTCGTTGAGTTGCTCTCCGGTCCTCAGCGACCACACGCGGCCCAACCAGCGACCGAACGAATCGGCCTTGGAGGTGGAGATCACGAAGGGCCACTCGACCCAGGGGTCGGTGATCTTGGGGTTCCCCACGGCCTCGTTGCACCACACGTCGGTGAAGGAACGAGCGAACTGAGCGCGCTGTCGCTCCTCTGGGTCCTTGGAGCGCAACTCGGGGGTGTCAACACCCAGCAGTCGCACCGACACCTTGGCGGTCATGTGGAACCCCAAGTCGATCTGCATGATGATGGTGTCACCATCGACAACGCGATCAACCCTGGCCCGGTAGTTGAAGATGCTCGGAATCACTGCCATGTCCTGTTCTGGATGAATGTGATCTCATCGTGGCACCACCCACACAACGTCTCAAGGTTGTCTTGGTGGTGCCAACACGATGGGCTGTACCCCATGCCCCTGAGTGGCTTGATGTGGTTCACCTCTAGCGCCTCAATAGATGAGCACTTCACGCACTTGTGGCCATCTCGACGCAAGGCAAACCGCCGAGCGGTGGGCCAATGGTGGTTCACCCTCCACGCGTGTTCACACCAGTCTCGACACCATTGGGTACGACCGGGAGGAACCTCTCCACCGCACCAATCGCAGCCCTTCGGCCACGCTCCGGCAGCGAGATCACACGTCGTCGGGCTCGGAGGGAGGGGGTGGGTGCTCATGGGTCCATTCGATGACGATGCGGCGCACCAAGGTGCCCACACCGATGTCCTCCTTGGCGGCGTGGGCCTCAAGTTGCTCGTAGATGCTCGCCGCGAGATCGAGACGCATGACGTGGCTACGAGCGGCCATCTCGTCCAACCGGATTGCTGATGCGGTCGATGGCGGCACCCAAGGTGTGCTCAACCACGGTGCCATCCTCGTACTCGGCCATGGCCTTGGCGAAGCGACCGTTGCGGTACACGATGGAGATGCGCTCATGGGGGTGGTGGCCGTCCACCTGATTGGTGACCACCGAAGCCTGCGAGATGTTGGCCCCCGTTGCTGTCTTGATGGCCCTGAACTCGATCGTGCGGATCACCAGGCTGTAGCGATCCTGGGTGTCGAAGATCGCCTGCTGGATGCGCTTCATGGAGCGCCCAGGGATGCCCAACTCGGTTGGCGTGCCGATGTACCCGGCGAGTGCTGTGCTCGTCACGAGTTCTCCTCGTGGTAGTCGTAGATCGACAACTGACCGGGGCAGGCCGTCATCTGGGGGGCCTGCATGGCTGGGGGGCCACCAAGAGCCTCTGCGGCCATCGCTGCGGTCATCGAGATAGTCGCTGGCGAGAACTTGGTGGGGTCATCGGCCATGGCGCGCAACGTCGTCACAAGCGACTGCAGGTCTGGCTCATCCGAACCCAGGTGCATCGGGGTCCTCCTTGGGGTAGCCGAGGGCAGCGGCGATGTTCGGGGGGAAGTAGTTGGGACCCTTGAGGGTCTTGCCATCTTCTCGGCGAAGCGGCTTGCCATCCTCGCCCAACTTGGACATGTTGGAGCGATGCACCTCGGCCACCACAGCATCAAGATCGATGCCATGCACGATGGCAGCGCCGTAGATGACGTAGGCCATGTCAGCCAGGGCGTCGGCGATCTCGATGATGTTGGGTTCACCGCCTGGGCCGGTCGAGATGGACACCTGCGCCTCGGGGTCGCCCAGGATGCCCTGGACGAACTCCTCGAACTCCTCACGGATCAACTCGATGCGGAGTCGGGCGGTATCGGGGTCCACCGTGGTGAGTTCGGACGGCACCGGGTGGCGGAACACTTCATGGAACTCCCGCACCATGTCCTGAGCGGATGGCCTCACATTGACACCTTTCGCAAGTTGGCGGCGATGGTCTGGAAGGCGTTGAGCCGCGCCTCGATCGAGCGCATGGCCCGAGCGGATGACTCGGCGGCAGCCTCGGTGATCTTGTAGACCTCGTAGAGTTCTGCGCCCTGCTTGCCGGTGATCGGATCGATCTGCTCACGGGCAAGCGCCTCGCGGTAGTCCGCGGCGGTGCGCTCCTCGTTCTTCACCGTGTGCACGATCACCGTGTCGCGATGGCGCTTCCACTGTGCTTCGGCGACAGCAGCATCATGGGCGAGGTCCATGTGGGAGGTCGTGAGTTCGGCCAACTCATCGTCGGCGCGCATGATGCGCTCCTCCACCTCGGCCATACTGAGCGGCTGCTGGTACTCAAGACCATCGTCTTGGGTCCGTCGATACCGACGTGGACGCGGAGGCTCATCGGGAAGATCGCTCACCCGTCGAGGTCGCCGTGGTCCCCTGGTGGTTGATGGTCGTTCTTCTTCCCAGGCCGGATCACTCACGGCGCAAGACTACCAGTGAGGTGAGACACCCTCAGATGGCGACGAGCCACCCCGCATCGATCATCGCGGGGATGCCTGACCCCGCCGCCCAGAACTCCGATCCAGCCCGCAGACCCATCACCGCGACGGTTGCCCGGACGTTCACCGGGGGGTTGCCGTCCGGCTCGCCGAGCATCAGTGGGTTGCTCTCAGAGTAGGTGCGGACCTTGTTGCATCCACAGCCCATGGTCGCCTACCTGCCCCGCTTGCGAGGTGCCGACTTCTTGGAGGCTGGCTGGCTCGTGCCACGAGAACCGGCGTAGGTCGGCTTCTCGTCGTCGGCGGGCTCCTGGGGGGCCTCAGGGGCCTCCTCGACCGCCTCAGGCGCCTCAGGGGCCTCCTCAGGGGCCTCGGGGGCCATCACGACCGGAACGGCGGTAGACACCTCGGTGGTGGCCCCACCAGTTCCGATGCCAGCGGCACGACGGCGCTCCTCCAAGGCCCGCTTCACTGCCTCCACCGATCCGGTGGCAACAGGGGCGGGCTTGTTCTTGGCCTCCTCGATGCGGGCGAGGGCCTCAGGTGAGACATCGACCGGCACGAGGTGACCATCACGAACCATGCGAATCACGCGAGGCTCGGTGTCATCGAAGGTGGCCACCTGGCCACGCTTGGCCTCGGGCATGTTGAGAGTTGCGCGGTACTTGCCCATCTTCACTCAGGCTTGGAGTAGGTCGGGGTCTTGGGGCTACCCAGGAGCCAGCCAGCCTTGGGCCAGCGCTGCTCTAGGACTCGCACCAGCATGTACCACAGCGAGCCACCGATGGTGACGACGGCGGCGTTGACCTCCGCCGCATCTGCCTCGATGCCGTTCTCGGCCAACTTGGCCACGACGAAGGCAGTGGCGTAGGGCACCACGGTGCGGATGATGGCCGCGCCGAAGTCAGGTGGCATGGGGCCACCACTTCCGCTGGTATCGACCGGGGTTCCGATGTCGCTCATACTTCCTCCACGGCTTGGGCCGGTTGGGCATCAACCAGATTAGTCGATTCTGGGATCAGGTCCAGGGTTCCCACCCATCCGACTACGTTGCGGTGGGCGTCATGGAGTGGAGAGGCCGATCCCCTGACCTCGACCATCTTGCCCGTCTGGGTGTTGCGGAAGCGGTAGACGGCAGTGAACTCGGCCCCAGCCTCAACAGCCTGTCCCCACGAACGGAACACCCTGGTGCGATCTTCGGGATAAAGGGCCTCCGCCCACCCCTCGCCCAAGGCGTCCTCGACCGACAGGCCCGTGATCTTGGTGTAGGCGGGGTTGACGTAGGTGCACCAGCCCTGGGCGTTCGTCTCGAACACCGGAATCTCTAGGGCTCGGTACAACTGCCGGATGCGCTCCTTGGCCCCGATGGCCTCAGCCAGCACCTCCTCGGCGTAGCCCGTCAACTTCTCCATGCGCTCATGGGTGTCGGCAAAGCGCGTATCGAGACAGGTGTGGATGTTCTCTAGAGCGGCCTTGATGTCGGCTTGGTTGCTGTTCAGCCCATCGATCTGGTCCTTGAGTGAGGACCCCCCGTTGTTCTGTGTGACCTTGGCCTCAACAACGTCACCGACGACCTTGCTTCCCCACTCGGTGACGGGCTTCCCCACGAGTTGCTGGTAGAGCCACTTGACGGGCCTGGTGCGCGAGATGATGCCAAGGGCTGTGGCTACACCTGCGATCCAAACGATCGTCTCACCCCAGGTGTGCCATGGGGAGTGGTCTGCAAGGATCACTTCTCATGGCTCCTCGATGGGGGCAAGGATCGCGTCGATCGATTCCTGGCTGAGACGGTAGGCAGAACGAAGGTGCTCGGCTGCACCAGGAGGAGGCTCGTAGTTCTCTGACATGTCGAGAACCGGGGCGGGTGGAACCATGGACTCAGCGGACTGCTCGGAAAGGCCAATGGTGACCAACTCATCAACCTTGGCCTGACGTTCCGTCTGGACCTGAGCGATGGCAGCCGCCTTGAGAGCGCGAGCGCCTTGCCAGGCGTCAAACTGGTGGAGGTAGTCCTCACGCAGTAGGGCTGCGAACTCGGGCTCAGTCAAGACTGAGGCGCCCTCGGGAATCGCTCCACTCACGCCATCTACCGTCCCCTCGTCGGAGAACGACGACGACTCAACGACAACACCCCTGTCGAGGTCCTTGGCCCACCAAGTAACAGATTCGGTGCTCATGAGATCGTCCAAGCGCTGATAGTGCCGGTGCAGCCGAACCGCCACTCGACCGTGTTGCCCACCGGGGTGCCGAAGCCGGGGGTAGCAATCTGTAGCGAGGCACCAATGGTCGCAGTGATGGTCTGCCCAGGATCGAGGATCAGTCCACCGACGCTATAGGTGCGGGGGTGGAAGTCTCCACCAAGGCCAGAGTTCGGGTTGAATGGAGACAGGGAGTGGTTGTAGGAGACGAAAGGCGCCTCTGCGCTGAATCCACCCGCCGGGTAGTTCCGGTCCTGGTAGGCACCCACCCACACTTGCCACCCGTTGCCGAGGAAGTAGCCGGGGATGATGGAGTAGGACAACTCCACAAGCATCCGGCGGCAGGTGTTGTTGGTGAGTTGGCCGACGCCATTGTTGGCGATGTCGGTACGCGCTGCTCCACCGTAAGCAGCCCAGAAGGCGTCGATGTCAACGGCGAAAGACCCAAAGCCAGTGTTGACAACACCAGCCACGCCAAGGTTGCCACCGTTGGTACCAAACGAGACGTATCGATACTGGTACTTGTTGACCCTCAACTGCCCACCATCGAAGGCGAGGTCGTTGCAGGCGTTGGGGTGACGACGGACGTACAGGCCAGACCCATCGCAGTCCAAGCCGCGATTGGTGTCGTAGTCGAGCCCGAGGGCAAGGCCACCAGCACTGAGGGAGGCTTCGATCCCACACTCGGATGAATCGAGCAAGATTCCAATGCCCTGACCTGGCGTACAGACGAGGCCACCATCGGGGTCCAAGATGACATCGCCGGTCAACTTGTTCTCGTCGGTGATCTCAAGGTCGAGCGAGCAGGAGTCCTCGACGCACGGAATCTGTGCCATCAGTTGCCACCCCCCGGAGTCCAAGCCTGGTCGATGGCAAAGAGCCACTGGTTGGCGATGTCGAGCCGAGCCTGTTCGCGCTCGGGGATGATGCCGAGGGCTGATTGCACCTCTACTGGAAGTGCCAGGCTGGCCTCAGATGCGGCCTTGGCCGCTTCGTAGGAGTCCTTGACACCCTGGACGTACTCGTCGGTCTTGGTCGCCAGGTCAGCGGGCGGCACCTGGCCAGCGGCGACAAGAGAGGCGATGGTTGCCTCAGCCCCATCAAGGGCGTCCTGCTGAGGCGCGATCTTGCCGTTGGTGTCGATGGCCAACTGCTTGGTGATCTGAGCCATCACGCGAACGCAGTCGTTCTGGTAGAAGGCGTCGTCTACAGCGCTCATGCCAAACCAAGCCTTGTCATCTGGAAGAAGGGGAGCCCGGCCGTTTCAAGAACGATGGGTCCAACGGCACCAGCGCCGTAGATGGGTCCGGTGTCAAGGGTCGTCCCAGCGAAGGCCCCGTTGTAGTCCTCGGCGGCGAAGTCAACAGCAACGCAGTCGCCATCATTGAGGTAGATGGTCCTGCTGATGTGCAGGTAAGGGGTGTTGAACGCCGAAACCACCGTCGAGTAACGAGTCTGGGCAGACTGCCCGATGCCGTCAGAAAGACGCCCGGTGGTATCTCCGCGCCATAGCCGCAACCTCAGGATCATGTCTCCCGCGCTGGCTGGAAGGATCGACCAAGCGGGGTGCGTTGCCTGGATCAAGTAGATGCCCGCGCCGCCGATCGGCACCTCGATGTAGGTGTTGGCATAGGCGGGACCAAGGCCACACAAGTAGGGGATCAGTCCGACTGCTTCTTCGGTGTAGTCGTAGTCGATGAAGGCGCTTGAGGTTGCGCCAACAGCGGCCGGAGGCAGGATCGTGCCGCAAACGCCGTTGTGGAGCAGCGTCGCCCGGTACTCGATGGGGGCCTGGGTAACGGCCGGGACAAACGCTCCGTTGGGGCGGCACTGCAAGGTGTTGCCCACGTCGGGAGAGACTTCAAGGCCAACCAGGAGCGGATCGCCAGCCGTTCCGTCACCGGAGATGTCAATACAACCGGACCCACCCGAGAACAGCCGGGCACGGAGGCCCTGGTTGGGGTCGGGCGCAGCCACGCACTCCAAGAGGTTCGCGACATCCGGCGAGATGATGGGGGAGGCCGTCAGTGGGTCGGCGGGAGTCCCGTCGCCCTCTAGGTCGATGCAGTCGGTGTCGGCGACCGTGATCGCCGGGTTGACGAACAGGCCAGCAGGGTTGCAGACGAGTTGGTTGTCTGGGTCGGGATCGACCTCGACTGAGATGATCGCCGGGACGACCGAATCGTCCACCTCGATGCAGTCACCAGCCTGTGGGGGCTCTACTAGGAGGCCGTCCTCGCCGCAGACGGCCTGGTTGTTGAGGGACGGATCGATCTCTAGGTTCACCCGGTAGGGCGCGCCAGGGTTGCCGTTGCCCGCGATCGTCGTGCAGTCACCGTCGGTGATCACGCAAGCGCATTCTGAACTGCATCCGCAGCGTGCCATCTAACGAGCCTCCTGGGTCCTCGGGACTAGTGTAGCCCGGCTACTTGGTCCCAATCTGGGGTCCGGTCGCTCCGGTCGGAACATACAGGTAGTAGAGGCCACCGTTGATCTCGCGCAGCACCCACCCAGGGTCGGGAGCCGTCGCCCCACCACCCTGCTCCAACTTCCTGACCCGACGTTCGAGTTCGGACAGCATCGCTGCCAGGGAGTTGATCTCTGGTGCTCGATACGACATCTGATCCTCCTAGGTGACCGTGAAGGTGTCCACCGACCCATCTGAGGAGACATGGCCGAGGGGCTGTAGATCGATCGAGACAGTACCATCGAAGTTGACGGTCACCTGCTGCAGCCGGAAGTCGTTGACGACCTTGCGGCAGGTCGATTGAGTGTCCACCCGCATCCTCATTCCAGGGATCAGTTCAGCCAGGGTGATGGGGGCAGTCGTCTTGAGCCCTGCCCCAACCGGCGTCTCGATGAACTGAGGGTCCCTGAGAAGATCGACACGCGTCTCAGCAGCCAAGACGCAAGAGGACTCGTCAAGGATGTCGGGCTCCTCGAACACTCTGACCAGATAGCCGTAGTAGTCGATGTATTCCTGTGGCGCGTAGGCAATCGCCTGGACGCCATTGCCCTTCACAATGACGACCGTCGCCTGCTCGTTGCCCCGATCGCGAACCTCCGGCGGTTCGGTCCAATGCTCATCGAGCAGGGTGACGTAGGGGGTGGCATCGACCTCCTCTCCACCAACGATAATGTTGCGTGAGTACGCCGTGTAGTCGAGGCCCGTGTCGGCCAATTCCTTGATGGCGTCACCCGCATACTCGTAGAGGTTGCCGTTGTAGATGCGATCACCCGTGATGCCAGTCAACTGCGAGATGACGTTCATGTTCATCGAGTCGTCAGGCTTCATCGCTTCCTCGTGGATGCGGAGGAAGATGTTGGTCAGGTCATCACCGGAGAAGTTCAGGGTGGGGATGGTGCGTCGATCCCACCAAGCCGTCAGATCATCCGCCTCGACACGCACCCCACCGTAGGAGAACACCACATCCGTGACGGGACCGGCCCAAGCATCACGCCCGTCACGAAACACGATGATCTCAGTCGCCCAGGGACGGATTTCTTCCCAGCCATCGCAGCACGAGTCCTCCAACCGCCCCGACACCACGCCCTCCATCGTCAGCGTGGAAGTGCCATCGAGGGTGCGAGTGAACTCACCAGAGATGGGCTTGAGTTCTGCAATCACAGCGGTGTAGCCGCGCGTGACCAACAGGACACGAAGATCGTTGCCATCCCCGAGCAGTCCACCAGATCGACACGGGGTGAAGCCGTTGATCTCTAGTGGCGTGACACACAGGTCGGACATCTCACCACCCCGAGGCGGTGTAGCGACCGATGGCCCCAACGCTCACCTCGGCGTCATCGGCGGTCTGGCGGCAGTCGGCCTGAACGATGACACAGAACGTCGAGCACTGTCCGATGTCGAACCAGGAGAATGGCTTGCCGTCGGCGGAGAAGATGTAGCGCAGAGCGTTCACGACGCGCCCGCTCGACAACACCAACTGCGCCAGGCGCAGGCGAGAGTCGATGATCAGTCGAGATTGCTTCGGCAACTGAGGGATCAGGATGGTGGCGCAAGGATCGCGGCACTCCCAGAACTCATCTGCTGGATCGCAAGGGCACGGGACCTTCTCACCGAAGGGGTTGCGGTACGCCTCGATCTTGAGGTTCCGCATCTCCTCAGAGCCGGTCCATACCTCAACGTAGGAAGTGGCATCGTTCCAGTCGGCAGGGTTGTCGAAGGTGCAGCACTTGCGCGCCTGCTCCCATGGCTCGCAGTAGCAGACGGTTTCGATCGTTGCGATCGGAGGTGGGGCGGATGGGAACGGCCCACAGTCGGGAACGAACTCATCCCATGGAACCTCCACCAACTCCTTGATAGGGCTGGTGTCCGGTTCCTCGCCGTTGATCGTGGCGATGTAGAGGTTGCAGTTCTCGGGAGGGAAGGCCGCATCGGGATCGAGAGCCCAACCAATGGGCTGCCAGGACTTCGATGCCACGAAGCCGAACCCGATCCCCTGGTCGTACATCCACTCGATCTGCTGGAACTGAGGATCGGTTTCAGGCACATCGAAGAAGTGGGGAGGCAGCGTCGGGGTGTAGACAACAGGAGCGTAGGGAGGGCTGCCAGCATTGCGGTAGAAGAAGGTAGCCATCGACTGACGCGTGGTCGGATCGGTGGGTCGGAACGTGCCATCGCCGAAGCCGAACATGATGGATGCGAAGGTGCACCACTCGATCTCAAGATAGAAGGGGTGGATCAGGGGGACATCCGTGTAGGTGGGAACGCCAGGGGGAACGAAGGCTGGTGACCCGTTGTAGCGATAGAACGCTGCGGCTGCGGCCTGGCGCGACAGGTCGGCGTCAGGCTGGAAGTTCGGACCAGGGAAACCATCGAAGATGTTCTGGGCATAGGCCCACTCGATCTCAAGGTACTGAGGATCGGTGGTGGGGACATCCAAGAAGGTCGGGACGCCAGGAGGAACGAACGCAGGCTCCCCTGCATCGCGGTAGAAGTTGACCGCAGCGATCCGGCGCGACAGATCGTTCCCAGGCTGGAAAGTGCCATCCCCGTACCCACAGAAGATGCGCTGGTCGCGAGCCCACTCGATCTCATTGAAGAACGGGTGGGTCTGGTCAACGTCAGAGTACGAAGGCTTTCCGCCACCGTATCGGTAGATGGTGATGGCGGCCGAGCGACGCGTCAGGCAGTCCTCAGGGCGGTAGGTCCCGTCGCCATACCCGAAGAAGATGCACTGATCCGCCACCCACTCGATCTCGGTGTAGAAGGGGTGGGTCGGGTCAACGTCGGAGAAGGTCTGGTTGTAGGGGAGGGTGAAGGCCGGTTCACCAGCGTCGCGATAGAAGAAGGCAGCCGCCGCCTGACGAGACACCGAGTTCTCGGGACGGAACGTTCCATCCCCGAAGCCATCAGTGAGCCCCTGGGCATAGGCCCACTCGATCTCGGTGTAGAAGGCGTTGCTGGTGGGAACGTCGGAGAAGGTCGGAGTAGTCGGAGGGACGAACGGTGGTGATCCGTTGAGGCGGTAGAAGAACGCGCACATGGCCTGACGGGTGGTGCAGTCCTCGGGACGCCACTCGACATCGCACTGCACGTTGATCGGGCAGTCCGTGGCATCAACGCAATCAAGCGTTTCCGTCTTGTTGACAACGATCTCAGCGATCTGGATGCAATCGCAGTCCGATGGGGCTGGCAGCGATCCAGACCAACGAATGGGTTCCCACGTTTGAGACTTGGTTCCCTCGTCGTAGATCAGGCGAACCAAACAGGGCTTCACTCCCTCAACGACGTACTCGGTGATCTCGAAGCAGTCGATGTTGCCGTAGCCGGTGACACCGCCAGCACCAGTGACGAAGGTGAGAATCTCGAACCGATAGGTGTTGTTGGCCTTGTTCCAGATCAACCTGATCGGAGCCCTGATGGGCTCACCATCGGTGCCACAGTCTGGCTTGCAGGTGTTGCAGGCTCCGCACGGGTCGCACCCACGCGTGCAGTCCTCGGGGTTGTACCAGATGCCCCCACCGCAATCGATCACCGGGTCAGGCGTTGGGGGATCAGTGTCGGGCGGCTCGGGGCGAGGCGAAGTGGTGGGGCACTCGCACAGGCTTGGCACGATCGAGATGGCGCATGGCTCGGGTGGGAATCCGGTGGCAACCGGGTTCCACAAGAACGGCGACCATGTGTAGGAGCCAGGAGGCCCAAGCGTTACGAAGTAGTCGCAATCGCTAGTGCCGCCATCGACGCTGTAGGGATTCTCGAAGGGCTGCCAGCAGTTGCCGCCGTTGAACAGGTAGAGATCGGCAAAGTCGGGCGGGAACCCATCCTCGGGGTTGAAGCCAATAGGCGACCAAGTGAAGTCGGCATTGAGGTTGACCAACAGGGTGTTCTCACCCGTTGCCGTTCCAGTGGTCGTCTCGGAGTTGTCCTCCGGCTCGAACTCCTCAAGGCTTCCGATGGTCAGAAGGCAGTCAACCGGAGGGCAGTCCTCAACCCCATCCGGCCACTGCTCAGGACACCACGTCTGGTCGTACCTCAACGTGATCGGGCAGTTGGGACGCCGCGTCTCACGCTCAACGAACTTGGTCGCGTCCTGAGTGGAGCAGATGTTGCACAGCCTGCGGGTGTCGAGGCAGTAGCACTCATCGAAGTCGAAGGTTTCGCCCTCGATGCACCAATCGATGTCGGAGAAGATGTAGGGAGACTCCGAGCACAGCGTGAACTCCACCTTGAGGTAGACGCATCCGCAGTTGGACTCACAGCAAGTGCCGAGGCGCTCCAAGACCGTCGGACCTTCGGTGAGGCCAACGCGATGGAGGAGACGAACGTAGTCGTCTGGGTTGTAGCCCTCACGCGTCTCGAAGCACCGCACCTGCGTCGGCGACGTGAGATCGACCAACTCGGCTGAGGAGTAGGTGGAGAGGTACTCGGTCACCTGGGTGGTGAACTTCTCGATGCTGCGAACCACGTCATCACAAGAACCCACGACGTTGGTGTCAACAACGAAGGTCATGTCGGCCCCGTTACCCGACGGTGAAGTGACGGCAGACGTGATGGCCTCGAACGGGATGAGGAAGGTGAAGATGGCCCCCAGGTCATCCGCCAGGACGAAGCGGAAGGTGTTCCCGGCCCCATAGCAGGCGGGGATCGGTCCATCGGTGTTGTTGATGAGCCCGTCTGGATCGGAGATCAGGTTTGCCTGCAGGGCATCATCGATGAAGAAGGTGTAGGTGCCGTCGGCGTTGTTGGTGACCGAGAAGGGGACGGTGGTGTCTGGCACCGTGTCCGTCGCGCCGACTTCTACCGTGTGGCAGGTGTCCCCCTCGGGGGGGCAGCACTTGATCATGTAGAGATCGCCGTAGGCGCACTCATCGCACACGTTGCCCATGAGCGCTTCCTGCAGCCAGCGCAACCCGTACTCAGCGCCACAGCAAGTGGAGGCCATCAGCCATCCGGTGACGGTCATGCAGCGACCCGACAGGCGAAGTGGCCCAAGCGATCCGCCCGAGATCGCCCCATCAGAGAAATCGCGCCTCACTACCGAGTCGAACCCGGTGATGTCCTCGATGAAGAATCCAGCGAAGGACTCCGAATCTGGCACGTCTGGGTCGTACCAGGGGGCGTCATCCAACTTCGGAGAAACGAAGGCACCGCCCTCCCCGGAGCCCTGGTCACAATAGAGGCACAGTGCGTCACACCCACAGGACGGAGACACCGAGAGGTTCGGGCTCTTGAGGCCAGGGATTCCCAGGGACGGGTTGCCGTTCAGGTACGCGACGACGCGTTGGTTGTTGGCGATCTCGGTGGAGTTGAAGTAGAGGTACCCTGAATACACGGTGGTCGCCTTCGATGCGTCGATCCAACTGAGACGCTATCCCCTACATGATCGCGCAAATCGCCATCAGGGGCGTTCTCCCTAGCGGCGGCGGCGAAGGGCCGCCCGATCCCTGTTCTCGATCTTCTTGCGGGCCTGGTCCCAGGAGATGCCGTGGATGTGGTAGGTGTTGCCGGCGCCGCCCAGGATTCCGTCGTCGTCGCCACCTGTGGTGGCACTCCGGGCGTCCGATACGGCCGAGGGGGGCGAGTAGGAGGTGGAACGGTTCTGGGCGCCCTGCAGCGTGCGCAGCAGTCCCGAGCGACGAGCCAGGCTCAGAGCGCGGTTGGGGTCGTTCAGCGGGATGACCACCTCGGGGCCGTCCTCGCCAAGCATGGCGTACACGAGGTCCTGAACGATCCCGCCATCGCGCAGGGCGGCGTGGACGTGGTTGTGGTGTTGCGCCATCGTCCCGGCGTCGTATGCCTTGTCACTGATGCCGCCGGGGCCGGAGTAGATCAACTCGGCCAGCACGCCCAGCAGGGGGGCCAGGGCATGGTTGATGCGAAGAAGTCCGGGCGAGTCGTAGTTGGCGTCACCAGGGGCACCGAGGTCGATGGCGCGACCCGAGGCGTGGTAAGAGCCGACATCACCGGGACGTAGCGTCGAGTTGGTCAGGAAGGGAATCCCGGCAGCATTCAGGTAGGCGGCGATGAACGGCCAACTCCCAGGCTTCTTGTTGGCCCCCAGGAACGAGCGCCACTCAGCAAGGTCGAATCCAGCCGGGAGGGCGCCGTCGATGTCGAAGTCCGGCGGAAGCCCGATCTGCACGAGGTACTTCTGCTGCTCCTCGGTCATCCGATCGGTGTAACCGCGGGTGTATTCCACGGCAGCGTCGCCCAGACGGCTCATCGAGGTCCCGCCAATGTTGGCGGCCAGGTTGCCTGGGTAGGCGGTCGTCACCGATCCGATGAGCGGCTTGATGGTGCCCTCGTAGAACGCCTTGGTCTGCTCGAAGTTCGGGATGTCCGGCGAGTTGTAGGCGTACCCAGAATCGATCCGCGTCCCGGCCTGGCCCTTGCCGGACTCGTAGGGACCGCCAACTGCCCACCAACGCTTCTCGCCCTTCTTGAAGGCGCTGATCTGTGCAGCCGTCATGTTCGCCATCATCTGCTTGGACATGACGCCCTCGCCCTTCTGCAGAAGGGCGAACACCTCGTCCTGGGTGGTGCTGCGCGATCCGTCGTAGGAATCCCCGGTGGCGTCGCCAACGATGCCACCCTTGTGGAACACGGGGATGGAAAGACCCGTGGGGAGAAGTGGACCAAGGCCGAGAGCCGTGGCTGCGGAGTTGATGAAGGAGGCGAAGGGGTTCCACACCGACGAAGCGATGAGATTGAAGGGGCGAGAGAAGCCACGGGCGATGGACTCTCCAACCGATGCCATGACAATAGGGATGAGGGACAAAGCCTGGACGATGGCCGTAATCGCAGTCACCACTACAAATGCCATAGAAGTGAAGCCCGCCCCGATGGTGGCAACCATTTCCAAGAGGGCGGGGGTGATGGAGATGATCTGCAACAGGGTTCCCATGACGCCCTGCAGCGATTCGATCGTCTGGATGTTCATGATGGCGAAGGCCGACCCAATCGTCCCGGCCATAGCCAGAGCAGAGTTGACGATCGCCGAGAAGGTTGCCAGTACCAATTCCGCCCCAACCAGCACCAAGACGACGTTCACCAACACGTCCGTCACGGGGGGCACTGCTCCGCTGACGGTGGCTCCGGGCAGCGTCATGCTGACGGGGCCACCGCCGCCAACGGCAGCAGGGGCCGGGAGGGCGTTGGGGTCGATCACGAACCCCGAGTAGGGGGTTGCATTGGCGATGTTGATGATGCCGGGTGGAACCCCACCAGCCATGGCCGTCTTGAACGCGAACTGATACAGGCCAGAGTCGGCCATGAGTGAGGCAGCACGATCGGGCTTCGTCAGCGGGATGACCACCTCGGGGCCATCCTCGCCGATGCGAGCGAAGGTTTCCGAAGTGACGATGCCGCCCTCAGCGAAGTTGAACCCAGCGGCAAAGTTGATCAACTCGACGATCTGCTGGGGAGTCATGTTCGGGTTGGCATTCTGCACATCGAAGTAGACCGGAATCTTTACGGGGTTAAGCCCGGCGTTCAAGATCGACTGGATTTCAGCGAACTTGGCCGGGTCGCCTGAGATGATGTTCAGGGTCGCGTTGATCTGCTGCTGAGTAGCCCCGCTACCTGCCATCTTCTGCACCAAGTCCTGCACCTGGGCTGGGTCAAGTCCTGCGATTACCGGGATTTCTGGGATCACTCTCAGAAAGACTTCAACTTGGCCAAGGCTCATGTTGCCGGTGGTGAGCAGTTGGTTGATTTTCTCTGCATTCCATCCCGTGGGGAGAGCGCCACCAAGGAGGTTGACATAGGCAGTCAACTGCTTGGGTTCAATCACATCAAACCCAAGGAGCGCTGTGAGCATGTCGTAGGTCAACCCTGGTGGAAGTGGGTTCTGGAACACGCTCAAATAGGAATTGATCTGCTGCGTGTCCGTGACATTTCCACGAGCAAAGGCAGCCGTGATGATGGATCGCTGCTGCTCGGAGAGCGATTCAAGGCCATTCACACTTGGCCAAACATTGATAAAGGCATCGTACTGGCTGATACCCAACTGACCGGTGGCCAACAGGTTGGCAAGGGTGGCAGAGGTCATCCCCGCTGGGAGTCCTACGCCCTCCTCCAAGGCCAAGTTGATGCGAGCGAGTACGTCGATGTTGCCGGTACGCAACACCGACGCCAGGTCGCCCTGGGCGTTGGGGTCAAGAGGCCCGGTAATCATGCTCTGGATGTTGACGAACGCATCGATGCGTTCCCCGCTGGCTGGAAGGTTGAAAATGCGAGCCAAATCTGGGATTTGTGCAGCCACGATGTCCTGATCGCCCAGCCACGCGGTGATCTGCTCCTCGGACGGCATCGGCATGATCGTGTTGAGGAACTCGTTGGCCTGAGTCTGAGTCATGCCTCGACCGCCCTCGGCAACGGGCCGCTGCAGAGCGCTCATGTAGATGGCCCGCATCTCGCCGAAGCGCCGCTCGAACTCGGCACGCTTGATCTCGGGTGGGGCAACGGGGGGGATTTCAAGTGCAATGCCCGCAAGGACTTGCTGGGCATTACCCGTGATTTGCTCCATGGAGTCGTACCAAGCCCCGGCCTGAGGGGACGTGGGGTCCGGGGGCGTGAGCATGAGGTTGCCGTCGATCATGAGGCTTGCGATGCTCTGATCGATTGACTCGAAAAGTCTCGCCGTGGCCTCAGCCGGATCGTCTGGACCCTTGAACAGATTGGCGATCTTGCTGCGTGCTCGGTCTAGGCCAGAATTGGCTTCCTCAATGCGGGTGCTCCACCCCTTGGCCCGTTCGTTGAGGTCGGTCTGTTCGGCCATCACCAATCGCTGGATGGTCCGAGTGGCATCGAACTTGTCACGAGCGGCGTCGATAGCGGTCCCGAAGTCTCTGACGGCTTGACCCAAGAAGTCCTTGTCGAAGATTTCCTTGAGTCGCGTAGCGGCACCGGCCGCGTCAGTGAACCCTTCCCCCACCTTCTCGCCGTTAACGGTGACGTAGAACAGTTCGTCACCGGCCTTGCCAATCTCCGTGGCAATGTCCCCCCAGGCCGTGGCGTATTCTTCTGGCCCCCTGTCGCCCATCCCGAATGAACGTCGAACGGTGATTCCAAACCTCTCCGACTCAATGGTCCCGGCCATGACCTGATCAGCGAAGGTCTGGCCCAACGTGTCAACGAACTTGGCGACTTCTTCTTCGCCGCCCATGAAGGCTTCACCGAGGTCCGTCATCGAGAACCCCAACTCCTCGATGTTGTTCTTCATGATGGCAACATTGCGCGGGTCCATGCCTTCAAGTTGGTCATTGAAGGCATCGAGAGTCTGGCCAATGGGCATGTCCGTAGTGCCCATCTTCTCGAACTCAGCGGAAAGGGTTCGGATGCTCCCGCCCATGTCGAAGGTGAGGGCGTCCCATTCCTCGGCCTTTCCCAGCAGGTTCCCCATGATGGCAGCGATGCCTGTGAGGACGGCCAACGCCAATCCGGCGGGGCCGGGAAGCATGGCGATAGATGTAGCCATCGAAACGAATACTGTTCCCAGCGAGACGATCTTATCCTTGAAGGTGGTTGCCTGTGCTGCCATCTGGCCAGCGAAGAACCCAGAAAGAATGGCTGAGGAGTTTGCCATCACATTCTTGGTCACATTGGCGAAGGTCTGGAACCCTCTCGACAACCCTCTAAGGATGGACCCGGCGCGATCCCCCATCCTGAAAATGGCCGCACTAAACCTACCGGCGGCCACCGAGGCGCTCGCGCTCATCGTCGTCAGGGCTACAGACACACGCGCTACTGCGTCCGAAACCCTCAGGGTGAACCCATCGACTCGTTGAGCGGCCCCCCCAAAGAAGTTCCCGAACATGCCTAGGGACCTATCAGCCGCTTGCCCTAGGCGTCCAAACCCAATGACCGCTTGGTCGATGCTTGAACGTGTCCGTAGGAACCACATGACCAAGATTTGAAGGACGTTGGTCAGGTTGTCGCCCAAGAATCCCAGCACGGGCTTGAGCACGTCAACAAGCAGTTCAATGGCGCTGAGAAATCCAGAAGCCGCATTCCAGGCAACAACAAAGGCGGCGCCGACAGTAGTCGCTAGGGCACTCCCTACATCTCTGAGAGCGGGGAGAAGATTGGTGAAGATGGGTTGTGACGCATCCCAGAGATCAATGAAAATAGCGACAAGGCGATCAGCGGCCTCCCTGACCGCGCTGAGACCGTTCTCAACTGTCTCAAGACCGCCAGCCAACTTGAACTGCTGCCAAAGGTCAAACACCTTGTTCGCTAGGTCGCCCACCCAATTGATCGAGTCGGATAGGAACTTGAATAGGCCGCCGCCCTCCACCCAATCGTTGATCTTGTCCGCTGTATCCGCAACTGCTGGTGCTAGGTAGTTGCCAAGCATCTCGGCAAGTTTGCCAATACCCCCAACGACCCCTGCGATGAAGCGACCGAATTGTTCGGCGATAGGTCCGACCACCGTCATAATGGAGTCGAAAAGAGCGCCGAAGGCTGTCCCGAGGGCCTCCGACCTTGAGATCAGGAACCCGATGGTGGCCCCAATGACGGTCATGGCCGCCACGAAGGCCCCGATTGGCCCACTCACGACGAAGCCAAGAAACTGGATGAACTTGCCAAGGCCCTGAGTCCACAGCCCAAAGACGAGGCCGACAGGTCCGATGGCCGCGACAAGGGCAGCCACAGCCCCAACGATCTTGAGAATCTGGGGATTGGTGTCAGCCAGCCCCAGAGCGAAGTCGCGAAGATCGGCTGCCAAGTCGGAGAAGAACTTGAGCACGCCAGACTCACCGAAGGCGATGGCCAACTCGATCAAGGAGTTCTTGAGCAACTTGAACTGAACCGACGCAGACGTTTTCATCCGCTCGGCCATACGGTCGAGAGCGCCCTCGGCGCCGTCGAGTTCGACGGTCAAGCGCTGCAGGGCTGGCAAGTTGTCCATGAGGCCCTGGAAGGCGGGACCAGCGCGTTGACCGAACACCTTGCTGATGTCACCAACGCGGGCGCCCTTGTCAACGAACTCCTCAACGATGTCAACGAGTGGCCTCATGTTGCCAGCGGCGTCGAACACCTCGAATCCATATTCGGCGATCGCGTCCTGGGCCTCCCTGAAGCCCTGGGCGCCACCAGCCATGATCTCATCGATTTCCTCTTGCGCCACGCCCATGGAGTGCAGGGTGTCCTGCAACCTGGCTGCGTTCTCAGGTTGGAACGCCTGCTCCATGGTCATCCCGAACTTCTCGAAGATTTCCTCACTCAACTTCGTTGGGATGGCTAGACGGGTGATGATGCCACGAAGGGCCGTGCCGCCCATGCTGGCGCTGAAACCCGCCTGAGCAAGCAGGCCAAGACCGGCGGCCGTCTCCTCGAAGGACAAGCCAGCGGCCTTGGCGGTGGGACCGGCGTAACGGAAGGCCACGGCCAGGTCGGTGATGTCGGTGACGGTGCGCTGCGAGGTCAGGGCCAGGATGTCGCCCATGTGCTCGAACTCAGCAGTCAGATCGGCCGTGGTGGCTCGGACATCACCGAAGATGGTTTCGTACTGCTCGCCGACCTCCTCGAAGTTGCCGCCGAAGCCGGTGAAGATTTGGACGAGTTTGTCGCTGAAATCGGCCATCGAGCCACCCTCGACCAGAGCCACGTTGGCGACGGTCCCGATGACTGATTCGAGTTGATCGGCGCTCGTCAGACCGGCACGAGCCAAGTCAACGTATGCCTTCTCGACCTCGGTCGAGGAGAACACCGTTTCGCGCGCCATCTCGCGAGCCGAGTCCTTGTATTGCTGGACGCGTCCCTCGAACATGTCCATCGACTCAAAGACACCCTCGATGGGGTCGGGGATGGTGACGGCGGCCACGGTCCGGGCCGCTTCATCGAAGTCGGCAGCCACTCCGATGATGGCCTCGCCAGCACGGATGAGTGGCCGAGTCAGGCCGTAGGTGAACGCCTGTCCGACGAGGGCTGCCCTGGTGCCAGTCCGGTCTAGGCTCGTGCCCAGCGTGTTGAGTTGGGTTGATAGGTTGCCGGTGATGTTCCGGCCACCCATGGCGCCGACCTGGCTCGTCAGGGTGTTGAGTTGGCCGCGCAGAGCCGCGCTGAATCCCGAAGTGTCAGGGATGATGCGGATTGTGGCTGAGCCGACGACGTTCGCCATGGCCTACCTCGGGAGCAGGGTACTACCCGATTCTATGCTGCTCAGCGAATGGGTCGTGATCATCTGACCACCAGGACGGCGCTTCCATCCCCTGCAGGGCCTCAGGCAGCGTGTCGTCATCCACCAGGATACCCCCATTAGGCCCGACACGACCCTCAAGAACGGCATTGATGCGTTGCCGACCCTCCTGCGTAGCGTCCTTCATCAAGATCGAGTAGGCGAAGTTGAGCAGTTCCAACGCCGATAGATCGACCAGCCTCCGGCCCGTCTCAACGAGGCGTCCATCGACCTCGTAGATGTTAGCCAACACCCAGACCGAAAGGGAGTTGACTACTCGGTAGGGCGTCCGCCGATCACCGCCAGCAACTTCTCCACGATCTTGTTCAGTTCATCGATGTAGATAGTGGGCTGAGCCGTGCGGAGGAAGTGCTCGAAGCGACCGAGGTCCTCGGGGGCGATAGCCGACTTGAGGAACTCGCGCAGGGCACGCAACTGCTCACCCTGGGTTGCCGAGGGGTCAGACGCAACGCCGAGGTCGAGCAGCACGATTCCGGGGAGGTTGGCGACGACCTTGAAGGTCTGGTCACGAATCTCGACCTCGGTGGTACCGTCGTCCTCCTTGGCCTCGGCCTTCATGGCTTCGTAGCCCTCAGGGTTCAACTCGCCGCCCTTGATGGGCTGCGCGGTCACCTCGGCGGAAGCCGAATCGGAGGTATCCACGGGGGTACCCTCGGTGCCCGAGGTCTGCACGTCGCTCATGTTGGTTCCTTTCGGTGGACTGTTGATGTCAACCCTATCAGACATCAAGCCATGGCCGCCACAGCATCCACGAGGGCATCCCAGAGGAAGGGATTGGCGGCCCGAGGCCCTTGGTGGACCTGAGGAGCGTAGACGATGATCCCGGCCTTGTTGGGGAACCTGAGCAGGCCCCCTGGCTTGGCATTGATCGTCCTGGCCCCGACCCCATTATGTACGGCCAGGGCGTAGGAGATGTTGGCCGTGATCTCGACGGCGGCAGGGACGCCACCCACCCCACGAATCATCCCGATGCTGGACTTAAGCGCCCCCGTCTTGACCGGGGCGCGTTGACGCGCCTCGGCCGTAGCGAGTAGGCCCATGCGGTAGATGTATTCGCCCACCAATCCGCGCGGGCTTTGGAGCATCAAGTTCAGGGCCGCCTGATCAATCTTGAGATCGATGTCGAGGCGGACGCTGATGTTGGCTGCCATCGCCTACCCCCTCAAGATGATGTAGGCAGGTCCCCGTACCAGCACGAGTCGAGTTCGATCGCGAAGTAGAGAGTCCAGCCAGCGCACCCACCACGAGGGCCAGCAGGAACGATGTCGCCAATGGCAAGTTCGAGGCAGTCAGCGTCGGGGGTGTCAGGGAACAGCAGCCCGGCACAGTACGACGCCGAGATGCAGCACCGGAGCACCTGGACATCGATCAGCAGGTTCTCCGTGGCCGCCTGCATCTCGGTGGCCGACGGGAAGGGATTGGTGGCGTTGTCCTTGAGCGTTGGGAAGCACGGACGCATGAGGCGCAGAGCAATGTCGGCCACGCCGCCGATGTCACCGCACTTGGCCCAGACCTTCTCGCCCGTGATGTATTGAGCGTTCTCGAAGCCGACGCGAGGGCGGATGCGCTCCAACCAGATCGCCAGGAAGTCACAGCAGTCATCCGGCGGTTGGTTGTGGCTGATGTAGCAGTCGGCGGGCGCGCCGAGAGGCGTGTTCTCAAGGCAGTTGCAAGCCACGTCGAGCATGGCCTGCATCATGTCGTTGATGTGGGTGGGGTTGAGGAGTGCCATCAGCCAGTGTAGGTCGTGATGTTCTTGGGCTTGTCGGGGCGGTGCAAGCGCGAGCGCCGCTTCAACTTGGAGGGGTTGACCGACTGCAGCCAGAGGTCCACCTCGTAGATGCCGGTCTGACCCTTGTCCAAGAACTCTAGGGGGTCGGCAAAGGCCATATCGACACCCTGGCGGGTGATCTCCTTGAGGCGCTGGGGGAGGCAGGAGTCGCCACCGCAACGGTTGAGAGCGATCTGGCAGGCGAAGATGGCTGCAGCGATACGGCCGTCAGCGGGCACGGGCTTGCCGTAGCGGTAGGTGACCGTCCAGGTGCCAGGGTCGCCAACATCGCCGGTCAAGTCGTTGGTGCAGGGCCATCCCTCGCCATCAACACGAACCAACCAGCGGTACGCCTCGATCGCGTACGCGCTCGGGTCGAGCACCACGCCGTCGATGACCACCTCCACGATCTCGTTGACCGTCGAGGGAAGCGCCAACTTGGGGATGCAGCACTCCCCGCAGCATCGACCGCAGTTGACGAAGCCATCACCAGAGCCGTTGGGAACGGGCCATGCCGGATAGGAGTGCCAGGTCCACCACCAGTCGTTGCCCAGGTAGGACACCGCCCCACCCTGAGCACAGCCACAGCCGCAATTATCCCCCGAGCACGGCCAGACCGTGCGCTCACACTCGCCAGGGAACTGCCGTCCCGATAGGCGGAACAGGATCGCCGAGGCGAACGTGATAGCGTCGGTCAGGTCGAAGGCCGGGTCTAGCCCGCCACAGCACTCACGGACCTCCTCAGGGGTGGTCCATGGACTACACGGCACCTGCTCGGGTGGAGCGGCCATCAGGCGACCTCCTTCTTCCTGGCGTGGTAACGACGACGATCTCGAAGTCGCTGGCACGCCCGACACTGGCGATGCCCGTCGTTGGGCCGAATGTAGGTGTTGGCCTCGTCGTAGGGATGGCCGCTAGGGCACTCAGTGATGGCCCGGAGCGCCGCAGACACCCGAGGGGCAGCGTGCCTCATGTTCTCAGCATGAGTGACCGGCTCAAGATGATTGGGATTCACGCAGATTGTGTTCTCACAGAGATGATCCAACTCCAAACCGTCAGGAACCCGAGCGACGTACAACTCGTACATCACAACGTGGGCCTTCCGAAGCCTCCCTCCCCACTTGAGATGCCCATAACGTCCAGCACTCAGACCGCCGGTCCATTCCCAGCACCCGGAGGGGGCCTTCTCGATCTTGGCCCACAGGCGCGCAAGGTCGGTGGGGACGCACGGCTCACATGGGACTTGGGCTGGTGAAGCGGCCATTCGACACCTCGGTGGTTGTTCAGACCTCCACCGAGTGTACCTTGGCGGCCTTTGCCGCTCTAGCGACGGCCATCCTCTCCCGCAGGACAGCCTTCTGCTCCTCGGTGAGCGGCTTGCGCTGGCGGGGTGCCTTGTAGCGGACCTTCTTCGCCTTGTAGGACGCCTTGAGGTCCTGACCTGCCTCGGCCCCCATCTCGTGGGTGACGAGTTCGAGCAGGGTGGCGGCGAACTGCCACCCGTGGGCAGCCACGTCCCGAACCCCGTGGGCCTCGTCGGTGCAGTGGTGAGCGATCTCGTGCAACACCACAGCCCGCGAGCGGCTCCACCGGGGCATCTTGATGATGCGCTGCGCCCAATCGGTGGTGGCGCAGGCGTGGCTCCTGCCTCGGCCATCGCACACCCCAATGCCACCGCTTGCCGTGCGGGGCCAGCGGCGCTTGAACCAGGCGCTTCGCAGCAGCCGGTCCACATACGCCTGCATCTCCTCGACCGTCTCGTGGCGCGGCCCTCGGGCCTGCAGGAAGTTCTCGGATGCGTACAGGCGGCTTCTCTGAGTGTCCCTCTCTCGTGCCATGGTTGGCTCCCTTCTGTCGGATGGGAACCCTATTCCACCATGAGGGTGTGACACCAGAAGAAGGCGCCCCCGGCATGGAGCGCCTTCTTCTGGTGTCACGAGGCCAACTCAGGCTACCGCGACCCACTCCTCCCACGCGGGGTCGAGGTGACCAACGATCAGCACGATGCGACGGTTGCCCTCGGGCTCGAAGGGCTGGTACCGCATCTTCCAGCCCATCTCCTCGGGGGTCTTGTTGTCCTTGGCCTGGTTGCAGTCGAAGCAGCAGGCAACCACGTTGGTCCACGAGTGCTGGCCGCCGCGGCTACGGGGCATGATGTGGTCCATCGTGGTAGCGCGCTTGCCGCAGTAGCAGCACTCGTGGTTGTCGCGCTGCAGGATGGTGCGACGACTCAGATACGCCTTGCGGAAGCGCGGCACGTTGACGTAGCGCACCAGGCGGATGACCGAGGGTGCATCTAGGACGAACGAGGCCGAGCGCACCTCGCGGTCGCGTGCAGAGACGACCTCGGCCTTCTCGGCGAGGACCAGCACGACGGCGCGCTTGAGCGACACGACGCAGATCGGCTCGTAAGTTGCGTTGAGAAGAAGGACTCGCTCGTACATAGCCATGATCGTATACCGCGCCTGCGACGCTAAGGAACGGGGTAACGCGAACAGCCCCCCGCCGAAGCGGGGGGCTGCTGGATCGGTCGCTGGGAGTGCTTGGCTCAGGAAGAAGCCGCCGTGACCGGGACGTAGCCGCAGTCATCGATCGGCGTCGGGAGAGCCGGGACGCACTTCCAGGCCAGCGGGCCGCCCGCCTGGATGGCTGCCTGGTCGGCCAAGGTCCACGGGTCCGCCGTGACCTGCGGAGGCAGGACGGGCGGGGGCGGGCCGACCGGGTGGCTGGTGGGATCGCCACCACCGGGGACGTAGGACGGGAAGTCCACACCGGGGTACGACGGGAACCACAGCGGGTTGTTCTCGGCGTAGCCCATCAAGGTGATCTCAAGGGGGCCGGTGGTGAAGTTCAGGCCACCACTGATCTCCCAATTGATCGTGCGTGGGAGCACCCAATGGATGTAGAGGTTCGAGATCGAACCATCCACGGCGCACACGCCCTTGTCAGCGTTCTTGGACCAGAACTCCAACGCCTTGGAGTTCTCGCACGCGGCGTCCTTGGACTCCCGCATGACGGCGCCGTTGAACCCACCGGCACCGTCAGATAGGAGCGTGGCGCCCGTGAGCATCTCGATCACGGGTAGGGGGACGCCGCACAACTTGAGTTCGACCTCGAAGCCCTTGAGGCGGTCGCAGTCCTTGTCACGGATGCAGATGTCGCCGCAGGCGTTCTTGGTGGTGATGTCCTCACCAGACTCAACATCCGGCGACAGGTTCAACTCCATGAAGCCTGCCGTCTGGATGCGGCTGTTGGGGACTAGGGGATCGAGGGCGATGTCGCACTCGTCCTGGCGCGTGATCCGCATGGCACACGCCTTGATGGACTTGGGGCAGCAGATTGCCATGTGTCTTTGCCTCCTAGGCTTGACCGATCACCGCCATTGTAGGCTGGTGTCCCTTGCAGGTGTGTCTATGCTCCACGCAACTTGCGGAGGAGCGTCTTGCGCTCTCGGCCAGCCTCCTCGACGCCTGCCGCATAGGCTGCCCGATCAGGGTCGTCACCAACCCACTTGAGCACCTCCCTGGTTGACATCTCACCCAGGGCGGTCGGAGAGGGCCAATCGACCCCATCCTGGTTGTCGCCCTCATTCGACACCTCGGTGTCGGGCTCGGAGACAACAACGTCATCAACCTCGGGAGCGACCTCGACCGGCTCGGTGTAGGTCGGTTCCTCCGGTTCCTCCTCGCTATCGATGAGTTCCTCCGGGTCCTCCGAAGGAACCTCACGATTGACGGCGGGGTAACGGCTGTATCGACCCATCAGGCTGGCTCCCAATCAGTGTCAACCTCGTCGGTCACCACATATAGGATGAACCCCTGGGTGTGGTTGTGATTGAGGAGACGGAACGGACGAGAAGTAGGTAGGTAGCCCCCGGTGCCAGGCCCGTAGGGCACGTCGTCGGGGCTGCGATCGATGCTGGCCACATAGGGCGTGCATCGACCACCGCAGAGATCGGGACCCATGCAGTCCTTCCAGCGGAAGGTGTGGCCTTCGGCGGCGAGGCTCGCGATGCCAGCGTCGGCCATCTCCCACGCGTAGTGGTCAGGCCGGTAGGCGGGGTCAGTCCAGACCAGCGGAATCCACCAGCCAGCCGGATCGGCGTGCTCGGTGGAGAACTTGGCCAGGATGCCAAGGCCGATGATGTTGCCGCCATCCTCGGTCACCCAGAAGCGAGCCTCATCAGCGGCTTCTAGGACCTTGTTGGCCCATCCCGTCTGCAACTCGTCATGTGGGGTGGCAAGGAAATCCTCGACTTCCTGCCTGGTTGCTTCACGAGACATCTGCATCGTCCTCTTGATCTAGTCGCCGATGGGCTAGGACTCGGCCATCAGGCCCTTCGTGGCGCACTTCCACAATAGTCGATTCTGGACGCGGCCTAAGGTTTGTCGAGTACCTCGTGTTGCCGTCCAGGTTGATGTAGACATCGCTCAACGCCCCCGAGACGAAGAAGTTCTCGGGGTGGCCGGTGCGGTTGACCAAGGTGATGGTCCAATCGTCACCGATGTGCGCTTCGAGAAGTGCCATCACTTCCTCTTGAGCAGATGCTTGGCGTTCTCGTCGGTGACCACCTCGGTCGCCTGCCAGTGAGGCATCCCGAGGGCGTCAGCGATGCGATCGAGTTCAGCGTCGCGATCAGCAACAAGGGCCTCGAACGAGGCGAAGGGCCGAGTGGGGTACTTGTTGCGGACTCGGGCTTGGCGCTCGTCAACGAAGGCTTCGGCTTCGGCCTGGGTGGTGATGGCGGTGAACACCGGAGAGTCGGTTCGTGCCAGGCATGACGCGACCACCGCATCGCGGTCGCGCTCGATGCAGACAACCTTGAGGAGCGGACGATCGACATGACCATGCGAGTGGTCGTGAACAACGGTCAACCCTGACTCTCCCATGAGGCGGGTGAACAGGCGCGTTCCGCTCGATGGTGCGCCAACAACGAACAGATCAGCGTTGGCGTTCCTCTGCTCAGCCGCAGCCTTGGCGCGATCGAGCCAGGGCGGTGGGACCCCTAGTCGCGAAACTTGCTCTGCCATGCTCATCTCCTAGGTGGGTGGATTGTAGACCCACTCAACGATGTTCGGACTCACCGGCAAGTCACCACACTCGACCTCGAATGAGGTGACATTCGATGGAACAGGTTCCGCGCAGAAATACGGGTTGACGGCAACTCCAAGATTGGCGACATCCATGATCGTGCCAGGAAGTTGCTGTTCGCGGTATCCATAGCAATCAACAGATGTTGCCGTAGCGTTCCTGACCTGCACGACGTTGCCGGAACCAAACTGCGTCACCCAGGCATCGAGGAGGGCCTGAGCCTGGGCCTTCAACACGTTGAGGTCGTCGCATTCGCCATCTGGGTTCGAGAAGTCGTAGTCGATCTGAGCCTGCAGACCGATCGCTCCCGTGCTAATTCCGAAGATGGCTCCGAATCCAGCGCCGGAGACTTCGATGGGCAGCGTGTACGGAGCATCACCATCGTTGGGGTCAACAAGGTGCCAAAGCCGGTATGGCGAGAACAGGTAGCCAAGGTCGGTTGTGCAGTCGTAGCACATGAACCCAGCGCCACTGTAGAGGTTCGGAATCGGAGTAGTCGGCGTCGTATAGGTAGGGCTGTAGTAGGCAAGCGGGTCCGTCCAGAGCCCACTCGCGTTGAGGTCATCGATGATGAGTTGGTAGAGGCCGCCACCGAAATCGGTGACCGTGACGAACAGGTCGGTCGTCGTGCTCATGTCATTGCCGATGACGGTCTGAGGCGAGCAGGCCAACTCGACATCACACTCGAAGTCGTACCGAGGCTCGCAGGCATCTTCGATCGTGAACGACTGATACGGAACGCCGTCGAACTCGATGGTGCAGGTGATGCCGTTCTCGCAAGCCGGACACCAACTCACCGACAACTCATAGTTCGATCCCTCTAGAGGTGGCTCAGGTGGGTCTGGCGAGTAAACGTCACCCGAGTAGCGATAGATGCCAACATCCCAATTGCCACCACCCGGAACATTGCCCTCGAAGTCCCCTCCGAGGCTGTCGCTGTAGAAGGTCCCGCCATCGATCGTGATGTATTCGATGAAGTATTCGTAGTCGAAGATGTAGGACTCACCGTTGGTGAAGATGATTCCGAGGCGCTGTGTGCGAGCACTCTCGAAGTTGGTGAAGGTTTCCCAACGCCAGATGCCGCCGAGGCGCGCTGTTTGACAGACCTCTCCACAGCACTCCGAGAGGATGGGGACCATCGATCGTTGGATCGTCATGACTACGAACAACCCTCCTCGTCAGGCTCGACGCTGCAAGCGCCGGAACGAACAAGTGGGCCGAGCGTCGGGTCGAGGGGATCGCCGAAGCGCTCCCAATCGGCCCATGGTGAGCCAACCGCCCCAGCGCCACAGAAGTCCTCCGAGAAAGCATCTGGGGTGCAGCCGCCGGGTGGCTCGTAGGGGAGGTAGTCGCAATCGTTGATCGGCGACGGGAGAGCGTTGACGCACTTCCATGCCAACGGGCCAGCCTGCTGAATGACCATCTGGTCACTGAGCGTCCATGGGTCGGCGGCGATGCCGTCGGGCAACACCGGGGAAGGCGGCCCGGTTGGGAATCCTGATGGATCGCCACCTCCTGGCACATAGGACGGGAAGGTCGAACCAGGCAGCGACGGATACCAGTTGGGGTTGTTCTCTGCGTAGCCCGACAAGGTGAACTCAAGCGGCCCCCTGGTGAAGTTCAGTCCCCCGGTGATCTCCCACTTGATGGTCCTTGGCAGAACCCAATGCACCCAAAGGTTGGTCGGCACGCCGTCGATGTCGCAGGTTCCCTTGTCGGCGTTCTTCGTCCACAACTCCAACATCTTGGGGTCGTTGTTGCAGGTGTTGCTCTTGCCTTCCCGTAGAGCGCCACCGACGAAGTTGCCCATCCCGTCATCAAGCAACGTGATCCCGGTGAGCATCTCTAGGACGGGCAACGGGACGCCGCACAACTTGAGTTCCAACTCGAAGCCCTTGACCACATCGCAATCGTTGTGCGAGATGCAGATGTCTCCGCACGTCGTGGCAATGTCGGTGACCTCACCAACGATGATGTCTGGCGACAGGTTCAACTCCATGAACCCAGCGGTCTGGATGCGGCTGTTGGGGGTGAGTGGGTCTAGGGGAACGTCAGAAGCGTTCAGGCGCGTGATCCTGATGGCGCACGCCTTGATCGACTTCGGACAGCAGATAGCCACGACTCAAGTATCCCACTTCCGGGTGCCATCGGCACCATGGCCTACTGAGCAGCGACCCAGGCCATGTACCAAGCGCCGTACTGATCCATCGGCGGAGCGGTCCCCGCATCCAACTCAACCCACCACTCGTCAGGAACGGGCGGATAGGTGGGCTGCACCCCGGTAGCAGCGTCGGCCCAGATCAACTTCTGGGTCCCCTCGCTGGGGCGGAACCGACCCGAGATCATGGCCATGAACAGGAAGTCCCGCATGAGGACCTGCTTCTGGTCGGTCGGGTCAGTGAGTAGCAAGGCGATGATGCCGCTCGACTCCCAGCGCATCTCGCCACCCTGCAAGATCGGGGCGACGGCGGGGTTGTTCATCTGCGTCTCAACGAAGTCGGTGATGTCCGACTCGTCACCATGGTCGATGGTGGCTGCGATGGCGGTGACCTGCAGGGTCCCGTTGGCGCGAGCGATGACGCGGAAGTAGGAGCGGTCGAGGCTGAGAATCTCGTCTGCGGATGCCATCAGAACTCCTCCACGATCACCACGTCGTTGTTCCCGGCGTTCGTCTTGATGACGAGCGCATGACCAGGCTGGTCGTAGACGAACGATCCAGCGCCACCAGCAACCGGGGTTCCATCAACGGTAGGGCGCGCCCGAGATGGGCCACCAGTGGGGGCGATGACCTGAACGGTCACCTTCCGTGCGGAAGGGTTGGTTGCATACGACTGTCCGTTACCAGCAAGGGAAGTCGTAACCGGGGGCGATGCGCTGCCGAGAAGCGCGGTGAGGTCGGCCTGCGCTTGCTCATACTCGGCGAAGGTCAACTCCTCGGCAGCCGGTTCGAGCACCGCCAAGTCAACGTCGTCGTTCGACGTTCCGAGAGTGTTGTTGCCGATCTTCCAGTAGCGCGTCATCAGAACTCCTGAATCACCATGATCTCACGGCCGGACCCACCGGGAGTGGCGATCGTCAGCGGCGGAACGTGCCCCGGAGCATCCAGACTTCCGAAGGTCAGCACCGTGTCGGTAGTGGTGTCCGGCAGGATCGACCCGTTGATGGTGTCGCGTCCGGCACCCGGCTGTGCCTCGAAGAACACCAAGACTCGGCGAGCGGATACGGAAGTAACGATCGACCCACCCGAGGTGATGGTCGTGACGAGCGTCGCGACCGGGTTGCCGTAGGGACGGTCGCCAGGCTCTCCGCAGTCGCAGCACCAGGGGCAGCGACCGATCGCGACCTCGCCCTCGATGGTGTATGGGTCGCCGTTCGCGTCGGTGTCGGTGAAGGTGCCGTCGGTCAGGTTCCAGACCCGATGGAACGGGACGGTGAACACACTGCGTGGATCGGCAGCGAAGTCGATCAGCGTGCCACCACCGATCGGGCCGAGGCCCGTGGTGATCTGGCCGGTGGACGTGTTGACCGAGAACACTTCCCCGTTGCTGAAAGTGCCGACGTAGAAGCCGTCCTTCCAGTAGCCCGCGCCAGCGAAGCCCGAGCCGTTGTTGGGGACGGTGGCGATCGTCGTCGGCGAACCATCGAACAGGGAGTTGTAGCGGGTGATGACCCCATCGGACGAGACGTAGCAGCGACCGCACTGATCGAAGGCGATGTCGCCCGAGCCGCCCGCCGGGAGGGTGAAGGTCGATGCTCGCTCAGCAACGAGGGTGTTCAGGTCGATTCCGTAGAGGGGCAGGCTGTTGCCGCCGACGATCCACCGCTGCGTGTGCGGATCGTAAGCCCCGAAGATCCATGTCCCAGCGGGAAGGCCGGTGACAGTTCCGATCACCGCGGCGCTCGGGGCATACGGGTCGATCTCCCACACGTTGTTCGCCCCGGCCCCGGACTGCGTGCGTCCGTAGAGCCGCCGCCGCTCAGGCACCCACGCAAGAGCATTGACGTTCTGAGTGGTGAAGTTGTTGAGCAGGACCGTGGTAGTGCCGTCGAGCGGATTCGTCTCGATCAGGTCGTAGTTGGCCCCGTCCTGCTGGATTGCCCACAACTCCTGCTGCGGGATCGAGTCGCACATCTCCACGATCTCGAAGTCGTCACCAGTCGAACCACCCGACGCACACACGACGACAGGGCCGACTGGAACGTAGGCGGTCGTGCCGTCGAGCAGGGTGTCGGTGGAAGTGACCACCCCGGCAGGGGTGACGTTGTAGCGCCGCAAGAACACTGTGTTGGCAGCGCCAGCGTCGCAGAGAACTTCCAACTCGCGATCGGATGGGAAGTTCCCCACGTCCACAGTGCCGTCCACGGTGAGCGAACCACCGCCGTCGGTGACCGACACCGGGCCACCCGAGACGGTGACCGCACCATCGACGGTCAGGCTGCCGCCGTTGTCATCGACCGACACCGGCTCCTGCACGCTGACCTGGACCGGAGTCGAGTCGTCAACGTCAACGGAAAGCGGCTCGGGAACGCCTGCACTGCCACTCGTAGGCATCAGAGCACCTCCGTCCAGAGAACATCGACATAGGCGTTCGCCCCACCTGGACCGAGCACCACCGTGAAGGCTGCTCCGTCGGTCAACTCGTCGTCAATGGCGTCGGTTGACCAAGAGAACGTCTGTCCGGTGTTCATGTCGAATGAGTTGGTGAAACTGTCGATCACGGTCACGTCAGAGCCAGCGCCGGGACCGCCAGCGACTCCATCATCGAGGCAGATCACGGTGACGGACTTGACGCGTCCACCTCCGGTAGAGGCGAAGGTCCACGAAGCGCCAGCACCGTTCAGGCGCACGCGGCCCATGCGGATCGTGTCGCCAGCAGCGGTGTCGATCGCAACGTCGAGTGGCCCGCCGTCGGTGTCCACCGTGAGCGAGCCGCCGTTGTCATCCACGCTGACGGGCTCGGGGAGCGACGACACAGAAACGGAGCCCGACACCGGGCAGATGCCAGCGGGGCCGACCACAACGTAGGGGGTCGTTCCGTCTAGGGCCGTGTCCGTGGTGGTGACCACTCCGGTATCGCTCACGTCGTAGCGACGGACGAAGGGCGTGTTGGCGGCACCAAGGTCGCACAGAACCGCGTACTCGGCGTCATCGCGCCAGTTGCCGACATCAACCGTTCCGGTCACATCGGCGCAGGTGCCAACCGGGCCAACCACGACGTAAGGGGTGGTGCCATCGAGGTCGGTGTCGGTGGTCAGAACACCAAGGGCCGTATCGCGGTAGCGACGAAGGAACTGCGTGTTGGCGTTCCCGAAGTCGCAGAGCACCTCTGGCTCGAAGTCCTGGTAGGCGACATCACAGATCGAGACGGCCCCGCCAACGGTGGGGACATACGGCGTCACTCCATCGAGGTCGGTATCGGTCGTGGTGACCACACCGGCATCGTCCACGTCATACCGACGTAGGAACGGGACCACCGTCGCGTTCGGGAACAGCGGCGGGAAGTCGCAGAGGATCAAGAACTCGGCATCGTCGGGGAAGTTCCCAACGTCAACCGTCCCATCGACAGTGATCGATCCACCACCATCGGAGATGGGCAGCGGAGTGTTGGTGACGTTGACATCGACCGGGGTCGAGTCATCGATCTCAGTGAGGCACCGAACGACCGGACCAACCACGACGTAGGGGTTGCCATCGAGATCGGTGTCACGAGCCGGGATCGATCCGACGGGGCTGTAGGTGTAGAAGCGCACGAAGGGCGTGTTGGCCGCTCCGGCGTCGCAAAGCACCTCAGCAGCAAGCCGATCCTCGGGGCAGCGCGTCATCGTGCCGACCGGGACATACGGCAGTCCATCGACACCAATCAGGGTGATGCCGATGACAGCACCCGAGCCGTCACGCTCGATCTGAACTAGGGCGATGCCAGCCACCGAGCCGTCAGGCAAGATGTCGCAGAGCCAGCCCGAGAGGGCGAAGTCGTAGTTGTCGGTGGTGCAGGCAGAGGTTCCGGGCGGCGGAGGACCAGCGGTGAAGGTGCCGGTGGTCAGGTCAAGCCAGCCATCTTCGGTGACTACGCCATCGCAGTCCCGCGTGACAACGATCGCGATGGGCGTGTTGTCATCGAGACAAAGACCCGTCGTGGCGATCGAAGTGGTCAACTCGGGGCAGCCGCCATCAGCGCACTCAGAGTTGGGGATGGGGGCACCTGCCATGTCACCTATCCTCCCACATCAGCCCGCGCATCCAGGCACCTCGGACCAGATGACGGTCACGAGGTCGCCGGGGTCGGTGAGGGTGACGGTAGCGGAGCCGTAGAAGGGAACGTCGCTCGGCGAACGCCATGACTCCTCGTCACCAACGAACATGTCCGAGACGATTCCCTGTTCGTCGGTGAAGGTGACCGATCCAGCCACACCAACGGCACGCACCTTCACCGTCACGGCGATGGTGCAAGGCGACGGCGACCAGGCAGAAGGGCCGACCAAGTTCTCGCGTCGAATGTTGACCGGGTTGTCGGCATCGACCACAGCAGACGCGGCGCAGTCCTGCACGGTGCCGATGACCGAGTAGGGAGCACCATCGAAGTCGTAGTCGTTGAACCCGATCAGAGCACCCGTGTCGCAGTTGAACTGGAACTCACGGATGAAGGGAACGAGAGCGCCATCACCAGCGTCGGGCGGTGGGTGCTGATCGCACAGCACCATGACCTGCACTGGCAGGCAGTTGTCGCCGGGGCTGACGACGCACTCTGGGATGGGAGCGCCGAGGCTCATCTGGACCCCCTCAGACCGTGCCGCACAGGTCGATCAGGACTGCGAACGAGCAGCACAGATCATGAACAGCAGATGCGACGATCTCTCCTCGGTAGGTCACGGTGTTGGTCTTGCGGTCGATCGCCTCGGCGAACTCCTTGGGGTACACCTCAGGATCACCGAGTCGGATGTTGACCATGCCGGTGGCGTAGGCCCACACCTCGTTGGGGCCGGGCGCTGGCTGGCCCTCGGGGCCGGTGCCGGGGTAGCCCGATCCGTTGACGATGATGTCGCCACGCGAGCAGGTCTGGATCAACTTGTCGTCACAGCGGACGTTGGTGAGGTTGATCCAGCGCTCAACGGTGGCCGGAGTGGCATGGATCATGCCGCGTCCACCGGAGCCGCAGTTCGCGAGCGCCTGGGACAGCAGCATGAGGGCGACGCCGGGGCTAACCGCAACCGGAGCAGCCGCCCCACCAGGGTTGAGGATGTGGGCGTCGTCGTTGGGCGTCGAGCCAACCAGCGAAAGGTTGGTGGGGTTGATCGAGCCCGTCCAGAACTCGTTCTCCAACGCCTTGTGCATCGTCGCCATCAACTGCCGACGAGCGCGCTTCTCGTAGTCGGCCGCCTGGAAGCCGAACGTCGAGCAGGTGTAGGGCACCTCGATGATGAAGGGCTCGTAGTCCACCTCATCCTGGTTGCCGTCGTAGGACTTCTTGTTGACCTTGTAGGGACCAGGCTCTTGGAACGTGCCACCGTAGACGGTGTTCTTGCACTCGCCATCAGCAAGATCGCCGTCGGTGGTGAATGGCTCGAAGGCCGGAGGAACTCCCGTCTCGCAGTAGGTGTCGAGGATGGGGCCAGACAGGGTGATGATGTAGGGCTCGGGCTCGCTGGGTGCACCAGGGCCGCCCGTAACCTCCACGACCACCTCGGGAGAACCTAGGGCCACGAGGATCAGGTCGTTGAGAGCCGTCTCGAAGTCCTCGGCCGAGACGTTGTAGGGCAGCGCGGGGGTGGACTCGCCGTACCAAGTGACGGTGAAGGTGCCCGACCCGGCGCAGATGTAGAGATAGAGAATGGCTGGGTTGCACTCACCACATGGGTTCCATGCCTCAGCCTCAATGCAGTTCTCGGGCTGGAAGGAGAAGCCAGCCTCCCACCGAGAACCCTCCGGCTCATCGACAACGACCGCCGACGCAATCAACGAGTGCAGCGGCGGCGTGGTAGCCGGAGGGGCCACGACAGTTTCAGGTGCGATACCCATGCGGTTATCCCCTCGTTGAGTGCTTCGGTCCTAACGCATGAGGGCCGGGTGGCCGAAGCCACCCGGCCCATCTCATGCAGGTGATCGTACTAGACGATCGAGTGCGACCAGGCGATCAGGAGACGCCTGCAGCGCAGACCAGCGGCGGGACCGGCTCGGTTGCCGCACCCGTCGGGCACAGGGTGTGCTCGATGCGGAGCGACTCGATGCCGACCTTGCAGACCTGAATCCACTGCTCAGCGAACAGTTGCAGGTCGTTGGTGCCGTTGAGGGCGCTGTCGCGGATGAGGCCGACATCGAGCGTGCCTGCGTCGAGCCGGACGAAGGTGCCGGGGGCGAACATGTACGACACCATGGTGTCAGGCCACTGGTTGATGGCACCAGGAGCCTGGATGTCGTTGAACGCCTGGCCAGCACCAGTGGCCGAGTCGTAGTAGAAGCACACGTCGAGGTTGTTCTGGGCGAACCAGCAAGCAACGTCGGCGTCGGACAGGCACCAGTTCGCCAGGCCCAACGAGTGGTCGTTGAGCATGTCGATCTTGAGGAACTCGATCGCCCAGGAGGGCAGGAGCACCGTCAAGGTCGCATCCGGCGACATGTGGTGACGACGGCGGTAGTTGGCGGCGGCCACCGACAGGTCGTAGGCCGCAGCGCGGGAAGCGCCGTAGGGGGAGGGACCAGCGGTCACCGGGGTCGAGGCGGCGTCGATCGCGTCGAGGTAGAAAATCTCCTTCGTCTCGGAGAAGCACACCGACAGATCGGCCAGGAACGCCTCAACCTGCTCGGGGAACACCCGGTAGTTCAGGTTGCCGAAGGTCACGCACTGCGAGACGGCATCGACGCGGCACTCCAAGATCGGAGGACACTCGACGGCCACGCAGGGCTTGTCAGGGGTGGGGCCACCCTGGCTGACGTAGCCAGCGGCGTCCTCAGCCTCGGTGGTGACCCGGACGCCAGCGCAGGCGTCACGCCAGTCCGGCGGCTGGATGTAGCGGATGCCTCCACGGGGAGCGCCGACGGTGCCGAGGCACCGCTCAACCGGGTCCATGGCCTCTGCCAGCCGGAAGAAGTCGTAGGACGGCTCCAACGGGGCGCAGACGCCGCCGGAGGCCACCAGAGCGGTGATCTCCTCGCGGACCTGGGTGTTGCGCTCGGCGACCCGGCGCAGGGTGGAGAAGTTCTCCTGGGCACCGCCGCCAACCACGTCATCGCCGAACTCCATCGTGGCGGAGGCCACGGTGATCTTGTCGAAGATGCCGCTGGGCACGTTGCCCATGGCTAGGCGCTTGTCCACGATGGCCTGGGCCAGCGTGGGGATGTCGATGGGCTGACCCTCGACGGTGTTGCCGCCAGCGAAGCGGGCCGCAAGGGTGGCACCGGCCCGCTCCACCTGGGAGCGGGGGGCGACAGCCTCCGGGCGACGCTCGCGCAGGCGAGACACCTTGGGGGTCCGGTCGTCAGAAGCAGCCACTTCGGTGACCTCCTCGTTGGTGAACTCGTCGGACTGCTCGTCCTCGGTGGTGAAGTCCTCGGACTGGTTGTCCTCGGCGTTGAACTCCTCAGCAGCGGCCTCAGGGGCCTCCACCTCGGCGGTGAACTCGGTGGTGGACTCGGCGGGTGCCTCATCCGGGGTGTCGGTGCTGTCCTCAGCGGTGAACTCGGCGGTGGCCTCGTCCTCGGTGGAAGCGGCGACAGCATCAGCATCGGCCTCAGCGTCCTCGCTCACCTCGGTGTCCTCCTCGGCTGCAGCCTCCTCGTCAGCCGAGTCCTGCTCGGCCTCCTCGGCGACGGCCTCCTCGGTGGCCTCGTCGGTGTCCTCGCCCTCGGCAGGACCAAACCGCTCAAGAGCGGCATCGAGGCGAGCCGAGCGGTTCGCTGCGGCCTCCTCACGGTTGTTGAGTTCCTCGTTGATCCGATCGAAGTCGGAAATGAGTCCCTCGACCTGAGACAGAGCCTCGTCGGAAGTGCGGGCCTCCTCGGCCAGACCCTCGACACGCTCCCTGATCTCAACGCCTAGGGAAGTCAGTTCCTCATCCGATAGACCCGCGAGGTCCTCAGGAATCTGAATCGGCTCCACTTGGTTGCCTCCGGTTTGCGTCGGTTGCTTTCTGGCTCGAAGGCCCGGCTACGCCGTTCCCTCTTGCCGCAACTAGGTTGCGACCTACCACCACCGTGGTTCTTAGTCCACGAGCGGATTGGTTCCTAATATATGCGAGCCAACCGAGTGGGTGTGTGGATGGGTGAGCAGAAATCCGAAGTTCCCGCAACTGCGACTGTCAGAAGATCGTGCTGGGGTCGAACCGTGGGTGAGCAGACTCCCAATCCGTGAGGGCGCGTTCGATGGTGTCGTGCCACTCCAACGTGGGGTCCATGTGCAGGGCGCGCTTCACCGTGGTCCAGCACTCGTCACCGTAGATCGACCGAATCTGATCGAGTTCCTCGGCAAGAGCGATGGCCTCGCGAGCGATGATGGCAGCGGTGCTGTTGTCCTTGGTGTCGCTCATGATGTTGGGCATCACGACCTCCTAGCACAAATGATGTAATAAGCATACCGGGTGCCATTGCTAATGTCTATGGTTCAGCCGCGTCGTCCTCCGGCATCACGATCCCGAGTTCTTCCCGCTCCTCAGGGGTGAGCGTGGCCGGGTCAATCGGCTTGGGCGCTCCGGGTGGAGGGGAAGGACGACGACGCTCGGTGGAGCGGAACTCACCAAGGCGCTCGTAGGGGTTCGTGGACGACGGCGTAGGTACCTCGGCCAAGAGCCTGTCCCTCAGTGCCTCTGCCGAGTTGCCGGTGAGGACGGCTGCAGCGGCCAGAGCACCACCGATCCACGAGTTGGTGTCAGCCACCTTGGAGTCGGCACCGTTGGCCATGGCGTCGATCAACTTGTGACGGGCATCGACCAACATCGGCCACACCGCGTCGAGAGATGGCTTCGCTGGCTCGATCACCTCTGCTGGCTGATTGCTAGTGATAGCCCTCGGGCTATCAGGGTTCCCCACCTCAAGGATCAAGCGCCACGGTCGCTTCATCAGTCGTCCTCCCTCAAGTCCACGATGGCTACTTCAAGTGCTGCTGCGAGTCGTGCTGCCACCGGGGGCGAGCAGTTGCGAGTGCCACCTTCGATCTGGCTCAAGAAGGGTGGTGAGATCGAGGCGGCTCGGCAAAGGTCCCGTGCAGTCATCCCGGCATCTTCGCGTAGCCGCCTGATCTTGTGTCCGTTGAGTTGCATATTGTCTCCTGTAACGGCAGAAGCCCCTCCCGGTGGGGAGGGGCTTCATGCACTTCATGGTGAGCGTTGTGCTCAGTCGAGCCAGGGCCACTCGGCGTTCTGACCGCGCTCGATGAGAGCGATCATCTTGAACGCCGCGTCGGAGAAGCCTCCGAACAGGTAGCGCCCCGGCGTGTTGTCGATGTTGGTGGCCTCGTAGCCGCGGAGGTCCCAGACGTAGATCGGGACATCCGGCAGCGTGCTGGTGTCGCGGTGGCCGTAGAGGCCACCACGAGCCGGGTGGTCCTGGCAGTCGGTCATGACCACGATGCGGTCATAGCCGCCCTTGTTGGCGAACGCCTGGGCGACGGACGGCCAGGTGTTGGTGCCGTACCCGACCTCGCCGATCAGACGACGGACCTTCTCCACCGAACGCAGGACGGACACCTCGGGGGTGAACCAGTCCCAGCGATCCGCGTAGAGGATCACGTCGCAGTCGGAGCGAGCGGCCACGGCAGAGCCGAACAGCGCGCCCACCTCGTAGCACTGCGCCTGGCTGCGGCCCGACACGGGCGACTGCATCGAGCCGCTGGTGTCGATGGCGACCAGGGTGCGCCCCGAGAAGATCGGGAGGTTCTTGACCGACTCGTCCAGCGCCGCTTCAAGCGCAGCACCGAAGAAGGTGCTGCCCGACGCCTTCCACGCCGAGAAGAAGCGGTACGGGAACTGACGGCTCTTGGCCACAGCCTCGGGGTCAGCCAGGTGGTCGGCCACGCCCTTGAGGACGGCCTTCTCCACCTTGGCCTGCTCGAAGTTGCGGAGGTTCCGCAGCAGGGCCATATACCCCATCGAGGGGATGATGGCCTCCCACGCCTCGGCGTCCATGCCGCCGGGCAGCCAGCCGCTCAGGCGCTCCCAGGTGTAGCCCGCGTCGGCCAGAGCCTCGGGGCCACGCTCACGCAGGAGCGCACGACGCTGACCCTCGGGGGTCGCGTCGAGGTCGGTTGCGGCGAGGATGGTCGCCAGCGTCTCGGGGACCACGCCCTCGGCGTGCCCGTGACGGCGGTCCAGCAGGTAGCGGAACAGGTCCGACTGCCAGGCCGCACCAGGGGTGGGGTGGGTCAGGTTGAGCACGTCGCCCATCCGCACGCCACGGCTTCCGCCGTCGTACTTGAGAGCGTTGCGCTCGGTGTAGAGACGCACAGCCGCGTCGCCGATGCCGCGCTTGACGCCCATGGGCAGGGCGCGGCCGTAGTTGGCGAGCCAGTAGCCCAGCATCTCTGCAGGCTCATCGGCACGTTCGCACGCCGAAGCGATGATTGAGCGCACGTTGCCGTCCACCTCGACGCCCTTGGCGCGCAGGTCGAGCAGGGTCTTGGCCGCCTCGGCAGCCACGACGATCGATGCCGACCGCATGTTGGCCTCGTTGCGGAGGAAGCCGATGAACCCGGCGACCCAGGTGGGGTCCTGCGTGGTCACGCGCCGCACCAGGGTGCGGAAGCGGTCGTCACGGTCCTTGCCGGACTCGTAGAAGGTCGGCTCGCCGACCATGTTGGTGACGGCCAGCGTGTAGAGGGCCGTCTTGTCGTCCTTGGCGTAGCCGGTGCCGCCCTCGTGCGTAGCGAGGCGGGTGCCGGTCACCTTCGTCGGGGCCGTCGCACGCTTGCGCGGCGCGGGCTTGGTGTTCGAGAACTTGGCCATGGTGGTGCTCCTTTCGGTTGGGCTGGGTGCAGTGGCGTGAACTTGGTCGCCGCAGGTGTTCGTTCCAAGATGAAGTAACCCATGGCTTCGCATCGCCACCGCCACCAGCGGTTGAGGGGACGAGAACTCGTCGGTACAGGTGTTGGGTCTGATTGGAAGCCAGAAGTAACCCGGACCTTCGCAACGTCCCACATCTTGGTGGCGTGAACTTGGCGCATCAGGAGTGCTGTTGAGTCCGAGGACTCGATGCCCCTCCGAAGTGGGGCCAAACCAGATTGCTCTGGCCGACAGGAGTCGAACCTGTGTTACCGAAGTATCCCAACGCTACGCATCGCCACCGAGGTGGTGCGACGACGAGAACTTGGCGCATCAGGAGGAGAGCCGGGGAATCGAACCCCACTTCCTGCAACGGAGTGCAGGTCCTCGACCACGAGGTAGGCCCGGTGAAAGTGGTACCGGAAGTATCCCAACGCTTCGCAACGTCGTCGTGCGATTGAGCAGCAGCGAGAACTCGGCGGATCAGGTGACGGTTAGTGTGCTGGCCGTTACACCACGGGACCATGTTGGCGGCCCCGGAGGGAGTCGAACCCTCTCCACTCTCTTAACAGGAGAAGTAACCCGTTCCTACGCAACGCTGCTGCTGCGATCTATTCAGTTGTAGTGCCCCGTCCTTGCGGTCTGGGGTCTTGCGAACTAGAGCAAACTCTAGCAAACGAGTGAGACACCTGCAAGGGGTTTCTCGGAAGATGATCCGAACGACCTACTCGGTGGTGCAGTTGCACGAGGCGAACCGCATGGTCACCCCGGACACCTCGGCGACGCGACGCACCAAGATAAACGTCGATGGGTAGCGGTCGCGGAACACGATCTCGCTCACCCCGGCCGAGACGATCAACTTCATGCAGTCCAAGCACGGGTTGCACGGCAGGTAGATCGTGGTGTCGGCCATCGAGATGCCGTTGCGGGCGCAGTAGGAGACGATGTTCTGCTCGGCATGGACGCACAGACATGCACCCAGGGCCTCACCGGACTCGCCGATGCCTCGCGCTCGGTCGGCACAACGGTCGCAACCTCCCTGGTCACAGTGAGGGTGACCAGGGAGGTTGCCGTTGAAGCCCTGAGCAACGATGCGGTTGCCTCGCACCAGCACGCCACCAACGTGGCGCGTCCTGCAGGTGGACTGCTTGGCCGCAAGATCGACCTGCTCCATGAAGAAGCAGTCCCAGCAGGTGCGCTCAGACGCCAGGTCGCTCATCAGCCACCAGGGGTCGTCGTGGGAGGAGGTGCCTGCACGGACAGGCCCTCACCATCGATCACCCAGAAGGTGACCTTGCCGGACCGCACGGCTTCGAGCAGGGCCACAGCGCTGCCGCCGTTTGCCATCACGTCCTGCAACTCCTGAATCGCGAGGGCCTCCTGCTCGGCGGTGAGCACCTTCTGCTCTGCCGCGGCGGTGTTGGCCTTCTCGATCTCGACGGCCTCGAAGGCCACCAGGGCCGATGGGTCCGAGGGCTGCAGATGGGTGAGCGTCACCTCGAACTCGGGGCAGGCTTCCTCGCCATGCTGGAAGCCGGGGCCACAGAAGTAGTCGGCACCAAGGGTGCGGTTGATGTTGTCCTTGAGTCCGGTGCCGACCTGACGCTCGACCTCGATCAGAAGATCAGCGTTGGAGTAGAGAGCGCGGCCCTCGTTGCGACGCACCGTCTCCTGAATCGAGCGCTCAAGGGGACGACGGAACGTCTCGCGCAGCATGTTGCGCCAACCCTCGTCGGTCCAGGCGTCGTACTTGCGGCCGACCTGCTCGTGGAACTCGCACACGATGTTGGTGTTCAACTTGAACCGCACGATCATGCCGACCTCCATGCGGATGTCGTCAGACGACGGTGCCATGATCAGGTCGGAGCGAGACGGCTCGTCACCCTCGCCCTCGACGGGGCTGATGTCGTAGGTGCGCTGGGAAGTCGGGTAGTGGTAGGTGTCATCGAACACCCCGATGAAGGAGCGGCCCGATCCAGGGTCGAGTTCCTCCTTCAACTGCGGCGACTCGAAGGGGCCGCCACCGTAGGCGCACGACACCTCGTCGCTCTGTGTCGAGTCGTAGGTGCAACCTGCGAGCACGACGACAAGTGCTGCGAACACCGCAGCCAAGCGGTACTTCATGATGGTCCTTTCAGGGGGAGTGGAACTCATCCACCAACTGCTTCGCGCGGTCACGGTGGTGAGCGTTGAGGTACGGGACCATCTCGTCTTGGACCAGCATGGCGTCAAGCAGGCGAGCCATCTCTCGATGGTTGTGATCAACCTCGCCATGCTTGATCGTGACGCTGGATGCCCTCATCGCCCGCCACTGCGAACGGATGCCGAGGCAAGCGACCACAATGAAGGCTACGAGGGCGACCGTGGCCAGGAACAGCATGAACCCGTACATGGCGACGATCCTAGCGCCTGGGTGCGACACTGGTGTCGCGTCTTGATGACACCCTTATCTAGCGGCGCGTCTTGAGGCTGCCGGGCCGCTTGCGGCCGGAGGACTTGCCAGAGGCACCCTTGGTGTCCTCCTCGTATGCCTTGATGCGCTTGGCCAGGCGCTCCTGCGCCTTGCGAAGATACTTCGCCATGGGTCACCTCCTGGGTGCAGTGGGGGCACAGGGGATCGAACCCTGGCCTCTCGGATTAAAAGTCCGGTGCGCTACCGCTACGCCATACCCCCGAGATTGGAGTTGGCGTTGGTTTCGTTCTCATGGTCCGCCCCCAGGTACTCGAAACCTGCTCTCCCGATTAAGAGTCGGGTGCATCACCATCAATGCTTGAGGCGGTTGGTCCAGGCGGCGGGAATCGAACCCACGTTTAGTCCGCTTAAGAGGCGGGTGCAATGCCAACGTTTGCTACACCTGGATGGCCCCGAGAGAAGGACTTGAACCCCCCACTGCTGGTTAACGGCCAGCCGCGTTGCCTGCTACGCCATCTCGGGTTGGCTCCGGGGGTGGGACTCGAACCCACATTGAAACTCCTTAACAGGGAGCCGCCTTGCCTATCGGCCACCCCGGAACGATCAGTTGCGCTGGTCCTTGACCCAGGCCCGCTTGTCGCGGGTCCGCAAGATGCGGCGGGTCTTGGACTTCTTGCCGGTCACCAGGCTGCGGCAGCACCCGTAGGGGCAGTACCTATCGCCGTGGCGACCTCGGTTCTTTCGGTTACCTAGCATTCTCCTATAGTATCATGTCGCTGTGACGTTGGCTCGGGAGGAAGGACTCGAACCCTCACCTACGAGGTTCAAAGCCTCGCGTGCTGCCGTTACACCACTCCCGATCGATGGGGTGACCGAGGGGAATCGAACCCCCTGCTGCTTGGGTCACAACCAAGCGCCTCTCCATCCGGCTCCGGTCACCATGGCTCCGGGGGTTGGAATCGAACCAACGTGGTCCGCATTCAGAGTGCGGGCAGGATGCCATCAACCTTCCCCGGAATGGTTGATCGATGGACGGGACTCGAACCCGCACAAACCCCGTCGGGCTACCGCTACCAATTGCGGCCACCATCGATCAAGTCGGGTAGAGAGGAATCGAACCTCCTTAGTCTCGGCCCCAAACCGAGTGCCTTGCCATCCGGCACCTACCCGTTGGTCGGAAAGCCGGGACGCTACCCCCGGTCCTGCGGCCCCAACGGCCGCTGTGCGCTTGTCACCACCTTCCGATGGTCGGGACGGCGGGATTTGAACCCGCGACCTCCGCGTCCCGAACGCGGCGTGCAACCAAACCGTCACCCCGTCCCGTTGCGTTGTTGATGCGTCCTTTCGGCATGACAATTCGCACAAACCACGTCACACTTCTCGATCTCGGCGATCAGCGCCTTCAAGGAGCCACCATTGCGAACATGGGTGGCAATCGTGAAGTTCTTGGTCGTCGGGTCCCGATGATCGAACTGCATGACGTAGGTCGGGTACTTGACCCCGCAATCGACGCAAGGGCGATCCTTGGCCGAGTTCGTGATCTTGTATCCGTCTTGGCGTCGCTGCCGTTGGTGCTTCAACCTCCTGCCGTTGTACGAACCCTTGTTGGTTTCGTAGTGACTCTTGCTGTATTCCCTCTGACACTGACGGCAGTACGCCTGAGCACTGCCATTGCGTCGGAGTCCGTGTTCACGCCGCTTTCCGCAGCGCTTGCACTTCTGGGTGATCGTCATGGATTAGATTATAGCGTTGCCGTCTAATCCAAGCCGTCACCCCGTCCCGTTGTATCGGTGATCTTCTGTTGTCAAAGAGCCTTGCGTGCCCGAGGTGGGAGTCGAACCCACACGACCTAGGTCACTCGTTCTTGAGACGAGCGCGTCTGCCAGTTCCGCCACTCGGGCTTGATCTTGTTGCGTTTCTTGCGTTTGGTGTCAGCAGAGGGAGTCGAACCCTCACGACCTTGCGGCCACCGCCCCCTCAAGACGGCGTGTCTACCATTCCACCATGCTGACTTGGTGTGCCCGGAGGGAGTCGAACCCTCACGCCCTTGCGGACATTGCCTTCTGAGGACAACGCGTCTACCAGTTCCGCCACGGGCACTCGGTGCGGGAGGAGGGACTCGAACCCTCACGACCTCTCGGCCACCGGGACCTAAACCCGGCGCGGCTGCCAGTTACGCCACCCCCGCAAGACCTTCTCAGGCCACAGGGGGAGAGAAGGTGCTCTACCCCTGTTGCTGGGGATTCAGCGGTCGCGCAGCATGGCGCGGGCGCTGATGCCCAGGCTTGGCCTTGAGTGGCCGTAGGAGGGGGAGCAATCGGTACATGTCTACGACCCTAGCACACGGGTGCGACACTCGATCAAGAGGTTTCCGCAGACTTCTTCTGCTCGGCCACCACGGCAGCCGTGATCCGCTTGGCGGCAGACCCGATCCACTCGGGGGTGATGGGGCCGTGCATGTTGATGGTGTCCTTCAACGCCCCCACCACCACCCGGTGGAGCGGGTGCTGCTGGATGTCCTCATTCGTCGTCGTCAACGACAAGTCTCCATCTCAAGACATCGGCCGTATCCACGACTCCCCAGGCCCTCTCGCCCGAGCCGTTGCAGTCAAGGCCGCGCACCTCGGTGGTGTAGTCCTCGCCCACCAAGGTGTCGTCGTAGCGCCAGTGGTAGTGGCCGTGGATCAGCAAGAAGGGCTGCACCTCGTCAACGACGGCGCGCAACGTCTTGCGGTTGGCCCGGCTGCCGGGGTCCAACTTGTAGTTCCACTTGGCCCCGTAGGACCTCCGGTAGTGATCACTGGCGCGATGCAGCATCGCCTCCAACTTGACAACGCCCTCGGGAACGTCGTGGGTGAACATCACGTCCACATGCCCAGCGGCAATGGCACGGTCAGCGTCCGCGTAACGGATCGTCTCCTGGGGCCAATAGTCGATGAACTTGGTCCGCTGGTCCTGGTCGATGGAGAAGGCACCGCCAAGCGACATGAAGGTCACGCCGCCCCAAGCCCAAGTGAAGCCACGAGGCAAGTAGGCGACCCGATCCGACAGCGCAACCATGTGGGGAGCATCGGGGGTCGCCCCCATCTCCTCCAAGCGGCCATACCACTCATGGTTGCCGTCGAGGAAGAACATGTGGAGGTCGAACTGCGCCAACACGTTGGTGATCGCCTTGAGGCGATCGTTCTTCGCTCCTGGCCACAGGAAGCCCCAATCGCCGACCTGGACGATGCGGTCGCAGTCGGACTTCACGGCCATCCGGCAGGCGCGCTCCAAGAACTTCACGTCGCCGTGCGTGTCACCGAGTACGAGCATCCTGGCCATCGGCACACCATAGCGGATGGCTGTGACATCAGAACTTGCCCTTATGGAACTCGGTGAGCCGCCACGACCGACCCGAGTCGTGGTCCACCACCTCGTTGCGCTGAGTGTTGTGGGTGAACGACTTGGCGGAGCGCTCCGGGTTGATCTGGGCGCGCCGCTGGTCGTTGCACATCCGCAACGCCTCTGCTCGGCGATGGGCTGCTACCCGTTCGGATAGCACCCGACGTGCTTCCTGGCGGTTGCCCCACTGCTTGCGTCCCTCGATGTGGACCGTGATCCCGGTGGGGGTGTGGGTGAGGGTCACCGCCGAGTCGGTGGTGTTCTGGTGCTGGCCACCCTTGCCGCCACCGCGATCGAACCGCTCCTCGATTTCCTCATCGGGGATGAAGTCGTCATTGTCTACCTGGCCGACGATCGCAACCGTGGCCGTCGAGGTGTGACGGCGCTGCTCCCCCTTGGGGATGCGCTGCACGCGGTGGGTGCCGACGAAGGGCTCAAGGAAGGAGATGTCGGCGATCTCCAAGATCATGGTGCGAGCGGACTCGCTGACTGCTGGCTCAAGCCCACGTCGGCGGGCCGCCTTGCAGAACGCGTCAAAGGCACTCCTTGGCGAAGCGCTGGGCGTCCTCACCCCCTTCACCGGGGCGAATCTCAACTCGCATGATCTGTCTCCTTGAGGGCAGACAACTGAACAGGTCTAACGATGTCTAGTGCTTGGAGCCGTCGCCAGGGATCGAACCCGAGGTAACCGCGGTACAACGGCGGCGCGCCCACCAGGGCCAACGGCATGGAGCACCGGCCGGGAATCGAACCCGGTTCTGCTGTTTACGAGACAGCCGCATCACCATTCATGCTTCCAGTGCGTGGAGCACCCACGGGGACTTGAACCCCGCTCTGCGGCTTACCATGCCGCCGTCTCGCCGTCTAGACCTTGGGTGCGTGGTCGCGCCGGAGGGAATCGAACCCTCTACCACGGCTTATGAGGCCGCTGTCTCGCCAATCGACTTCGGCGCAGTGGTGCACGAGGCGGGATTTGAACCCGCGGTTTCCTCCGTGTCATGGAGGGGCCTTACCAGACTTGGCCACCCGTGCATGATCTGGTGAGAGTGGTGGAGTCGAACCACCTCGGCGGGAGCGACCCTATTCGTGACCATCACCCCTACGGGGCGTCGGAATCGAACCGACTTCACCGGAGTCCACCGGACGCCCCACGAGTGGAGCGTGAGGGAATCGAACCCTCGTACCTTCCTGTCTCTCACCATGGTCGGGGCGGGAGGATTTGAACCTCCGTGTCACCAACTAACCTTTCTACCGCTTATCAGACGGAGGGTATACGCCCCGGTGACGCACTCAGTGGGTTCCTAGCACCGATCCGGCCGAAGCGGGGGACGATGGGTCCTTGTTACTCGATCCACCCCCGAGTGCTCGGGTGGGAGTTCTTGCGATGGAGCGCCGGGGGGGATTTGAACCCCCGTAGTACGGCTTTGCAGGCCGCCCCCTTAGGCCGCTCGGGCACCGGCGCTTGGTACACGGGGTGGGACTCGAACCCACGATCCCCTCCGTGTGAAGGAGGTGCCTTTGCCGCTTGGCGCTACCCGTGCATGTCCTCGGTGTTTCCTGTTTCCGCCAGAGGAAACAGTGGAAACACCTTGTGTGGTTCCCCTGGGACTCGAACCCAGCCCTACGGCTTTTCAGACCGTCGTGCCGATCCAACCGGACACCTGAGAACCTTGGAGCGTCCAGGGGGACTCGAACCCCCTCCTCCACCATGGCAAGGTGGCGTGCAGCCAGGAACACCTTGAACGCTTGGAGCCGACGTGCCCCGGTCGAGCGTGCACACTCTCGTGGGGTATCACCTTCACGCCCCCGTCAGCAGTAGGGCGACGCATGGAGCGGGTAGCGACTCCGATCCATGGGGTTGGAGCGGCATCGGGGACTCGAACCCCGTCCCTCTGCTTGGAAGGCAGGTATGCAACCCGTAACACCTATGCCGCACGAGGCCGTGGCGGCCCGGTTGCCCGGAGCCGTACCACGACCTTGGTGGGGGAAGAACTCGACCACTCGCTACCCACCCCGGCTTGAACGCCTCCGCGTGGTGAAGCGGACCGAAGTCCTCCCACGTTCGTACTGACGCTCTCACGGGCCTAAGCCTTGTCCGTCGGCCTTCCCCACAGTGGAGCACCGGGGACTCGAACCCCGCGATGCTTCGCTGCCAGCGACGCGTGCGCCCTGCGCGTGCCCCATCTGTGTAGACCTATTCAGTTGTCAATGATCGCTTGCTCGCAGGTGACCCTGCTGCAGTGGAGCAGGTGGGAATCGAACCCACCACACGGTGCTTGCAAAGCACTGTCGCCCGCCTTGGTACATGCTGCCCCATGGTGTCGGGTGGGGGGCCGAAGCCCCCTCACCCGAGTCCGACAAGTGGCCTGCACCATCTCGTCGGGAGTCAGACCTCCGGGTTTCGCCTCCGGGTCATTCGGTGGGCGTCCCATCATCGGTCTGGCAGGTTGGTGGCGGCTACCGGAGTCGAACCGGATGTCTCCTGGTTATGAGCCAGGCGTGGAAACCGTTTCACCCAGCCGCGACCTGGGCTACCAGCGTCAGCCGGTAAATCGACCGGAGCCTACGGGAATCCCCATGCCAGCGCCGGTCATCTCAGTTGTGATGCTCGTACACGCTCGCATTTGGGTCACCTCCTGTGGCTCAACGCTCGATGCGTTCTTCGATCACCTTAGCACCTGGGTGCGACACCCGCGCAAGGAGTTTCTCAGGGAGCGGTGAGATCGAGCGTGCGAGCCACCACGAGCATCGAGTTCGCGTCCGCATCGTCGGGATGCTCAGGGAGGTCCGTGGGGGTGGCATCGAACTCGGCCATGGCGATCTCGACGGACTTGCCGAACTCCACCACGTCATTGGCTGCCATCAGCCCAGCCTCACGGCACATCTGAACTTCCTCAGAAGTCAGCCGCACCCGCAACTCACCCGTGCGAAGCGCATGGGTGCCCTGCAGGATGAGGCGGTAGCAGTGGCGGGCGTGCTTCTCGGTGCGCTTCTTGAGGTCGGCAGCGAAGCCAGCGCCCGGCTCGGCCTCCTCACGACGCATCAGCCGCTCGAACTGCTGGCGGGCATAGCCACCGTAGGTCTTGCGGATGCGCTGCGACATGAAGGACTGACGATGCTCGATGAGGCGCTCACCCAGGGGGGTCATCACCTCGTACTCGTCAAGCCAGAGCAACTCCATCACCGTGGGGTTGTTCGCCAGGCACAACTTCACGAACTTGCCCAACTCGTGGTGGGTCACGTCCGGGTTGGTCGAGACGCGCGACTCCTTGGGCGGATGCAGGCCCAGCAACTCAGAGGTGCGGGCTTGGAACACGCCGAGGCGGTCGATGTCGGAAGTTGGGGTAGCGAGGCCGTAGGCGGTTGAGCCGACAACCCCTTGCAGGATCACGTTCATGGCTGCAACATAGCAGCCGGGTGCGACATCGATCAGGCGGGAATCAGGGGGCGCTCAGGCTCGGGCTGCTCGACCGGCTCAGGGGAAGGCTCCTTCACCGGCTCATGCGTTGGCGGTGCGGGGACCTGCCATGGCTCCTCACGCACCGGCTCTCCGATCTCACCCATCGTCATCCTCCTTGTCGTCGCCCTTGCCGTAGGTGGCATTGAAGCGCTCGATGGCATCCGCCACGCTCTTGACCATCTGGGTCATGCCACGCGTCATCACATCAACCAAGTTGTCCAGGGCTACCCCGAGGCTGGTGTAGGCGGCATTGATCCGCTCCACCATCTCGTTCTCGCGAGCCAACGCCGCCGCTTCGAGGTCGGCCTTGGACACGGTGGTGAGCACCTCGTAGGGAACCCCGTAGAACTTGGCGACATCAAGCAACTTGTCGTCCGACAGGAAGCCAAGGTTTGGCACGCTCACCAACGAGTCGATGCGAGCGAACTCAGCCCGATAGCCACGATCGTGCTCGAACACGCGACCCCACAACAGCACACGGCCCCACACCACTTGCGCCCACGGTGGGGGAAGCAGGTTCATGGGGGAGAAGCGGCTCAAGCCAGCAAGAGGCCAATCCCACGCCAGGTCCTCGACGGTCTTGTAGGCGTAGATGCCACAACCGACCCCACGGTGACCATCTCGCGATGCCGACGGCGATGACCCACAAGGTCCCGTCACGTTCCGACACGTCGCGGTGATGTAGTTGCGCTCAGGATCACGAATCACTGCGCTCGGCCACCCGTTCACTGGCGGCCAGATGACACCAGACTGAGGCGACTTCAAGATGGGCGTAGCGAAGTCGCCATCCAGCAGCCAACATCTCCAAGCCCTGATTGGCTCGGCAAGGTCTGGTACCTCGAACTCAACTTCACCGATCACGCAACAGATCGTACTACTTGAGTGCGACAGCGCCCCCGGCAGGAGTCGAACCCGCATCCACCGCTTAGAGGGCGGGTGTCCTATCCGTTGGACGACGGAGGCTTGTAGCGCCCTCGCTGGGACTCGAACCCAGACCTGCTCTTTAGGAGAGAGCCGTGGTATCCCTTCCACCACGAGGGCGAGAGTACGCTTGCGCTATGGATGTCGTCGCCACCACCCTGCTCACGGTAGCCCTTCTGGGTGGAGCGGCCTTCGTGGGGCGCATGGCCTTCCTTGCCAAGAAGCCGCCCACTCCCGAGGGGGATCAGCCTCGCAAGGGCTGGACGATCGCCTGGGTGATCTGGCTGGTGAGCGCCGTCGTCGGCTTCTTCGCCATCGAGGTCCCAGCGCTCATCAACGACAGCGGCGGCGACACTCTCACCGAGCACATCCAGTACGTCGCCGGAGAGTCTCCGGTCTGGACGGCGATCATCGCTGGTGGAGTCGTGACCTTCTTCGCATGGTTCCTCAAGCACCTGTTTGATTCGGACTCACGAGTCTGGAAGTACCTTCGTCGCAAGTAGTTCTGGTCGGGTAGGCGGGATTTGAACCCGCGTCCTCCGGTCCCCCAGACCGGCGTGCTTCCAAGCCGTCACCCCTACCCGGTGGCCCCCCACCCAGGAATCGAACCTGGAACTGCGCCTTCGGACGACGCCGTGATCTCCGTTTCACCAACGGGGGAAGTTCTGTTGTCAAGCCCCGATGGCAGGAGTCGAACCTGCGACTTCCGCCTTCGCAAGACGGCACTCTCTCCGCTGAGTTACATCGGGTTGGCGCGCCCGGCAGGACTCGAACCTGCAGCCTCTTGATTCGTAGTCAAGTGTCCTAATCCATTAGACCACGGGCGCTTGGCAGGCCAACAGGGACTCGAACCCTGCCTAGGAGTTTTGGAGACTCCCGTCCACCCTGTGGCTGGCCTATGTGTTGTTGCGTACCCCAGACGGGAATCGAACCCGCTACAACCGGATTGAAAGTCCGGCGACTCGCCATACGTCTCCTGGGGCTTGTTCTCTCTCCCTGGGCGCTTCGGTGAGAGGCTCACCAGGGAGTTACGCGGTCCGTAGGGGAATCGAACCCCCAATTCCTTTGGCGTGACAAGCCAACGTGCAAGACCACTACACCAACGGACCTAGGTTGTGAGGGAGTGCTCCAACTCGTCAGGCACCGATCCACTGGTGTTGTTCCTGACTCGGGATGGTGCTCACGCGACCACCACACTCCCTAGTCCCCCCGCCGGGACTCGAACCCGATTCTCCTGCTTGAGAGGCAGGTGACGCACCCTATGTCTCCGGGGGGATGATTCCCGCACCCGGATATGAGGGGTACGGGTTAGTTGCGCTCCTCAGGTCGCGCATCGCGACGCCAACGCCGGGAGCGGCGCTGATCTCGTTCGCGGAAGTCGCTGGACCTGAACATGTCTACGACCCTAGCACACGGGTGCGACACCAGCGCAAGGGGTTATCCAGCGAGGGCGATCCGCCTGCGGATGCGGCGTCGCTCACGCTCGCTCAGGCCACCCCAGATGCCGAACTTCTCACTAACGCTGTCGGCAAGGCAGTCCTCGCGCACCACGCACCCAGCACACACCGCCTTGGCCTCCCTGGTCGATTCACCTCGTTGGGGGAAGAACAGGTCGGGGTCACAACCCCGGCAGTTGGCGAAGGCGTGCCATGCGGGAGGTTCGAGCATGGCCCCCTGTTGTAGCACCTGATCGACAGGACTACAACAGGGGGCGGCTCTCAGAAGTTGCCGTCGGCGACCTGCCAGCAGGTCAGCCCGGCATCGCGCCACATGCGGACGACCTGATCGCGGTCGTCCACCACCAGCACAGGGTTCCAGCGCGGGAGGATGTCCCGTTCCAGAATCTCGCGCTTGATGATGGCGTCCTTCCGCATGTCACCCTCGGGGCGCATGAAGAACCCCGAGAAGGTGATGCCGTGACGCTGCAGCCACTCGATGGTGTCAGCGCGGCACTGATCGGTGCCCTCACGGCCAGAGCACACCACCACCTCGTAGGTCGAGCGGAGCATCTTGATCAACTCGACCACACGGGGATTGGGAGCGTCCGTCGAGCACTTGTCGTACTCGAAGGGGCCGCGAGCGACGTGGAGGGCGAGGGTGCCGTCCACGTCCACGATGACGCACTTGGGCTTGGACTCATCCACGGTGACGGTCATGTCCGGCTTGAGAAAGTCGTTGTACCACCGCATGATGACCTCGGCCCCCACCGTGCGCTCACGGGCGAGGTCACGCTTGATGCACTCCTCGGGCGAGACGTGGGTGAAGTCCTGCACCAGCACATCGGCCTTGGCCTCGTGCGCCAGGAAGGTCAGGTCGTCCACGACCTTCTGGGGCAGGTTCGTGTCGTCGCAGATGACCGTGAGGCCCTGCGCCAGACCAGCACGGATCATGGCGTCGCGAACTGCAACGGTCGCCTTCTCCTTGGTCTTGGACCACTTGCCGCCGCCATGGATCGAGGCGCGGATGTCATCCCGGTTGACACGGATGGTGCGACCGGGGTTCTTGGCGATCTGCTCGATCGCCCAGGTGGACTTGCCCGATGCCGGTAGACCTCGGGTGATGATGAGTCGTGCCATGGGTGTCTCCTCTCTCTTGGCGTGGCGTGATAGTAGCACACCACTGCGACACTGACCAGGGGAGGATCAGGTGTCCTCACCCTGGTCAGCGAAGGGCTTCTCGGCCTTGGGCTTGATCATGTCCCAGATGGCACGCTCGATGTCCTTGCCATCGAGCAGGGCGAACATCAACCCCGGCCACGGCGTGGCCTTGGCCTTGGCGGCGAAGCCCTTGCGGTCGCCGTCGTCGGTGTTGAGGCAGATGATCTGGAACTGCTCATAGACCGCATCCTCGATGTCCTGGTACTGGTTGCGGAGGTCAGTGATGACCCCCTTGACCCAGCCGTAGAACTCGTCGGGGACACGATCCAGTACGTCGTAGAAGTCGCCGCCAGAAGCCAGCACCTCCCAGACGCGCTTGGTATTGATGCCCGTGATGATCCGGTGGAGCCGGACGTACTCGGGGTGCTTCACCTTGAGCCGGAACGACGGCTCGCCGGGGCGGTACCAGACCGCCACGATGCCCTCATCGTTCTCCTTCTCGTTGCCCGTCGCGAAGCGGTACACGTCGTCCATGTGGCCGATGCCGGTGTGCATCTCGGCGCGAGCACCAGGCCACCAGTCGATCTCCCACAGGGGGATGTCGGCTCCGGTGGCGATGTTGATGGCACCCAGCAGCACCAACTCCGCACGGTCGCCGTAGTCCACAACGATCCGGTTCTCGGGGTAGATGATCTCCACCAGGGTGGTCACACCAGCAGGCTGGATGAACCCCGGCATCTCGACGGTGAGCCACTGCGTTGCCCAGACGGCCTGGTCAGACGCGAACGAGCCACGCGTGGCGACGGCGAAGCGCCCATCGGGACGCTGGTAGATGATCCCCAGCGAGCCATCCATCTTCTCGGTGACGATGGGCGGCGTGGTCAGGGCGTACTTGGGGACGGCCGTCTCGGTGTGGTTGAAGAACTTGGCCCAACTTCGAGCAACGACCAGACCGCCCGAGTCAACAATCAGGCCCCGGCAATTAAGCGTCTCGTTGTCCCACGAGCGAGAGAACTGCGCCTGGTTCGTGTAGTTCAGGACGTAGAGGTCGAATTCGTGATGTGGGGATCGAGAGATGTTGCCCGCTTCGATGTGGGCATCCAGGGAGGCCAAATCCAAGAACTCGCCAATGTGATTCATCCGATTGCTCCCAAAGCCTTCTTCGCCTTGGTCGTGACAGGAAGGTCGCTCCCAGCCGCATATGTCCGACGACAGAAGTCAACGGCGTGATTCCCGTTGAACCTGATCTCCCAAGTATTCTTGGCCCTCTTGAGTTCCCTCACGCGCCCGGACTCGTTGAGGTGGTGTACCGATTCGATGAAGTCCTCGGTTCCGACCAAGCATACGATCAGGTAGTTCGGACAGCGCCCCACCGAGTATCTCCCCACGGTGCCGTCTCCGTCGATGTAGCCCCTCAGGAAGTTAGAGAACCGACTTTCGTCCAATGTGGGGGGAGTCAACGTGAGGCTCTTACGGGGCGTGATGCTGTAGTTGGTCGCCAGGTCTGCCACCATCTGGGCCGACGGAACGTAGATCGAATGAGCCACTCGTCCCCGCTTGGGCTTGTAGTGACCAACAGACAGGCCATGGTTGATCATGCCCCTGACCGCTTCAATCAACTCAAGTCCGTGATCCCCCGACTGTGTGATGGTCCAGAACTTCTCGTTCTTGATGCAGCCATCCGCCGCCACAAGCCCGGCTAGCCAATCAGCCTCGGGCTTCCCGGTCCCAAAGAACTCGTGATCGATCGCTGCGGCTTCGGGGGTGCTTGAGAATCGCGCCATCTGATGATTGTAGCGCTTCGGGAACGGCCGAGCCAGCACCTTGCCGTCGGGACCGACGATCATGCCCCGGCACGACGAGGTGACCGGGGTCCAGGCGCGGCTGATCTGGCACAGCGACGAGTAGTTGTAGATCGTCAGGTCGAACTCGGGGTGGGTCTGCGAGAGCAGGTGCCCAGCGTCCAGAGCGGCCTGGATGTCGTCGGGTGCGAATAGAGCGTGCAGGTCGATCATGGGGGCCTCCTTTCGTCGGGGTCCACACCATACATCATGGGTGCGACATGTCTCAGTGGATTGCTATGGTGGCGGCGTGATCACCTGCACCAACTGCCTCTCCGGCTCACATCATCGGTGTCGAGGTCGCAACGACTGCGCTTGTTCGGTGTGCGCCAGGAGGAAGAAGGCCACCAAGACAGAGCAGGCCGCAAGCCCTCCCGTCAAGAAGGTCGCGACCCGCAAGCCGAGGCCCACCAACCCCAGGGTGCCATCGACATCGGCGAAGGCCACCTACATGCGGGAGTACCGAGCCCGCAAGGCGGCGGGAGACAACTTCTCCGGGTATCGCCGGACGACGCCCGACGACTTGCGCCGCATGGTGGAGTTGCGCTCCCAGGGATGGACCTACCGGGCGATCGCTGAGGAGTTGAGCATGGACCACTCCTACGTCGCTCGGCTCACCAAGCGAGAGATGGCGGAAGGCCGAGGACTCGAACCCCAGGGCTGATGCCCCCATCCGCTTTCAAGGCGGTGCCCGCACGCCTGTCGGGTTGACCTTCCGTGGCGGAGAGCGGAGGACTTGAACCCCACCCCCGGAGGGGCGATCCGCTTTCGAGACGGTCCCGGCACGCCTGTCCGGTTCACTCTCCTTGGCGGAGAGCCGAGGACTCGAACCCCACACCCGTGAAGGTGCCAACTCGCTTCCAACGAGCGCCGGTACGCCTGCCCGGTTGACTCTCCATGTCCGGCACGACCGTACCGATTCCAGTACGGAGCAGGCTCACTGACCTGACTCGAAAACTAGATCGGTACGTTCGTTCCGGCGGAAGGCCGAAGACTCGAACCCCACCCCCCGGAAGGGGCGAACTCCTTAGCAGGGAGTCCCAGCACGCCTGTCTGGTTGACCTTCCATGCTTAGGTCCGCTGCGGTTTCTCTGCCCTAGGAGCAGTGTTTCCGCCACGGACCTAAGTGGTGAGGGTGGAGGGAATCGAACCCCCTCAGGCAGTGCCATCTGGTTTACAGCCAAACCCGGCTCTCCAACTCCGGCGCACCCTCTCGTGAGAGCGAGCGCCAGAGAACGCGCTCGCTCAACTACTCGATGAGTAGGAATAGACCTCGGAGGAGGAGTAGCGCTTCATGGGGACCACCTTGGCACCTGGGTGCGACACGGGCTAGGAGATTCGCATGACCCTGGGGAAGTGGCGGGCGAAGAAGCCTTCGAGGCGCGGGAGCATGTCGGCGATGGTGCCCTTGTTGTTGACGTGCAGATCGAAGTCCCACTTCGCCAGGTCATGCTCGGAGGTGTGGTCGTTGGGGGCGACCACGCCGGGGCGCTCGATGCGGATGGTGCGCCCACCGCGAGCCTTGATCGCCTCGGCCTCGTTGCGGAACCGTGTGTCGGCGAACACCACTCGGTCGTAAGCCTCGGCACGCTCCATGCCGACGTTCACCCAGATGTCCTGACCCAGCGGCCCCTCGCGGCCAGCCTCGGTGCCGAGGCGCTGCAGGAAGCGCCTGATCTCGGGGTAGAGCACCTTGGCGTCGGTGTAGCCATGCCACTCGATGGCGTCGGTGTAGCGGATGATCTCGTCCTCGTTGGGGTCCTCGGTATCGAGGTAGCCCACGATGGGATCGATGGCAGCCGCCATGTCGCGCATCGGGTCAGCAAAGGCCATCTTGGTGAACCCGAAGTGAGCGACCAGCAGGTCAGCCAGGGTGTCCTTGCCTGCTCCCGCGTACCCCGCCACTCCGATCAAGACTTCCGGCATAGGTGCTCCCTTCGGGGAGGGGGCAGGCTTCCCCCTCGCAGCATGTGTCCTTCGCATGGCAACACGGGCTCAGCCAGCGATGCCGGATGGGATCATACTCCTGCCCACAGACAAGGCAAGGCACCATCAACGGTTCTCCCCGAACAGGTGCTCCACCAGCCACCCCAAAGCGAGCCAGAGTCCAAGCCGCCCAAGACGGTGGGTCCGAAAGCGATGCCACACTGCGGTGATCGTTGGCAGGCGTCCCGACAGGATCGCAGTGATCTCCCATGTGCACGCCCCTAGGACGACTAGCGCTCGCCAGTCATGGTCGTCTCTTTGTAGGCGATCCAAGATGTTTGCGCCAGCCATCACACCACTCGGAGATGATCGAACCCCATTCGGTACTCCGATGATACGACGAAACAAGCGGTGCCGGGGGAGGAGTCCGATCCGGTGCGGTTGATCCACCACTGCGACCCACCATCCATCGCTGGGCACTGGATGTGCACCTTGGGACCGTGATCGATCACCGACAAGTGGTGGTAGTGGCCCGTCACCACGATGCGGGCCTGGCCGATGTCGTGGTCACCGAAGGCCATGTCCTTGAGCCACTCCTTCTGCTTCTGCTGCGGAGTAGCCCCACGTCCTGCTTGGTGGCCATGAGTGAAGCCGACGGGAACGCCGGAGATGTCCAGCACGAGCCACAACTTCTCCTCGGGGATGGCGAACGAAACGTGGCCGAACGCTTCGTCGTTCTCCAAGAGAGCGTTGGCGACCATCTCGATCACCAACAGGTCGTCGTTGTCTCCGGGCGTCGTATACAACTTGCCGTCGATGCGGTTCTCGCCGTGGTTGCCAGCGACCCCACCGACCACCATGCGATCCATCTTGCGCGAGAGACGTGCTGCTCCATCGCGCATGCAGCGGAAGGTGAGTCGCAACTGCTCGCGCCGATTCAACTCGGTGGTGAACGCCTGGGCCGGGTAGTTGCCGGTGCACTGCTCGATCAGGTCGCCCATGCCGATCAAGTAGAGGCACTCAAGGCCGATCTTGGAGCGCTTGAGGTCATCGATGACATCTTCGAGCCGATCGAAGGAGGTCATGATCCGATCGACAGTGCCGCGCACGCCGTCGCCATCACCCTTGCCGATCTGCCAGTCCGACACAGGAACGACTAGCGAGTGAGGTCCGGTGGGCACTGCCCTGAGGCGCTTCCACCGACGGATGCCATCGAGCACCTCGTCCATATCGATGCCATAGCGCTGGTGGCGCAGGCGGATACGAGCCTTGTAGTAGTAGAACCGCTGAACCTCTCCACCACCGATGTTGGCGTCCCACGCTCGGAACTCCGGGTTGTAGTCGGGGTCAACCTCGTAGACCTCAGGGTCGAGGTTCCAGATGGCGAGCAGATCGAGCCAGTCGTTGTCGCTGGGGGCGCTGGGGGCAGTGCGCGGGCCGGTCGAGATCACGCCGCTTTGGCCATCGAACGCGACGCCAGGCTCCCACCCCTTGGGGTGCTTGACGGTTCGCCGCTCTGTCTCAGCGACGACCCGGTTGGCGTCGCTGATGATGCTCAACTGAGGAACGTCCTCGGTCAGACGCTTGTCGGCCATCAGGCGTCCTCAGCACAGAGACACTTTCCGCGCCGATGGCGCTGAACGGTTCCATCGGAGATGGAGCCACACAACTGAGCGAGATGAATGAGTTCGGCAGAGCGCGCCGAGTCCTTCTCATCTTCTGCAGCGATCTCCACCTTGGGTGCCCATCCGTTGAGCAACTCGGCAATGGAGGTGCCGAACACGCGCTTGTCGTCAAGAAGGGCTTGGAGCGCCTTCCTGTCCTCAGGAGAGAGATAGTCGAGGATGAACTTCACCGAGCAAACCGCTGAACGGCTGCGCCGGTAAAGACTCTCCTGGGATGCACTGATCTCGTCGGCGAGCCCCAAGGCTGAACCCCCTGGTTAGACCATTATGGTCGCGCCGACCATGTTAGACGATGGAGCGCCTAACTGTCGGAGCGATCACTCCCGATGCCGAGTTCGGTCAAGCGAGACACCAGCCGCTCCATGCGGTAGGGGCGCACAACCTCGCTCAACTCGGCGATCTTGATGGCGTGATCGTTCAGCATCTCAAGGAGGGCCAGAGCCGTCCCGTTGTCGATGGAGTGCGATCCGCAGTTGGTGCACGGCATCAGCGAGCCAGCGGCCACCAGCGACGTGAACTCACCACGATCGACCTCCCACTTCGGCTCACCGCCGACCGTGGGAACGATGCCACCGATCTCCGAAGCCGCCGCAACGAGGGCGGTGGACACCGGGAACCCGGAGACGTTGACCGACAGCAGGCCGACGATCTCAAGGTTGCGATCGATGGTGCGCCAGTCGGGGGAAACCCCGGCAGCGCGCAGGCGGTTGACTGCCTCGATGGGAGCATCGGACTTGACCGCACCAGCGGCCAAGATGCCGAACTCGCCCTCGTAGAGCACGACATCACCCAGAGCGCAACCCGTGTGAGCGTAGAACGCCTGGGCGTCGCTGGCGCTCATCTTGAGGCTGGGGTGCACGGTGTCGGCGTAGATGGGGCCGGTGCTGACCAACGTGCCCTCTGCGGTCAGGACGTGACCACAACGGAAGTTGGCGTAGCCGTCGTGAGGCCGCGGCACCTGGACACAACGATCCGAGAAGCCGATGTGGCAAGTGCCCCACCGAGCAACGAGGCCGTAGATGCGTCCGTTGGGGAACACCGTGAAGGGCATGTTGGGATCGAGTTCCGGGTCCTCGGCGGCGAACCACGCCAGCGGCGGGTGGACCGGGATAACCGGCAACTCGGTGACCGTGCCACCGGATGCCACGAGGCTCTCGACCTTGTAGGACTCTCCACCCCGACCAACCAGCGGGTAGGGGCTGGTGAAGCGCCAGACCTCACCGTCGGCCTTGGAGCCGGAAGCCACCAGCACCATGTCCTCATCGACATCATCCTTGCCGATGACCTTGAGGTGTGCCTCTTGGAAGGCGGGGAACGGCGTCATCGTCGCTCCCATGATGCGACCCTCGGTCAGCACCTCCATGACGTTGCCGGGATCGCCGAACAACACATCCTCCATGGCAACGTCGGCACCAGACTCGTCGCGCAGTTCGGCCACCACCGAATCGATGTCGGCGCTCACGCCGCGCATGGTGCCCTCGCTCAGCAGACGCTTGGCCTCCTGGCCAGCCTCACCAGAGTCGAAGTAGCCGCGGCCAACGATCTCGTGGCCGACTCGCTCGATCTCGTGGATCGAACCAGCGATGACAGCACCATCGTGACCACCAGCGTTGATGGTCTGCAGCATGAGGGGAACCGGCAACTCACGCCAGGTGAGCGCACCCTCATCGATCATGCGGCCGTCGCCGGAGGGTAGGCCCTCAACGATGAGCACACCCTCCCACTCGTAGTCGCCGCGCTTGAAGTCGCCGACCACAACCTCGTCGTCCTCCGGGGGCATCTCCTCGCCCTCGGGTGCCTCCTCGGCCATCTCGTCGTCGCACTTGGCGAAGGGGCATCCCTCGGTGTGGGTAGCCCCGTCCTCTAGGACGCCATCGTGGCAGGGGCAGTCGGAGATGGCTGCCTCGTCATCGGCAGCGAAGGCTGCGTCGGACTCGACGGCCTTGGCCTCGGACTTGGCGACGGACTCGAACCAACGACGAACCACCTCGCCCACTAGGGCTAGGTCGTCGGATGCGGTGATGTCGGACTTGGACACGGAAGCCTCCTGCACGGCCTTGGCGGCCATGGCGTGGAACCGAGCGCGCATCGTGGCGATCGCCGCACGCACCTCATCGATGGATGCAACGTCCTCGCCCAACTCGGGGATGTCCTCGACACCAGCATCACGCAGGTGCCTGGCGAGGTGGTTGTAGACCCCCTGGTAGTCGCTCGTCGGGATGGTCGAGTCATCGATCACGGCGATCGAGGAGTGGACGGCCCAGACGACGGCTGCACCAGGCTCACCGGACTCGGACACGACGTGGTGCGGGAACTTGTAGGAGGTCTTGTTGGTGGGGTCACCGTTGGAGTCAACCCACGCGTAAATCTTGTTGTAGTAGTCAGGCGTCTCGCCGGACCGGGCACGCTTGGCCGCCTCATCGCCGTCCCACTCAGTGAAGGTGGGCGGGTCGATGGTGGCGGTGTCGTGCGAGGGGACGGCCTTGAACTCAGCGGTGCTCTCCGCCTCCATGGCCTCGCCACCCTCTAGGGAGGTCAACTCGGGGACCTCCTTCTCGGCATCGGCCAGGTGGGCTGCCAGGTGGCGATAGACACCCTCGCGGTCGGCGGCAGGGATCGTGGTCCCGCCGCGCCCACCGTTGAGCACGCCGATGCCGGTCGAGCAGGCGCGCAGGTTGGCGGCACCAGGGGTGCCGTCCTCGCTCACCTCGTGGTGGATGAACCGCCAGGCAGCCTTCGTCTCAGGGTCACCCTCGGGGTCCTGCCACGCGAAGATGTTCCGGTAGTAGTCCTCGCTCTCGCCGGACTTGGCACGAGCCTCGTTGGCCGGACCGTCCCACGGCCCATCGGAAGTCGGGGTGTGGTGGATCGCCACGGCCTGGAACTCAGCCGAGCCCTCGGCGTCCATGTCCTCCTCGTCGTCGGACTCCTCGTCGTCGGACTCGGAATCCTTGACCTCAACCTCGATCTCCACCTCATCCTCGGACTCAGAGTCATCCTCCTCGTCCTCGTCGTCGCTCGCGCCCCCGCCACCAGCACCGTTCTTCGGTGCAACGAACTCATCGATCGCCGCTAGGCGCTCATCACGAGTCGGCTCGTCGCCGATCACGATGGCTAGCGGATCGGCCGAAGCCTCGATGGAGTCCTCCTCCTTGCCCTCCTCGGCCTGGTACAGAGCAGCCATCTGCTCCTCCGCATCCTGGCGGCTGGGATGGCAGCCCATCAGTTCCCCGTCGTCAGACTTGACGACCGCGTAGGGGTCGCCCGCGCTGCACTCAGGGTGCTTCTCCACGATCTCGTAAGGCATCTCACCCTCCTGGGCACCTGGCTCAGCGAACTGCGGGGCATTCGTGTCCTCAAATCGTAGCCCGTTCTCGGCCTCAGAGTCAGAGATGGCATCGGATCGATTTGACCCCAAGGGCCATACGGAGGACTCGGTACCCCACACAAGTTCGACCGAATCGAAGGTCACCTTCTCGCCGATGAGTCCCTCGGCAAAGGCTTCCTCGCTGTCATTCGCCCCGTAACACAAGGTGATGTGGGGCATGAAGTCGTGATTGGACTTGATCTCCTGGTCGGAACCCAGGGCCGAGTTGACCGACTTGACGAGAGCCGCACGCATCTCCCCAAGCCCAGGGGCATCAACCAACAAGACGAGAGGCGGTTCATCTTCGCCAGCCAACTCGAAGGTGGTGACGGCTGTGATCTCGCCATGGATCGGCTCACGGTCAGCAGCGATCTCAGCCGAGATGACCTCGGCGATCTGCTGGCGCGCTGAATCGGTCCACTCCTCGTCGGTCACCTTGCCGAAGTAGGCCAAGGTGAGGTGCACCTCCTCCTCGGGGGTGCCGCCCTCAACAACAAACCGACCTGGATCGTTCGGTCGCACGCACGCCATGATCCCGGCGGAGTGGTCGGGCTGATCGGCGGCGTAGGAAGCCTTGAGCCGAGCAGCAGCAGCCTCAACCCCCAGCCAACGCTTGCCGCTCATGTCGGAATCCTCTCGTGCTGCTCAAGGGCCTGCTCGATCATCTCGTTGGGGACCCGCAAGCCGTTCGGCCCAACCCTCAGGGGGCGCTGCATCGCAGACATGGCCTCAACCTCAAGAAGTGCGAGCAGACAGTTCATGACCATCGCTGCCTTCTCGTCGGCGGTGAAGTTGTCGATGCCCTGATCGATGAAGTGCTGACGCAGCCAACCCTTGCCGCGAACGGCCAGGTTGTCCCACGAACCAGCGAACAGGTCGGTCAGCGTCAACCCAAGTTGACTCAACTCGCGATCGCTGACGCCAGAGATGATCTCGGTCTTGGGGGTGGACTTGAAGCGGTCCTTCATCGAGACGTGGGCACCATTCATCTTGGACAGCACCCTGTTGCCAGCGCGCTCAAGGGCACGCTCAAGGGCCGCGTCTGCCCCGGTAGCGAGCCGATCGATGATGGTTTCTTCCATGCGAGGCCCAGATGGACCCCGTGGCATCGGCTCGTCCTGACCCGTCTCGTTGTCGATGACGGGACGCGATGATGGCCCCGTGTCGTTCTTGCGCTCAGGAACGTCAGTCGGGTTGCCGGGATCGCCCCCGTCGTTGCCGCCGCTGCTCTCCGGCAGGGTGAGTTCACCCTCAAGTTCGGGGTACAGCATGCCCATCACCTGCGGGCCGAAGATGATCGGCTCGGCGGCCATCAGGCTGCGAAGGTCACGCTCCTTGCGCTCGTCGTAGTCAGGAGCGTCGGCCTCGTCAAAGCCCGACTCACGCAGGTAGGCGACGCGAGACAACTCGGTGCGGTCGTAGGCGGCACGAGCATTGGGGCCGGTGTCGGTACGCGACGTGATGCGGCTGGGGTCGAACAGGAGGCGATACTGCGATGCCTCATCTTCGGACATGTCCTCGAACTCCACCAGCATGGGTCGCAGGTAGGCCGAGGTGAGGAACTCCGAGAGCATGTCACCGAGGGGGGAGACGTGCTTGGAGATGAAGTCCGCGTCGATGTTGTAGCCGGTTTGTCCAGTAAATGCAACCTTTCCATTTCGCCGAATCAGAACACTGTGATAAGGTGGAACCGTGGGGCACCAGATGCGACCCGTGTAGTCCACAACCCGCAACTGCTTGCGGCTCAGGGTGAAAGTCGTCTTTGGTGAGATCGACAGCATGGTGCCGTTCTGCTTCGTTTCATACAGGTGGGTGGAACGGCCCGAAAGGATGGCGGCCAACTCCAACGGCGCGAGCCGGTCGGGGTCGGATTGCGTGATGTGAATGGTCCCGGCTGGCAAGACAGTGCCATCCGCTCGAATGGAGGTGTCGATGAACAGTTCCAACTGCGCCACGGTGAGATCGCGGATGAAATCCAACTTGAGGACCTTGCGGGCGGGGTCGTCAAACAACCCAACAAGGGCGTCAGCCGCCGAGGCGTTGAGCCTGAACTCAACCATATCGGGGCGACCTGGCTGAATCCGCTCTACCCAGGCCGCCTCACGGCGATCGCCGGTCGGCCGACCAACCTCACCATCAGTAAGAGATTCAAGGGCTGGTCCAAACACCCCGGTCAACGCCGCCCTGATCCTGGCCACGTTGTCAGGATTCACCTTGATGGACTGCCAGATGCCGATTTGCGGAGACACGCGTTGATGACGGAACCGAATATTGCCCTCGGTCCACAGCCAAGCAGCCACCTCGACCAACTCGTCAGACCACTTCTGCTCGGCGGGCTGCTCCGATGAACGGGCACCAACAATCAGTGAGTCGTTGGAGTTCAACTTCTCGCTGGTGGTCCAGATGCGCTCTTGGCCGACAACGCGAGAGGTCTTACGACCCGTCTCGGGGTCAACCACATTCTCCCGCACCCTGTGGAGAGTGGGCCAACGGTGATCCATCGTGGTCAACGACGAATGACGATCACCCTCGATGCTCAACATCGGCTCATCCACCACGTCAGCCACGTACATGTCCACAGACGGACGCCATTCAGTGGTGCCAGTCTCATGGTTGAGCGACAGCACCACGTCGCCGACCTCGAACTCATCGAGGCACTTCCACCCCTCAGTGGTGAGCACCTCGGTCTGGTCATCGAAGCACCAGTGGTTGAGGCCGCCCTTGCCTTCCATGATCTCGGGCGGAACGTCCAGGCCGGTAGCGAGACGATGAATTGCCTCCTGACGCAACTCCATGTAGAGCGTGTCGAGTTCCTTGGCAATGTCGATCAACTTCACCTTGTCGAAGAACTCGGCCGGACCGCGCATGAGCAGCGGGACCAGCGACGCAGCCGAGGTACGATCCTCGATGGGAGCGGTCAGGTGGTCGATGAGTTCCTGGGTGAACGGATCGATCTCGTCGGTGTTGTCGCTGTCGTCCTCAGTCTCGTCGTAGGGGCCGAACGACATCTCGTCGGGGACGAACAGGATTCCGGCAGGCAGTCGCGACTTGGCGATGGCATCGACCACCTGGGTGAGAACAACGACCTCACGGCAGATGGGAAGGACGTGCTTGAGTGCACAGTCGGGGCGGTCTGAGAACCTTGGGTCAGAACGCCATAGCCGGGCGATGTAGTGGGCGTCAGGATCGAGGTCAACGATCTGCTGACCCCCGTAGCCACCCATGTTGCGCTTGATGGTGCGGCCGTAGTTCTCGACCTTCAACTCCTCGGGGGAGATGAACTCCCAGGAGATGCCAGCCTCACGACCGAACTCGTCCTCCATCGGCGAGCCGAGCAAGAAGCACTCGCCCGCGATCTGCAGGTTCATGGACGCCTTGCGATACAACTCGGCCTTGCCGCCGCGAGGTCCAACGAGGGCATTCCACACCCGCAGGACGCGCTCATCGCCCGTCTCTCGCCATCCACCGGGGGCAACCTCGTTGTCCACCTCGATGGGCCTGATCTCGCACGCGGCCACCGTGTTGGCCGTCATGCCGATGATGTACCCGACCTCACCGATGACCTCGTAGTAGCCGTAAGCGTCGCGCTGCCACGCCTCGACGGTGCCGTAGGGGGCCTTGATGTCGCCGATCTTGGTGAGGGCCGCAGTGGTGGCGTAGGCCGATGCCTGTGGGCGCGCCATGGCAAACCCCGCCAAGCGCCGGTTGGTCATCAGTTGGACTCGACGCAGTGGGCCAGATCGTGGCACGCGGCACCTCTCTCGACAGATTCAGACAACAGCGTAGCCCAGCCCCACTTGACCAGGGGGCCTCAGGAGGGGTGTCACACCCCCCTGCTAAAGTAACCCCGTTCACCTGCCCAGACAAGGAGCGCTATGAGCATCGAGACGTTTGCCAGCCCAGGACTGCGTTGGGGGCTGCTGCTTGAGGACCATCCTCGGGCCACCCACGAGTTCGAGTTGAAGAAGGGGACCGTCATCGGCATCCCGTCCGAGTACGGCGGCGATGGCAACTTCTGCGTCTGCACCATCCACATCCCTGGTCAGGAGCCGATCGTTGCCTACAAGGAGGCACCGAAGCGCAAGGACCCTGACGAGTGGGTCGTCGCGTGCACCAAGACCCTGGGGCGGGCACTCAAGAAGGCTGGGTACCCCGACGACCTCAAGGACCTCAAGGCCCTGGTGCTGTGGCGTCAGCGCAACGCTGAGGTGGCGGCCATCGGGTCAGGGCAGGCCCTCACCGCGGGACCGGCACCGCTTGAGATCGAGGCTGGCGGCCGTGACGCCGACGACGATGGTCGTCCCGACGTTGACCATGATGCCACCGACGATGACGTGCAGCCCGCTGCCGACACCAGGGGCTACGAGACGGACATCAACTCCGGCGACGACTCGATCGTTGACGCCGAGGTGGTGGAGGACGAGCCGTCGGGCGACACCAAGCCCATCGACTTCGACAAGTTGTTGGAGGAGGTCGAGGGCCTCAACGAGCGTGATCGTCGCGACCTCGACAAGTTCCTGCGGGCGAACGACATCCCCGACGACCCCAACGCGTGGACCCCTGAGGACCTCGTTGAGATCGACTCCTGGTTCGAGGGGCCGTCCTGATGGCTCTGCCCGATCAGTTCAAGACCAAGGTGGTCGGCGTCACCTTCGTGCCGGGCTACCCCGGTAACATCTTCCGCCTCAATGACATCGCGGCTGAGCGCTTCCTGACGACGCCAGCGAAGTTCGGCCAGGGAACCGATCCTGAGCCACTTCCGGCAGTGCTCATCCGCAACCCCAACAACGAGTTCGACGCCAACGCCATTGAGGTGCATGTGCCATCCCTGGGCAACCAGGGCATGATCGGGCACGTCCCGCGCACCGTGGCTGAGCGTCTTGCCCCCCTGATCGATGGCGGAGAGCAGTGGCAGGCATCCATCACCATGGTGCAGATCAACCCCGACCACCCCAACAACCCTGGGGTGCAGTTGACCCTGGATCGGGTCAACCAGGGGGAACCCTTCTGATGGCATGCGATGTCTGCGGCGAACATGAGGAAGTCGGAGTCGCTTCTGTGCCCGGCGTCCCCATGAGCGTCGCCTACTGCACCGATTGCCTGCGCGCCAACGCTCACCCCTACGGGATCATGGTGATCAACACCGCCTTGGTGGGTGGCTACAACGAAGCGTCGGAGTGGTGGCAGCAGATGGTGGACGACACCATCGCCCACCTCGGCAAGACACGCGAGCAATTCGATCGCGATGTCGAGGTCGAGATGAAGGTCTTGGACGAAGGGCCGTTGCCACCCATGGTGGAGCCACCCCAGGTTGGCCCCAACGACCCCTTCTGACCAAGGTGTTGGTGGCACCTCTTGACAACGTTCTGCCCACGGGCTTAGCGTCGCCGCCACGGTGATGCCACCGACTAAGCAACAGCGACTCAATCACGGAGTGTGAAGCATGGCAGCATCAGGAAACAGCGTCGTCCTCGTTGGGAACGTGACTCGGGACCCCGAGTTGAGGTTCACCAACGGTGGAGCGGCCCTCGCTTCATTCGGCCTCGCCGTCAACCGGCGCTGGCAGCAGGATGGCGAGTGGCAGGAGGAAGCCCACTTCTTCGACGTGACCGCTTGGCGTGACCTCGCGGAGAACGTGGCGGAATCCATCCAGAAGGGCGATCGGGTCATCGTTGAGGGCCGGTTGCAGTTCCGCACCTGGGAGGACAAGGAGACGGGCGAGAACCGCTCCAAGGTGGATGTCGTCGCCGACGACATCGGCCCCTCCCTGCGGTGGGCAACCACCGACATCACCAAGAACGAGCGGAGGGACGAGGGCCATGAGCAGTCGTCACGACGTGGCAGTGGTGGTGGTCGTCGGGGCGGCGATGGCGGCGGTAGCCGCCGTGGCAGCGATGGCGGCAGCCGTCGTGGTCAGTCGCAGCCCGACTACGACCCCAACGAGGAACCGTTCTGATCGAGTGGGGGTGGGCTTCGGCTCACCCCCTTCCTCGTTCCCTAGGGTGCTGAGGCCGTGAGCGGGCGACGCCCCTATGGGCCTACGCCGCCAGTCAAGGACTGCGATCACGCCTACGGGATGAAGTACCTGTCGGATCGCTGCTGGTGCAAGCACTGTGGTCAGACTTGGAAGATGAGAACCGACGACGAGGGTAAGCCTCGTGGGTGGTGGCCCATCGCTCTGCACAAGGCATCGCACGGCGAGTCTGTCTGGTGAAGCGGTCAGGTCCACCGAAGCGCAAGACGCCACTCAAGACCAAGAAGGGCTTGCAGTCCGGTTCTGGCCTCAAGAGTGGCGGCGAGTTGAAGCGCACCGAGTTGAAGAAGCGCTCAGAGAAGCGTCAGCGCGTCATGCAGGACGACCGCATCCCCCTCATCAAGCAGTTGGTCGAGGCTGGGTTTGGCTGCGAGATCGGTCCGGTACTTGAGCACTACGGCGAGGCTGATGCTCGCCACTGCCGAGGACGCATCGAAGGCATCCACGAACTTCGCAAGCGATCAGACGGCGGCAGCCTGGTCAACAGGGATAATCTGGTCCCGGCATGCAACTTCTGCAATGGCTGGGTCGAGGATCACCCTGCGAAGGCCCGAGAGATCGGGTTGGTCATCAGGGCAGGTGACCCCGACTACGAACGGTTGGGGGCACGACATGACCGAGACGGAGATGACCTTCAAGGGACTGATGCGGGCTGATCTACAGAGGGCTCAGGTCAACGGATCAATCTCGCTGACCCTCTCCGAGATGGAGGCCGTCACCAACATCGCCGTCGGCGTTCTCGACGGGATGGGTTTGCTCAGCGTGACAACTGCTGAACGACGGCGTAACCAGGAGCAGTCTGCTTGAGCCGCCCCTTCTTCATCTGCATGTAGCAGTGCGCCATCCCTTCGGGGCACCCCGGAAGGATCGGACACCACCCGCAGAGGTTGTTGGGCGTCGCCCTGAATCCACGCTCATGGAAGTCGGCCTCGATGTCTGACCATGTGGCGGTGACCTTGGTGATGACCTTGGTGACCGAAGCGTCATTGATCGGGGTTTCAAGCACCTCGCCGTGGGCGGTGAAGATGAGGCGTCCTTGGACGGGAGTGATCCCGAGGTTGTCCTGAACCACCGCGGCGTAGAAGGCCAACTGCTCCCACTTGGAGCCTCGATAGCGCTCACCGGGGACCTTGCCGTTCTTGTAGTCAGAGATGACGAGTTGGCCGGTGTCGTTGCGGTCGAGACGGTCGATGATGCCGCGCATCAGCACCCCGTTGATCCGAGCCTCCACCCACTGCTCAGTTGCTTCGACCTCGACTGACTTCGGGTCCTCCATGGTGAAGTAGTTCTCCACCGAGTGCCAGCCTGACCAACGGAACTTGCGCTTGGCATCCTCATCCAACTGCAGGAGTTGGAAGTCCGGGTCGGCATCCGTCTCAGGCCATGCCTTCTTGGCGCACTCCTTGGCCGTTTCGATGGTGCGCTCCTCGGGAGGATGCTGCATCAACAACTCAAGGATGCGGTGCACGAAGGTGCCGAGCAGGGCCGGATACCCGGATGGCTCGTAACCACCATCGATCTTCTGGACCTCGAAGCGCCTTGGGCACTGGTGGTACATCTCCATCGAGGAGGGGGACAGGCCCTTGGGCAACTTCCGCTCTGCTGCCTCGACTTCTTGCACGCGCACACCCTACACGATGGGTGCGACAGTCGGTGTCGCACCTGTGTTGTATCATGGCAACTCCGCCAACGAAAGGAGATCACCATGGCCACTACGAAGAAGCCCATCGAGATCATCGACTTCGACAGGTTCTACACCATGGCGCAACTCGGCTCGTTCGCCGATGGCGACTACGAGATCATCGAGGAGCGCATGGAGATCAGGGTCCACGGGACGACCGTGACCCAGACCCCCGTCTACAAGGTGCGCCCTGTCGGGAGCGGCTCATGACGGGGCGGCTCGACTTCAACCGCATCGCCGCCATCGCTGTTTCCCTGCAAGACCTCGCCAAGAGCCGAGAAGCGCCCATCCACATCGAGGGCGACATCATCGTTGAGCGCCCCGACGGGTCGGGCATCGACTTCCTCGATATGGATGAGGGAGAGGCGGCACGACGCGTCGTGGAGACGGTGCTCGACCATCACCATGTGCAGGAGTTGTTCGCCGAAGCAGACCGCATGTGGGAAGCCCTCAAGTGGCTCATGCTCAACGTTGAGGCGGTGCCGATTCCACCCAACGAGCACATCGAGATCATCGAGGCCGCAATCGACGCGTCCGGCTGGACAGACGATAGCGAAGCCCTCTCTTGACACATTCCTTGCCTTGGTAGGGTTTCGATAGTATCTTGCCGCCCGACACCGGGAGGCAAGGATGGCCACGAAGAAGGCTGACAACCAGCCCAAGCCACCCAGGTGTGAGAACTGTGGCGGGACGGGCTTGAAGTACGACGAGAAGAACGGCTCCGCCCTCTGCGACTGTCCTGCTGGCTACAGGCGATCTGCTGCCGCGATGTGGGACTGACCCACAAGTACGCTGAAAGGCATGTCCATGCAAGATGAGAACGGCGAGGTCGCTTCACTCGACACGGCGCTCGGCGACGAGTTGTGGGACGACGACTTCTGGCAGCGATTCTCAGTCGCCGAAGATGCAGCCAAGGCTGCGCTCATGGTGCTGTACGACAGCGCCTATGAAGGCTACGGATGTTCGTGCGACACCTGCGTGGTCAGGACAGTCCTTGAGGCGGTGTGGCCCGAGTTGACCAACCAGTTCCATCGGTTGCTCGCTTTGCGTTCGCCCGTGCAGACCATGGGCGGGAAGTGCAGTGGGTCGTGCAAGCGATGCCGCTCGCAGGAATGAGACATGGCCGCCCGCAGGCCCAAGACGATGGGCGCATGGCGCGATGAGGCTGCTTGCCTAGGGGAAGAACTACGCATCTTCTTCCCTGAGCGGAATCTAGCCCTAGCCCGAGAGGCCAAGGCGATCTGCTATCGCTGCCCGGTGCGGATGGAGTGCCTGGACGAAGCGCTGTCCAACGGTGAGCGCTTTGGCATCTGGGGCGGCATGGACCAAGATGAGCGACGCCGCGAGGCTCGCCTACGTCGGAATCGACGCCCTAAGGCTGCTTGCGAAACACCTGAACCTTGAAGTGGTTCTCCCCGACGTTCTCATACGAGAACTCACCTGGGCACTTGTGCAACTCGACAACCGCCAGCCCAGCCCTCTTGGCCGCTGCGTAGATCAGCGTCTCGGTCCACACGGTGACATCGATCCACCCATCACGCTCGCGAGCAACCTCGTAGCAGGGAATCTGGACGGCCAGGATCGCCCCAGGTGCCGCCGCGTTGGCGAGCCCCACCAACATGTCTCGGCCGCCGGAATGGTCATGGTGGATGAACACGGCCCAGGAGTAGATCAAGTTGAACCCCATGCCATCCATCGCCCCATCTGCTGCCGTCGATTGGATGCGCTTGGCCTCTGGCACGCGACGGGCAAGGCGCTCAAGCATGGTGGCCGAAGCGTCAGCCCCCCAGATGTCAGTGAACTCCTGAGCGACGTACTTGAGCACCCTGCCGTCACCACAGCCGAAGTCGAGGACCTTCGGGTCGGTTGGGAGCATCCCGAGGTAAGGGGAGACTGCAGACATCAAAGCGACGGCAGACTCCTGCCCCGACTGCTCGTAGGCATCATCGCCCAGGTTGCCTGCAGGGTGGATGTAGCCCTGCGCCTTGTCGGACTTCGCGGCCTGCTCCCAAGCCCTTGCGACCTCATTGACTTCCATCGGTGTCTCCATAGCCGTAGTCGTTGATCAGGAGTCGGAGTTGGTCGCGCCAGTACCCAGCCGGAAGATCGTCCATCGTGAGGATGGGTTCGGGGTTGTGTCGGTGAGTGTTGAAGTTGCTCGGGATCAACGACTGCACCTCAACGGCCAACTCCTCGGAGTGGACGATGCCAGTGAGGAACAGGGCGGCCCGTACCAACTCAGATGGCTGCGATGACACGTCCTCGATCTTGAACTTGCGATAGAAGCGATCCTTGGCGTTGGACTCGACAAGGCGATTCCACATGATCACCCAGGCCGTGGCACGCACCTCGTCTGGCTGGATGTCCCACAGGTCGGGGAACTCGGCCAAGACGTACTGCACATACGGCTCACCTCGGTGAGCATCTGGCTCATGCCCGCATGTGCAGTTCGATCGCAGGAAGTTCGAGTTGTGGATCGAGGCCACAACATCCATGGGGTGACGGGTCAGGTGCATCACTGCCATGGGTCGGCGCATCTCGGTGATCTTGGCTGCTGCTGGCCAAGAACTCTCACCCTGCAGGTTCGCCCAACGAGGTTCGTCGCGGAAGTTGTAGACCCACTCATGGCCCGTGGCGTGGCCGAGCAGGTTCATCGCTCGGGCCATCCATCCGGTCCCCTGGTGTCCGCATCCGGTGATGAGGTACTGCCCTGCCTTCCTCATCCGAGTGCCTCCATCGCTTCGGCCGTTTCGGCCAACTGCTCCTCGGCGATCTTGTCCAACTCGACAGCCCTTTGCTTGGCGACGCCACTCGCCTCCTCCCACGCGCCCTGGCTCCGCATGAGTCGGCGTAGTTGCTTGTTCCACTCAGCGGTGTCATCTGGATCGACGTAGGCGGCAGCGACGCCAGCCTCACGCAGCCCAGGGGTTGGAGCACAGATCGATGGGATACCAGAACATGCTGCCTCGACGGCGACCCTGCCCCATGACTCGTAGTGGCTCGGGACGAGCAGCACGCGAGTCCGACTGTAGACCTGGCCAACCACATCAGCCTGGTTGTCGATGATCTCGACATTGGGCAGTTCGGTGGGTGGTTGCTCTTGGTGGCCGTAAGAGCCACGGACACCCAAGAACTCAATCGCTGGATTTCGCCTCGCCACTTCGTAGAAGGTGGAAGCGCCCTTGGCGGCAGAGAGGTTGAGCAACGAAACGTGCGACCCAACCGGGTCAGTTTCGTAGTCAGCAATCCGAGTCGGAGGATGCAAGACGACACCAGGACCCTGCCAGGCCACAGCCTTCTTGATCCACTCGCTGTTGTAGATGACCAGGGCGGCATTGCGTCGCTGGACTCGGTGATAGGCCAACTGAGCGTCATTATGGATCATGTGCACCAAGGGACGCCCCGACCTCGCCGACAGGTCGATCGCCTTGCGGGTGGCATCAAGGTGGGTGATGACGACGTTGCAGAAGCGATAGTCGAGCGCGAGGCGCTGAACGTTGCGATCGTGGCGAACCTTGATCCCCTGCCACTCGTCCGAACGCTCGGGGAGGTGGTCGGTGATGACCTGGATGTCCCACCCACGGACTTCCTTGCCGTACCTCAGGAGAGCATGAAGCATCCACTCCGCCCCAGCATTGTGGGACGGTGGGTAGAGGTGGACGTGGGCTAGGACCTTGAACGGCACGCGCTTCTCAGGCTTCGAGTCGGTGGCGAATGAGAATGGGGAGGAGGTCCTGCGGATCGGACCACGAGTCGCGCGATCTGGTCGCACGGTCTGGCGCGGTGGAACATCCTTGCGGGGCAGGGCCATCTTCATCCTCACGTCTCAACCCGACCCCCTAACGCTAGCCGTGTCGGACAGGTTCGTCAGTCATCGACTGCTGGGACGGCGACCAAGAGACGGTCCTGATCCGACAACCATGGTGGGGATTCCAGACTCCTTAGCAATCCGCACCATGTTCTCAGTGCCACCACGGCGAAGATCGTCCGACAGAGTGTCCTTGAAGGCAACCACCATGTCCGGCTTCCCCCGCTCAAGCATCGCACGGTTGCGATCATGCCCAGCGCGCCAGCGTTCGGCCTTGGGGTAGTCGTTCCACTTGGCCGGATAGTGGTGGCAGACGAGGCCGAACCTCTCAGCGAACTCCTCCGCCATGGCGTCAGCGCCACGAGCACAGCCCTCGATGATCTCCAAGCCATCGCCCTCGCGATCCAAGAAGCCACGAAGGACGATCCCGAAGATGCGACGGTCGGTCCAATCACGCGAGCCACAGACCAGCAACCTCATGTCACGTCCGCGTACAGCGGCTCCGTGCAGGTTGGGCAGACGCATGGAGCGAGCGACCCAGAGAGGCGTTCGACCTCAGACGCCTTCCAAGCGTGCTCCATCTTGATCTGCTCCTTGAGCCGCCTGATCTCAGCGTCACGCTCGTAGAGAAGGTCACGCAGCCGCAGAGGGTTGGTGTCCACCAGTTGGTCGTAGAGGTCGTTGTAGCCGTCCATCACTTCATCGGTCATCAGTCGAACCTCGCTACCTCGGGCGGATCGTTCTTGGCCCCCAGCAGCGAGGAGAAGCCATACATCTCCTCGCGGGCGGCACGGTGGATTGCCCCCTTGATCAACTCACCCCACTGCTTGTCGGTGAGGGTGCGGGCGGCGATGACGAAGTTGTTGTCATCGTCCCATTCGCCAAGATCGCAGAGGACCTCATCTGCCGCAGCGTGCATCAGCGTGCCGAGATCGCTTGGCTCCATGATGATCTTCATGCTGACTCCTTGAGGGGAAACAGACGATCTCGCGCATCGAGAAGAAGGCCCAAGATGGCCATGGGTCCAAGGTCGCGATCCTCTGCCTCAGTGATGATCCAGTCCAGAGTCATCCAGGTGTCACAGGGCCAACAGACCTCCATGGCCTTGCGGCGGTCTGGGGACTTGAAGTCACCGCACCTCGGGCAGTAGTCCAAGGTGTTCTTGGCTCCCGTGCAGAAGCCACCGCATGGGCAGTCCTCAGGCATCGCCAGCGTCCTCCGCCTCCTCGGGCTTCTCGACCTTGAGCGATCCACCAGCCAGGCGGTAGCGATCCGGGTAGGAGCGGGCTGCAGCCTGCATCAGCACTCGGGCCTGCAGGTCGTGGATGTGGGCGCAGAACTCGTTGATGTCGTGCTCGCGGCTACGTCCGGTCGAACACACCTGACGGGCGTAGTAGTCGGCGCAGCGACCGAGCAACTCCACCAGCGTGTGCTCCTCCATGGTGAGCGGGCCATCGTCGCCGTCGAGATCGGTGACCTCGATGCGCTCGACCTTCACCTCGAACTCCGGGCCGCCACGCTTGACCTTGCCGCTCAAGACGTTGCAGAGGCGACCCCACTCGGCGTAGGCCCCAGCCATGAAGTGGTCCTTGGGGTCGTACTTAGGTCGAGCACCCAAGACCTTGGCGACGCCCTCCTCCCCAGCAGCCACCAGCAACTCGATCAACGCATCGGGGTTGTCGGCGAGCGTCTGCATGATGTCGCCAGCAACGAGAGAGAAGTCCTCCATCTCGTTGGCTTCCTCAGCATCGTCCAGAAGCGTCGTGATGATCGTCCCAGCGAGGCTGGCGTCGGGGTTCATGCTGGCTCCAATCCGATCCACCGCCGGAACCGAGCGCCCCAGCGACGCTTGGTGTAGGCGAGCGGAAGGTGTGCAAAGACGTAGTTCAACTCGGGTGACGGGAGGGCGGCGAAGGCCGTCATCTCGTTGTTGAGGTCCGGCTCGCGAAATGCCTGCTGCGGGATTCCGTGACACCGGACAAAGGCGTGGGCGTTGAGAAGTTCCTTCTCATCGGCCACCTCCAAGATGATGAGGTAGTTGCCATCCGGGTCGGAGTTCCATCCGTATGCAGTGTTGGCGTGGTAGAGGCACACCTCGGCAACGGCATGGCCAGCCTGGGCGGCACGCAGACCAGGAGGCAGGTCGCCGCGCACGACGACGTACATCTTGCGCTTCTCGGTGAGTTCAGGAGTCTCGTCAGGGCGTTCCAAGGCGCGCTCCGTCATCACCAGCAAGGATGATCGGCTCAGAACCATCTCTCAAGCCCTTGCGGTAGCCCTCGTCGTGACCGGCCATGATGGCGTTGGCGAACCAGCCGATCATGGTGCCAACGTCAACGCCGGTCCCTGCGTGGCCAAAGCCGATGACCCTGCCATCGAACATCTGGACGAACTCATCAGCCCACTTCTGAGCGTCGGTGCCCATCTCGGCCAGACGCTCTCCGTCGCTCTTGGTCATGGTGACTCCCTCGTGGTGTCGAACGGCCGCAACACTACCACGAGGGTGTGACGCTCAGCCGTGCATCTGATCGATGACCTCGGCCAGACGCCGAGCGGCATTGTGCTGCACTCCCCAGCCACCCTGATCCCTGATCCTGACGGCCTGGTCTGGCGTGTTGGGTGCCTTGATCCAGGTCACGGGGATGTCGAGGTAGGCCACCTCGCCGAACATGTTGGCACCGATGCAGCCAACGATGTGGTCGGCGGCGCGCAGCCACCGAAGGGCTGGCCACCACCGATCGGGGTCGATCATGAAGTCGGGCTCAGCCGCCTCCACCACCCCAGGACGCGAGGTGGAGGTGACACCGATGATCGTGAAGCGATCCTGGGGAATCCCGAGTTCATCACGAGCATCCTCTCGGCTGAGAATCTCGTGGTCCTCCAACATCAACACGGGCCACATCGCCCCAGGACCTTCAATGGCGATGGTCGGGGTCGGGTACTTCGGGCGCTGCACTCGGTTCATGCGCCACAGGTACAGGTTGATCGCCTTGTCGAGCGTTCCGTGAGCACCCGGATAGTCGTCGTACACGATGAAGTCGTGCAGGTGGTTCTCCACCACCCATCTGGCCGCATCGATCTTGCGCTTATGAACGACGTAGGGGATGCCAAAGTGGTCGAGGGCGCGGTTGATCGATGGGTTGTCCGTGCCGCGCAGGACCAACACGTCATTGCGGAGATGGCGACAGATCGCTGCCGCCCGTACCGCATGCCCCGCCCCATCCGGGGGCCACGCCCAATACAGGATCACGTCGCGAGGAGGTGGAGCACCCAGCCAACGCTGAGAGCGAACAAGGTGGCAAGGACGGCGGAGACGGCCCTGTTCACCAAAGCCCTCAAGCGTCCCTCCTCCTGCTCGATCTTCTCGTCAGCAGCAGAACGACGGTAGGACACGATCGGCTTGATCGCCATGAGGCCCGCCGCTTCCCAGATGCCGATGGCCTGCCATCCAGTGGGGCCAACCACGAACCACTCCCACATCAGGCTGAGCGCCCAGCCATCGAGGACGATGATGAAGGGGAACATCATCAAGGAGATGACGGCAGCAGCGCATCCCTCCTGGCTGTTGGTCAACCCCGTCGGTGGTGGCAGTGGAGGGGTTGGTCGCATCGGAGCCGTCATCGGAAGCCGTCGTCTCGCTTGTCGCTGATCTGAGCAACCACGTCACCCTCCCACATGCACACTTCACCAATGCCGGTCTTGAGCGTCGGGCGCACCGCGATGGTGAATGACTCAACGTGGTCGTCGCCCGTGCAGAACTCATCGAGCATGGCGTGTGCCCTGATCCTGATGTCGCTCGAATCGGTGCCCCACACGCTGAACTCGACCTGCATAGGGGCATACCCTAGCAGGGGGGTGTGACATCGCTAGGGTGGTGGGATGGGTAAGCGACTCACCGACCAAGAGCGCGCCTGGCGCGCCCTATCCGAGAAGCAGTTCCAGACTCAGGTGATCGAGTTGGCCCGCATGAGTGGATGGCTGGTGGCCCACTTTCACGATTCGCGCAAGCAAGTCACGCGAGCCGACGGCCAGCGGTTCTTCATCGGAGACAAGGACGCCAAGGGTTTCCCCGACCTCGTTCTGGCCAAGGCACCCCGGCTCATCTTCTGGGAGATGAAGAAGGAGTTGGGCAAGACCACGCCCGAGCAGGATGAGTGGATTGCCACCCTGCAGGCGTGCGGCATGGAGGCCCGAGTGGTGCGCCCCAGCGATTGGGACTCGATCATCATGCCCACGCTTACGCGTAGGCCCGCCTGAGGGGAACGACAGCCTCGCCATCCTCGTGCAGCAGGCGTTCCATGTCTGCCCACGATAGGTACGCCTGGCCGTAGCGACCCCAGCCAGTGCCCCAGGAGTTGTGGAGCACGAAGGCTTGCTTCGAGACGCTGACCCCTCGCACCATGATGGCGTGACCGCCAGCCAGGTCGCCCTTGATCCTGACGTAGTGATCCGAGCCGGTGTCGAACATGCCCTCGTACCAGTTGACGCCGATGATGGCTGGACCCATGTAGCCCACCGACAGGATCAAGTCCTGTAGGCCAAAGGCCCATCGGTACTGAGGGATGAAGCCCCTGTTCTGCAGGACCTTCGCCCCAGCCAGAACACTGGACCCCTCGTAGTACGGCTTGGCACCGGGGTACGCCCCACCGGGCCACGGATCGATGCGCTGGGCGTCGAGGTAGATCGATCGAGCAAGGGTGGCGTCGGTCTTGACCTCAACGGGGCGCGCTGCCAACTCGTGAGCACAGGCGAACCCGACGCAAGCGCCCTCTTGGCCCTGATCGAGATAGGTCGTGCACCGCCAGGTGTAGGAGCGAGGCTTCTTCGCTTCGACTAGGTGGCGAATCGCGTAGCCACGGCTGCGCTCATCGAAGTTCACCAACCTGCCGAGGGGCCTCATGGCTCCATTCTAGGTCAGAGCCCGAGTGCCCAGGAGTAGACGTGTCGGAGCACCCAGATCATGGGAGCGGCGAACAGGAGTGCGAAGAAGGTCATGATCACGACCAGCAGCACGGTCCCGTAGACCTCACCCACCACTTCCTTCTGGTTCTTCTTCGGGGGGTACATCCCCCTGAGTTGATTCACCCATCTTCTCCTTCGCCATGTTGGCCATCGGCTCAACGTTCTTCAACAGGTCGCTTGCCATGGTGGACATGTTGTTGAGCGCAGCGCGGAACTCCGCGGCCTTGCGTTGACGCTGCTGAGCGCGACGCCGGGACTTGGCGGGGCTGCGCCCAGCCTTCCCGGTCATCTTCCTACGCAGACTTCTTCCGTTGCCCACTTTGGAACCCGGCCTTTCGGAACTCCGACATGATGTTGCGAGCGCCACGGTACTCCGATGGCGTCGCGTGCATGGTGACGATGTGCCGCCCGTCGGGGCTGTAGCACTTCCACCCGTTCTTCGAGCGCTCGATGCGCCACCCTGATGCTTCTAGTTCGGCGAATAGCCGCTTTCGGTCCTTGGTTTGCATGCCGAAACTATAGCATGTGGGTGTGACACTAGAACTGGTCGTAGGGGTCCACGTCGTCCCAGGGGTCGTCGGGTTCCTGTGGTTGAGGCTCGTCCCTGTCCTCGGGGGCCAGGGGGGTGAGGCTCTCGTCCACCGGCTCGGTGATGGCATCGCGACGCAGCACCCCGGACGACTCCGAGTTGTTAGAGAAGTACCCCGTCTCCCAGGTGCCCGTCCAGGGGAAGCCCTCGCTGCGGCTGATCGAGATGGGCCACTCGTTCTCCAAGCGGTCCCCACGCCAGCGCCCCAAGGTAAGGGTGTTGATGCCGCTCTCCCCTGGGTACATGTTGATGCCGATTTCCGGCCAGCGCAGCCACAGCGATGAGCCATAGGGCATCAACTTCCGCTTGGTGCCCGCCGTCTCCTTGGGGGCGTGGTGCTCAAGCATCAATCCGAAGCCGTACCGCGTTCGCAGATCATCGAACACTGCCATGATCTCGCGAGCGGCCAACTCGTCGTTCTCGTGAGCGTTGACCTCGTATGCCTTGTAGAGCGGCCCGAGGCACACCAACTGTGGCTGGGTGCGAGAGATCACCGTCTCCAAAGCGATGCGATCAGGACGACTGCGGAGGTTGATGCCAGCGGGCCGATGCCACAACCACGCACGATCGGGGGTGTAGGACTCCCGCACTCGCGCCTTGACCTTCTCGTTGATGGGGATGCACACGTCCATCACCGAGTCCTCGGGGTTCTCAAGGTCAACGATCAAGGTGCGAACCGGATCGATGGTGCCGAAGTGCAGGGGGTGGAGCCCTTGGGCGGCGAGAATCGCCATCTGACGAAACAGCACCGTCTTACCGACACCCTCGGCGGCGACGACCATCACGCGCCATCCCGAGCGGAGCAACCCAGGGATCACCCAGCCAGGACGCTCATGTTGGGGGCGAGACAGGTACTCATCGAGGATGTAGGTGTCAGGGGGCATCTCACCAAGGTGGATACCGATGGCCTCCAACTCCGCCTTTGCTGAGTCGATGATGTCGTTGGGGTCATCCCGCATGTCGTAGGCGGCGATCCTCAACTCCTCAGCAACGCGCAGCGCCGACCGATAGGTAGACATCCTGAGGATGATCTCGGAGTAGCGCTGGGCCGAAGTGAGAGCAGTCGATGGCGCTTCGGCCTGCAGGTGCACCAAGGTGGCAGGACCGCCGATGGCTTCGAGCAGGCCGTGGGTCTTGAGTGTGTCGGCCACGATGACCGCATCGATCTTCTCGGCTCCGCGATGCCACAACTCGGAGATGGCTGAGTAGATGTGGGCGTGCGACGGCTTGTAGAAGTCGGCTGGGGTGATGATCCGCGAAATCTCATCCATGTTGGACGGACGCAGGATCAGGTTGCCCAGCAGGGCTACCTCTGCCTTCTCGTCGTAAGGAATCCTTGGTTCCTGCCCTCTGCGTGCCATGGGACCTGGGACTCTACTCTCCGGGTGAGACACCCGACGGCCCGAAGCCCATGTCGGTCTGGTTGGGGTCCACCTCGTTGCGATCTCTGCGCTTGGGCTTCTCTGGCGGCAACAGCCCGAAGGTGCGCTTGACCATGATCTCAAGGTCGTTCAGGCTCACCTCGGGTGAGCCATCATCCAAAGGGTCAGGCCACCCAACTTCATCGAAGCGCTTGCACGCTTCGTAGCAACACTCGCTACACAGGCCACCAAAGAGCCGCCATGGCGAGTCGTAGTGGGGCATCACGAGGTGCTTGGCCGCCCACCCGCACTTGGGGCACGTCAGTCTGAACTTGTCGTTCAACTTCCGCTGAGCGCACTTGGTCTTGGCGCGCTTGCGCTCGACGCGATCCTCGTTCGACCTGGGCCGCATCACATGGCCGTGCCACACCGGGAGAGGCATGGGGTGAAGCCTGCTGGGCGGCACCATGAAGCATGGGCGGTCGGGATTCTTGCCCGGCCAGAAGTGCTCGTCCTTGCCATCAACTGCCCACATCCATCCGCGCAGAACCGCGAACTCATGGGACGGATCGACGTAGACCAGCACGAAGCAGTCGTCATTGGAATCTCTGGGGTGGAGGATGAGTCCGTTGCTCGGGTTGTCCGTTGAACGGACCTGCAGGTGGTCAACCACGTCACCCTTGAGGGACTTGTAGTCCTCGACGCACTCCACCCAACGATCCTCGACGCCCAGGGTGGTTGCTACGACCAACTCGGCCAACGCCCCCTGAACGTTGATCTTGAGCCAGTGGTCGTAATCCCCCTTGAGGTCATAGGCGTTTGGGGTGTCACGCTTGTCGTGGAAGTCCTGCCGCGCCTGTCCGACGCGCTGCCCGCGGGTCCGCATCCGGCGGGTGATCTCGACACGCTGGCCTTCCATGGGCGGCCTACTGTGCGCGGTGAGCAATGAGTTCGTCAAGGGCGGTGCGGAAGCCACCAAGACGACGACTCATCACGGCCATCGATGGAACACCCTTCTCGACCTTGCGATACTCAGCGAACGATCCACTGGTAGGTCGCTTGTTGTTGGATGTTGCCCAATCCAAGAAGGCGGCGAGGTGTTCACGAGCCTGATCGGGCGAGATGTAGTCGCTGCGGCGCTCAGCGTTGGTGCGACCGACGTACTCAACTGCCGCCGCCTTGCACGCTTCCTCGAACGAGTCGAAACGGATCAGCATGGTGAGGTAGGAGGGGTAGGACTCCGCCCCAGCCTCCTCGCGCCACGCGTTGTAGCGAGCGATGGTCAGGCCCTCGCCAGACTCGGCACTCGCCGTCCTCAGGGCGTTGAGCAGATCGTCGTCCGACCAATCCTGACTGCGCGTGTGACGAAGGCCCTTGCGCGACCGGAAGTCCACCACCTTGGTGCGCGGCACATCCAACTCCCTGGCGATGGCAGCGTCGGACTTCCCCTCGTGGAACATCTTGGTGACGCTCTCGCCGTAAGTCTCATCCCACTCAGCGGTGCGCTCAGCGAGGCGACGGAGGCTGCGCTCATGGAGCAACTCCTGAGGAGCCGCAGAGCGGTAGTCACCGAAGGTGGAGGTGAGAATCTGGCGTACCCGTTCGCGCGTCACCTCGAAGTGAGAGCCGATCTCATCGAGCGTGTACCCCTGGCCGTACATCTCCATCATCTCGGCCGCCCGGCCGTCGTAGGCAAGGGCGCGGACATAGCGACGCAACAACCCGAGGTTCTCGCGCATCGCCACCTCCAAGGTGGTGCTGATGCGGCTGCGGGTTTCCCGTGGCACACGGGCACTGGCGAGCGTGCGCTCGATCAGGCCCTTGAGTTCCACGATCGCGTACTCATCACTGGTCTTGTCGATCGTGTCCATAGTGGGCACACCCTACATCACGGGTGAGACACCAAGCCGGGGGGTGTTCTCAGATGTTGGGAAATCCGCACATCGGGGCCATGGGCGGCAGATGTGGGGAAATCTGCACATTTCTGCCTGTTACTGCCCGCTATGGCAGCCAAAGTGCAACTTCCTGCCTCTTATCTGGCAAGAACTTCCACTTTCTGCACTCTCGGGCGTATACTTTCCACTACGGCGTACACATCACACTACAAGGAGGCATGATGGCCGAGGACACCGTGGTGAGCGTGAGGCTCCCGAAGGACGTAGCGGAGCGCCTGGCTGCCCAGGCAGATGAACTGGATCGCCCTCGATCGTGGCTGATCCAGCAGGCGATCGGGGTCTACCTCGACGGCCAGGCGGCCCGTCGGGTGGATTGGACCACCAGCGACGAAGCAGGGTCGTGCGGGCTGCCCTACTTGCTGCAGTTGCACTTCTCGCTGCCAGCCACCGAGGGCTGCGATGAGGCGGCCGAGGACCTGCGGGACACCGTGGCTCACCAACTCGAAGCCGCCGGAGCGCGCGAGGTCTGGACCGACATCTGCGGGGTGCGGCCCATGTCGCTGGTCCGCAACTACATCCCCCAGGTGATCCACGTCTCGCCCGAGACGATGGCCAAGATGCGCGAGGTGCGCTGGGCCGATGGTCCCCAGGGTGAGTCGCTCGACTCCACCCAGGAGCGCGAGCAGATGGTGGCCTGCCTCTACAACGCTCGCGAGGCCCTGCGCCTCACCCACGAGTACGTCGGTGAGGCCGTGCTTCCCGCCACTCCCGGCTGGTCGTGGTTCGATGCCATCGAGGCCATCGACACCGTGTTGGGGGCACAGCGTGTCGATGAGATCGATCCCCGCGAGGCTCCCTAGCCAAGCGCAAAGCGCAATTTCGCGCAGCGGCGTTCTGTCGAACGCCGTAGACACCACAGCAGCGGCGGGCACCCTTCGGGCCGCCGCTGCTGTGGTATTTCGCACGCAATGCAGAATTCTGCACGCCAGATCAGGTGCGGCTGAGGAGGTCCTCCTCGGCAGCCTTGCCCACCTCGGCATAGAGGTTGACCGACGCCACGCGCTGGCCGTTGGCCGCACGGGAGCGCAGGCTCTTGGTGGCGCTCGACAGCGAGCCGTAGGAAGCCCTCACGCCCTGAGTGTCACCAGCGAACATCTGGGTGGCTGCAGCGTGGGTGCCGATCGAGGAAGCCTGGCCGTAGCCGTCGTGGCCGCACCCCAGGTAGGTGAAGGTCCAGCCACGCTCCTCAGCGGAAGCCTTGGCGGCGCTGAGCGCCTCCTTGGTCCACTCACGGGACTGGTTCTCCTGGCCGTCGGTGTAGGTCACGAACAAGATGGCCTCGGCCTTCTTGCCCTCCTCGGCGCGGGCCTTCTCGCGATCGATGGCCCGGTTGATCGTCCAGCCCTCGGCGTCGAGCAGCGGGGTGCCACCACGAGGCTGGAAGGTGACGGTGGTGAGGTCGGGCACGTCTGCGATCTTCACGGCGTCGTGGATGATCTCGTGCGGACCCTGGCTGTCGAACTGCACCAGGGTGAGGCGGCACTTGCCGGGCTGGGCCTTCTGCTCGGCGATGAAGCGGTTGAAGCCGCCGATCACGTCGGCCTGGATCGAGGACATCGATCCAGAGCGGTCGAGCACGAAGTAGATGTGGACGGGGATTGCATCACTCATGAGGAGTCTCCTCTCGGGTCGCATCGAGGGTGGTCTGGATACATGTCCGCACGGCCTCCGACACCGACATCCCCCTATCAGCGGCAAAGACCGCAAGGTCAGTTGCCATGCTCTGAGGCACCTTGACCGACAAGGTGGAGTAGGTGTCCCCGAGGCCGGTGTAGGACCGCACCATCGGTTCGGTTGACTTGGGGGCGAGCGACGACACCGTGATGCGACGCCGGGCCATCTCTCGCCTCTCCTCTGCTGTGGACATGAACTAATCATACCGGGTAATACCCGGTATGACAACTACTTTCTCAGGAGGTTCGTCCACTGCAGCCCGACAGCAAGCGAGATGCTGCCCTCTGACCCAGCCACCGTATAATACAGCCTGTTGGCTGGCAGATAGAACGTCTCGCCTCGATGTAGCCAGAACGGCTCATCATTCTCCACGAACTATTGCTTAGTCCCGGCAATCTGGACCACCACGATGTCGTAGGGATCGCGATGGGCCACGAGGCCCTTGGAGTTGGGGTCAGTGACGTAGCAGTTGACCGTGATGGGACCGCTAGAGGCCAGAGCCGCCAACGCCGCCAACTCTGGGTAGAGGCCCTCAGCGCCTCCGATGCGGAGAGTGGCCATATCAACGCTCCTCAAGGGCTGACGCAGATCACAGCACGCGCGACGACTCAAGCCTAGTTGCACCACAACCAACCCACTGACGGCGCAACTCGTGGTTGCATGGGGTCATGACCCCCGACGACACGCTGTACGAGGCAGAGCGGGCGGTATACCTCATGAGGTATCCGACTCGGTTCCCCGATGGGGAATCAGCCGCGGCCTACTTCGAGCGTGTCATCTCGACACAGTGGTTCATCAACCGCTGGCCTGCGGTGATCAGACGCAAGGTGGTGGTCAAGGCGTCCAGGCACGCCCACGCGTATGCCGACTTCACCAACAACGTGATCTACCTGCCGCCATGGAGCCAAACCGACTTCACCCTGCTGCACGAGATGGCGCACTTCTGCTCGGCACGCGAGCGCAAGCAGATGCACGGGCTGATGTTCCGTCAGGCCCACCACGCCTTGATCGGCAGGTTCATGTCACCAGAGGCGGCGCGGTGCTACCGCCACGCCTGCTTGGCCTATGGCCTCGAACTGTGAGGGTTGACCATCTTCACCGTGGCGCGAATGGTGCCGTGGCGTCCCTCGTCCCAGGTGACCAGCCCGTACTCGCTCATTCGACGTAGCGCTCCCCAGACGCTCGTCCGGTTGATCCCGGTTGCCTCAGCGATGCGACCACCGAATCGATGGCCTGCGAGGACGGCGAGCAGCACCCTGGTCTGGATGTCAGTGAGATGCCAGATGTTGCGGGGGATGGCGGCGTTGAGTTCGGCCATCAGTGGCCCCTCTCGTGCATGGGCCACATCACATTGGCGCGCCAGACGCGCTTGATGGTTCCGGCACAACCCTCTCGCTGGCAAGCCTGGCCTTCGAGGCCACGCTCACGATGGAAGTGGGTCATGCCACAGGTGCGGCACTCGTACTCGTAGCAGATCGTCACTCGTCATCCTCCTCGAAGTGCCAGAGGTCGCGGTTGTCCTCGATGATCTTGTTCTCGTGGTACTTGGCAAATGCGACGATGCCAACCAGGCAGATGACAATGGCGATCAGGCCAGAAATGAAGATCGAAAGGGCAAGCGAGCACCCGAAGTAGAGGATGCCAGCCGTCACTCCGGTAAGGAAGGAGTCCATCCGGTCGTAGACGTACCAGTGGTGGCGTTCTTCGAGCACCTCGTGCCAGAACTCGTCGTCATCCACGGGGAGTGACCTCCGCGTTGGGCTGCAGGGTAAGGCACTCCACGCAGTAGCGGTGCTCGGGCCTGCCGCACATGTCGTTCTCGACCACATGGCCTGCGTACTTGCACAAGATGCCCATGATCTTCTTGTAGGCATCCTCAAGGGCCTCGTAGTCCTCGTCGCTCATGTCGTTCTCGTCGGCGAAGTCGAAGTTCTCGACGTGATCGAAGTAGAACCAGCGACGCAGGGCGGTGCGCGCCTCGCGATACTTGGCCTTCTCTGCCTCATCCATGGCGCTTCCAGGTCCTTGGGTCTTGGGCTGCCTCGACGTAGGAGACGGCGTAGGTGAGTACGGCACTCTCCTCTGGGGTCAGCATGACCTCGCGCTCGCGGGGGTCGGGGAGCAACTTGGCCAACTTGGCAATGAGATAGAGATACGTCGTCATCTCGTTCGACCAGCCGAAGGCCGCCGTCCCTTCGGCATTGGGGTCGCGATCGATCTCGATGGCTCGACTGACAAGCCTCTCAGCCACATCGGCCGCTTCGGTGATAGTGAACACGCGCTCGATGCGGGTGCTGTCTGCCGCCAGGACGAACTCCCTGACGATCTCCTCACGAGGGATGTTCACCATGGTCGCCTCCCGAACAGCAGGCGTCGCCACCATGGCTGCTCAAGGCGAGCGAGGCGATCCTCGATCCGGTTCATCCGCTCAGCGTCCTTGATGCCCCAGGCATGATGTACGCCAATCCACATCTCGGCCTGCTCGATGGACTCGATGGTGGGGCGCTCGATGGAGCGATCAGAACTCACGGTCATCCTCGTAGTCGTGCTCCCACTGCAGGTGACGCTTGGAGCGACGATGGGCGGGCAAGGCGTTTGGGGTGCGAACGACTCCGCACTCGCAGCGAACGTGCTCGCACATGTGCCTACGGGTCCACCAGTAGTGGGGGGCCGGATCAGATGGCGGAGGCCACCCGTTGGCATCGATACACAGGGGACACATGATCTTCTCGCCGTTCGGACGTACCGTCGGCCATTCGCTGACCGGAGGCGGGACCAGGGTGTCGCTGTCGGTAGACATGGGTGTGACTCTACATCACGGGTGCGACATCACCAGCCACCACGAGCGCGAACCTCGGCCTCGGCCACCTTGGTGGCGTAGCGATGCACCTCGTCATCCCGCATGAACCGACCGCAGCGATGGCCGTTGTCGATGAGCCCCTGAGCCTGCAGGGCGGCTGCGTCTTGGGTCGCCATGTGGTAGGCGAGGTAGTTGCCGCACTCCTTGCACAGAGCGCGCCAGCACGTCGGGTTGCCGTACAGCGACTTGCAGATGCAGTAGTCGTTGTGGAGCACCCAGGGGGCGGGGAACTCGTCACTCAAGGCCGAGGGCCTCCCGCACGGCGCGCCGGGCGTTGTCGAGCATCCCGGCTTCCCATTGGTCCATCAGGTGCGTCTGGCGCGCCAGATAGGCGTTCTGCTCGGGGCAGTCGTCATGGGGGCAGCCCAAGAACAGATGTCCATGGCTGCAGCGATAGGCCGCCAGCGGATCAGCCGACACGGCCCTCAGCCTCAGCAAGTTGCCACTCGGGGCCACCGAGTTGGAACGGCAACAGGAAGAAGGGATGGCAGTTGATGTGGCTTCCATCTGCCTTCTTGATGACGGGCTGGCCAGGCCGATGATCGGCGTCATCAGGGTTGAACCCGACCACCACGCCAAGAGGTTCGGTGTGGTCCGGGTAGTTCATCCAGACCTCATCGCCGATCTCTGGCTTCCAGTAGTTGCGCTCAGTCATCACGCTGTTCCTTCCAGGCGTTGGAGATCAGTTGGTGGATCGCAGCCGGGACCGGCTCGATGTCCATGTGGTCCTCGCACAGCGCGTAGCCGTTGGCAATCGAAACAGCCACAACAGCATCGGACTCGGCCTTGGCGGGCAGGTACCAGCAGATGGCGCAGTAGAGGCTCTGCATCATTCGTCTCCATCTCTCAAGATGGCGAGGTCACGATCTCGCCACCGCTTGGCTTCCTCGTCACTCATCCGGCGCGCCCGCACCTGGGTGCCCATCTCGTAGAGCGCCTCGCAGCCGACGCACTCGATCGTGTAGCCGAACATCCCGTGGATGTGGCTGTGGTAGCCGCACTCGCAGTGGAAGTCCATGCACAGGTCGGTGCCCTTCCACTGGATGAACACCGAGGCATCGGAACCAGGGAACCGATCGAAGGTGCCGCGGCAGTACGGGCACGGGTTCAATGCGCCGTCACCGCTTCCACAGGTTCGTCCGCATCCGGGGCAGGTCGTCACCATTCCTGGTCCTCCTGCCAGTCCGCCATGATCTGATCTTCTTCCCAGCGCTGGTCGGCCTCCAACTCCGCCTCGAAGGCGGCTTCTTCGGCCCAGCGGTCGTAGTCCTCTGCGGTGGGACGTGGATCACTCATCGCCAGGGAACTCGATCGTGGTGCGACCGTCGTGGCCATGGACAGCCATGATGTCGGAGAGCGAGTCCCACACGCAGGTCTGGCGTGTCTCACTCACACACCAGCGCGTGACGGCCTTGCCGTCGGGGAACAGGCATCCCCACGCGACGATGCCAGTGCCGGACAACCCGGTCACGTCCTCAGAGCGGACAAGGCGGAAGGGGCGGGGGAGGGCTTCTGCGTCGTTCACCATGGTGCTGGTCCAATCCGGTGGTTGTCCACCTCATCAAGAGCGGCGGCGGCGGAGGCGTAGAAGCACTTGGCGGCACGTCGCTGGTCGGCCTCGAACTGATGGTTGAGGCACAGGCTCACGACGCCCCCCGTCTCCTCGGCGCGGGCGGCGCACCACTCACAACGGTCGGGATGGGGTAGATCACTCGTCGGACGCACGGGGGCTCCGATGGATGACGACTTCATCAGCAGACTCGGTGGAGTAGAAGATCGCCTCAATGGAGTTGTAGTCCTCGCCGCCCGACTCCTTGAGCATCAGCAGGTAGATGTTTGAGTTGGCTTCCAAGAACTCGGCAATAGACCTCAGCACATCACTCTGGGATGGGGCGCAATCCTCCGCGATCCACCGAAAGGCGAAGTACGGCTCACTGAGCGGCTGAACCGCGATGTCACCAGAGGGCCACTCCTCAAAGTGCGCCTTGGTGTTCATCTTGATGAACTCTCGATTCTCAAAGACACTCACGACATGTCCTCCCACTCGGCTCGCTCGGCGAGCGGCCCTTCTTCCTTCTCACGGGGCCACTTGCCCCAGACCCATGCGATACCACCCCAAGAGCCGATGTCGTAGCAGACCCAGCCCTGACCGCAGCCTGGGCACACCCAGAGACGATTGCGCCACTTGCGCCTGGCTCGTGGGCGCGGGCAGGCGTCCTTACGCTCGCAGGTCATGACCAGACCTCTCCGTTGCCAGCGACACGCGCATGCAGCCGTGCTTGAAGAAGTAGAGGGCGGTGACTTCACCCTCGAACTCCGAAGCCGGATCGCAGTAGCGCTTGCCGAACTCGATGCCGTGGGCGTCGATCTGCTCAGCGACCTGCTTGTAGGTGTCGGTGTTCTTGCGGCTCACATCTTGTCCATTCGATCGAGCAGCGCTTCTGCGCTGCGGGCTGCTTCTGTGTCGTACTCGCCGTTCTCGTCGCACCCCGACTCCGCCACCATCCAATCGAGAGCGATCTTGAGTTCACGCAGCAGGGGGCGAGTACGCCTGACCTCGGCGATCAGGGCCAGCATGTCGCTGATGGGGTTGCGGTCCTCGGCACCTTCGTGCGCGTGGATGGCGTGCTCGATGATGGCGAGTTCTTCGTCGGTGAGGTCAGTGGCCATTGGGGTTCCTCTGCTTGGCGTGGCACAACTTGCGGAGCACGCTGCGCTTGGTGAATCCGAAGGTCACCCACTTGAGCCAGGGAACCCGGCACCCGTGAATCTCCTGCACCTCGTACTCGCAGGCGTCGTAGCGGAACAGGCAGAGCGGACCCTTGCGGATGATGAGGATGTGGGAACCGATGTCCATGTCCTGGGCGATCAGGAACGCCTCTGGTGATGGACCGTCGTTGAGGCGAGGACCCTCGATGGTGAGCAGACCAGGGACGCTCACGACTCTGCCCTCACCCGTCGGTCGATCTCGGCGGCGATGAGAGCACCAGCACGAGCCAGGTTGCGGATCGGATCGTCGCTCGGCTCCCACCATGAGGAGTCCCATGGCCAGAAGTCGTCGGCGCATTCACCCGCTCCATCGGGATCGGCGTACATGGCGTAGCAGACTGCAGCAGCGGCCAACTCGCCATGGACGTGTTCGTCGTCGTGCTCAGCCGTCCAACCCTCCTGGTCGATCTGGCGCTGGCGCTCGAAGGTGATGATCTCCACTCCACTAGCCATTGCGGCATCCCTTCACGGTTAGGACGTGCGTGCCGTTGGCGTGCGCGTCGGTGCGGTCGAGGTACACGTCACCAGCGCAGATCAAGATGTAGTCATTGGACACGACCTTCTCTCCCAACACCTCCCCGGTGTTGGGGTCGGAGACGGTCACCTTGATGGGTTCACTCACTGGAACCCTCCTCCGGTGGAGACAAGATCGAAGTCAACTTGCGAGCCAACCTTGCTTCTGCTGCCGTAACGGGCTGATGGTCGTGGCGTCCCCAATGTTGGTCACTGAGAACCTTCTCGGCGAACGCCTTGAGGACATCGACCTCATCGACAGCAAGAGTGATAGTCAGTTCGATGCGGATGCCATCAACGGCCACGGTTCCCCTCCAACTTGACCTGACACTCGGGGCAGAGGTCACGCGTGGACCCATGCACCGACTTGCGAACCCAGCCCTCTGCTGCAGCAGCACGACGTGCGGCCGTCGCTGTGCTGTTGATGGCTCCACCAACCCACTGAGGGCAGTCCGGCACGTCGGGGTCGAGGCCGTCGCAGAACACGTCCATCGTGGTGACGATCATCCCAACGGCTCCCTGGTGACGGCCGAGGCGATGGTGTCGGCCATGTGGTAGGCGGCAGCCTCAGCGGCGTGGCGGGGGCGGTAGTCGGCCCAATCGCGCTCGATGATCTGGGTCATGGCGACCTCCTTAGCATCGGAGAGCAACTGCTCGATCACGGTGAGGGCGAGGTCGGCCGACTCCTCGGAGGTGAGCACCCGGATGGCGGGGTAACCATCGTCGGCGATGAAGTGGGTGGCCGCAGTGAAGCGATCGATGAGTTCAACGCGTGGATCGGTCATCGCTCCCCCTGATCCCAGCACAGGTCGCAGATGTCGCGTCGTCCGCTGGTGCGACCAACGTGCCAGCCGAAAGAACGCACCCGGTCACGGGCCTCAGCGGCCGTCCCTGCTGCTTGGTTGAGGCCATCATCGTCTCCGCAGACATCGCAGGAGACGTGCCAACTTGCTGTCGCTGACATGGTGGCCTCCTTTCATCGGCTCGTGGTCACGGCGACGACCTTACCAGCCAGGTGTGACACCTTGTAGACAGCAACGTCGCACCCAGGCGCTATGGTGACCGCCATGGACATTCGTATCCACGACGTAAGCAGCGGCATCCCCCTTGAGGACAACTCGGTGGATGCCATCGTGACCAGCCCGCCCTACTTCGGCCAGCGGGCCTACGGGGAGGACCCCAACGAGATCGGCCGAGGCGACTCGATGGAGGACTACCTCTACTCGCTGCAGGAGACGATGCGCGAGTGCCAGCGCATCCTCAAGCCCACCGGGTTGCTGTGGCTCAACATCTGGGACACCGCCTCGGGATCGGGTGGTGCTGGTGGCGACTACAACGCCGGGGGCACCAAGGAGGGCCGTCGCAAGTGGAAGCAGGGTGAGACGGGCCTGCCCAACATGACGTGGTGCAACGTGCACGGCCGCCTGGTCAACCGGATGCTGGCCGACGGCTGGCTGCTGCGGGCCGAGATCATCTGGGACAAGAAGTTGGAGCGGCGCGAGGACCTCAAGCACGTCCGTCGCGTGCGCCCAGCGCACGAGATGATCTACTGCTTCGCCAAGGACAAGGGCTACCGCTGGGACCACGAGGCGCTCGCCGAAACGGGGACCGTCTGGCACTTCGCCCCGTCGTCAGCCAAGGGCCGCGGACCTGCTCCGTTCCCCTACGAGTTGGTCGAGCGGTGTCTGCGTCCCTCGGGCATCCAGCGGGGAGATGTGGTGGTGGACCCCTTCGCCGGGTCCGGCACCACCTTGGTGGTGGCCGAGGAGTTCTTCGGTGCCACCGCCATCGGCTTCGACCTCTACCAGCCAGAGGACGACGATGCGTGAGCAGTCCTTGGATCGGGAGTTCGTCAGACGCGAGCGCGCCATGCGACTCGCCATTGAGTCGTTCGGCGATTCCCCCGCCACCCTCGGGGTGAACTACCGCACCGACGACCTCATCGGGCGCGCCGAGAAGTTCCTGACCTTCCTCACGGGCAGCGACACGGTGGTGGTCGGCGATGACGACTGACCTGGCGCACAAGGTGATGTGCCCCCACTGCGGGCACCTGTTCACCAACACCAGCCTGACGCGCCTCATCCCGTTCCACGCTTCGCTCGATGGTCCCGGTGACCTTCCGTACAGCATCCCGTGCCCAGGCTCCGAGCAGGTTCCACGTTGCCCTGAGTCCGACCGCCGTCCCCTGTGGAACGGCGCACCCAACCCCCACTTCTGCGGCTGATGTGTGACTACGACCTGCCCGACGAGGTGATCGAGCGCGACGCCAACGGACGCCCCACGGTGTTCTGCGACCCGTGCATCGCCCCATGGGTGCGCGCCCTCAACCAGTACGGCTTCCGCACGCTCGCATCGTGCTGTGGCCATGACCGCATCAAGCCGATCGTCACCTACGAGACGGACGAGGGTTATCGCCACCTCGTGATCGAGGACGCCACCCATGTCGCCGTCTACGACGATCTCGATGAAGCCATGGCTGCCATCCGGGGCGACCTGCGCCAGCAGATCACGGTGCTGCTCGGTGATCTGGTGCGCGAGTTCGACTCGGTGGAGACGTACTGGCGCGACCTGTCCGATTGGGACGACCGCAACATCAACTACGGCGCTCAGGAGACTCGGATGTTCGTGATCAGCCGACTGAGGCAGGCCCTCGATGCCTGACATGATCTGCCTCTATTATGGCGACCCCACCGAGTGCCAGAACTGCGGCGGATGGGTTGGCTGCGCTGGCATCGACGGAGGCATCGTCACCGACTTCGGTCGCTTCTTCTCCACCGACCGTGTTGATGACGCCATCGAGTTCCAGGCTCGGGCCAAGGCTCAACTCGAAGCATCGAGGCATCAATGATGGATCGACTCATGGTCGCTGCGTTCGTCATCGTGATGGGTGTTGCGGGCGGCCTGCTGATCTGGGGCGTCTCGGTGCTTGTGGAGAGCGAGGATGATCGCAACGCGTGTGTGGCGGCACACGAGGTCTGCATCGACACCACCGACGGATGGAAGCCCTACCCAGGACAAGGACAATGAGCACCCACTTCACCGCCTACTGCGCCACTCACGGCGCAGAGGGACCCGAGATTCGCCGTTCAACAGGAGGGGTCGGTCTGCTTGGCTACCCACGTTCCGATGGGTGGTCAGACGCCAAGGAGGCTTGGGAGCACTTCTTGATCGAGCATGAGTTCTGCGATCTCGTCATCTACCGCGAGGGTGGAATCAACTGGTGGGACCAATGAGTGACACTCCCGCACCGACGACGCTGCCGTGTGGCTGCTTCTTGTTGCCCACGGTGATCAACGGCCGCAAGGAGTTGCGCGTCTCGCTATGTCGGCCGGACTGCAGGAACCTGGCGACGCTGATGGAGTTGGCGAACGAGGCCGACAAGCCCGTGGAACGGAGGTACGGATCGTGAGCGACGACAGGCGTCTGTATCACCCGGAGTCGATCCACACCTTCGCGTGGGTCACCTGTAGGTGTGGCAAGGAGCGACAGGTAGCCGTTCGGGACTTTCCCGAGTTGGCCGACAAGAGACTGAACCTCGCCAAGCACACCTTGTGCAAGACCTGCAGCCAGAAGTTCAGCCGCGAGATCAACGAGTGCCCCGAGTCGGTGGTGATCGAGGGCGGAGTCTCGGCATGTCGTCTGCCCTACGAGCACGAGGGCCGCTGCCAGCCCCATGAGTTCATCCGCAAGCACCTGCTTGCCCTCATCGCCCAGGAGGGGTCGTGACCGAACCACTCATCTGGCACATCGCGGTGCCCGACGCCATCCCATCGGAGTTGCAGGTCATGGTGGCCATCCACCGCCTGCTGCTCGACCACACCGTCACCAAGGGTGAGCGCCAGCGCATCTTGGCTTGGATCAACGATGTGATCGGCGAGCACGACGACGTGCCGTTCTGATGGCGCTGCACATCAACTGCGTGCGCTGCAAGCGCGAGTTGGAAGCCCCCGGCGCGCTGGTGTTCTCCTCTCCGCTGTACCGCAAGGCGGGCACCGTGAAGAAGTGGCACGTCTGCGTGAACTGCGAGACGGCGCTGATCAAGTTCCTCTGCGGGTTCCCCATCGAGGGCATCGAGACGAATGATCCGCCCGACCCATAGTCGGTGTCGCACCCACCTGCTATAGTCTCCTCATCGGGTCGCCAGAGGGCGGCCACCAACGAAAGGAGATCATCCATGACCACACCGACTCTGCTCCGCAACGCCACGCTGTCCGAGATCGCCGAGGTCCTCAAGACCCAGGCCGACGCTCGCTTCGACGTGGTGGCGCACTCCGACTCGCTGCGCTTCGAGGGCGGCAACCTGATCGTGTCGGGTGCCGAGGCCATCATCACCGACGAGGGCGTCACGCCCGTCGAGGTCTGCCTCACCCCCACCGACATCTTCGATGACGGCCTCGCCAGCCGCCTCGACATCCCGGTGCGCTACATCCGCAAGATGCGCGCCGCCGCCGACTCCGCCTATCTGCTCGACGCCAACGTCAACCACTGGCTCGCCGCGTCGTCCAAGCAGTGGTTCGTGCGGGGCTTCAAGGGTGACGGCGAGGACTGCGGCATCGGCCGGGCGTTCCTGTCCGACCGCTTCAACTGCTACGACAACTACGACGTGCTGCTCGCCGCGCTCGCTGGCATCAAGGATGCCGGGGCCGAGGTCGAGGTCGTCGGTTGTGACCTGAGCGAGCGGCGCATGAGCGTGCGGGTCCAGGCCCCCGCGGTGCAGGCGCTTGCCCCGGCGCTGCTGGCCAACTACCGCAGCCCCTTCACCGGCCAGACCGGGGCCGAGAACCCCGTGGTGTTCGCCGGGTTCGTCATCTCGAACTCCGAGACGGGCGGCGGTGCGTTCACCATCACCCCGCGGCTGGTGGTGCAGGTGTGCCGCAACGGCATGACCATCACCAAGGACGCGCTCCGCAAGGTCCACCTGGGGTCCCGCATGGACGAGGGCGTGATCCAGTGGAGCGACGACACCAACCGCAAGAACGTCGAGTTGGTGACCGCCCAGGCCCGCGATGCGGTCGCCACGTTCTGCAACACCTCCTACGTCGAGGCCAAGATCGCCGAGATCAGCGAGGCCGCTGGCGTGCAGGTCGCCCAGCCCACCAAGGTCATCGAGAAGGTGTCCAAGGCGCTGTCGTTCACCAAGGACGAGGCCGAGGGCATCCTGGGTCACTTCATCTCCGGTGGCGACACCACCGCCGGAGGCGTGATGCAGGCGGTCACCTCCTTCGCCCAGACGGTGCTCGATCCCGACCGCGCTGGTGAGTTGGAGGAGGCTGGTCTGGCTGCCCTGCAGTTGGCCGCCACCGCCTGATCGCCCCACAACCGAACATCCGCCAACGGGGGGCGGGGGCCTTGCGCCCTCGCCCTCTTTGGCGATATTGCGGTAGTCGTCCGACGCCGCTATGCTCACGCCAGGTTCGCACGAGATAAGGAGAACGCCAATGGCGACTGCAACCGAAACCACCACCGTCCCCCGTGAGAAGGTGCTCAAGGTCTACGCCGAGCAGGGGGCAACCGCAGCAGCGGAGTTGGCTGGGGTGTCCAAGCGCACCGTACAGCGCTGGGCAGGGTCCGAGGGCATCTTGAGCGGGTACGAGCCCGAGATCACCCGCCCGTGTCCATCGGCAGCCGCCTACACCCGTGGGTGTCGCTGCGACGGCTGCAAGGCAGCCAACCGTGAGGTCCAGCGCCAGATCAAGGACCGTCGGGTCAGTCGGTTCCGCAAGGGCGAGCGCGAGCCTCGCCAGCATGGTGTGAGCGGCTACTCCAATTGGGACTGCCGCTGCGAGGAGTGCCGCACGGCATGGTCGGCGTACCTGCGTGACCGCCGCAAGGCCCGCAAGAAGGCTGCCGCCGCCAAGGCGTCAGACTGAGCATCTCAGTGTCGCACTCGCCTGGTAGAGTGCGTCTCGGTCACTCCCGTGGCCATCAGGTGTCTGCCGGTGGTTGGTCCCTATGGCAGACGCCGACTCCGTGGTTTGGTCACCATGGTGTCACTCCTTTCGGGCAAGGCCCTCGACTCCGGTCGGGGGCCTTCGCCTTTGTCGGCCCAAGGTTGTCTCCATGCACCCTTAGCCCCCCGAATGGAAACTCTGCTTACCCTTAGGCCCCCTAAGTGCAACTTTGCTTTCCATCTGGGCGCGCACTGAGTTGCTCAGTAGCGCTTTCCGATTGTCGATTCCGGGGTGGAACCTCACACCCACTCGTAGGTTGCGGTGCGGTTCCGACAGCGAATGGAAAGCCGGTGTGCACGATCAGTCACATTGGGGAGATGTGCACGATTGTGACCCATCGGTCACAACGATAATAGTGGGCATACCTACACCCTATTATCAGGCCGCCGGATGTCGTGAGTTGTCCGAGGACCCCGAGTCCGCCGACGACCCATCGACCCGTTGGTCCACTGCATCAGGGGGGGAGGGATCACAACGCACGTCGATCCACACCGAGATGGAGGGAGGGAGTCGGAGTTCTACCCTATTATCCCAACTTCTAGGTAGCGGATTGAAATGTCGGGGTAGGTGCTATTATCCGGCGTCCATGTGTGGGGGTGTGGGGGAGGGGGGGTGGGGCGCTCGAACACGCGTTCGGTACTCGCGACGCGCCGAACACGCGTTCGGGCGAACAGACGTTCGTAGGTCGTTCGGCCCACGAACACGCGTTCGGCCGAACACGCGTTCGGGCGTGAGCGTGGCGCCCGTGGTCGGGCGTCGTCGTCGGTCGTCGGTCGTCGGTCGTCGCGTCGTTTCGTCGCGTCGTTTCGTCGCGTCGTTTCGTCGCGTCGTTCGTCGTCGTCGCCGGTCGTCGTCGTCGGTCGTCGCCGTCGGGCGTCGTGGTGCCCGTGAGTGCCACGCGTGCCCGTGAGCGGGCGTCGGCGTGGCGCCCGTGGTCGGGCGTCGTCGTCGGTCGTCGTTTCGTCGCGTCGTTTCGTCGCGTCGTTCGTCGTCGCGTCGTTCGTCGTGGTGTCTCCCGTGGTCGGGCACAACGGGCACGGGCACGGGCGCCGCCTAGGCGCCCGTGAGCGCCGCCTAGGCGCCCGTGAGCGCCGCCCGTGGCGCGCCGTCGGGCGTCGTGGTGCCCGTGAGTGCCACGCGTGCCCGTGAGCGGGCGTCGGCGTGGACGCGCCACGGGCGCCCGTGGTGGGCGCCCGTGGTCGTGGTCGGCGCCCGTCGGCGCCCGCGGTCACGCGTCGGCGTGGTCGTGCCACGCTGCGCGGATCGCGTCGCGGCGCTCCACGCGTCGTAGCGTGCGACGCGCCGCCCGCTTAGCCCGCGCGTACCCTCGCCGCGCCGCCACGCTGCGCCCGCCCACCACGGGCACGCCGTCGCCGTCGTGGTCGTGGTCGTCGGTCGTGGCGCCGTCGGCGTCGGCGTGGTCGTCGGCGTCGGTCGTGGCGGGCGTGGCGCCCATGACCGCGGCGAGCGCCGCCACCACGGCGCCGACAGGGTAGGCGCCGAGAATCTGCGACGACGGGCGCCCATCGGCGCGGTGAGTGTTGAGCGTGCGCGTGGTGGCGCCGTTCTTGTAAGCGCCGCCCGTGAGCGTGAGCACGCCGCGCACGCCGTCGGTCGTGGCCACGCTCACGACCGTTTCGGTCTTGTGCAACGCCGTGGCGCCGCGCACGCCGTTGTACCCTGCCCAACGAATCGCGACGACCGTTCCCGCGGTGAGCACCACGGGCGTCGGCGTGAACGGCGTAGCGGGCGCCGTGGTGAATCGCACGGCGTCGGTCGTGGCGGGCGTGAGCGTGAGCGTGGTCATGGTGTCTCCCGTGGTGGTCGTGGTGGTCGGTCGGTCGTGGTGGGCGGGCGCCGTGGTGCGCCCGCCCGTCGGCGCGGTGGTCATCGCGCGCCCGCCACGGCGTCGGCGTCGTAGGCGGGCACGACCACGATGCGCGAGCGCCGACGGGCGCCCGTGGCGGCGCCGATGGTCGCGGCGCGGTCGTAGCCCGCGGCGAGCGTGGCCGCGGCGCCGTGCGTCGGCGTGGTGGTCAGAATCTCTCCGCGCCCGTCGGCGTGGAGCGCCACGACCGACCATCCCGCGCCCGCCGCGGTGTCGGCGTCGTCGTAGGCGGGCGCCGTGGTCGGCGTGAACGCGCCGCGGGCGTCGGCGTCGCGTGCGATGCGTCGGGCGTCGTGGAGCGTGAATCCCGCGGCCACTAGGCGCCGTGCGTAGGTGTCGGGCGTGGTCGGCGCGTCGGGCGTGGTGGCGGGCGTGAGAGTGGTCATGGTGTCTCCCGTGGTCGTGGCGCCGTCGGCGCCGTGGTGGTTGGTCGTCGTTACCTTAGGCGATCCCGTCGGCGTGGTCAAGTACCCTCCCGTGCCCGTCGTCGTCGGCGTCGTGACGCGCCACGGGCGCCCGTCGTGAGCGGGCGCCCGTGGTCGTCGTGGTGGTCGTCGTGGTCAATCGCACGACCACGGCGCGCCGTCGTGGCCGCGCCCGTCCACGACCGACGGGCAGCACGCCGCGACGACCGCGACGCGGTAGACCATGGTTGGACCGTAGACCGATCGCACGATGACGTCGTGCCCGTAGTCCATCGGCGCCGTGAGTAGGTGCGCGGCCACGGCGTCGGCCGACGCGGCGAGCGCGCTTGCCGCGTCGTCGTAGGGTGCCGCGGCATCGCGCGCCATGTCGGCGTCGTCGTCGTGGAGTGACCAAACGTCGTCGGCGTCACGGCGCAACGTGTCCACGGCGTCGCGCACGGCGTCGTAGGCATCGGCGTAGAGCGCCACGGCGCCGTCGTTCGGCAGGTACCCTGCCATGCTCACGCTCACCGCGTAGGCGCGCACGATGCGCCCGCCCGTCGTGGTGGTCATGGTGTCGGTCGTGGTGGTCATGGTGTCTCCCGTGGTCGGGCGGCGCCGTGGTGGCGCCGTGGTGGTTGGTCGTCGTTACCTTAGGCGATCCCGTCGGCGTGGTCAAGTACCCTCCCGTGCCCGGCGTCGTCGGCGTCGTCGGCGTGGTCGTCGTCGGCGTGGTGGTTGACCGCGGCGCCGTGGTCGTGGTAGTGGTTGCGCCCGCTACGCCGTCGGCGTCGGCGCGCCCGTCGGGTGTGGTCGTCGTCGGCGCCCGTGGTGGCGCTCGCCGCGCCCCGTCGGGCGTGGTGGGCCGATCGGCCCACGAACGGCCGTTCGCCGAACGCGTGTTTGGCCCGAACGCTTGTTCGGCCCGAACGCGTGTTCGGTCGGGAGGCGGGCGGCGGCGGAGCCGGGCCGGGCCGCCTAAGCAGAGGCCGGGCCTCGGCCAGTCGGGTATGCCCCCCGTGCGTCCTTCCTGGGGGGGCGGGGGGCCGTATGCCGGGCCGCAGTCGTTCTCAGCGCCCAGCGCCAAGGAGGTACTAGCCGCGGCCCAACCCTCAACCTCAAGTTGAGGTCGAGGGTTCGTTCTTAGGGCGGGCGCGCCGAAGCGCCCCCGGTTGAGGGGGGCGCCCCGGTTGAGGGTTGGACTCAGGCGGCCGGTTCGGCCGCAGCCCAGCCGGAGGGGAGGAAGCCCCCGGTGCTGAGCCACGAGTCCAGGGCCTCGGCCGCAACGGCGAGGTCCTCGGCCGCAGCGAGGCGGTCGGCCTCGCCCTCGGCCTCCCAGGTGCGCGAGATGGCCTCGCGCATGTTGCGGAGTGCAGCGTTCGGGTCCATGGTGTCTCCCTTCGTCGGCCACCCCCGTGGCGGCCTCACAGTCATAGTATCGGCCCGGTGTGACAGGAACTTGAGCGATCCGGTGCGAATGATCCGTTCGGACCACGAACAGCCGTTCGGCGAACAGCCGTTCGGTCTGCGCCACCGGAGGGGGGCGGCGGCCAGTTCGCCGCAAACTCTCAACCTCTAGTTGAGGGTGAGGGTTCGACCAACCCTCGACCCCAGGTTGAGGGTTGCGGCCAGTACCGTCGGGCGGCGACCGAACACCCGTTCGGTCGGAGGGGGCGAACGGATGTTCGTAGGCCGTTCGGCACATCTTCGGCGGATGGCTCAAGTTCCTGTCACACCCTGCCGATACTATGTCTGTAAGCGAGCACCACGGGGGTGCTCGACCGAAAGGGGACCACGATGGACACCACCCAGCCCACCACCCTGGACAACCTGCTCGGGGCGGCGAGCCTGCTCGCCCTCCACGCTCTCGCGTCGTCCTGGGTGCTCGACACCTACGGCGATGACGCCGAGGACACCGCCGCCATGGAGGTCCTGTGGTGGGAGGCGAAGGACCTGTGCCCCACGATGGAGTCGTGGCTCCGGGCGTGGGAACTGAGCGTGAGCCTCTACGACTGAGGCGAGCGCGAGGGGGGCGGGGGGTTCGACCCCCTGCCCCTACACGCGTCACGCGTTGCGAGAGGAGAGGGGCATTCGACTGGCCGGGGCCTAGTTCGACTGGCCGGTGCCATGCCTCTAGACCCTATGGACTGGCCGCCGGGGGCCTCCGACCCTCGACCTGAGGTTGAGGGTGAGGGTTGAGGGTTGAGGGTGGTAGGCGCGCCGAAGGGGCACCCCGTGGGGTGCCCCCGTGGCGGGCGGTCACTCGTCGCCCATGGCCTCCCAGCAGGCGGGGCAGACGTAGTAGCCGTTCGGCCGGTAGGCCATGGCGATCTCGCGCACCTCGGGCGTGGCCTCGGGGAAGGCGACCTGCACGAGTTCGCCCTCGCAGTAGAACCGGACGAAATCGGCCTCGGCCACGATGGCGAAGTGCACGTCGCCGCAGAGGCGGCAGGCGGCCGAAATCTCGGCCACGTCGTAGGCGTAGGTGGTCATGGTGGTCCCCTTCGGGTTGCGGGCCGCCCCCGTGGCGACCTCGTGCCCTCATCATGGCACGAGTGATAGTAGGGGGTCCATAGGTCATTCGGCCCTACCTGCCCCAAGGTCGGGCGGGCGGCCAGTGAGAACGCAACCCTCAACCTCGGGTGGAGGGTGAGGGTTCGGCCAGTGCCGGGGGCGGGGCGCGCCGAAGGGCCGCCCCGAAGGGCGGCCCCGTGGCGGGCGGCTCAGTTGTCCGCGAGGTGGCCGACGCCACAGGCCCGCATGAAGCGGTCCCGGTCGAACCGGGGGTTCGTCCCGGCGAGGAAGGCGGCGAAGGCGCTCGCCAGCCACTCCGGCCCTGCGCCCTGCTCGGGCACCTCGGCGATGATCTGGGCGATGGCGGTGAAGTCCTTGCGAGTCATGGTGACCCCTTTCGTGGCGGCCGCCCCCGTGGCGACCTCTTGAGTAGATCATACAGGAACGGTGCGACAGGTACATAGGCCATTCGGCCCTAAGTTCGGCGGGCCGCTCGGGCGGGCGGGGCGGGCGGCCAGTGCCGTGGGCGGGCGCGCCGAAGGGGCACCCCGTGGGGTGCCCCCGGTGGCGGGCCTCAGTCGGCGGTGACCCCGTGGCGGCGAGCCATGAGGTCGGCCCCCCGCTGCTCATCCTCGTAGCGGCGGCGGGCGGCGGTCCGGCGGTCGGCCCGTCGGCCCTGTCGGCGGGCCTTGCTCGCCCGCTCCCGCTCGGTCCGGTCGGGGCGGTGGTCGAACTTCTCGACCTTGTGCGCCTCGCCCATCGGCTCGGTGGTGATGCTCCCGTGCATGACTTCCCCTTTCGGTGGGCCACCCCCGTGGCGGCCTCACATGTATAGTATCGGTCACCCGTGACAGGAAGTGAATAGGTCATTCGGCCCAACTTTCGGGCCGAACACCCGTTCGGTCCAGGGGTAACTGGCCAACCCTCAACGTCTAGTTGAGGTTGAGGGTTGCGAGTCTCAACCTCAGGTTGAGGTTGAGGGTTCGGCCAGTGCGGGCGCGGCGAAGCCCCGCCCCCCGTGAGGGGCGGGACCTCGGCGGGGCTCAGTTGCCCCGCTCGGCCGCCATGGCGGCCAGCACCGCCGGGGACGTGGGGACCGGCCCCGCCGCCCAGGTCGGCAGCACCGCCACCCGACAACCGCTCAGCGACGGGTGTCGAGCGATGGACTCGGCGCGCTCGCCGTCCACCCCTTCGGCCACCACCTCGGCGGTGCCGTCGCCCTTGAGTGCCCAGACCGTGAAGTCCATGTTGATCCCCTTATGTTCACCCCCTTTCGGTGCACTCAGGGCCGCCCCCCCGTGGGGCCGCCTCATGGTCGCATGTTGCGATTGCTGGCCTTTGGTCTGCGGTGCCAAACCGCCACGCTGCATCTAGGGCCGGTGCCGCTTCCCAGCGGGTATGAGCCAATCCTATAGTACGGGGCCGGTACGTCAAGTAGGCCATTCGGATCATATCCGACGGGGCCGACGATCGAACAGGCGTTCGGCCGCCGCAGGGCCGGGCTGCGGCCAGTGGTGGCGGGGGAATTGGCCGCCCAGGGCGTCGGCGGGCGCGCCGATGGGGCCGACCCCGTAGGGCCGACCCCGTGCGGCTCAGATGTAGCCGAGGATGCGGAGGGGGGAGGGGTACCCGTGGGCGCACCGCCCGTCCGGCTCGACCCAGCAGCCGTCTGCCGTCTCGATCCCTCCGTCCATCATCGCTTCCTCAAGGTCCTCGATCTCGAAGCCCCGAGCGTGGGCGATGGCCTCGCGCTTCTCGTCTGCGGTGAGCGTTGCCATGGTGAGTCTCCCTTCTGTCGGCCGCCCCGTGCGGCCCGACAGGGACATAGTATCAAACGGGTACGACAGTACCATAGGCCATTCGGCCCTACCTTGCCGGGCGAACGCGTGTTCGGCCCGCAGAGGCCCAGGTCGGCCAGTGCTGGGGGGCGAACTGGCCGGGGGCACGCCCTCGAACACCCGTTCGGTGTCGGCCCCCCGAGATATGATCCGAATGACCTATTCACTTCCTCGGTGGCAGGGCCGATAATACATACATACCACGACGGCACGGGGCCGCCGGGGAAGGGACACCCGAAGGGGGTGAACAGATGGCACAGGGATCGCTCAACATGGAGCGAGCCACCCGCACCGACTTCCGCGACAAGCGGGACGAGCGGAACGCTGCGGCCGACAAGCGTCGGCAGGAGCGTCGGGGGGCGCAGCGGGCCGCGGCGAAGGCGCGGCGGGCCGCCGTAGCCGCTCAGGCTCAGGACTGACTCAGACTCGGCGCACGGGGGAGGCGCGGCAACAGAACTCCCCCACCCCTCAGGGGGTGCCCCTAGTGGGCGGTATCACTCTCAAGTAGGAGCCTCGGTGCAACAGACGAGCACTCACGTCGGCCAGGACGTGGGCGGCTGGCCCCGCCCGGAGAGAGGGTGCTACCCACTAGCGGCACCGCCGCAACAGAGGGCGACGGGGGAGGGGGCGACCTCTCCCCCGTCCACCCCAGGCCCAGGGCGGCCAGTTCCCAGGGCCGCACTGGCCGACCGCACCCCTCAGGGGGGACCACCTCCCTACCCCGGCCCCTGCACAGTGACCAACCGGGTCCCCCTCGGGCGGCGGAGTCGAACCGCCTCACTGTGTGATTCAGGGTGCGCGGTGCCGGATCGCGTCGCGCAACGCTGAGGAGATGATCCCCCCTGAGGGGGCCGGGGTTTCTGTTGCCACCCCCCCGGCGGGGGCCGAATCCGATTCAGTCGCGGATGGCGAAGGTGTCGCGCTCGTGACGCCACTCCTCATCCTGACGCCGCAGAGGCGGTCCCCAGGATGCGCCCGGCGTCGGGCGCTCCGCCACCCAGGTCACCTCGCCATCGGTGACGGTGATCCCGACCTGGGTACCGTCCGACAGCGTGACGACTGCGGTGGTGCTGACCATGCTCACCCCCTCTCAGGTGGTGCCGGTGGGCCGCCCCGTGCGGCCCGCTCATAGGTATAGTATCGGTCAGGTGTGACAGGAACTCCATAGGCCATTCGGCCCTTCCTCGTCCGGCGAGGCGAGGGAGCGGCCAGTGCAGGGGCGCACCCGCCCCCCTGGTGGGGAGGGCGGGCGGGCCTCAGTCGTGGCAGAGGGCGGCAGGGTCGTCGCTGCACCCGCTCAGGGTGGTGCCTGCCGGGACCCATTGCGAGGGCGGCAGGGTGCACCGGGCGGAGCCATCCTCCCAGACGGTGCACTCGGGCACCGGGCGCGGCTCGGGCGGGAAGGTCCCGCGGTGCACGGCGATCACGACGTGCGCCCCGAAGTAGAACAGGGCGAACGCGATCAGTACCCAGACGGCGGCGAACATCGCCCGCTCGGATCGGCTCTCGGATTCGGCCATAGGGTGGCCCCCTTTCGTCGGCGGTGCCCCCGTGGCACCGATGGGGAGAACGATACAGGACGGGTGCGACACTGACCATAGGCCAGATGGATCATTCGGTGGGGGGCCGACAGACTCACGAACACCCGTTCGGCCTCCGGGGGCGGGGTGCGGCCAGTAGTAGGGCGGCCACTGGCCGCAGGGGGCGTCCCGCCATATGCGCGGCAGCCGCGCCCGAGGCGTTCTCAGGGTGCCCCGCGTCAGACGCGCCCGAGGCGTTCTCAGGGCGGCGAGGCGGCGAGCGAGGGCGGGAGGTTGCGGGGCGCTCACGGCCCCGGCGAGGTGGCGACCCTCGCCCCGAGGGAGCGACCCCCGGTATTGCTCCCGCCCACGTTCTCAGAAGCGGATGTCGCTCCACCCCTCCACCGGGCCGCGCGGGCCGTGGTGTCGGACGTAGGTCAGCAGGTGGCGCAGGGGCACCACGTCGGCGGCGTAGTCCGGGTCGGTGGTGCCGAACCGCTCGGCGTCCGCGATGGCTTCCTCCACCTCGCGTTCGATGCCGTCCACGATGGCCCCGGAGGACGCCAGCGCGTAGAGCGGCGAGGACATGCCCGAGTGCCATGCGGCAGCGAGTGCCCGGAGCCGGGAGGTGTCGATGATTCCCCCGGTGACGATCATGCTCATGTAGTTCCCCTTTCGTCGGTGGCCCCGCCCCGTGCGTTGCCGTGGTGACAGTATGGCACGTCTACGCCATCCCGTACTATAGGCCGTTCGGACCATCTTCGGACCGTGCGCCGGGGCGGGCGGCCAGTCACGTCGGCCACGTTCACCCCCGGAGGTTCGCGACCCTCCGGGGGCTTCGGGGTTGCTCGACCTCCCTCCCTACACTTGCCCCCCGCCGAAGCGGTGCGGCCATCAGGAGGGTTCCCCCTGGGCGGAACGTGGACCGCCCTCGGTCTTGCGCTCAGTCTGCCGGGGAGAACTTCCCCCGGCAGGCCGTGCGGCGTGCCTCGCGCTTGCGATCGGTGAAGGTGTGAGCCTTCTGCACCCGCCCCTCCCGCATGTCGGCCACGATGGCCTCGCGGTTCTGGCGGCGCATGAAGGTGACCGTCTCGGCCACGGTGCCTGCCTTCTGTGGCTTGCGCTTGCGCTTGCTCATGTTGGTCACCCCCTTCGGGTTGCTCGCCCCTGTTGGCGTGTCGCCATCGTAGCCTATGATACAACCTACCCGTCAAGTGGGTCGTATGGCCCGTTCTCCGAGGCGATCCCCTGGGGGCGTCCCGCTCGACCAGGGGGCGACCGCCGGGTTCACCATCCCCCAGGTCTGACTGGCCCGGCGCAGGGCTCGACTGGCCCACCCAGGCCCCAAACCCTCGACCTCTACTTGAGGTTGAGGGTTGAGGGTTGAGGGGCGGCCCAGGTTCGGACCGCCCCTCGCCCTCAGGCTGCCAGCGTGGCGGGGTGCTGCGCCAGGGCTGCGGCGATGGTGCGGGCGGCCTTCACGACTCGCTCAGTCGTGCGCCGCAGGCACTCGCCATGGTCGTCCCGGCTCGCCCAGGTGGCGACGTAGCCGACGCTGTAGGCCGCGGTGTCGAACCCCAGCAGGGCGGCGACCACGAAAGCGGTGCTCTCGGCCTCGACCTCTTTCTCGGCCCGGCTCAGGTCGGTGTCGCCACTGTGCAGCGTGGCGTGCGCCACCTCGTGCAGCAGGGTCTTGACCTGCTGCGCGTGGTCCAGGCTCTCGGCCACGCGGATCAGCCCCGTCGCCCGGCTGTAGTCCCCGTTCGCGGGCTGGCAGGCGTCGGTGACCTGCACCGTGCACCCCAGGGTCGCGGCGTGCGCCACCAGGGCCTCCCAGGTGGCGGGGTCGCCCTCGCCCGTCAGCAGCGACGGCATGGCGGGGTTCTCGGGGAGGGGGTCGCCCTCAGTCTGCGCCACATCGAACGTGCGCCGCTTCACGCGGAACCCGACGCACTTGGTCCGCGGCTTGCCGTCGGGACCCAGGTTCTCGCGGTCGGTGACGATGATGGGAGCGAGAACGCTCAGGGCCTTCTCGCCCTTGCGGACGTGGCGACCCAGGTCCTTCCAGGCGGAGAACGCTGCGGGCTGGGAGAACTCCGGCAGGTCGGGGTTCTCGGCGCGGCGGGCCTCCCACTGGCACCACATCCACATGATGTTGAGCGGGCTGTAGTCGTGGAACCGGGCCTGCACCGCCAGGTGCTCGCGCCAGGCGTCGGAGTCGGTGATCTTCGCGATGCTCGCGTGCAGCGTGTCGAGTGCCTGCCGTGCCTCATCGGTGCTCATGGTGTTCCCCTTTCTAGGGCCGCCCCCGTGGCGACCTCATGGGGTACATAGTAGGGGTGGGGTGCGCCATGGTCCATAGGTCATTCGGATCATTCGGTGGGGGTGCGTCATCCCCAGGTTTGTCCACAGCCTGTGGACAAGGGCCGGGGGCGGCCAGTGACGCGGGCGAACCCTCGACCTCAAGTAGAGGTTGAGGGTTGAGGGGGGGGTGGCGGCCAGTGGTGGTAGGGGCTACTGGCCGTGTGGGGCCTACATCTCACGCGATAGCGCACGCGCGAGGCGTTCTTAGGGGTGCCCCCTCGCGAGGGCACCCCCGGAACGTTGTCAGGCGGCGGTGACGTTCACGCCGCCCCGTGGGCCGAACTCGATGATCCGGTCCGGGTACTCGGGGACGTAGGTCACCCCGTCCACCTCGTCGGCGGCGAGCCATACCCACATACGGGAGTCGTCCTCCACGCAGGGGCAGTAGACCGACTCGGGCTCCCGGTTGACGAACTCGAAGTCCTGCCGGAAGGAGTAGCCGCGGGCGTAGCGCTCGGACAGGGCGGCCTTGGCGGCGGCGAGGGACGGGAAGGACTCAAGGTCCTCCACCATGTCGCCGGGGGCGTAGCCCACCCCGCCGAACCAGAGTGCATAGATCATGGTGATCCCCTTTCTGCTGGCACCCCCGTGGTGCCTTGCAAGTACCAGTATGGCAGGGTGATAGTACGGGGTCCATAGGTCATTCGGCCCTACTGTCGAACGATGCCTACCGAGAACCTCGCACCCGGCCAGTCGTGGGGGCCGAAGCCCCGCCCCGGAAGGGGGGACGGGGCGGGGCGTCGGCTACCAGCGGAGTGCGGGGCGGTAGTAGCCGTCGGTGCTCCGCTGCTTCACCGCGGCGAGGATGGCGTCGTAGTTCCCTTCCCCGAACTCGTGCTCCAACTCCTGGTAGTCGTAGGGGGAGACGTTGTACCGCTTGAGTGCCCGGTTGAGTGCCACGGTCACCTCGCCGTACCACTCGTTGTAGGTCATCGCTGCCATGGCGGTCACCCCATGAGGCTGGCGATCAGCACCAGCCCACGGAACTCGCCCGTCTCGGCGTCGTTGACGTAGATCATCCCCATGGGGATGGGGTTGGGGCACCCGTGCGGCGGGCGGATCGGCGTGACCTCGGTGCCCGGCTCCGGTTGGTGCGGCTTGGGATCGAACAGGTCCAGACCGACCGGCTCGAACAGGTAGTCCTGCCGGTAGTCGATGGTCCCGTAGCGAGTCTTGACGGTGTTCGCCATGGTGGTGCTCCTTTCGTCGTCGTCGGCCCCGTGCCGACAAGGAGAGTATGGCATAGGTGCGACACCGGGGGTATGGGCCATTCGGATCATTCGGTCCGAGTGCGACACACACCAGCACGACTGGCCGCCCCAGGGTTCGACTGGCCGCTCCACGCCCCGAAGGGGTGGGGGCCGAAGCCCTCACCCCTTCATGGTGGCGCTCAGGCGCAGGCCACCGGAGAACACCACGTCCCGCATCTCGACGGGCATGGTGTGGCTCAGGATGTCCAGCGTGGCGAGCGTGTCGAAGGCGAGCATGCGCTCCACCTCCTCGCGGATGCGCTCGGTGCTGACCCTCGCCAGCATCTCGGTCGCCAGGGGCCGCGTCAGGGCTTCCAGGGTTTCACCCGTGGGGGTGAGTCCCTTGGTCACCATGAAGCGGAAGCCCCGCAGTACCCGCAGGCCATCCTCGGTGATGCGCTCCACGGGGTCGCCCACGAAGCGCAGCCGCCTGAACTCGATGTCAGCCCGACCACCGAAGGGGTCGATGATCCGGCCGTCCACCGCTCGGGCGATCGCGTTCACCGTGAAGTCGCGGCGAGCGAGGTCGTCCATGAGGTCGCCAGGCTCCACGAACTCGGGCCGTCGGCCGTCGGCCGTGGGGCCATCCTTGCGAGCGAGCACGAAGTCCGCGTCCTTGGTGCGCTCCCGCAGGGGGTCGCCCTTGGGCACACCCGCGCGGATGGTGACGAACTCGGGCTTCTCGACGTGGATCGTGAAGCCCCGCCGGACCAACTCGGCGCGCATGGCGTCGAAGGAAGGAGCGAGCACCACGAAGTCCACGTCCTTGGACCGCTTGCCCATGAACTCGTCGCGGACGCAGCCGCCGACCTCGAACATCTCGATGGTGGTCATGGTGAACTCCTTTCGTCGTTGGGATGCCCCCACCTTACCGGAGTGATAATAGGCGATCCATAGGTCATTCGGATCATCCTAGGCCAGCACCCGGCCAGTAGCCCAGGGGGTACTGGCCGTCCAGGGGCCGGGCGCGCCGGAACCCTCAACCTCTAGTTGAGGTTGAGGGTTCCGGGCCGGGGGTGGGGGGAAGATCAGCCGCAGGGGAACGGGGGATCGAAGTGGACGGTCCACCCCTTGGCCGGGCCATCGGCCACGGTGTAGGTGTCGCCCTCCACGGTGACCGGCGTCGCCCCGAACTCGAAGTCGATCGCGTCGAGCGACTTGTCATCGTAGGGTTCGGCGTAGCGGTCCCCGTAGCCGCCGCGGATGGAGATGCTGACCGATCGGTCGGGCCGGGCGGGCAGGGTGAACAGCGGGTCCTGACCGGGCACGACGACCGGCTCCGGCTCCCGCATGTAGACCTCAAGGTCCGCGTTGTCGAACAGCGCGTAGTGGTCCCCGATGGCGAACATGCGCGGCGCGGTGTAGCCGCCCCGGACATCGCATCCCCCGTGGATCGCGATGGCCGCCATGGCATCGCCCGTCTCCGGGTGATCGAACACGGCGTACTGAATCACCTGTGACAAGTTGTCCTCGCCGTTGTAGGTGTTCACCACCATGGGCCGATCGTTCCCCAGGCGGGCACCGATGGCGTCGAGCCACGCGTCGAGGCAGGCGAACCACGACTCGTCGCGGTACTCGTCGCTCATGGCGAACTCGCGGAACTGCGCGTCGAGGTCGGCGTCGAACTCACACCGCTGCCGCAGGAAGTGGAACACGTCGAGCACGACGTACTCCACGACGGTCGCGCCGTCGCGCTCCCACGTTTCGACGTGCACCTCCGGGGCGGCGAGGAAGTCCGCGGTGGTCTTGCCCGCGTTCCTCTCGAAGTTGCGCCCGTAGGCCCCACCGCTGTCGAGCATGTGACGCCCGGTGTTCTCGGTGAGCATGGCGGCGAGCACGTCGTCGGTGCTCATGGTCAGGGTGTCGGTGTCGCTCATGTTGGATTCCCCTTTCGTCGGGCACCCCCGTGGTGCCGATGTGGATAGTATGCCGGACGTGCGCCACCGTGACCATAGGTCATTCGGCTCATTCGCTCGACAGTTTCTCGTCACGAGATGCTGTCGGCCCCACCCCGGCCAGTGGCTCCCAGGGCAGGGGGCGGCCAGTGGTGGCGGGCCGAAGCCCGACCCCCGGAGGGGCCGGGCCGGTCGGCTCACTCCGACAGGCGTCGGAGGAACTGCACCACCGGAGCGGTGAGGGGCAGGTGGTCGCCCTCGTCGTCCAGCGGGCCGCAGACGATGGCGTCGCCCACGAGCAGCGGGTACTGCGACACGAGCATGGCCCCCATGTTGGGGTCCAGGCCCATGAGCAGGCCCTCGTCGTGGACGTACACGGTGTCGCCGTGCGGGCAGGTGACCGGAGCGATGTAGCCGCCCACCGCGTCGCGCAGGACCTCGTAGGTCGGCTTCTCGGTGAGGAACTCGATGGTGCCCTCGGTGTTGATGGTGGCTGCCCAGATGGTGTCCATGATGTTCTCCCTTCTCGGTGACGCCCCGTGCGCCCTCTCGATGTGACCAAGGTACACCCGATGATAATACGGGGTCCATAGGTCATTCGGCTCATTCGAGCCAGGGGACGGCCAGTGACCGTGGGGCAACTGGCCGCCTGTGGGCCGTCGGCAGGCCCGGCCCCCCGGAGGGGACCGGGCCGGTGGCCTACGAGGCTCCGCCGATCAACTGCGACCCGTACACGCGGGCACCCGTGGCGTAGTCCATCGAGTGGACCACCGTGCGACCGTCGGCCGTGGTGTAGGACGACTCCGACCCCGGCACCTTGTCGCCCGGCTGCACCCCGAACGGGGCGAGCGCCACCGCGAGCGCGGCTCCCGTCGCGGCGTGCGCCGAGCGCACCGTGGCGGCGAGCACCGGATCGGCACCCTTGTGCATGGCGCACGTCGTGGTGAGCGCCTGGGAGTCGAGCGCCCCGACGTAGGCGACGGTGGCGATCCTGGCGAGGATGGTGAGCATGGTGTTCCCCTTTCCGCAGCCGCCCCCGTGGCGACTTGCTGAGAGCATCGTACATGCCGGGTGCGACACTGACCATAGGTCGTTTGGATCATCGTAGTCAACCCTAGGATGTGCCGAATGACCTATGGTAATCGGTCGCCCATGGTGTACCCTGTCTCTTGTAAGGCCGCACGGGGCGGCCCGACCGAAAGGGGATCACCATGGACAAGGTTCGGTACTGCAAGGGGTGCGGCGAGGTCTGCGAGAACGGCCTCTACTGGTGCAGCGACTACTGCTGGCGCGCCGAGGATGGCGGCTGGGACGACGGCCCGATGGACGACGAGTGGATCAGCCGGGCCTACGAGCGTCAGGTGCCCGAGCGCCGCGAGGGGTACTACGACGGGGGCCGACTCCGGTACTGAGGGGCCGGGCCGGGGGGCGACCCCCGGCCACCGGCCTCGCCGGGCCGGGGCGGCCAGTTGTGGGAGGCCCACTGGCCGCAGCACCCCCACCTCCCACGCGTCAGCGCGAGCGCGAGGCGTTCTCAGGAGCCACACGCGTCAGCGCGAGCGCGAGGCGTTCTCAGGGTGGCGGGTGGAGTGGGGGCCGAAGCCCCCAGCACTCACCACTCGTCGGCGTCGGACTCCCACCAGCCGTAGTCGGCCCCGTCGCCGGGGTGCGCCCCGAAGTAGTGACCCTCGGGCGAGCACGCGTCGAGCGCATCGAACAGAGCCTCCATCAGCCAGGACTGACGGTCCATCTCGTTCGTGAGGCTGTAGTCCAGACCGTTGGGGTCCGAGCAGCGGTCGATGAAGGCTTGGCCGTACTCGTCGGTGATCTGGGCCGCCGCCTTGGGGTCGCACTCGGTGAGTTCGGCCATGAAGGTCGGGATCAGATCGCACTCACGCATGGTGCCGTGGGAGATGGAGCCGGGCTGAGCGGTGGTCATGGTGTGTCCCCTTTCGTCGGGTGTCGTTGACAAGACGTACTATACACCATCGACGTGTGGCGTACATGGGCCGTATTGCTCATTGCCTTCTCCGTAGCGACCTGACAATATGGTGGCACCACGACGAAAGGAGTTCCACATGACCGACACCGACCTCAACGCCATCCGCATCGAGCAGATGGGTGACGGAACCTGGCGAACCTGGATTCCGGCATCGAAGCCCGAGCACCGAGACACCGACGGCGAGAGCGACCTGGGCGTCTACGGCAACACCTACCACGGGTCGCTGTACGAGGCCATCGCCTTCCTGGCGATGAGCGCCTACGGCGAGATGATGAAGTCCGGGTGGACCCCGGAGTTCCTGCCCTACGGAGGCGAGGAAGATCGCACGACGCGCTGCTGCCAGTGCATCGAGCGGTTCCCCATCTCTCCGCCCGCGGCAACCGTGCTCGCACCACAGGTGGCTTGCTGCCCGACGCCGGACCATCCCGAGCGGCCGTGGACCTACCAGTTCGTGCCGATCTGCGACGACTGCCGCAGCGATTGGTGGGGGGTGGGCGACGCCGACCGACCGCCGCACGCGCCACCGTTCATGGAGTTGTCCGACGAGGCACCCTGGGTGGGCTGCTGATCTAGGGCGGGGACCCCGGCGCTCGATGGGCGGGTGCCGGGGTTCTTTCCCGAGGGCGTTCGACTGGCCCCCAAGGGTTCTCGACTGGCCCCTGGGAACCAAAGAAGCCCACCGCAGGTGAAAGGGAACCTTTCGCGGTGGGCCTCAGTGGCGGGATCGAGGTCTGGCCTCAGTCGCATGGAACGGGGTGGCACCGACCTGGCCTCCACATAGCGACTCCCTAGCCGGTGGCGTCACCATAGCAGACGGGTGAGACACCGGGTCAATGAACCGAATGGCCTATTGTCTCTCCTGTGGCGTGGTGACAATATGGTGGCACACCGACAGAAGGGAGCACATCATGACCGAACTTCCCAACGGCCTCCGCATCTTCTCCGTGCAGCGCATGGTGAACGGCGAGGTCCGCACCTACAACGTGGCGGCGCGCAACGCTGCCGATGCGGCGAGGAAGGCCGACGAGTCGGCTGCTCGGGACCGGAGCGCGGCATGACCACGCCCGTCGCTCGCTACACCGTCATCATCGACCGCTACCTGACCGACGACTGCGACGGCACGGGGGTCTACCACGACGGCTCGGGGGCTGCTGCTGTGGAGCAGTTGACCCGCGAGTTGCAAGAGGCGTGGGACTGCGGTGGAGTCGCTGGTCACTTCCGGGTGACCGAGCGGTACGTCCACCCCCATGAGGGCAGGCTGCCCGGTGGCTACGCCGGGGCGGGGCTGTCCACGTCCTACTGCGACGACCCCGACGAGTACCGCCCGAAGCCGCGCTACGGCGTGCAGACGCTCATGGCCGGGAACGACACGATGTTCTCCGACATAGAGGTCACGCTGTGGGCGGTGGTCGATCAGATCAGCGACCCCGAGCAGGCGCAGATCATCATGGCGGTGCACACCGACCCCGAGGCTGCTCGCAAGGATGCGGAGTCGCGCAACACCATGGCTCCCATCTTCGCCCGCATGGATGCCCGGTCCCATCTGTCGGACTGCGACTGCAACGCCTGCCCGCAAGCCTGAGCCAGACGACCTATTGCCCCCCGGCTTCGGCCGGGGGATAATAGGTTGGCACACCGACGAAAGGAGATCACCATGACCGATCCGTACCGAAGCCCGCTGGGCTACCACACCCCGACCGTGCTGTGGGAGGGACCCACCCCCACCGTGCAGGTGTCGATCCCCAACGAGGAGCCGAGCACCGAGGACGACCTGACGATCCAGGTCGCCTTCACGGGTGAGGGCATCATCGTGGACTACTTCGCCAGCGACGGACCCCCGGCTGCCACCTTCGGGCAGACCTACGAGGAGTTCATCGGGACGATCCACGACCTCGACCCGATCAACCGCTCGGTGATCCTGGGGACCCTGCACGACTCCCCCATCCAGCGCATCGCCGCCCTGAGCGCCGACCTGCGCGAACGGCGCGGCAACGAGGCCGACGAGGACCCCACGGTGGACGACCTGCTCGACGCCATCGACGCCCTGCTGTCGGAGATGGGCCGATGAGCGCCCCGACCATCCACCCCGACGACGTGTTCCACGTCATCATCGACGCCCTGAGCACCATCGCCAAGATGACCCCCGAGGACCTGGCGAGGCTCCACGCGGGCCGTCCCCCCTGGGACTGGTACGACGACGTGGACGCCACCGATCCCAAGACCGACGAGGGCGGCTGGCGAGCAGTCGCGGCAGAGGCCGAGCGGTTCGCCTTGATGGTGCTCGACAACGGCCTGTCCGAGAACGTGCTCGGGGAGGCCGCCAACCGAGAGGCCATGAGGAAGGCCCGCCGTGGCTGAGCCGATGAGGAACGACCCCCGGTACCACCGGGGGCCGTGCCCCGTCCCGACTCCTGCGGAGCGTGAGCGGGTGGCTGCGATCATCGCGGCGATCCGGGCGAGGCTGGCCGAGGCACGACAAGCGTAAGCGCACTACAAGGGAAGCCCACCTCAACCTTTCCTCCTTTGGAGGGTGTGGCGGTGCGCTCCCCCGGCCCAGGGGGTTTCGGGACCCTGGGCCGGGGGCGATTCCCGCGCCCAGCGGCCAGTCCCCGGCGAGCCACTGGCCGTCCACCGCCGCCCCACATGAAGTCCCGAGGATCGTTCTCGGGCCGCCGCCCCACATAGAGGCCCCAGGATCGTTCTCCGCCCAGACAGCAAGAACCCCGCCCGAAGGCGGGGTCCTCACCCGACAGAAAGGAGTTCAGAGTGGGGGGCTTGCCCCCCTCCCATGAACACATCGGTTGCCCGACGCAGACACCATACCACACGGGTGCGACACTGTGGCGCTGGTGTCACCCTGTGCCTACAATGCGAGGAGCCGGGGGCGATCCACCCCCGGCTCCATAGACCTCGGGAGTGCCAGCCTGTGCCATCCCGGTCCGCTCAGCGCAACCCTGATCATAGCGGATCACTCGGCACTCCCGTCAACACCGGGAGAAGAACCAGTGAGCAACAACACTCGGTCCGACATCGGACCCTTCGCAATCGTCCCCCTCTGGCTCATCAAGTCGGGCATCTCCCCCGGAGCCATCGTCACCTTCGCCCTGATGTGGGCCAAGTGGGCAGACAAGCGGGGTGAGTGCTGGCCGTCACACGCGAAGATCGCCGCAGAACTTGAGGCATCCGAGCGCACCATCATCCGCCACCTGGCTGAACTTGAGGCCATTGGTGCCGTTGATGTGGTCCGGCGTCAGCGCGATGACGGCTCCCAGACCTCCAACTACTACTACCTCCGCTCCATCCAGAGGGGTGACAAGAATGTCACGGGGGGTGGACAGGAGTTGCAAGGGGGGTCTGACGAATCCGTCACGGGGGGTCTGTCGTGGGTGTCAGACGAACCATACCCAGGAGAACCAGACCCAGAAGAACCATCTTCTTCCTCGTCTGCTTCGCAGCCGAGGGACACTATTATCACCGACGGTGAAGTAGTGGATGACTACGACAAGTCGGTGGACGATGCCGATGCGTCGGTGGACGGAGAGTCGGGGGCGGCATCTACTACCAGTGACGCCCCGCTGTCACACCCATCTCCTATCACGCCAGAGGTGTCTGAGGCGATGGCTATTCTCATCGAGGAGGGCCACGATCCCAAGGGCGTGCAGGCAGTCCTGCTGAGCAAGTACGAGGGCTTCGGTAAGGGGGCTGCTGATTGGACCACCCACCGGGGCAAGTCATTCCCCGTCGAGGTGCTGGTGGACAGCGTTCGACTGGCCGTGGAGTTCGCTGACGCCTGCGACGGGGCGGGCAACAAGAGGCCCAACCCCTACACCCAGAAGGAAGTCAAGCCCTTCCGCCTGCTGCTCACCAACGACGAGAAGTCGCTGCGCCACATCCGCATCCTGATCGCCTGGACCTTCCACGATCAGTTCTGGTCCACCAACGTGCTCTGCGCTGCCAAGTTCAGGGAGCGGTGGGATCAGTTGATCGGCGCTCGACGCCGCGACGCTGGTAAGCGCCAGCCCAAGGTGAGCGAGCCTGATGGCGGTGAGGATTGGATGGCACGGCGCAAGACGGGCTGATGTCGCAGTCGTCGTGTATCATGTCCCCTTACGACGAAAGGAGACTTCCATGATCGCAACGCCAAAGCCAGGTGACCGCATCACCTTCCTCGACTTCGACGCCATCGAGCGCATCGGACTCGTCACGGCCTACGTCCCTGACGCGTCTGGCTGCAACGCCGGGTTCCCAGGGTTCGTCTGCATCGACTCGATCACCGACGAGACGCGCTGGGGCTACCTCAGCCAGATCACCGAGATCAACGGCGTCGCCATCGCTGCTTGATCCGCTCCCAGCGCGACGGCTGCTGCTCGACGTGGCTCCAATCGAACGGCTCTGGGCGGTAGGTGGGCCAGTGCTGAACGTAGTCGCAGCGATCGCAGGCGTAGATGCACGGCGTTCCGGTGCAGGTGAGTGAGCGGAACGACTCTCGCCCACAGCACCCGCACCGGACAGACCTCATGCGACCTCCTCGATCGCCCCCTCTCGGATCACGGTGGTGACCTCAGCGGTCGTCTCGATCCAGCACTTGGCTCCGCAGGAGAGGGTGCGCCCATCGTAGACGATCTTCGACGGACCGTTGACCTCGACCTCGTGGGCCTTGTAGGGTCCGCCAGCCGCCTGGACGGTGAGCACCGGCTCATCGGCTCCCGTCTTGGCGTTGGACTTGATCCGGTGCTGATCGACGTGCACTCGTTTCAGAAGCCCCGCACGGAGCGTTGTCGCTTGTTCGATCATGGTTGATCTCCTTTCAGTCGGGTTGGATGACGTACGGGGTTCCCGAGACACTCATCCACTTGCTGCTTCCTTCGGCCAAACAGGTATGGCCGAATCATCATGGCGACCTGTTCGACCTCTCGGCGGTTGCTGACCTGCCATCTCCACGATGGCTTGCGATTCCCCTTCCCCTCGTAGGGGCCATAGACCTTCCCCACGACGGCGACGCGATGGGCCTCACGGATCACGTCCTCGTCCGTCATCGTGATTCCCATGCGCCAACTGCGGCTGGCGTAGAAGATGTACCCCTCGCCCTCAAACAGCCCTGCGAGCCAAGCAACCTCTTCCATGTGCTCAGCGTATCACAGTGCTACGCAATGCGCTTAATGAGTCCCGCCCGCAGGACGGTGGGTTCTTCGATCATTCTTCCACCGCCGTGATCGCAGCAACCTCGGCATCGCCGTTGGTGTAGGACTCGATGGCCCCTACCACCGCTTCGACGGCATGGGCCTTGGCGTCCTCGGCCGTGAAGGTCGGGTTCGCTGCGTGGATGCGCTTGACCAGCCCCTCGCGGATGGTGGTTGGTTCCTCGATCATGCTTCCTCCTTCCAGCCCTCGATGATGGCCGCCTGCACCCGCAGGTCCCACTGACGAGTCTCCCCGCAGACGGGGCAGACGTGGGCCTCGTGGGGGAAGTCCCACTGCGACGAGGCGAAGAACACCGGGCGGTCGTAGTGACCGCACGACAGCAGCGGCCGAACGAAGTCGTCGGGGCGCTGGGCCGAGTCGTCATCCCACCCGAAGGCGAGAAGATCGTCGGGGGTGACGGCGATGGAGAGCATCATCACTCCTCCACCGCCGTGATGGAAGCCACCTCGGCATCGCCGTGGGTGTAGGACTCGATCGCCCCCACCACATGGTCGATGGCAGCCTCCTTGGCGTCGTCGGCCGTGAAGTTGGGGTTGGCTGCGTGGATGGGGATGTTGACGTGCACGGTCATGGTGACCATGTAGTCGCGCCACTCCGTCTCGACGGCGCTCACGCCATCACGTCCTCGCGGTAGAGGCGGAAGCCGCACATCTGCCCGTAGGTGCCGTCCTCGATCTCGACGTAGACATCGACACCGGGCTTGGACCCGCCGAGCACCATGCCGACCGTGGCGTACTCCTCCTGGCACTCGTCGGTGCCGTAGGTGACGCCGTGGACGCCGAGGGGCGTCTCGATCCGCACCACGTCGCCCCACTCGTTCTCACGAAGGGACTCGATGATGGTGTCGAGCGACACGCTCAGGCAGTCGGTCGTGTTGATCGCGGCCGGGGTGCCCTGGGAGAAGATGTCTCCGAGTAGGCGCTCCCGAGCGACCTGATCGAGCCTGGCTCGGTCTGCTGCGGTGCTGTCTCCAAGGTCCATGGGGGACTCCTTTCGTCGGTGGTTGGTGGAGACATCATGCCAGATGTCGTACTCACGGTCTATAGTCCGTTCGCACCAATGTGATAGACTGGTGCCACTATGACATCCGAGACATGGACCGCGACCTACGAGCACACCTTCGATGACGGCAAGCGATTGGAGGTTGGATGGACCTTCCGCTGCCATGGCGAGAAGGGCAAGACCTATCGCTACATCAAGACGGTGACTAACGCCGAGGGTGATGTCTGGATCGAGTGCTTCGGTGGTTCGCACCAACGGGAGCAGTCCCGAGCCTTCTACCCCGAGCGCATCAACACCTCCTCGATCAAGCCCCCCAAGCGAAGGGCCGAATGACCCATTGGTTTGTCGCACCTACGGTGTATGATGTCACCACGACAACGAAAGGAGCACACCATGACCAACACCCTGACCCTGCCCTTCGGACTCAGCGAGGCCGTCCCGGCCGATGTCGATGTCGCCTGGGGCGCTCGGTTCATCATCAACATGAACGGCCACGTCGATCTCCCGCCCGACCGACAGGGCTGCGCTGGTGACGGCGACCGTGACGACCTGCTCGACCGCATGGCACACGCGTGCCCCCCGGCCGAGTTGTTCGCGCTGATCCGCGACCGCATCCTCGACGGCACCATCAACACCACCTCCATGCTCGACACGGTGCTGGTGGACGACCTGGGCATCAAGATCGTGGCGAACCCCATGGGGTCCGGCGGCTACCTGTACGTCGCGGCCTTCCGCACCGACGCGGCCATGGACGCTCAGGCGGCTCTGTCGTGAGCGGTACCATGGGCTCCATGGATGTGGCGGCAGAGGATGCGACGCTGGTGAACCCGGAGTTGGTCCTTCTGCTCGCGCTCATCGACTCGACGCTGGCCGAGTGCGCCAGCCGGTCCCTGGTGTCGGCCGACGAGATGGCCGACCACCTCCTCGACATCCGGGCCGCTGCCCTGGCGCTTCGGCGCTAGGGTGGCCGCCATGGATGGCATCGAGTTCGACCTGGGGGACATCGTTGGTGAGGCCGTCGAACTGGCCCCCGATGTCGCCTTCTCCCTGTTCCTCGACACCGCCGCCGCCCATCGAGCCAACGCCATCGAGCGAGGGTTCAGCCCGGAGGCAGCGGAGTCGATGGCCGTCGCGCTGCACTCCGGGCTGGTCGCCCTCTACTTCACCCAGGCTCAGTAGCAGCCGGTCCGAGCAGCCTCCTCAGCCTGCTCCCGGCCGATGTAGCCACCGAGGATGTCGTCGCTGGTGACGGTGCCGTCCGCAGCGAGGTAGTTGGTCACGATGAGCCAGCAGTCGCCGTTGGCCCACGACGAGTAGGTGTCGAGCACACCGTTGGCCCACTCCATGGGGTTGGTCACGTCCGGCGGCACCGCGAGGATGCACGCGGGAGCCACGTCCCACTGACGGTCGGGGTACCACCGCGACTGCGACACCGAGAAGTGATCGAGGCCGTGGGAGTAGACATCCACGATGAACACCCGATCCTCGCCTACGAGTTCCACCATCTCGGCGTAGAAGGCGTCACGAGCCTCCTGGCCGCCACCGTGGTAGGAGTTGCGGAAGTCACGGAACACGCCGTTGACCCACTGCGTCGGCTCGGTGGTGGGGTCGTCCCACTCGTAGTCGTCCTGGTAGTGGTCGTGGACGAGCCACGCGACGCGGTAGGCGTCGCCGTCGGGATCGTTGTCCAGCGTGGCCGCCCACACCTCGTCGTGGGCTTCGGGCAGCGGGCCGCTCGGCTCGAACCAGAGGTCCGTGTCGGGCACCTGCATCTTGTAGGTCGTTGCGATCGTTGCCATGGGTATCTCCTTTCGTCGGGTACGAGAAGATCATACACCATGGGGACGACAGGGGAATAGTCTATTCGGATCATTGTGTGGGGGTATGACGTGTGCTACGTTCCCTGGCGGAGCAATCCACCCCGACGAAAGGAGATCACATGGACCAGATCAACGATGGGTACCCCGACGTGCCCCCCGACAAGTTCCCCCTTGCACCCCTGGAAGCCCTTGCGCGCCAACGGTGGAAGCCTGCCGACGAGGACCGCGAATGGTCGGACCGAGCGTTCGGTGCGATGGTCGGCAAGCCCGGCGTCACCATCGGACGGTGGCGCGCCAACGGCTACATCCCCTGGGACTCGGCTGATGTCGCTGCGGTCCGACTCGGACTGCACCCGATGCTGGTGTGGCCCGAGCGATGGATGGCACTGAGGGAAGCCTCCGACAAGGAGTTGGCCGAGGCTTGGAAGCAGATCGACCGTGTGCTCGCCCAGCGGGCCGCGGCCACAGCAGACGATGACGATGGACACCGAGAGGACTCCATCTTCATCGCCACACTCAACGCTTAGGATGGTGGGGGTCGGAAACGGCCCCCACCACCCGAGGAGACTCTCATGGGATGCAACTGCGGCAACAAGCGCAACGCGGCGTCCGGCGCTCGCATCGCAGCGACCGCCCCGGCCAGTGGCGTGCCACGACAGGCCGAGGCCCGGCGCACGCCGGTCAAGACCAGGGTGCGCTCGACCGCCCGCGAGATGCCCGAGGCCAACAGCCCTCGCCCGTTCAACCGGATGCGCTACTACGTCAAGGCACCGGACGGGACCGAGGAGGCCTACAACACTTTGGCCGAGGCCCAGGAGATGCTGCGTCGCCATGGTGGCCCTCGTTCCGGCTACGTCGTGGAGTCACGTCGAGATTCCTCTTGACTTGTCACACCTAGGGTGTATCATACTCTCGTAACCCCGACCGAGAGGAGAACACCTATGACTATCACCGACGAGTTCGATGAGGCGCTGGCAGGGGAGGCCCCTGACTTCGACGCCGAGCCCACCCCCGCTCTCGATCTCGACCAGGCCACCCAATGGGTCGCCCAGGTCGCCCGAGTGCGTCGTCTGCGCGACGAGTACCTGGCTGCCCACGCTGCGGCCATCAAGCGGCTGAACGATCGGCTGAACGAGCGCCTGGGCGCTCTGGCCGAGCAGGAGGCGTGGTTCGAGGAGGCCCTGGCGATGTACCACCGGGTGACCCTCGCCAGCGACCCCGAGGCCAAGACCATCCCGACCCCGGCCGGGACGCTCAAGTCCACCGCCACCCAGCCGACGTGGGAGTTCTACGACGAGGAGGCGTTCACCGCCTGGGCCGTCGAGAACATGCCCCAGGTCATTGCGGACCCCCCGCCGCCGCCTGCACCCAAGGTCGTCAAGACCGAGGTCAAGAAGTTGCTCAAGGCCGAGGCCGCCGAAGCCCTCAAGGTGGCCGGTACCTCCGACGCCGTGCTCACCCACGACGGCGCTCCGGTCCCTGGTCTGCGCGTGCTGCCCGCCGGGCGGAACTACAAGGTCATCACCGAGTAGAGCCGTTCGACCTATTGCCCCCCGGTTCGCCGGGGGGTGATAATAGGGCATACCCCCGACGAAAGGAGATTCACATGGACAAGATCGCCAACGCCAACGCCGAGGCTGAGGAGGAGGACGAGTGAACCTCGCCATCGACATCAACGTGGACCTGGACCTACTCCGGGCGCAGAAGGCGACGCTCGTCAGCCTGATCGACATGGCCGACGACGAGATGGATGACCTGATCGTGGAACACCTGAACGGGCTGATCCACCTTCTCGACGACATCCAGGATCAAGCGGCCGAGGTTCTCGACCCCGGCATCGTGTTCGGTCCGCTGGACGACGAGTGAGTGCCCCACGGCACCGAGCAGCACTTGCCTACCTGGGCCGCCGCTACGCGGAGCGCGGGGGGTTCTTGACCCCCCGCGACTACCGTACTGCTGCTGTGATGTTCAGCGAATCCTCACGGGAGTGCGCCGACCTGGAACGCTGGCTGGCTCAACAATTGAGGAACGACATCTTCTCAAGAACAAGCACTCCAATGTGAGCACCCAGCGCCACCGGCCCACAACTGTCGAGCGCGCTCGTCCTGAACCCACTCAGGGGCATAGCGAGCCTTGGCGTAGCCGCCGTAGCCGCCCCACGTCGAGTCGAGGAACTGCCACTTGCCGCTGGCCGTCGAGGTCGGGTTCTGGGCGGTGATGTTGCCGCCCGACTCGCGCATCATGACGTAGCAAGGCGGGAGGTCACCACCACAGGCTCCGCTGCCGTACTGCGCCGGGGCTGGTGCGGGCGCTGCCGTCGTCGGTGGCGTGGTTGGCGACGGCGGAGGGGGGGCAATCGTCGTGGTGGTCTGACTGGCCGCCACGGCCTCGTAGAACGCAGCGAGGGTTGCGGGGTCCACCGTGGTCGTGGTGGTCGGCGCTTCGGTCACGACGGTGGGTTCCGCCCCTGCCGCTTCGGTGACAACACCGTCGCCCGCAGATTCCGTGGTGCCAATGACGAACAGCGTCGCCACCATCGCTACGATGGGTACGGCGACAACAGCGAGTCGAGCCTTCATGGTTTCTCTCCTGGGTTGCTGACTGGAACCGACAACGGCGACCCTTCTGGCCGGGGGGTCGCCGTTGTGCTGTATTACACAGTTTACCCGAGGAGTGAGGCACGCCGCAACGAAACCGTCACATTCATAGTTCGATCGGCCTATGTCATCCTGTCTCGACAGTCGTGTGTAGTAGGGAGGCAACCCGACGAAAGGAGCACCCATGACCACACCCGAACGACTCCAACCCGAGCACATCGAGGGCTTCCTCGCCGCCATGCGGACGCTGCTCTACGACCAGGCCCGATCCGGGCGCGATCTCCGCATCGCCCAGGTCGTCGGCAACCTCGGGGACAACTACTACACCGAGGACGCCGAGTACGTCGCCAAGGTGTGGGAAGCCTGCGATTGAGCCAAACGGCTCATTGCCCTCCCGTGGCCGGGGTGTACAATACGGTCACAGCAAGACACAAGGGCGCAAACCCCCGACGAAAGGAGTCCACCTATGGGCACTCGATCCACCACGACCGTCTACGACGGTGACACCCCCATCCTGTCCTTCTACCGGCAGTTCGACGGCTACCCGTCGGGCCACGGCCAGGACCTCGCCAACTTCCTCATCGGCAAGACCGTCGTGAACGGCATCCCCGGTGGCGTCGATGGCTCGACCATCGTGAACGGCCCCGGCGACCTCGCCGTCCGGCTGCTCACGGCCATCAAGAACGCCCACGGCGGCGAGAACGACCCCGGCGGCCTCTACTGCGTGACCCACGACCAGACCGGCGACGAGGACTACCACTACGACGTGGTGGTCACCCCGACCGAGGGCTGGGGTGCCAACGTCACCGAGGGCGGCATCGTCGTCAAGGTCAAGTGCTTCGGCACGCCGATCGCGGAGGGTTCGCCCGCCGAGTTCGTGGCGCTGGCCGAGGCCAGCGAGAACGAGGACGTGGACGCCTAGGCGGCGCAGGCCGGGCAGTCCAGCACGACGAACGCCCCCTGGCCCACGGGCTGGGGGGCTTCGTCGCGCAACGACTCAGCGAGGTTGCGGAGCGAGTTAGCGGTCAGCAGCAGGTATGCCTCGGCCAGTCCGTCGTCAGCATCAAGGGCGCGCTCGATGTCGGTGGCGTACTCGTTCAGCAGTCGGCTCAGCATCTTTCTCTCACTTGCAGGGGGGACAACCCCACCATAACGCGGTGATGTGAACGGCTCCCATCCACACCATGAACTGTCGATCAGGTACTACTCTTGTGGCATGGTTGTCGATCACGGATACCAAGTGCTCGGGCTGGTCGAGATTGCGGACCTGCTTGGAGTGGACAAGCGGACCCCTCACGCCTGGGTCTATCGCGGCCTCATGCCCGACCCTGACCATCCGTCGGTCAACGGCGGCCGAGCCTGGAACCGAGACACGGTGGTGCGCTGGGCTGCGCTCACCGGACGGCTGCCGGTCGAGTTGGCCCAAGAGGGCGTTGACCTCGTGGATGGGCCTCTACCCATCGAGCGCGGCGGCCGAGCGGCCAAGGCGATGATCCAGAAGGAGCGAGGGCTTGATGCTTGAGCCGATCGAGTTGGTGGTGTTGGCACTCGCTGCGTACCGCATCACCCGGTTCTTCGTGAAGGACTCCCTCATGGGCTTCGGCCCGGACTCAGGATCAGCGATGTCGGTGAGGGTTGACCACTTCGCCTACGACTCCGACGGCAACGACCGCTCGTGGGTGCGGGGCAAGATCGGTGACCTGCTCACCTGCACATGGTGTCTCGGGTTCTGGGTGTCACTGGCCGTGGTCTGCGCCTGGACCCAGACGGTGCCCTGGGAGTTGGGCACCGAGGGGGTCCTGACGACCTTCGGCGTTGCGGGTGCCCAGGGGTACCTGAACACCCGCATGAACGCCTAGACCTCGATGTCGTCGCCGGGGTAGGGCTTGCCGATGATGCGCTCCCACTCGGCGCGCTGGTGGGCCTTGATGGCCTCGATCAGCGCCTCCTCGTAGTGGTCGCCTCGCCAGGAGTTCTCCCCGAAGGCGATGTTGTGCTCGCCCACCATGTCGGCGTCGAGCACGAAGCACTCACCCGGCTCGGGCCGACCCGGCACGATGCCCAGGAAGGTGCGGGGCTTGCCCTCGATGACCTCGGTGAACAGCACGACGTGGAAGCCTCGCCCCGACACACCGTTGCGGTGGTAGTCGATGGCGGTGACCTCGATGTTGGGCCGCCCGGTGGGCACGAACGAGTAGATAGTGCGCCCGCTCATCGCACACCCTTGGGGGTGGCGAGCGAAGCGCGGATGGCGTCCACCGCGATCTCCCGGCCGCGGACCATGGCGATGATGGTCATGACCGTGGACTTCGACGGGGCGGCCTTCTCTCCCGCCTCGGTGGCGAGGTAGGCCCAGGACTCGTCGCTCAGCAGCGACAGCGTGGCCGCCGATGCGCCCGGCATGGACCCGTCGATGTGGGCCAAGAGCCGCTGAGCCTTGAGGAGCCGGTTGTCGATCTCGTTGACGTGCATGGTGTGTCTCCTTTCGTCGGTGGGTGGCGACCCCGAGAGAGTGACGCACGCTTGTCTCTCTCGGGGCACCCGGCGCTCTATAGCGAGCGGCCTCCGGGCTTTGGTCGGCGCTGCTTTCGTGCGTCGCCCTCTGACGGACATAATACACGATGGGTGCGGCATCGCCATGGGCCGTTCGACCCTTCGTGTATGGTGGAGTCACCACGGCTAGCCCCTTTCCTCCTTTCGGGGTGAAGGGGGGGCTGCGAGCCCGGAGCGATCGGGTAGGCGCTCGGACTCGTGAAAGGTAGGCCAGCGAGACTAGCGGGGGGTTCGTAGGCCCCCGGCGGGAAGGCATCCCGTTCTCGCCGGGCACCTAAGCCCCCCCGCCGTGAGCCGATCTACACTCGGGACATGGAGTTGCCACGCACTCCCGAAGGTCTAGTGACACCACTGGCCGTGGTCCGAGTGTGCCGCGACATCTCCCACCGCACGCTCGCCAAGCGCGTCGGCACCACCTGGGAGAACATCGGCCAGTGGGAGCGCGGCGAAGGCCGCCCGGCCCCCGCCATGTGGAAGCGGCTCGGGCTGGCGCTTGGCTGGCGCTGGGAGGACCTGGCCGGTCCCCACCTCGACCCCGACGATGCGTGGCAGACGCTCCTAGACGCCCGCCAACGCATCGCCGCGGCTCAGTGACTACTCCTCGTACATGATCTCCGCGAAGTTGGAGAGCATCGCCATCACGGCCTCGTTGTCGGTCCGGCGGGTTGCGCCGTCGAACCAATCGAGGAAGCGGTAGGTGGCCTCATTGTCGGCCAGCACCCACCCACCGTGGGCGCCGCGCTCGACCTCGATCTCGAACTGATCGCCGGGACCTCCGGTGCCGATCTGGACGACCAGCGTGGACTTGATCTCGACGGCCAACGGGAACTCTTGGAGTCGTTCGTAGGCGGCCTCGTAGTCGCAGAACTCGCCGTCGATCTCGCCGCCGTCGTTGTTGAGAGCGTCGTAGATCGCCTCGATGTCCTCGATGCGGCTGGCGAGGTTGGCGTCGATGCGCTCCTCGCAGGTGGTGTTTCGGGTGTCCGTCATGTTGTTCCCCTCTCGTCGGGGTAGGACCCTATTATGCACCCCCCGAAGGGGGCGCACAATGGGCCGATTGGCTCAACCGCGCTCGGTCACCTCGAAGAAGGTGAACACCGTCTCGCGGTCCACGAAGAACTCCCAGCCGTTCGTCGTGATTCGACGCTCGGTCGATCCGGTGCGGTCGGGGTACAGACCCCATGCGCCGTCACGCACGATGCCCTCGGACACCTCGCCCGGCCGGGATCGGTCGGTGGCGAAGCGCACCTTGGAGTAGGAGGGGAGCACCGTCACCAGCAGGTTCGGGCTCATGTTGTCCTCGATGGCGACGAGCGCGTCACGGGCCTGGTCGGCAGCGTTGCTGTCGTGGGCCATCTCCGCGATGAAGTCGAGGAATCCCCCCTCGTCCAGCACGCGCAGAGCCTTGTAGGACTCCACGATGGCCGTGCGAGCCGCGTCGGACTCGACGGGGTTGATGCCGCGCCCGCAGGTGGCGTCCTGGTGGCGGGGGAGCGGTAGGGAAGTGGTGGTGGTCGTCATGGTGGTGACTCCTTTCGTCGGGGTTGTTGAGAGCATCATACACGACGGGTGTGACACCCACATGGGCCGTTTGGATCATATCCGCAGCCTATTATCACATGTAGTCGCGTCACTGGCCGCCTGCCCCCTCAACCTATCGCCCGGAGCGATGTCACACCCGCGTGCTATGCTGCTGGGGCGAGTGAGGTCCGACCCTCAACCTCAGGTAGAGGTCGAGGGTTTGTCCACAGGGTTATCCACAGAACGCCTGTTCGTGGGCCGTTTGACCCAGGTGTTATCCACAGGCTGTGGATAACTCGGGGCGGTCGAGGGGACGGGCCGGGCCTAGAGTATGCAGGCCCCCAGGTGTTCTTAGGGACGCCGAGGCGTTCTCAGGGCGGCGGGGGACATTGGACCCTATGCAGGGCCTCAGTCGTTCTCAGGGGCGGGGCAGCAGCAGCGCATCGACGTGCTGGCGGTGCGCCCAAGACCACGCCCGTCGTTCTCGGCGCAGGCGGCGGCGCTCCCCGAGCATCGACACAGCCGCCCGCCACCGGGAGGGCATCACCAGCACGATGGTGTCGTTCTCAGGCTGCGTCGTCATCGAAGTGCTCGTCGTACTCGCCGCGCTCGACCCGAGCCAGCAGATCGGCCCAGGATGCCTCGGCCTCCATCTCGGCCTCGTACTCCTCGCGCATCAGGCGATCGTAGAACTTCGCCTCCTCGTCGTCGCAGTAGCGCTGGTACGCCTCGTAGTAGGCGTCGGCCTCGCGCTCGGCCTGGGAACCAAGCCACTCCTCGTACTCGTCCTCTCGATCGAGGTAGGGGTAGCCCATCACTCCGTCCCCAGCAGGTCAGCCAAGCGCAGAGAGAAGCGCCGGAACGAGTAGGCGGCGAAGTCCTCAAGGCTGTCGTAGTGCTCGACGGCCATGCCGCTGTCGTCGGTGAAGTGCCAGATGATCTCCACGCCCAGGTAGACGTAGGCGACGTAGACATCGACCAGGCGGCCACAGATGTCATCGACGCTGTGCTGAGCGTGCACCGAGAAGCCCTCGGTGAGCGGCTTGGGGTTGTTCGGGTGGGCTTCGGGCCACACCACGTCACGGATGACCTCAGCCACGGTACGCACCTTCGACGTGGTACGCGCCCTTCGAGGTGTCCATGTTGCCGTCCTCACGCCACGCCTTGGCGACGCTGTGGGCAGTCAGGAGGTGGCGGCCCAGGCGCGTGCGCTGGGGATGAGGAGGAAGGCCGTCGAGTTCGACCAGCGCTTCGGTGACGAGCGCCATGATGGTGTGCGCTCGGGCTCGTAGTTCGTCGGCATCGACGGTCGCGGTTGCAGTGGTCATGGGGATGGCTCCTTTCGTCGTCTATCCCGTGTATCGTACCACACAGGTGTGACACCCCCCTGGGGGAGTTCGCCAGCCGGGAGCCCCTATGGTCCCGGTAGAAGCCGGTTCGAGGCGTTCGACTGGCCGGGTGCTCCCCCTGGTTCGACTGGCCGGTAGGGACCCCCTGGCACCCGAGAAGGTCTGGCCGGTGTCTCACCCGTGTGCTAGAGTGTCTACGGAGATCGACATGAGCGATGAAGGCAAGCAACGCCTAGCCAACCTCCTCGCAAGCCGAGGCCATACAGCCCCGTCACACCCAGGTGACCAGGGGGCGGGGGGTCGCGCCCCGGCGGCGGGCCGGGGGGCTCGGGCGCGCCCGGCGGGGGGCGGGGGCGGGGGCAGTATGCAGGCGGCTATTCGTTCTCAGGGGACGAGCGAGGGCCTGCCGTTCACTAGGGGCGTCGTGCGTGGTGCGACCGGCGAGGCCCTGCGGTTCTCAGCCACCACCCGCCAGACCCCCGTGGTGCTGGTGCCCGGTGACTGCCGGGACGTTCTCAGGGCGGGACCCGAGGCATGGGCCGACTGTATTATCACGGACCCAGGGGTGGGGAGCCTGGCCGACACCGACGGCTGGCAGAAGCAGGTACCCGGCCCGCAGTATTGGTCAGCGATTCTCCGAGCCGCCAAGCCAGGCGCGCACATGGCCATCTTCGCTGGCCGCCGCACCTTCCATCGCGTGGTCACCTACGCTGAGGACGCTGGCTGGGAGATGCGAGACACCGTGATGTGGGTGTACCCCAAGGGTATGCCCATGGCCCTCGACATCGGCCAAGCCGTGGACCGCAAGATGGGCGGCGACGGCGAGCCCTACTTCCGCACCATCGGATCGATGACCGACACCGAGCGCGAGGCATGGATCGCAGCCAGGCCCGGCAACCCCTGGTACGGGTGGGGCACCGAACTTCGCCCCACCTGGGAGCCCATCGTCATCATGCGCCGACCCATCACCGAGGGCTCTGTGGCCGACAACTCCCTGCGCTGGGGAGTGGGAGCCATGAACATCGACGCCACCCGGATCGACTCAGGCGAACGAGATGCCATCGCCACCCACATCCCTGATGGCCAAGGTGCTGCTCACGGACTGAGCCTGCAGAAGCACCAGGCAGTTGTGGGTTCAACCACTCTCGGGCGCTGGCCCGCCGATGCGCTGTTCATGCACCACTACGACTGTGACACCTCGGGCTGTCATCCAGAGTGTCCTGTGGGCCTGCTGGACGCCCAGGACCCAGATCGCCGTCAGCCCCCGAGCCGCTTCTTCTACTGCCCGAAGTCCTCTCGGCGCGAGAAGGACCTGGGGGTGGGGGCCAAGGGCAACAAACACAAGGCTGTCAAGCCCGTGGCGGTGACCGATTGGCTCACCAGGCTCCTGTGCCCCCCTATGGGCGCGGTGCTGGACCCGTTTAGTGGTACCTGCTCGGGGGGCCTAAGTGCCGTTCGACTGGCCGGTGCATTCATCGGCATCGACCACGAGCCGGGCTGGCTCGACGTGGGCAAGGCCCGTCTGCTGTCTGCAGACTCCCTTGACGGCTGAGATTCGTATTATCTCACCCTGGTGCGGACCTGTCAAGGCAATACGTTGTCATAGTGTCAGCGTCTCCGGCCGGTGGAGCACCCTCACTTCTAGGGCCTCTGACCTGGGCTTACGCGAAAGCGATAATACCTAGAGCCCCGAGGCGATGTCGCCCTGCCGATCCCAGATGGCCTCGATGTCCCGACGGCCCAGAGCGACCATCCTGGTCATCCTCCCCGGCACCACCGCGCTGGTCCGCAACCCTCTGACCAGGGACTTTGCCCACTGACCGGCCAAAGCACCCGTACTCCGGTCGATGTAGAGCACGACGTAGCCACCCTCAGCATCAGGGGGAATCACCAGAGCCACAGCGTTGACCTCGGCTTCGGTGAGGGGAACCAGCAGCCCCTTGGGGGACTCGGCCCGACGAGCAGCCCGATCTTGGCGACGAGCAGCAACCTTGGCTGCCCTGTGCTCGATGTAGAGGTCCCGCAGTCCTTGGCCCCAGACTTGATCTCCAACCGGAGAAGGGTTGATCCACCGCATGTTGGCCTCCTTTCTGGGGTTCTACCCTAGGTTGTCACCCCTGGTCTTTTTATACTGCATTACATAACCTACGGAACGTAGACTACCAGTATTATACACGAGAGGTGAGACACATGGCCCCTGACCTGGGAGAATGGGGTTCGTTCTGGGTACGCACCGCTCGACAGTGGATGTCGGGTCTGCTCGACAGCACCGACCCGTGGGACCCCTTCGTACCCGGAGAGGAGCATCTGCTCGACCTCCTGGGGTTCCTGGCAGCCGTAGGGGACCTCCTGGTCCATGACTCCGGGTGTCTGGGGTGGGGGTTCTGTTCTGTTGAGTCCCCCCTGTGTGACTCTCCTTGGGATGGGGTGTGGTCACCTCTCCTAGAAGATGTTGTTCGTCTCTACCTAGATGGTGGAGACGTGGTGGACGCGCTAGTCGATCCGTAAGAGCCTGTAGCGCCCGCCCTCTTTGGAGCGCCGTCTTGATAGTAGAGTGTCTCAGTGACGTGGTATGGTCGTATTCCCCGGCGAAAGGAGATCACCATGCCTACACGAGAGAAGATCACCGCCAAGACCGACATCCCTGGGCGCAAGAGGCCCAACCTCCCTCACATCTTGGAGGTGGCTGAGTTCTGGGTTGACCGTGAGGATTGGCCCCACTACCGCGCCAACACCATCGGATTCGGCGAGCCATTCTGCGCTCGATGCGGGTGGTTGGTCCCCATCGATGACTCCCGGTTCGCGACCGACAAGGGAGCATGGGGTGAAGCGTCAAAGCGCTCCTACCTTGAGAGGGCACATCTGATCGATCGATGCCACGGCGGCCTCGACGGGGTACAGAACCTCGTCCCCCTCTGTTGGCGGTGCCACGACGTGATGCCGTCATTCAAGCCGGGAGATGAAGAAGCCGCCTTGGCTTGGGTGCGTGACTACAAGGCGACCCAGGTCGAGGAGATGACCACCATGTTCCTGGGCATGGTCGGGTTCGAGGGCGCAACGCGCAGGGAGATCGATGTCTTGGAGCGCAAGTTGACGGGCGAGATCGTAGAGATGATGCTCGCCCAGGAATCAACCTGACACGTCGGGGATGGCTTCCAGGGAGCGCTCGATGAGGGGAACGAACCTCGTGGGTACCGGCTCGGGGTCCTGTACCTCCCCGTAGCCAGCGAACCACCAGCCGTCGGGGCGCAGCCAGATCAGGCCACGGGTGACCATCTCGCGGATCAGCAGCATCTCGTCAGTCATCTTAGCGATTCTCAATCCTGAGAAGAACTAAGGTCTTGACGTTTGGGTGGCTTCATCCCGCCGTAGTGGTCGCAGGGGACCTGCTTGCCATCCCCCCTGTTCTGGAAGCAGATGGCGCACCACCACTCTGTTGGGGGACGCCGTTCAGCGGGCCACAGGGCACGCACGGTGGCGGTGTTGTTCCCGAGGACTCCGAGTACCTCGTAGACCATGCCGTTGTCCGCGACGAAGGTGGGGCCGTTGACCGGGATCATCCTGCCGTCCCCTCTTGTGGCGGGGAGACAATATGGCGCAACTCCGCCAAAGCGGCTGCAGCCGTGCCGATGGCCCCACCGCCCAGAGCGGGCTTCTGGGCCACGATGAGGCGCAGGAACTCGTCGTAGTCGTCGTCGCAGGCATCGAGGCGTCCCAGGATGCGCTGGCGCTCCGCCTCGACTCCGCGGCGGTAGGCGTCGGACTGCACGAGATCGAGGCGGCAGATGCCGTCGGCTGGCTCCCCGCACAGGGTGCAGGGGTCCGGCAGGCCATCTTCGCAGGGGCAGACGAGATCAGCCACCATGCCTCCCGCAGTTGTAGTGCTCATCGCACACCGGGTAGCCGCACACGACCATCCCGGCGTGGTCACAGCCGTGGGTGACGCGGTTGGTGCAACCCTTGTTCGAGCAGGTCTGCTGATCGTGCTCGGGGCACGGGACCTTCTCGCCGCAGACCTGGGAGGCCCACGGGGTGTGGTAGCCGCAGCGTCCAGCGAGGTCGCGCTCGACCTCCACCATGTCGGTCACCCCGAGGGGACGCCGATCGCGGCGGGGGCGGTCGGAGGGGAAGAACCACGAGGCGTCGCGCTCAGCCGAGTACCAGCGGTCAACGAGGTCGGTCATGGGAGCCTCCAATCGTGGGTAGTGCGCCAAGAGTGCTTGCAGGTGGTGCAGAACACCTCGACCTTGGTCAGTTTCGGGTCGCTGGCGTGCTGCATACCTTCGGCGACCAGGGTCCCGTCGTCATCTTGCGCCACCAGGAGGAAGGTCCAGGTCCCCTCCGTCGGCAACTCGCCGATGAAGGCGTCCAGATCGCTCTCCCCGCAGTTGGGGCATCGAATCCGACGAGCCGTGCGGTCACTCACCAACCGCACCCTTGAGCATCTCGTAGTAGGAGTTCCTGATCGACTCCCAATCCGAGCAGGTCCACACGACGATGCCGTTGGACCCGCAGGCGTCCTCTACGAACGAACGAAGCAAGGAGTGGTCGCCATCGGGATCGAGGCCCACGCGGTGCATGAAGTCCACGATGCGGTCGTAGATGTCCTCGCGGCTCAGCCAGCCGAGTTCTCTCAGGTCGTTGTGGGTTGCGTCGCGCGTGACGCCATGCTCGGTCGTCACGGTGAGCCGGGCGTTGACCTTGACCGTCTCGGTGAGTTCAAGAGCCATCGGTGACCTCCTCCCAGGAGAAGTCCACGGGCTGCAGGTCGATGGCATCGATGGCGAGTTGGGAGTCCAGGCCGTCCTCGCCGAACAGGGCCTTGCGGTCGATCTCGACGGCATCGGCCAACTCGACTACCCCGTAGCCAGGCCACTCGGGGTCGATGGTGTAGGTGGCCTCCATGACCAGGCGGACCTTGACGCGGCGCTCAGCCATCGTTCACCTCGATGCCGAACAGGGTGGCCGTGGCCTCCCACATGGGGCGGTCGGTGAAGAACATGAAGCCGTTGTCGAGTTCGAGCCACCCACGGACGCGGTACTCGTAGCGGCCGGGGCGCAGCACCGAGTGCAGGTTGACCGCCTCCTTGGTGCGGGGCGGCTTGTTGCCCGCCAGGGCCTTGATGCGCTCCTCGACGGCGACCGTCCACCCAGCGGGGCAGATGACGTAGATCGTGGCCTTGGCGCGCGGGGCCGGGGGGTTGGCCTCCTCGTCCCAGGGCTTGCGGACCTTGGAAAGCAAGATGTCGAAGTCGAAGGCGACCAGCGATCCCTCAGTGGCCTTGTTGGCCAGGGCGCTCAGGGCCTTGGGGACTGCGCCGAACTCGAACTCGGCTGCGCCCATGTAGTCGAACGAGAACACGTCGCGCAGCAGGTCCATGGCGTCATCGCTCAGGCCCCCGTTGCGGAGTCCTCCGCCGAAGGAGAAGGGGTTGTCCTTGCCCAGCAGGCTCCCACCGTAGGGGGATTCCAGGCGTTGGATCAGGTAGGACTCGCGGGGAAGGTCGGCCTGGTCAGTCATCTTCCACCTCGCCGATGTCCTTGGACAGATCGAAGGTGGCAGAGAGGATGATGTGGCCTCGCTCATCGATGCGAGCGATGGTGTCGTACTTGTCGTTCAGGCTGACACTGCCATCGGGGTTGCGGGTTGGTTGCGGGTTCTCGGTGTTGTCCATGAGGCACTCCTTTCGTTGGGTGGCCCCACAATAACACCTGGGTGCGACACTAGGCCGATTCGGCTAGTCGGTCGTAGCGTCGCAGGGTGGCTTTGGCGTTCTCTATGGCTCTACGCCCACTCCTGGGGGTGGAGCCGGTGAACACCTTGTAGGTGCCTTTGGTGAAGCAGAGGTGGCCGCCGCGTCTGAGGTGGTAGTCCCAGCCTCTCTCGACTGCCCACTTGATGAGGTTGTCTGTCTCCGAAGCCATGGATTCCCCTCCCTTGTGGAGCCGGGTTCGACAATACGTCGTCAGTCTGACGGCGTATCCTCAGATTCGACTACCTCGGCGGGGGGCGGGGCGAAGATCACCACGAGGCCCTCGGGGTCTGCC